>Ga0209183_1000041_pt1 | contig 59788 bp, 80 predicted proteins | sample LHCtaG_2_FD_184120 | JGI IMG/M metagenome (GOLD analysis project Ga0209183, IMG submission 184120) | Hot spring microbial communities from Little Hot Creek, USA to study Microbial Dark Matter (Phase II) - LHC4sed_replicate (SPAdes)... | ecosystem: Environmental > Aquatic > Thermal springs > Hot... | reverse complement strand
GCAGCCATCAAAAGCCCAACATCATAAACCCTAATATCCCACCTCCAAAGCATAAAGAAGAAATAAACAAACAACTAAAAATAATAGTTGGACACGCCCTCTCCCCAATCAAAAATTTAATATCTACAGCAATTCTGATGAAGATCCGCTAAGCAGAGCCGCTGAACTAAAAAAGGCTAGGCATCTAGAGGAGGGCAGCATCCGAATGAGGGGCAGCATTCCTCCGGGTTGGAAACAAGATGTTAAATGACAGATTACCATGCGACGTTGCCGGCTTCATCCTCCTTAGGCGTTAGCCCACATTTCTCCGCCGAAACGCTCAAAGGGGAACAAAGCGCTTAAGAATTAGAATTCGCAATATTAAAGTGCAGTAGAGCGTCATGCAAGGTGCCCAATTTGCAATGCGACGTCTGTGGACGTGAAATAATCGGAGAGCCGAAAAGGGTCATAATTGAAGGGGCGAAGATGACCGTATGCAGCGAATGCGCAAAGCTAGGCTCAGGATCCTGGGAGCCTGAGCCTCCGAAAACAAGGCAACGCGCAGCATCGAAGGGAGCAGTGAAGCCCCCAGCGATTAAAGACGCTGGAGCCCAACGTAAAAAGGCCGCTTCTGGAAGCATCTTAACCGTCACCTCGGAAGAGATCGAAGTGATCGAAGGATTCGGGAAGCTGATTAAGCAAGCTAGGGAAAAAATGGGTTTAACACCGGAGGATTTAGGCAAAAGAATTGGGGAGAAAGAATCAGTCATAAAGAAGGTTGAGGGTGGAAAAATTGTCCCAGACATTAGACTTGCAACAAAGCTTGAGCATGCGCTTAAAATCAAGCTGCTTAAGAAGGTATCTGAACCTAAAATTGAAGAAACAGCCTTGATGGGGAAGCCGCGTAGGGAACCAACGCTTGGGGAAATAGTTCATTTAAGGGGAGCTAAAGGGAGGAGCCTCGGAGACGAGGGCGATAATAGTTCAACGTAGAGATCCGTTTGAAAAATCCAGCCTGGATGAGCTTAGAAGCCTAGCTGAAGCCGCTGGATACGAAGTTGTAGGCGTAATTGAGCAGGTTAGGCATCCCCACCCGCGATACCACATAGGAACCGGCAAAGCTAAAGAGCTCGCTAGGATGGCTTCAGATCTTAAAGCTGAAAAAATTATTTTCGGCAACGATCTTAAGGTTGTTCAAATATATAATCTTGCAAAGCTAACCGGCGTAGAAGTCATAGACCGGATGCAGCTCATACTTGAAATCTTCGTTAGAAGAGCCTCAACGAGGGAGGCTAAGCTCCAGATTGAATTGGCGAGGCTGAGATATGAATTAGCCCACGCCAAAGAGAAGGTTAGGTTGGCTAAGATGGGGGAGCAGCCAGGCTTCCAGGGGCTGGGAAAATATGAGGTTGACGTCTACTATGAGGCTGTTAAGAGGCAGATTCACACAATACAGGAGAAGCTCAGAGAAATAAGGAGAATGAGAAGCATCCATCGAAGCAGGAGGGCTGAGCTGGGTTTTCCAACAGTATCCCTCGCCGGATATACAAATTCGGGTAAAAGCACGCTGTTTAACAGCCTGACGAATGAAAATGTTCCCGTTGACGCAGGGGTCTTCACAACATTATCAACCGCAACCAGAGCGATTGAGATTTACGGGGAGAAGTTCCTGATAACGGACACTGTTGGCTTCATAGATCGCCTTCCGGTGATGCTTATAGAAGCCTTCCACTCAACCCTTGAGGAGACAATCCTCTCAGACCTAATACTTCTAGTTGTCGATGTAAGCGAACCCATCGATGATGTCTCAAGAAAGCTCTCAGCATCGCTGGACATAATTGGGGAGATAGGCGCAGCCGGCATACCGATGATAGTTGCGCTGAACAAGATCGACCTTGTCTCCCCAGAAGAGCTGAAGGGGAAAATTGAATATTTAAGCAGAATCTACAGGCTGAAATTTATTCCAATATCAGCCCTCTACGGAGTAAACCTCGATGCGCTTAAGGAAGAAATATTCGGAGCCCTTGGGAGATACATAGATTCATCATTCATCTTACCAATAAGCCAAGAGTCGCTGTCCTTCCTATCATGGATTTTCGAGAACGCTAAAGTGCATAAAGCCGCATACTCCAACGACTCCGTAAGCGTCTCCCTCAGCATACCGCCCCATATGTTGGGGAAAATCAAGGATAGAGTTGAGAAGATGGGTGGAAAATTTGGGTGAAGAAGGCGGATGGAAGGTTTTCATACTTAGGCTCGGACATAGACCTGACAGGGACAAGCGGATCACAACTCATGTTTTCCTAGCGGCCAGAGCCTTCGGAGCGCATGGAGCATTCTACAGCGGACTGAGGGATGAAAAAGCTGAGAGAAGCATAGAGAAGGCTGTTGAATCATGGGGAGGAAAATTCAGGGTTGAATTCGTTGAAAACTGGCTGGATAAGATTAAAGATTGGCGGAGAAACGGGGGCGAAGTCATACATTTAACAATGTATGGTATGCCTCTGAACGAGGTTATACAGGAAATAAGGGAGTCAAAGAGGGATAAGCTCCTAATCGTCGGCGGAGCGAAGGTTCCGAGAATAGTCTATGAGCTTGCAGACTGGAACGTTTCAGTAACATCCCAGCCTCACTCTGAGGTCAGCGCGTTAAGCGTCTTCCTACATGAACTATACATGGGGAGGGAGCTCAACAGAATTTTTGAGGATGCGAAGATCAGGGTTGTTCCGCAGCCTAGAGGGAAGAAGATCGTGAAGGTTTAGCGGTTGAAAATCCGGATTGAAGCCGAAATATTTATTTAACGTGTAAAATATCCGATTAATTTAAGTTTCATAAATTCAATATTATATAGTAATATGCTGCTGAGAGCGATCCCCATGCCGATAGTGACCGATGAAATGCTGATCAAAGTTGCCAGGATCATCGGCGGCGAGGAAGCCGCTAAAATAGTTGAAGTTCTCAACCAATCGGATGAAATGACTGAGGAGGAAATCGTCGCCAAAACAGGCGTTAAACTGAACGATGTCCGCAGAATACTCTATAGGCTTCATGAGCACTCCATAGTCAGCCTAAGAAGAATCAGAGACAAAGACACTGGATGGTTCATATTCTACTGGAAGGCTCAGAAGGACCAGGTTGAAGGGTTCATAATAAGCCAGAAGAAGCGTATACTTGAAAAGCTCGAGACGAGGCTTGAGCATGAAAAGAACCATGTCTTCTACTACTGCTACACCCCGGGATGTAAACGCGTAACCTTCGAGGAGGCAACAGAGTACCTCTTCAGATGCCCAAAATGCGGCAAACCTCTAACATACTTCGATAACAATAAGGTGATAGATGCCCTCTCAAAGAAAATCGAGCGGATTAAAAGTGAGATAAATGGGTAAGCCCCTGCCATCGCCGGAGGAAGCCATTAAAATACTCCGCGAAGCCGGATGCTCAGATGATGTGATAAAACACTGCGAAGCAGTTGCAAGGCTCGCTGTTCAGATAGCCAAGCGATGCCTAAAAAACGGCGTAAACGTTAATGTTCAGCTTATCCGAATAGGTGCGCTTCTGCACGATATAGGCAGATCTAAAACTCATAAGGTCCATCATGCTGTTGTCGGCGCTGAAATAGCCAGATCTTTAGGTCTGCCTAAGCCGGTGATCTCAATCATAGAGCGTCATGTCGGAGGCGGAATATCCAGCGATGAAGCCTCAAAGCTCGGCTGGCCCAGCGGAAGCTATATGCCTGAAACTCTTGAGGAGAAAATAGTGTCATACGCCGACAAGCTAATTGAGGGGACAAGGATAGTCCCAATTGAGGAGACAATTAAAAAGTTTAGGATGGAGCTAGGCGAGGATCACCCGGCGATAGAGAGAATAAGGCGCCTTCAAAATGAGATATCGGCCCTTTGCAATCTCAAAAATAGCCTAAAATGAAAGAATAAGAAATTCCCCAAATCTTCCAAAATTGCCTTAAACGTTTCATTCCACGCCATCTATTCAGCCTAAAGGCTTAAATGCTACATGATGCTTTCATGCTATTGCTATGGAATCAGTAACCCCATATGAAAGGATCCTCGCTGTTTTTGAGGGGAAGGGTTGCGATAGGGTTCCATGGAACATTAGGCATGAATTCTGGTATCACTACAATCTTGCCAGGGGAACTTTACCCGCGAAATATAGAGGCATGCGCCTAATCGATGTCTGCCTAGAGTGGGATGCCAGCTGGAGATGCTACTCCGGATACTTCACCGAAAGCTTCGTTAAGGTTTCATATGCCGGCGACGTTGAAGTTAAGACCTCCGTCAGCGGCAGAACCGTCGCAACCGAGATTAAGACGCCTAAGGGAACATTAAGGCAAGCGTCAATGAAAGATGATCTTGAATTAACATCTAGGATCATAGAGTTTCCAGTTAAAAGCCTTGAGGATCTTAAACCCCTAGGGTATATGCTTGAGAATCTAAAGGTTAAGTTTGATTGGGAAACCTACAATAGGATGGAGCGGGAAATTAAGGGTCAGGGGATTGTCTCATACTTCTTCCCCAGATCGCCCTATCAAAGCCTCATACTTGAATATGCCGGCTTAGAGAGAACGATGCGTTTCCTACTTAAATATAGGCGGGAGATCGAAGGTTTCATGGAGGTTATTAAGGCTTCAAACAACATTTTCTATGAGGTTATGGCGGAAACACCAATTAAAATCTTCAATCTAGGTGAGAACATAGACGTCAGGATGACCCCGCCGAGATTCTTCGAAAGGTACTGTTTACCATACTATCAGGATAGAGCCGGCTACCTGCACAGGAAGGGGAAATATGTGCATATACATGTGGATGGATACGCTAAGCCTCTGCTGCCGCTGCTGAGGGAGTCAGGCTTAGATGGGGTTGAGGCATTAACAGTTAAGCCCGTTGGCGACATAACCCTTGAAGACATTAAGAGAGATTTAGGCGATGAAATCGTAATATTGGATGGGATACCATACATATACTTCATACCTGAAGCCGTAAGCCTAAACGATTTTGACATGTTTGTGAGGAAGATAATATCAATGTTCCGGAACAATCTGGTGCTAGGCATATCGGATGAGCTTCCCCCGCCCGCAGATGAAACAAGGGTTAGTAGGGTCTCTAAGATAATAAATGATTTTGAGAAAACCTAAAATATTAATTAGCATCTTAAAGATAGATTCTTTAGAGAGGAACGGAGAACATGGCTGAATTAGGAATAAGATCCAGAATGCTCGTCAAGGACATAATGACCAGCCCAGTCATAACCGTTAGGGAGGACTCAACAGCCGACGAAGCTGCAAGGCTGATGAGGGACAACGACATCGGCTGCGTAATCGTAACAACGAAGGATGATAAGCCAATAGGCATAATAACCGAGAGGGACATCGTGGTGAGAGTTGTTGCTGAAAACACTCAGCCCAGCAAGGCGGCGGTGAAGGAGATCATGAGCGCCCCCCTCATAACGATAGATGCCGACAGGACGATAAGCGAAGCCGCTAGGGAAATGAACCGACAAAACATTAGAAGGCTGGCGGTCATGCATAGAGGCAGACTCGTGGGCATAATCTCCAGCAAGGATATACTTTCAGTAACCCCGGAGCTGATAGAAATAATCCAGGAGAGAACGAAGATAACAGCCGAAGGCGAAGCTGAGGAGGAGCTGCCTTTAACCGGTTACTGTGACAACTGCGGAAGCTGGTCGGATGGGCTCAGAGAGGTCGATGGGAGCTATCTCTGCGAAAACTGCTATATTGAAAGAAGCGGAGCGGAGTATTAACAATAAATATTAATGTTCCCCCTTAGGGGATTTATGGGCAGAGGTAGACGGATACTTGCCTGTTGATTTAGTTCTGAAAAACGCGAAAATCTACGCCTTTAACAGAATAATTGAGGCCGGCTTAGCTGTTGAGGATGGAAAAATCTTTAAGATAGCTAAGGAAGCGAATCTCCCAAGGTCATCTGAGAAAATAGATTTAAACGGTCTCCTCGTACTGCCCGGAGTAATAGATGTGCATGTCCACTTAAGGGATCAGGAATTATCCTATAAAGAGGATTTTCTATCCGGAACCTCAGCGGCCGCCAGCGGAGGCGTAACACTCGTTATGGATATGCCCAATAATAAGCCGGTCACGATGGATTCCGCAGCGTTAAGGGAGCGGATGAACCTAGCTTCTAGGAAAATTGTTGTTAACACAGCCTTTTACTCAGCCTTCCCAGCAAAAATTGAAGAGATCAAAAGGATAGTGGATGAAGGGGCTAAAGCCTTCAAAATTTTCTTTTCGCATAGGGTTGGCGGCTTAGATCCGGATGACGATGTAGCTGTGGCTGAAGCATTTAGGGAAGCCTCAAAGCTTAATGTTCCAGTAGCGGTGCACGCTGAAGACGGCGCGCTTCTCAGAGAGAACATTAGGAGGCTGAGGCTGAATGGGCGGGATGACCTAGACGCCTATTTAGAGGCGCATTCCCAGGAGGTTGAGGTCAATGGGGTGAGGAGGGCCGTGGATCTTGCGGCTAAATCCGGCGCCCACATACATATATGCCACCTAAGCACCTCTGAGGGGCTGAAAATAATATTGAACGCTAAGAGGAGCGGCCTGCCGGTTTCATGCGAGGTTACACCGAACCATCTTTTTCTCTCAGCTCGCCACATGAGGGAGATCGGCAGCATAGCCCTGACAAATCCGCCCCTTAGATTGGAAAGCGACGTCTCCAATCTGCAATCAGCCTTAGAGAAGGGGCTGATAGATGCTGTTGCATCGGATCATGCTCCGCATGCGCTTAAGGAGAAGGAGAGTTCATCCGTATGGGACATCTCAGCGGGCATAGCTGGGATTGAAACGATGCTTCCGCTTCTATTAACGCATGTCAACAGAGGATACTTGCCAATATCAACTTTGGTTAAGGTGACGGCTGAGAATCCGGCTGAAATCTTCGGATTTAAGGATAGAGGCTGCATAGCGGAAGGTAAATGCGCAGATCTGGTTGCTGTGGATCTCAAGAGGGAGTGGCTCATAGATCCATCTGAATTCCACTCAAAAGCGAAGTTCTCGCCTTTCGAGGGCTGGCGAGTGAAGGGTAAACCGGTTAAAACCTTCGTTAATGGGCTCCTAGTTATGGATGACGGTGAAATCGTGGCTAAACCCGGAGTTGGCAGAATCATTAAATAATAGGGGATGCTTGAGCGAATGGAGTTCATAGTTGACGGCATGCTTGGGAAGCTAGCTAGATGGCTTAGAATGTTAGGGTATGACACGAAATACTCCAGCAGCATGAGCGACGATGAGATTCTAAAGGCAGCGTCAGAGGAGGGACGGGTCATATTAACCCGCGACTACGAATTCTTTAAGAGGGCTAATATCCACGGGGTTAAAGCCGTCTTTGTTGAGGGGGAGACAAACGCTGAAAAACTAGCCGATCTATCAAAGCAGCTCAATATTAGATTGGAAATAAACATAGATGAATCCCGATGTCCAAAATGCAACTCGAAAATAGCGCTGGTCCAGAAGGAAAAAGTGAAGGGTAAAGTTCCTGAGTCAACCTACAGGTTCCATGATGAATTCTGGGAATGCCTCAGCTGCGGCCAAATCTATTGGAAGGGAAGCCACTGGAAGAAGATAAACAACACTTTGAAGCGCGCTGAACAGATTAAATTCGCTCACTAAGAAATTTCAACCATTCCCCTATCGACAATTTTTATTTCGCCAATCCTTCGATATCTTAAGACCATGTTTAAATTAATTATTGCCTCGAAAGCGTTTGATGAAGCCAGCAGCGGGCATATCAGAACATCTTCGCATTGCTTAACGCTGAATATGACGTCCGCAACCATAGAATAATTGATCCTGCTGCCCCTACCATATTTTTCAATCAGCCTCCTGTAGATTATCTCCACATGGGGGCAGCTTTTATAGAAACGCTCTATTGGGCAAGCGTAATACTTAAAGCCCTGAATAATCTCGCTCCTACGGAGGCTCTTTTTGCAGAGGTCAAGCGTAACTTTTCTCCTAATTTTTTCCTCATCTATTTTATGGTTAACATAGTTGAAGAGCATCCTGCTCAGAAATGAGGAGCCCCTGTCAAACAGTAGCTCCTCCCTAACAATCTGATTCGAATGCGGACCATACTCGCCTATCCATAGACCGTAGCGTTCGCCGCTTCTAACAGGGCGAATCATGAAGCCCCATGATCTCTGAGGGGTCCTCTCAAGAAGCCATTCGGCATCATCCAGTAGGCTGCTGTAACCCTTGAAATCTTGAAAGAAAAAGACTCCGTAGTCCCTATCAAACAGGACTATTGCCCCGCCGAGCCTTAAGCTCTCCTGAAGCAATTTAAACCCCAAAAGGAAACGCTGAAGCGCTATATAAATTTTTAGCATCTCCAACTTGGGAGATTAATGTTTTTAGTAAAGTTTATATTTAATTAATGTTTTTAGTGTTGCATTAAATATGTGGATTCATCATTTATGAATAAAGCCTGGAATTTAAAAAATTTAAATGCATCCATTCAAACAGGTTGGGGGTAATTAGTTGACCATGCTGGTTGCTGAAGATTATGTATCCTCAAATGCTGACGTGAAGAAGAAAATCCTGATAGGTCCCCCTAAACTAACACGTTTCGAAAAGGCAAGAATATGCGGTGCCAGAGCGTTACAGATCGCAATGGGGGCGCCAATACTAATAGAGGTTAATGAAAACCTTAAAAACCCAATAGATATAGCGCTTGAGGAGCTAAGACGGGGAATTCTACCAATAACAATTAGAAGAACGCTTCCAGACGGCGTAACATACCAGGATATACCATTAAAATGGCTCCTATAACCTCATTTTTACCGCTTTAATGGTATCTTTTATAGTTACAGCAGGCTCGCTGTTTAAACACCTCGGCGGAGACGCTGACAAACAGAGAGACGTAGGGGATCCTCCCAATACTTTTCCCTATCTATAAATCCGCAATCTCCAGCGTCTCTCCACCCGTGACCGCTGAAGCATCTCTGGATGCTTTATGCGGCTTTCTATGCCCGGGGGATAGTTCTCCCTAAATTTCTCTATTCTCTAAGTTAGCGGATTGCCAGCTTCCCCGGCTTCGCGCGGCCGAAGACCGCACTAAAACCGGAGACGGAGCGCGGTTTAACTTCCAAGTTCCCGGCGGGTTAATGAAGATGCCTCCCCTGCTTTCGGAATGGGTTTGGGTGGTTCCCGCGCCCTCTGGCCGGCAATCCAAAAATTTTAGTTTCACGCTTATTTTTAACCTTTTCGTTTTAGCAATAGATGCGTAAGTCTCTTTATTTATCAGAACGCCATTAAGCAAACAATATATTATTAATTACATTACGTTAAAGTTTAATGTGGAGGTTAATCTTAGTGGTGATTACGTTTGAGCTTTGAAGAAGCCGAGACTATCAGGGAAAGGGCGGAGGACTTCTTGCGGAATGCTAGGGATCTCTTTGATAAAGGCGTCTATGACCTTGCTGCCTTCAACATAGAGCAGTACTGCCAACTCATATTAAAATATAAACTCCTAGTTAAAACAGGCACTTACCCGAGGACACATTCTATTTTAAGGCTCATCAGAGAGCTATCCAAAATCACCAGGGAAGTGGAGACTCTGCTAAACGACATAGTTATGCTTACAAAAATAGAGGACGCATATATAGGGTCAAGATACTTGCCAAGAAGATACGAGAGAGCTGAGGTTGAAGCAATGTTAAGGTTCGTCGAAGAAAGATTCAGGAGCGTGGTTGAAAACGCATAACTCATTCAGCATATATGTTGACGAGGGTATGAAAAATCTGAGGCATCTAAAAAATTATAGGGAGATAGCCAAGAGGGTTAAAGAAATAGTTGCCGAGGAAGGTTTAAACGCAAAAATCTACGTTTTCGGATCCGTCGTTGAAGGTAGATATACGGCGGCAAGCGACATAGACATACTTATAGTTATGGAAAACATGGACGGGGAGAAAGCGGCGGAGCTCAAGGCGAAAATATATGGGCGCATCGACGCACCGATAGAAATACATGCGGTGGACGAAAACGGGTATAAATGGTATAAAAGGTTCATAGGTGCATGTGAGGAAATATAGCAGCCCATATGCTCCCTTGCTTCCACTCCTCCAATTTTTGAATGAGCAGCCTATTGATCACAAAAAATTGCAGATACTATTGAAACCTTCAGCACGACTTTGATTAATGGAAAAAGATAAGGTATATAAGCGTGAAAAGTTTCCTAAAATTTTTAGGGGCTGTAGTCTAGCAGCAGCTTCACATGATGTGAGCTGCTAGAAAGGTATGACGACTGTAAGCGGCTTAAGTCGCCGCCGCCGTTAGGGGCTCCAGAACCAGAAATATACGGGTTTGCGGACCTTTAAAAGGGGGATGAAGAAGGTCTGGAGCGTTGAGGAAACCCGTAGGAGCAAGATTGCCGATAATGGCATCCTGCTCCGGGGAAAGGTCGCCGGTTCAAGTCCGGCCAGCCCCACCACTTAAAAATAAAAAGCGTAAGGCTTCACAATGTAGCGTGTTTTTATGGCTAAGAAAGTTTTCATGATGAGATTAAATGCGATGCAGCCTAGTCAGCTCTATATTTGTTATGAAAAGCTATTTGAAGTTATGAAAAAATTTAATGTCAATGATCCTAAATCGATGGAACCTATACCGGTTAAGAGGCTTGGGGATGAGGTTGTGATTGTAGATGGACATACAAGGGCTTTTGCAGCTTTTCTCTGCGGATTCTCAGAGGTCCCAACGTATTGGGAGGATGAGGAGGCTTGACTGGGATGCTTATAAAATCTGCGTAGAATGGTGCAAGATGGAAAGAATACAAACAATAGCCGACCTTAAAAACAGAGTTGTACCCCGAAATGAATATGAGAAGCTATGGTACGAGCGGTGCGAAAAATGCAGCAAGATCTTAAGAAAAAGAATAGAAAGAAGAATAGAAAGTCATCGTTTTTAAATCCAACCGGGACTCCATGAAGGAGAAAAAGTTAGACTCTAACGGAAAGCAAATGGTCATCTACCATCTTAACGTTTGATGATTCCGTAGCGAGATGCGTATCCATTACGGTTAAATCGCGGCTTTTTGACGTGCATTATATCTGAAATGCTGTTTGAAGGCAATTCTATGTGAAAAATGGAATGAATTGGACCGTGAAACATTAATCATACCCAAAGGTATATAATCTGGGAAGAGCAAGAAGTATGTGAACTGCGGAATGAGAGTAGTTGTATGGAAGACTTTGTTAAAGTTCAAGTTTCGGGGTTTGCTCAGGTTAATGCTCCCTATGGTCCAACGCCGGTTCTTCTCCTCGAGGATGATATGGAAAGGGTTTTAGTGATGCTTGTAGGCGATGCGGAGGCTTCATCAATAGCTGCCGCTGTTAGAGGCTTTCAATTACCAGTACCGAACACCCACGACTTCATGATGAGGGTGCTTAATGGAGTAAGCGTTAAAGTTAAGAGGGGAGAAATCTACGATCTCCAGTCGAACAGGTTTCTAGCGAGAATCATCCTGGAGTCCGGGGGAAACGAGGTTGAGGTTGACGGTAGACCAAGCGATATTATAGCGCTGACGGTGAGAGCGGGCGCAGACATATACGTCGCAGAAAACGTTATGAAAGAAGCATCAATAGAGAAATCGGCGCTGCTGAAAGAAACCGAGGAATCAGCGCATAAAGATATTGGAGAAGAAAACGAAGAAGGGGAGAATTAACCGCTTCACAGCCCAGGAACCTGACGGGAAAAGGCGTAATAAACGCTTCATGATGAGGATGATCTTAGAGTTAGCTCTAAAAATCAAGGGGCTTAGAGGCAATACGGAAGATCTCTGAGAAAAATATAGCGTGAAGGAAGGCTTAAACTTCATTGTTAGAGGATATGAAAAGAACTTTAATATAGCGTCGTTATTGTTTCAATTATTTGCTGGTCTCATCGCTTGTTGCTACCTTCACGTATTTCTTACCTGCCCTATGAAGTTGTTCATCATCCGTGACTAGGGTAGATTATTTTCAACTGCGGCTTGAATATAGGCTGCATCATAATATGTTAATCCTTCTTTCACAGCGTTTTTCAGTATTTCTAGGCTGCTTTCACTATCAGGCTTTTTAAGCTTCATGAAGACTTCCATAAATGCATCTAATATTATATTGGCTTCATTTACGCTGAGAGTTTTTCCTTAATTCTTTGTTAACTTTAGCTGAAACTGCTACGATTTTATACTTAAAAATATTACTATAAAGTTAATGCTTATTTTTTATTGAGGTGTTCTCAGCATGTCCGAAGATGGGTTAAACATCTCCTTCAAGACTTAAAATCTTCAAATAGGGTTCCGTCGGCTTTCTAAACCTAAAATTGTGAGCTCCATAATTAGGGAGCATGAGACGACGATGGCTAAGCGAAAAATAATTATTGGACAAGCCCTTAATTTGAGAAACTTTTATTAATGATCTGCTTATAATATTGGATCAGCAATCTTGTAAGAGAGAAAATAAAAAAATAGAGCCATGATGAAAAATCTGTTAAATAATAAGGTGGAAGATATAGAGGTTAGTAAGGGGAAAAGCATATCTCAGCTTCTTAGAGAGATGTCGAAAACATCTTTTCAGGGAAGAACTTTAGGCGAAGCTGCGGATGTATGGGAAGAAATGCTAAATCAGGAGGAACTTACAATCATTATGGGATTAGCTGGTTCAATGAGCACAGCTGGACAATATAAAATAGTGAAGTGGCTGATTGAAAACAGATTTATAGATGTTCTCGTGTCGACGGGCGCTAACATCTCGGAAGATATAATCCCAGCCATGGGCTCAGCCTATTACCGGGGAGACCCCAATATTGACGATGAAGTCCTCCTAAAAGCGGGGGTTGTCAGATACTATGATACCTATGGAACGGAGATTGATTACACCAGAATGGAATATTTAATATTGGATTGCATATTGCGCAAAACGGATCCGGATAAACCTTACTCTTCCGCTCAATTCCTATCCATTTTTGGAAAACATTTAAATGAAAAAGGCATAGACAGCATCGTCTCAGCTGCCTGGAGAAATGATGTTCCCGTTTTCTGCCCCGCTATTGCTGACAGCGCGTATGGGGAAGCCTTCCTAATGGCGTTAAATAAGGGACATAGGTTAATAATCGACGGGATGAAGGACTTTGAACAATTAATGAAGGTGGGAGAATTAAGCAGAAAAACCGGTGTGATTTACATTGGCGGAGGGGTCCCAAAGGATATCACGCAGCTTATGACCGTCTCTCTAACATTGAAAAATGAAAATATAAAAATAGAAGGTAAAAACGGCGGCCGACGTGAATCCACAGGTGAATGGTATTATCCGCATAAATACGCCATACAGATAACCACGGATAACCCTGTTTTCGGCGGCCTTTCAGGATGCACGCTTGAGGAGGCCATCTCATGGGGGAAAATTTCTAGGGACGGTAGGAGAGTTACATGTTACTGCGACGCTACAATAGCATTACCATTAATAGCGCATGCTCTCTGCGAAAGGGTGGAAAAAAGGAGATTCATTCCAAACCTGAAGAAAGCAATAGAGTGATTCTGCAAAAATTGAAAGCAAGGTGAGGCGTCGCTCCCATTCAAGTAAATGTCTAAATGAAATATTTCACGTAGGGAACATTGACAGAACTATAATGTTGCCCATTGAGTTTCGCTTTATCCTTGCCCGCTTTGGTAAATCTCTGAAATTATACATTTAGATGTTCTCCTAACCGCTTCCGCACTGTTTAATTTGGGTTTCCACCCTAACCTCTTTATTTTCGATATATCTAGAAGCATCTCTTTGACATCTCCCTTCCATCCTCTTCCGCCATCCACCCCTCCCGTATATTTTATTTCAACATCGCTCAGTCCCATCTCTTCAATCACTATCCTCGCTATTGTCGCCACATTAACGGTGTCCTCTGAACCGACATTGTATATTTCAACCTGCTCACGGGATTTCTCCGATGCTATGAGAAGAGCCTCAACGCAGTCATCCACATATAAGTAGGATTTTCTCTGCGTTCCATCACCTAGAACTTCCAGAGTTTTCGGGTTGCTTCTCAATTTATTTATGAAATCATATATGACGCCATGCCCACTTCTGGAGCCAACAATATTTGCGAGCCTACATATTACGCTCTTAAATCCAAACAGGTGCGAATAGCCGGAGATCAGCGCCTCACAAGCCAGCTTAGAGGCGCCGTAGAGCGATATGGGTTTCAGCGGACCGTAATCTTCAGGCGTCGGCATCTTTTTCGCCTCACCATAAACAGTTGATGTTGAGGTGAACACGATGCTCCTGCAATCGCTTTCCCGCATGGCTTCTAGAAGATTATATGTTGCGAGAATATTCTGTTCATAATCAATTCTTGTGTTGAAAGCCCCTATTCGCACATCCGGGTTAGCTGCTAAATGGAAAACAATTTCACAATTACCCATGGATTTCTTAACATCGCCTGGGTTTAGCATATCGCCCATAATGAACTTAAATCTTGAATTGTCAAGCCATCTTGATATATTACTGAGTTTTCCAGCGCTTAAATTATCAAGCACAGTGACATTCACTCCGCTTTCCATAAGCCTATCAACTAAATGGCTTCCTATGAAGCCGGCGCCTCCAGTGATTAGAGCGCTGCTGAAGCCGATTTTTGAGCCATTCATAATTGGGAGAGCACCAAGACTTCTTTATGGATTCAAAGGCTATATATCTTTCTTCTCTAATATCTTCCTTTATTGGGTGATCCACTTGGCAAAGATTAGAGTTGGATTAATTGGTGTTGGTAACTGCGCCTCGGCTATTGTTCAAGGCGTATACTATTACAGCAGCGCCGGAAAGGAAGGTTATAAGGGACTAAAATATCCGAATATTGGAGGCTTCCATCCTGAAGACGTAGAGTTCGTCTGCGCCTTCGATGTGGCGAAAGGGAAGGTTGGAAAAGATCTTTCAGAGGCAATTTTCGCCCCGCCGAACAATTCCCCGAAAATCGCTGAGGTTCCAAGGCTGGGAGTAGAGGTCCTTAAGGGACCGGTTATGGATGGGCTGAACGAGTATGCTAGGAAAATAATTGAGGTTGACGCTTCAAGAGAGGTTGATGTCGCCGGGAAGCTTATGGAGAGCGGCGTGGAGATGGTGATTAACCTCTTACCGGGTGGGGCGCAGAAGGCATCGCTCTGGTATGCTGAGGAATCCCTGAAGGCTGGATGCGCCTTTATCAACGCGACGCCCACGATCATTGCAAGCGACCCGGCTTGGGATATACGCTTCCATAAGGCTGGATTACCAATAGTTGGGGACGATCTAATGGATCAGGTTGGCGCAACATTCATACATAAAACTGTTCTTGAAGCGCTGGCTAAAAGGGGCGTTTCAATATCAGAAACATATCAGCTGGATGTTGGGGGAGGAATGGAGTCGGCAGATATTGAACGGGTTTGGGGTACAAAACGGATAATTAAGACTAAAACCGTTGAATCCACCCTGCCCTATAAAGCCTCAGTGGTAGCAGGTTCAACAGACTTCGTTGAATTCCTAGGCAATAGACGTGACAGCTACATATGGGTTTCCGGCACATACTTCGGAGGCGCATCATTTGAGATGGAGATAAGACTGAACACGCTCGATGCTCCAAACGCCGGCTCAATATTGCTGGATGTTATACGCAGCGTTAAAATTGCTTTAAACAGGGGGGATGCAGGGCATATTCTACCCATATCGGCATATGCATTCAAGCATCCATCTAAGATCCTGCCCCTTCAGGAAGCGGAGAAACTTTTCGAGGAATATATAAAGTAGGGCACGTTCATTTTTACAAGATGCTAGGAATGCTCCAGATATAGGGGAAAGAACCTGTCAGTTCAGCCATTAAAGCGCAGCGTAAAGATCTGCGTGGCTATACCTGCATCGATAGCCTCAGATACTCCGCATCAGAGAGAGAAGACTTTTAAAGTTGGCTTGATAGGTAGGGCGCTGGCGATTTTCCGAGTTGATGAAGTCATAATCTATCCGGATATTCTCAGCGCAGATCAGTCCGGAGACTTAAGGTTTGTTGCAACAATCCTATCCTACATGGAGACGCCGCAGTATCTTAGGAAAAGACTGTTTAAAATAGTGCCTGAACTGCGCTATGCCGGCATCCTGCCGCCGCTAAGGACACCTCATCATCCGATAAAGAATAGAAAGAAATATTTGAAAGTAGGAGAATTCAGGGAAGGCGTCGTCATATCGAAAGACAAAACGGGGCTGCTTATTGACATCGGCGTGGAGCAGCCGATCCGCATTGAAGGTGCCAGTGCACCTCAGGGAAAACGCATAACCGTCAAAATAATCAGCGACGGCGATAATCCAAGGGCTATATTAGCCAAACCGGAGGATGTTAATGTTTACTGGGGATATAAAGTTGAAGTTTCAAGTGTGCCCTTCAGCCGCATGGTTAAAAGCGGCGGCTTCGATTTAACCATAGCGACCTCAAGATGGGGTGAACCATTCATGAAGGTTAAAGATGCCCTGTTAAGGAGATGGGCAGAATCAAAAAAGGTGCTTATAGCTTTTGGGTCGCCAACACAGGGTCTTCAAGAAATTGTTAGGCAGGAAGGTGTTGAGCTAAGCGATATAGTGGATTTTATAATTAATACGGTGCCTAAACAGGCCACTGAGACCGTGCGGACGGAGGAGGCGTTGTATGCGACCCTTGCAATATTAAACCTGCTGACTGAGAGTTAAATGACTTAAACTGGCGCTTATAAAAATTAAGTTCCAATAATAATGCTTCCACTTATCTTCCTTAATGTTGCTATAGCTGAAAGGGCGGCTATATAGCTCGTTCTCGGATTGTTTGGGAAAGGCTTATTGACTGTTTTTGTGTAGATCTCGCCGAAATCTCCCCTCGCATGAATCTCATGAACTATATGCTTTATGTTTGGATCAACTATTATCTTAACTTTAGTCTTATCTGGACCTATGCCGGCTAAGCTCAGCGAAGCCGCAACATTAACATTCTGCGGGAAAAGCTTAACGGCTTCTCTGGCAGCTCCCTCATATAAGACAAGCGGCTCCTTAATTAATGATAAATTCACCTTACTCTTTTCTATGTAAGGTGCACCCTCAAAGCTTATTGGCGGCTTCCTAGTTGTCAGCGTGATCTCTTCAACACGTCCCACAGCTGCCGATTTAATATTATCAAGTCCAACTATTGCGCCTGAAGGCACATAAACCCTTCTGCCATTTCTTCTGGCAGCCTCCAATATGCTGCTAAAAAGTGTTTCATCAAGTAAAGCTCCCGCGCTCATCACCATTAAATCTTTATTCTTCAGCAGAGTCTTGACTGCATACTGCTTAACCGCTTCCTGAGAGGCTGCCTCTATAACTATTTGAATATCATCATTGTTAAGAATCTCATCTATATTTTCAGCTATCAGAGGTTTATGGCTAAGTTTAGAAGATAATTTCTCAGCTCTTTCACGGATGATATCATAAATTATTAATAGGCTCATTTCCCCAGCTTTTCCGCTATCTATTGCCTCAGCTATAACTGTACCTATCGCTCCACAACCGATTAATCCAGCGTTTATTTTCGTATCGATCCCCCAATCTTAATTCGAACAGCTGATTATGCGTGATAAGCGCAATAGCCTTAAATAAGATTTTCTAGAAGACTAATCTGCTAAAAAGAAAAATTGGAAGAGACCCGGTAAATTCGCAGGAAACGCTTAAGGAGACCGCTTAGAGGCTTCCCAGATGACGGCGAAGGAATCTTCAACCGTAAAGGTTCAGAAGATTATGAGCAACTATAATAGGCGACGCTGTTAGCGGCCATTTAAGAACACGATATGGTTCAATTCCTCAGCGTTAGAATCGCTTCTAGGCTGCATGCGTCCCTAGATTTAGTCTACGCAGTAGCGCGCGTATCGCTATTTTCACTGCTGGGATCATAAATTATGGTCGCTGAGAGGACCTGATGGGCTTAAATAATATAAGGTGCCTCCCCTCTTTTCCTTCTAAGTTTCATAGCTGTCTTAGTCATTCTCAGCGTTAACTTAGCCATTTTCAGCTCGCATTCATCTAGGAGCTTTGATGGGTCACGGTTTCTCCTCAACGTTTTCTTCTCGCCCATATTCGGCCCTCCATAAATATTAGTTAGCGTCATTTTTATGGGGGATGAAATATCAAATATTGACAGAAAATCTCCAACTTATAAGTTTTAACGTGGTTTCTTTATTTTAGGAAAGCAAATGTATATTTCCAATCTGCACATTTTTCAAGTATTTTTTAGCCGTTTCATAGCATTCGTAGGCATGCTTTCTGCTCGTTGTGGGAAGATCATCCATGAAATACTGAGGGTAGAAGGCTAACAGCGCATATGGTATACGTGGGTCTATGCTGGCTATGAATTCAGCTATCTGCTTAACCTCTCCAGCGTCCACATATCCCGGAATTAGAAGCGTACTGGCTGTTAAAACCGGAACTTCAAGCCTATCCCTGAAATATTTTTCGCCTATAATCATAAAGTTCTCGAAAGAAGGCTTATTGGACACGCCGCAGAGAACCCTATAAAGATTCTCATCCCAAGCTTTCAAATCGAACTTCACAATCCCTCCGCTTTTAAATGAGAGTTCGGCGGCTTTCTCAGCAAAATCTTTAAGCATGTTGCCGTTGGTTTCCCAGCATATTCTAAGTATACGTCCCCCCGCTTTTTCCAGAGCTTTCTCGCTTGTCTTTATCGCATGCGGCATCTGGACGGATGGGTCTCCTCCGAAAAAGCATATGCAAGAAACTTTTGCGTTAACCTTATCCGCAAGCTCTTCGCTGCTCATACATGGGCTTAGCCTTTGAGATAGATATCTGTAATGCCAGTTTTGGCAGAAGAGGCAGTCTAGGCTGCATGCTCCATAGAAAACGGCTAGGTTCACGTAGCCAACCTCAGCGGATGGCTTATAAGCATACTTTGGATATCCGGCTCCTGTGCAGCCTGGGCAGAACCACCATGCAACACAGTTTGTTGGAAGGGGATCATAGTACCATTCTAGAATCCCCCTATCTGATGTTCCGCCTAAACGTATTAGCCGCCCCTCAATATTTTTTGTCAATCCGCAGAATCCCTTCTCTCCCCGTCCCATCATGCACCTATTTGCGCACATGCCGCATGCTACACCATCTGGGCTTTTAGGCGGATTTGAGGGTAAATCGAAGATTCCGCGGATTCTCTTACGCACTAAATTAATCATGCTTAACGCCTGATCAGGCTTTTCTTTTATGCATTTGGCGCATAACCCTAAGTTGCCTGATATTAAAGGTGAACTGTCCCCGCAGAGTAAGCATTTCCCCAAATTTTTCACTGCTTAAATAAAATTTGCAGGCTTATTTTTAGTTATCGCTCCATATTATTAAATTTAATAAAGGGGCTTGAAAGCCTATATACTGCTATATGGCGGTGATCCAATGGGTAAACTCGAGGATGAAATCCTGAATCTTCTAAGCAAATCGGAGCCCCTAACCCTGATGGAGATTTCTGAGAGGCTGAATAAGAAGCCTAAATCAGTCTTTAGGTCTCTGAGAAAGCTCTTCGAAGAGGGGAAAATTAGCTGCGATGTTAGAACTAGACGCTACAGTCTGGAGAAAGATTATGAGCAGCGTGAAGAGGAGGATCTTGAAAATGTCGAAATATAATAAACTATTTATGCGCATGGACGAAATTAATAATTGCTAAATTGGAGGGTGAACCTTGAAGATAGGAATCTTCACGATACTTTTCAACGAGTTAAGCCTTGAGAAGGTCCTAGATTACGTGTCGAAACTTGGCTATGAAGCCGTAGAAATAGCAGCTTGGAGGGGAAGCAATCACATAGATATCAATAAGATTCTCAGCGGAGGCGCAACGGAATATAAGAGAATAGTGGAGAAATATGGGTTAATCATATCTGGATTAAGCAATCACCTTGAAGGGCAGCTTGTTCTCGGGCCTCATGATGAATCAACAGATGAATGGTTTAAGGGTACACCTGAGGAAAAAATAAAATATGGCATGGAACGCATGAAGAAGACTGCTGAGGCAGCGGCGGCACTTGACGTGCCGGTTGTAAATGGCTTCATAGGGGCTCCCAACTGGGGCGCATGGTACATTTTCCCACCGGCTTATGAGAAGATTTTTGAGAGAGGCTTCGAGATATTCGCTGAACGCTGGGGTGAAATACTGGATCATTTCGCAGCTCACGGCGTTAAGTTTGCGCATGAAGTTCATCCGCAGGAGCAAGCCTATAATATTGAAACCGCTGAGATGGCGATAAAAGCTATAAACGGCAGAAAGGAGTTTGGCTTCAACTTCGACCCAAGCCACCTGCTTTGGCAGGGAATAGATCCAGTTATATTCATCAAAAAATTTGGGGACAGAATTTATCATGCGCATGCAAAAGACGCTGAACTCGTTAAAGAAAATCTTCCAACATCCGGATGCATACCGACCGGTTCATGGCGTAGACCAGATAGGGGCTTCAGATTCAGGGTTGTCGGATGGGGAGACATAAACTGGAAGAGGATTATGACTGCTCTCCTAGAGGTTGGATACAACTATGTGTTGAGCTATGAGCATGAAGATCCCGTAATGAGCCGCGAAGATGGATGCGAGAAATGCATAGCGTTCCTTAAGCCGCTGATCATAAAGGCTCCCCTCGAAAAAATCTGGTGGTGAAAACCATGGCTGAAGAAAAAGAAGTGGGATTTGTGCGGATGGGTAAGGTTGCGGGGAAAGCTGGTGAAATTAGGGAGATAGGCATCGGATTAATAGGATACGCATTTATGGGCAAGGCACATGCAAACGCATATATTAAAATGCCAATATTCTTCTATCCGCCGCCGGCTAAGCCTAGGCTCATAGCCATAGTTGGCAGGACTAAAGATGCTGTTGCTGAAGCCGCCGCCAGATACGGCTTCGAAACCTACTATACTGATTGGAGAGACATAATTAAAGATGAAAGAGTGGAGATTGTTGACAACTGTTTACCGAATAACATGCATTCAGCCCCAGTAATTGCAGCTGCTGAAAGCGGAAAGCATGTGCTATGCGAAAAGCCCCTCGCAATGAACGTTGAAGAAGCCAGAGAAATGTATAGGGCCGCTGAAAAAGCCGGAGTTAAACATATGACCGCCTTCAACTACCGCTTTGTCCCAGCCATAAGATTGGCTAAAAAACTTATAGATGAAGGATACATCGGCAAGATTCTCCAGTTTAGAGCGGTTTATCTCCAAGAATGGATTATGGATCCGAACTTTCCTCTGGTTTGGAGATTGCGAAAGAACGTCGCTGGATCAGGAGCGCTTGGAGATTTAGGCTCGCACATAATAGATTTAGCGAGGTTTCTAATTGGAGACATAACATCGGTCTGCGGGATGACTGAAACATTCATTAAGGAGCGCCCGCTGCCGGAAGACCCCTCAAAGAAGGGGCAGGTAGACGTTGATGATGCCTTCATCTCGCTGGTTAGATTCAAAAACGGCGCTATAGGCAGTTTAGAGGCTTCTCGATTCTGCGCTGGAAGAAAGAACTATCAGAGGGTGGAGATTCATGGAACAGAGGGCTCAATATGCTTTAACCTTGAAAGGCTCAATGAGCTTGAAGTTTATTCTAGAAGAGACCCATCGGACAGAATGGGCTTCAGAACCATACTTGTTACGGAATCAGTTCATCCATTCATAGAATACTGGTGGCCTCATGGGCACATAATTGGGTGGGAGCACACTTTTGTGCATGAAATCCATCACTTCATAGACTGCATAGTTAACGATAAGCCCGTAGCCCCTATGGGTGCAACATTCTACGATGGATTGAAATGTCAGGAAGTAATGAGCGCAATACAGGAATCCGCGGAGAAAGGCGTCTGGGTAACTGTTCCAGCATAGCTGCTTAAAATCCTCAAATTTATTTTTCCCATAAATTTATTTTCTAAGACAAACATTTCATGTGAGGGATATCTGTGGAATTCAGCTCAGATTCTAAGGATATTTTTTCAGCGATCTTAAGCATCTTGAAAAATAAGTATGAGGGGCTAACTGGCTATCGAAATAAGATTTTATGGAGATTCTTTCAGGGTGAAGCCCCGGAAGCTTACAGATTAGAGTTTGACGACTCCTCATGGGAGACCGTTAGGTTGCCGCTTCAATTCGATGCTAGAAAAGGCGAGGCTTGGCTTAGATGCAAGATAACTATTCCAGAAGAGGTTCAGGGGGTGAAAACCCGAAACTCCATAGTGAAGCTTTCATCCTCGGCGATATTAGATAGAAGCGAAATTTTTGTTGACGGAAGGAAAGTTCTAAGCGCAGAATACTGGCTGGAGCTTAGGCCCAAAATACTGCTGGATGAGATGGCTGAACCTGGAAGGGAGCATGTAATAGCGATACATTTATTTCCAAAAACTGAGCCAGTTGAAATTCCGGAATTCCACATCACTTACAGTAATGTTGAGAAAGTAGCGTTTGAAATAGACTCATTTATCCATGAGATTAGGTTTGCAAGATTCTTAGATGAAGATTCCGCTAGAAGAGTTTTAGAAGAGTTCGATTCCAGCGTTTTCACGCGTGATTTACCGAGCTTAATAAATGAGATTGAGAAAGCCAGAAGCAAGATGTCATTTCTCTCACAAAAATCTAAGGAATTTAAGGTTCACCTTGTGGCTCATGCACACATAGACATGAATTGGCTGTGGCCCTGGGAAGACACTGTTAACACTGTTCGAGATACTTTTTCCACAATGATTAAGCTTATGGATACATATGGGGATTTCCATTTTTCGCAGAGCCAAGCCGTAACATATAAGATTGCTGAGGACAGTTTTCCCAGCATTTTTGAGAAGATAAGGGAGTACGCTGGCAGAGGAAATTGGGATATAACCGCGTCAATGTGGGTTGAAGCGGATCTTAACATGGCCGGAACAGAAGCATTAATTAGGCAATTCTTCCACGCCAAACGATATATCAATGAAAAGTTTAATTTTAAGCCGAAGGTATGCTGGGAGCCGGACACTTTCGGCCACGTATGGACGTTGCCGCAGATTTTAAGGAAATCCGGCATAAAATACTATTACTTTATGCGTTGCGGCAGGGGGTACCCGTTATTCTGGTGGGAGGGGCCTGACGGGTCGAGGGTTTTAGCATTTACAAGCGTCTATAATAATGTTGTGACGCCTAAAAACATTGTTGATTTAGCCATGGATCTATACGAACGCTACGGGCTGAAAACAAGCATGTTCGTCTATGGCGCCGGGAACCATGGTGGCGGAGCAACAGTTGATGATATTGAGGCAGCCTATGAAATCCGGAGGAAGCCCGCCATGCCCAATGTCATTTTCAGTTCCACCCATAGGTTTTTTGAGGATGCTGAGAGGGAGATTGAGGAGAAAAATCTTCCTGTGCCAGTTATCAGCGATGAGCTGCAGTTCACTTTTGATGGATGCTACACAACACATGGCGATATTAAACGCTACAATAGGCTTTGCGAAGCATTGCTTGTGGATGCTGAAGTCCTAGGCATTCTTGCGAATATCCATCCCTGGAGCCGCTTAAAGGAAGCTTGGCTAAAGGCTTTGTTCAACCAGTTTCACGATATCCTTGACGGAAGCGGAATCGCTGAAGCCTATATCTACCCGAGAAGATTGGCTAAAGAATCCATTGAAGCATGTGAGGACGTAATAAATTCCGCGGTTAAATCTCTATCCGATAGGATAAATCTCTCAAGAGACGGCATACCGATAGTCGTCTTCAATACCTTGTCATGGGACCGCTTAGATATCGTAAAGGTTAAAATGCCGAGAAACTTGATTCCTAGAAACCCTGTGGCTATATCTTATGACAATAAATATAAAAGTCCAGTTCAAGCATGCGGCGACGAGATATCGTTTCTAGCACATGCGCCGTCATTGGGGTACATGACATATTATATTGTTGAGGGTGATACTTCGAAGGAAAAATTTTTAGCGAAAAACGATAATATCATGGAAAACGAGCATTTTAGGCTTGAAATAAACAGTTCATCCGGCACCATAAAATCTCTTTATGATAAGGTGAATAAGCGTTTTGTGTTTAAAGAGGACAGATATCAGTTCACTAAGCCGGTTCTCAGCAATCTTATGCAGGTTCTCTACGAAATTCCTCATCCAATGTCAGCATGGATTATTGGAGAAATTTCCCGCATAGAGAACCTTAGAAACGCTAGTGTTGATCTTATTGAGAACGGACCTGTTAAAGCAACAGTGAGAGTTAAGTGGCAATACCGTAACTCAGAAATCAACCAATACATAAGCCTCTACAGAGGCCCTCCGAGAATAGACTTTTACACCATCATTGATTGGCGGGAAATCTCAGATGATAAAACTGAAGCGCCTATGCTTAAGGTTTCATTCACACCGATACTTGGCAGAGCTAGGGCTAGCTTCGAAATACCTTTCGGATACATTGAGAGAGTACCTGATGGAACAGAGGTTCCAGCATTAAGGTGGGTTGATCTATCGGATGAAGAATACGGCCTAAGCCTAATTAATAACTGTAAATATGGCTTCGACGTGAAGGGCAGCACGTTGAGGATGACGCTGATTAGAACAAGCTACAGCCCGGATCCGAAGCCGGATCAGGGAGTCCATGAAATAACGTATTCGCTCTACCCGCATAGCGGAGATTGGAAAGAATCTTTAACGTTCAGAATTGGCTACGAGCTGAATCATCCGCTTAAAGCTTACCCAATTCTAGTTCGATCAGAAGCGGGATCTAATCCCTGCGAACCTGAGGAGAGAAGCTTATTAAGGGTTAAACCGGACAATGTTGTTATATCATGCATTAAAAAATCCGAAGATTCGGATGATATTATTATTAGACTTTATGATGCAACGGGCGAAGGCGCTGAAGCCGAGGTTCAATTCGCCTTCAATGTTAGAGAAGCCTACGAGGCGGATTTGATGGAGAAACCTATAAAAACCCTTAAGGTTCACGGCGGTAAGGTTTCATTGGAGCTTAAGAAGTTTGAGATAAAAACTATGCTGGTTAGACGCTGATTTTTCTTTATCACTCCACTATTTTTATGTTTAAGCAACTTTTTCTCGGAAGAATTAATCTATCTGCTTCAGTATGTCCGGCCTATCGCTGGCTATCCCATCAACGCCTTTATTCGCATATTCATGCGCTTCCTCAGGGGTATTTATTGTCCAAACGATTACTTTTAGACCGTTTTGATGGGCTTTCTTCACGAATGCTGAATGCACAAACTTATACATTGGAAGCAGATAATTAGCCTTAAGATCCAGAGCCGCCTTTATTGGATCTTTATGTTTAACATAGATTAAGCCCATCTCAACCTTATCGTTTATTTCCCTAATCCTTCTCAATGCTTCCTCATGGAATGATATTATTATCACATTATCCTCTAAACCCTCATCTTTAACAATCTTCATAACCTTATCTTCCACGCCGACCTCCTTCAACTCTATAAGTATCTTAACTTTCCTGTCAAGAAAATCTAGGGCCTCCTCCAAAGTCGGTATCTTCTCACCCTTATCCGTTACGAAACTCTTTATTTCTTTAAGAGTTAATTCGCCGACTAATCCCTTACCATTAGTTGTTCTGTCAACCTTATCATCGTGTATAACCACCAATTCGTTATCCTTTGTTTTGCGAACATCGAGCTCAACAGCGTTTACGCCTAACTCAATAGCCCTTGCAAAGCTACGTATGGTGTTTTCAGGCTCATATGCCCTTGCGCCTCTATGTCCAATACGTAATTCAAGCATGTTACCGCCTCAACCAGATTGGGTTTCCTCTACCCTTTTTTCTTCAACTATTATTTTGCATTTTGTCGCTAAGGCCGCTATAACCCCCAATGCGGCAACCCATGGAGCAAGTAGGGTTCCTATTAAACCGATGGTTACAGGCATTTCCAGCAGGGTTTCATCACGTTCATTCTTAACTATTATTTTGGTTACGTTTCCCTTACGTATTAGCTCCTTAACTTTTGAGATTAAATCGTCCGGTGCTACTTCATATTCTTTTCGGCTGACCGCTTTTTGACGCGCACCGCAGTATGGGCAGTAATTCATGTCCTCAGATAACTCTTTACCACAATTTGCACAGTAAACCATTATTATGCCTCCATCGCTATTAAATTACACCTTCATGGATTTAAATCATATGTCAAGCTTGACGCCAATATATTTACCGAAAATTTCTAAAACGGAAGCGGCGGACATTAATGGTTGGGTTCGGCGTGATCCATTTTAAGGGGCAATAAACGTATATAATATTGTGAATTTAAAATGAAAAGCGCAAATAAGGGCGAAGTCTACTTCATAGGAATTGTTGAAAAGGTTTGTGAGAATACTGCGCAGATAAGGATTTTCCCAGAGTTCTGCGGCGGACTTAAGGGTGTGGAAGATTTCTCCCACTTGATTGTATTATACTGGATTCATCTACGCGACAACGAAGCGGATAGGCGAACCCTTTTTGTCTTTCCAAAAAGAGGGACCGTGAAAGTGGAGACGGGCGTCTTTGCATGTCGAAGCCCCTCAAGACCGAATCCTATAGGCTTGTGTGTTGTTGAACTTTTGGGAAAGAAGAATTGCACCTTAACAGTTAGAAGATTAGACGCTATTGAAGGATCGCCTATAGTAGATATAAAGCCATATATCCCAAACATGGATGCCGTTCAAAGTGCAAGAATTCCAGATTGGGCACGTTAAAATGAGTCTTCATGGATTGAAATTATACGTGTTTAAATTTGTCTTCGCAGTCAGCTTCTTCATCAGCCTAATTCCATCCTTTCCAGCACCGTAATAATTGCTTAGAAACTCGAAAAACCTATATTCACGTTTAAAATATAGGTTTCTAGCCGTCATGTTATCGACGCGCACCTCTAAATAGCACTCTTTAACGCCTGCTTCTGCCAGAATGTTCTCTATAGTCTCCAGCAGAAGTGAGCCCACGCCTCTGTTCCTATACTCGGGCTTAACGTCAATGGAATATATGTGCCCAACATTTTTACCCCTGAAATATTCTACGCCTCCTATTATGAAGCCGACGATGCGCTCATTCATGATGGCGACCAAAAATATGAAGCCCGGATCCTTAATGAACTCTTTCATTTGCAGTTGTGAAAATGCATCTTCAGGGAAACATTCAGATTCTATTTTATGAATTTCTTTCAGATCTGAGATTTCAGCCCTTCTTATTATGATCGATGGATTAGGCACAATAAATATTTTCACCATCATGAATATATAAATTAATGGCGGAGTTAAAATGAGAGGGATCTATGTTCTCCTAATACTTATCGGGGAGGACTCCGCTGTAAATATTGGCTCCCTCGGAAAAATATCGTTTAAGAAGGGGCTTTACGCCTATGTCGGTTCAGCCCAAAATGGTTTGGAGAAGAGGGTGGCGCGCCATTTTAAAAAGAACAAGAGGAAGTTTTGGCATATAGACTATCTGCTTGAAAATGAGCAGGTGAGGATCGTTGAAGTCTTCTATAAGGAGGCAGGCAAGGAGGAAGAGTGTCGAATAGCGAATAAAATAGGGGAAATAAATCAGCCAATAATTGGTTTCGGCTCCTCTGACTGTAAATGTGAAAGCCACCTATTCAAGTTAAATGATCCCGATCTAACCATGGAAGTTCTTAAGGAAAATATGTTCCTAAAATTAAAAATGAACAGTTCCCTTCACGGAGACAATTGAAAAGTTCAAGGAGATCCTCAACGGCGGACTCTTTAAGCAGCCATAATATTTATTAATTCTTAATCTTCATGTAGAGGTTGACCATGGATGAGCGTTAGAGTAAGGCTTTTTGGACTGCTTAGGAAGGCATACGGGAAAAACGAGATTTTAATCGAGTTAAGCGGAGTCTTAATGCTTAAAGACTTAATTTATAAAATAACTAAGGAATCCCCCTCATTAAAGCATGTGCTGATTGATCCTGAACTTATGGATCCGCGCCCGAACACCGTGATACTTGTCAACGGTATAGAGGTAAGCGCGTTAAATGGCTTAGAGACCGAGATTAAGGATGGAGATGAGGTGGTGCTTATACCCGTAATTCACGGTGGAAAAATGACGTGGAAATCTAGGCGTAAGTCCCCCTTTTAGGGGAATATGGCTTCAGAAGCTTTCTGGGAAGCGAGACCAGTGTTCATGCACAATTCTCCATTCGCCATTCTTCCTGATTAGAAAAACTGACACGCGTGATTTTATGTAAAATTTTCTATTCCTCATCTGCCCATTATAATTTATGATGAACGATGCCACAGCAGCATCGTCAAAAATGTCTATTCTCCATTCGTCAACTTTATAATTATATTCTTTAAGCACTCGTAAAGCGTCAGCTTCCCTTCTTAAAGCGTCATGCTCCTGCCTGTTGAAGGGCGGCCAATCATCAAACTTCGTGTAGTTTTCCTCATTTATCGTTCTTTTAACGGCGTTGATGTCTCTACTTTTTATCCCCTCAATACGCGCAATTATCACGGATCTCACAGCATCCTCAGGCGTGCTGACAATAAAATTCCTTATTGAGAAACCGCATCTCCAGCAGAAGTTATATGATTCAGAAACCTCCGCTCCGCATTTTGGACAATAGGGCATAATTATCATTTCCCCGGATTCCATAAAACTATCTTCCTCATTTATCCTTCTAGATTTTTAAGCTTTGCCACGGTTCGCTGTTTGACATTCTCTAAGGCTGAAGCCGTGAGATCCACGCTTTCTTGTTGAGCTGTGAGGTGGCTTAAGATTTAATTAGTGTTATCTGCTAATCATGTTTGTATGGAGGTGTAAGGTTTGATTGGTTATTCAAGTTTGGCTTTGCTACCGCGTTTAAGGGATTATATGAGCCGCAGAATCTCAAGCTACGATAAGACCGGCGGAAACCTCGATGCTTGGCTGATTAGGGGCGGCGAGAAAAAGACGATTGCGGATATTAAGGGGCCAGCCTGCATAAAACATATATGGATGACCCTTGGGCTTCCCCAAGAGGATTACTTGCGCAGGATAGTTTTAAGATTCTATTGGGATGGATGCTCAGAGCCAAGCGTTGAGTGCCCCATAGGCGACTTCTTCGGCATGGGGCATGGGATGCGGAAAAACTTCGTTTCGCTCCCGCTTCAGATGAGCCCTCAAGATGGTAAGGGATTCAATTCATGGTGGCCAATGCCGTTTAAGGACAGAGCCATTATAGAGGTTGAAAATCAAGGGGAGAAAGAGTATTGGCATTACTTCTACATTGATTATGAGCTATACGGATCGGTTAAGGCTGTTGAGGATTTAGCCTATTTCCATACGCAGTGGCGGCGTGAAGCAGACACGGACGGCTGGGCATACCGGGAGAAATTCAGCTCACAATCGATGATGAGGGATCCAAGGGCATATAATACGGATGGAAAAGAGAACTACGTGATTCTCGAGGCTGAAGGAAACGGGATCTACTGCGGTGCACACTTGGACATAGATTGCTTCCACAGAAACCCCTATGACTGGTATGGTGAAGGCGACGACATGATATTTATCGATGGCGAAAAGTGGCCTCCATCAATACATGGAACTGGAACAGAAGACTGGTTCAACTGCGCCTATAGCCCAACGCAAGAATATAACGCCCCATACCATGGGGTGATTCTTTACAGCGGAACTAAAAGCTGGCCTTGGAAGGGTAAGCAGACCGTTTACCGCTATTACATTGAAGATCCCATAAGATTCTATAAGAGCATAAAGGTGACGATTGAGCATGGACATGCCAATAGCTTCAGCCTAGACATGTCGAGCACAGCCTACTATTATCTTTCGGAACCAAAGAGGGGTGGGCCTCCCCTGCCTCCGGTTGAATATAGACTTCCAAGACCTGATGAGGAAGCATATGTTCCGGAAAAATAGATTAAAAGTATAGAAGCCGAATTTGGGGAGCATAAGTTTTGGTTCAGATCTCCATAATCGGCGCTGGAAGCGTGGTCTTTTCAGGCAGCTTCATAAGGGATCTCTGCTTAACGAAAAGCCTATGGGGTAGCACCGTTGTGCTTATGGACATAAATAAGGAAAGGTTAAGTACCGTATGTAATCTTGCCGGCAGATACCGTGATGAGGTTAAGGCTGATTTAAAAATTGAGGCAACCCTAAATAGAAGGGAAGCTTTAGAGGGAGCGGACTTTGTGATCTCAACGGTTAAGGTCGGCGGCTATGATCCCATGGAATCTGAGCGGGCAATAGCGGAGCGATACGGCTACTATAGGGGTATAGGCGATAGGGTGAGCGACTACTATGGCGGTTTTGCAGCGTATCACCAGCTGAAGTTCTTTCTGGATTTAGCGAGAGACATTGAAGATCTTTGTCCACATGCATGGCTCATTGAGACAGCTAACCCGGTTTTTGAGGGGACAACTTTGATTGCGAGAGAGACTAAAGTGAAGGTTATTGGGGTTTGTCATGGACACTTCGGATATAAAATTTTAGCAATGGCTTTGGGGCTGAATCCTGATGATGTTAACGCTCAGATGGCTGGCTTCAACCACTGTATATGGTTAACCCACTTCTTCCATAAGGGCAGGAACATTTATCCGCTCATAGATGAGTGGATTGAAAAGAAGGCTCCGGAATACTGGAGGAGCGACGTTTACCTTAAAGGCGCCCCAGCTTTAACCGAACAGCTGTCGCCGGCAGCCGTAGACATGTATAGGCTTTACGGGCTTTTTCCAATTGGGGACACGGTGAGAAGTGTCTCTCCATGGTGGTACCATACAAGCCTAAGCGTTAAGCGTAAATGGTTCGGTCCAATGGGAGGCTTCGATTCGGAGATTGGATGGTCAGCCTACTTAAACTCGCTTAGGGAAAACCTGAAACGTATGCTTGAACTTGCGAGGGACAAGTCTATTCCAGCGTCAAAAATTTTACCGCCGGTTATGAGTGGGGAGCAACACATACCGTTAATTGATGCCATAGTAAACGACAAAGAGACAAAGCTGCAGTTGAATATCCCTAATAGAGGCACAATCTCGGGGATACCGGACGATGTTGCAGTTGAGGTTCCAGCCATTGTAAGTGGACGTGGGGTTCAAGCTGTTCACGTTGGAAGTCTGCCTAAACGTTTAATGCTGCATGTTATGATACCTAGAATGCTTAGGATGGAGCAGATCCTGCAAGCCTTTTTGGAGGGTGATAGGAAAAGCCTGCTGCTAATGCTTATGGAGGATCATAGAACAAAAGATTTTGAGAATGCTAAGGCTTTAATCGAAGAATTGCTGGCTCAGCCGTGGAACGCTGGGGCAGCCGAGCACTATAAGTGGTGAGCGTTCACCATGGCAGTCTGCCGTATTTTTTCACGTAGCCCACTAAGCCTCCGTTGAACAAAATCTCAAGTAGGGCTGGAGGTATTGGCTTAATCTCATAAATCTCATTCTTCGCAATATTTTTTATGCGCCCCTCTTGGAGATCAATTTCTAATATGTCTCCATCCGCTATTCTATCCGTCTCTTTGCATTCAATCGCGGGCAACCCGATATTTATTGCGTTCCTATAAAATATTCTTGCAAATGACTTGGCTACTATGGCGCCTATCCCTATATGCTTAAGGACAAGCGGCGCCTGCTCACGGCTTGAGCCGCATCCGAAGTTCTTACCGGCTATGATTAAGTCTCCGCTCTTAACTTTCTCAGCAAAGTTTGGAATAAGCGCCTCCATAGCATGCTTTGAGAGTTCATCTATGTCGGTTATGCTTAGCTTATACTTTCCAGCGATAATCAGATCGGTGTTTACGTCATCGCTGAATTTCCAAACTCTACCTTTAATGATCATGCTTCCTAACACTCACCTAGCTGATTAATCTTCTAGGATCGGTTATTTTACCCTCCAGGGCTGATGCTGCTGCTGTTGCGGGTGAAGCCAAATATATCTCAGCCTCTGAACTGCCCATTCTACCCTTAAAGTTCCTGTTCGATGTTGAGAGGCAAGTTTCCCCCGGGGCAAGTATGCCCTGATGGGCGCCTGCGCAGGGTCCGCATCCCGGATTACATACTATGCAGCCAGCCCTGATAAATATTTCAATAAGCCCCTCTTTCAAGGCTTGCAAATAAACGCTTCTTGAAGCCGGGGCAACTATCACCCTAACATCCTTTCTAATTGTTTTTCCCCTAAATATTTCAGCTGCAACCCTCAAATCCTCCAGACGCCCATTCGTGCATGATCCAATGAAAACCTGGTTGATCTCCAGCCCCTCAACTTCCTTAACGGATTTAACATTATCAACAGCGTGGGGGCATGATATTTGCGGTTCAATCTCTGAGGCGTTCAAATTTATTTTCCTAGAATACTCAGCGTCCCCGTCGCTCCTTAACATTTTAAGATCCTTAATCTCTAAGCCATGTAGATAATTAATTGTTTTTTCATCCGGCTCTATTATGCCTGTCTTTGCACCCATCTCAACGGCCATGTTACAGAGCGTTAAGCGTCCGCTTACGCTCATCGCTTTTACTGTTGAGCCGCAGAATTCTATAGCCTCATATGTCGCCCCATCGGCCCCAATCATCCCGACAATCTTTAATATGACGTCCTTCGGTGTAACCATCGGCTGCAATAAGCCGTCTATTTCTATTTTAATAGATTCCGGAACCTTAAACCATAGTTTACCGGACATTAAAACAGCAGCCATCTCCGTTGAGCCTATGCCTGTTGCGAATGCTCCTAGGGCGCCGTATGTGCATGTATGCGAGTCAGCGCCAACAATCAACGCTCCCGGATAAGCATGCCCAGATTCAACCATTATCTGATGGCATATGCCTGAGCCAGCATCGTAAAGGTTAGCGTCATATTTATTGGCGAACCCGCGCATTGCATTATGCACCTTAGAGAAGTTCTCATTGGCGCTTGGCGCAACATGATCTATAACTAAAACAACCCTTGATGGATCCCACAGCCCTCTTCCACCCATCTCCCTAAAAGCCTCAATCGCTAGAAGGGCTGTTCCATCATGAAGCATTGCTGAATCAATATTAGCGATAACGATGTCTCCGGCGTAAGCGTCTCTCCCTGATGCTAAACTGAATATTTTTTCAGATATTGTTTTTCCCATGCTGGATCAGCTTGACCTAAAAAATGGTTGGAACCCGTTAAAAAATATTATGCCGAATTCGCGGGCGATTATTTGGTTCTCTAATGTTCTTCTATAAATATTATTGATCCTTTTAAGCAGGGTTGACGCACATTGGGCATCATAACTGGCTTAAGTATCGTTCTGCCGGTTCAACAAGGCAGTATAAGTTTCCGCGCCCCTCAGATTTCTTAACAATGTTATTTTTTTCCAGAATCTTTAAGCGTTCTCTCACTATTCTCCGTGAGGCTTTCCCCCTCATGGCTCGAACCTCACGGGTTACCGCTGAGATGCTCAGTTCACCCCTAACAGCTAATGCTTGGATTATACATCTTGAAATTTCATCTTTTGCAATAAAATCCCGCTTAACGTATGATTCAGCTATTTTTAGGCGGGACAAAATCTTCAGCGGTTCATCATACAAGCCTAAAAACATCCTGATTAATCTTATCGACCCTATTGAATCTGCATATTTAGGGTTCTCTAAAACAATCTCTTCTAAAAGGTTTAGTTTACTCATGATTAGGTCGAGCTTTCGACTTACTTCTTCCAGAGAAATTGTTTTTCTCGGCGATTTTTCCTCTCCCATAATCTCATTAATAATGCTTGGCTTAAATAAATATATAGGTTAATTGCAAGTTAAAAGATTAATATAAACTTAATGATGGAGGTTTTCGATTTGAATGGAGAAAACAACATGAATGAAATCTTAGAAATGCTAAAGGGGTCTTCTGTGGCAACGGTTTATAGCCTTCTAGGCGAGTCTAGGGCTAAATATTTGCTTCCCGGGGTTAAACCTTTAAAACCCAACATGAAGGTTGTAGGCCCAGCTATTACAATAAAATATGTTATCTTTAACGAGGCTTCTAGAGAGAAGTTTAGCGGCAATGCCGTTCACGACGCCTATGATCTTGTAAGCGGAGGGGAAGTTATAGTGGCAGCGTCGCTTGGCAGGAGCGATCTAGGCGTCTTCGGTGATTGCATAACCTTCAGCTTCAAATATAAGGGAGCCTCTGGAATAGTTATTGACGGAGGAGTTAGGGATAGCCCATACATAATGAGGTTAGATTTCCCAGTTTTCGCCAAAGCCACAACGCCGGAGCATATAGGGGGAGAAATAGTTCCATACGCTGCCAATGTGCCAGTCACATGCGCCGGCGTATATGTGAAGCCTGGGGATATAGTTATGGGCGACTCCGACGGCGTCATAATTATACCTAGGGAAAAAGCTGAGGAATTAGCCTTTAAAGCCGACGAAGTTGAGAAAAAAGAGGAGGCGATTAGAAGCATGATTGCCTCAGGGATACCGCTTAGAGATTCCTATCCGCCTAGACCGGATCTCCTGGAGAGATTTCTTAAAAAAGTTTCACGGTAAATTGCTCGACGAAACCGATTTTTCCTTAAAGAAGGTTTTTTCTATGCTCTCAGCAAGCCCCTTCATGTATCCTAATGCAAGAACCTTTCCTATCATATGATACCCCGGGTGACCGCCATAGATATCGTCAGCTATCGTTTTTGGGGCGTGATCGGGCCTCATAGGACCCTCAAACCCAACTTCATAGTAAGCCTTCATCGCCTCAAACATGTCAACTCTGCCTTCAGGATCATCATGGAAAATCTCCTGGAAGCCCCCTGGCTCATGAACTGATCCCTTAACGTTTCTAAAATGGGCGAAGAAGATTTTTCCCCTTCTGCCGAAATGTCGGATGGCAGCCGGCACATCAACCCCCATTTCTGCGAAGCATCCCTGACAGAAGCATATGCCTAGATTGCTGCTTGGGACTAGATCAAGCAGTTTATCGAATGCTTCAACGCTTCTTAGAATCCTTGGAAAACCCTGTATTGGCGATATTGGAGGGTCATCCGGATGAAAAGTTATGATTACCCCTGCTTCCTCAGCCGTTGGAATAACATTTTTCAAGAAATACTCCAAGTTTCTCCATATTTCCTCCTCCTTATATGCGCCGAACTTAACCGTTGGCGGGACATCTTTCACAAGATCATAGTCAAATGCTGTTGATGTCGCCCCACCTCTAGTTGGTTTATCCGGATCGGTTCTCCAAATCATGTTCGGAACCGGCGGCATATGCTGGGGCTTTATAACCTTTATTCCGGCTTTCCCAAGATTCTCTAGGGACTTACAGAAATCCTCAAGTTGCTGCTCTTTACCAGGCAAATTATAAATTATTTTTTCTATTGGTGGAGCATCTTCAAGAACCTCAAGCCTCAGCCCATGCCTTTCAACCTGCATTTTAATCTGTAATATGTCGCCGTACTCCCAAACCTCTGAACCTCGAGGTGTGGAAGGCCCATGACCAATGACATCGGTGCAGCCGAGCTGCTTCATTAGGGTTAGATTCTTATGATCATAAATGTCTCCAAAGGGGACTATTATAGCAAACCTCATTCTAACCATTTTAAATCACAGAGAATCCTTCATAGAGGATAATATATTAAAATCTTTTGACTTTTCAGGTGAAGCATGCAATATTTGCTAAAAACATGCAATATAAAGTGGAAGGCGCGGGGCGGCTGACCGTCTACTTCTTCTTTTTTCTACCAGTTCTTTTAGCAGATATTAATCCAACCTTCCTTCCCGGGGGAGCATTTCGTGAAACTGTTGTAACCTTTCTTGCTCCTCTTCTACCGCTTCCGAATGGATGTAGCGCTGCTATCATCGCCCTGCCACGTACTCTCGGATACTTATGTCCCTTAGATTTCATCCAGTGAAATTTTGCGCCAGCCTTTACAAAAGGCTTCTCTACGCGTCCTGACGCAGCTACAACTCCGATGGTTGCTAAGCATAGATCGTTCACGTAACGCGTTTTTCCTGAAGGAAGCGAAACGATTGTTCCTTCGGGAGTGTGCGATACAACAGTTGCATATGCGCCTGAAGCCCGCGCAATCTTGCCTCCGTCGCCCGGGTTCAATTCAATATTGCATACCGTGGTTCCCTCCGGAATCAGCCCGATGGGAAGAACATTACCGATATTTATGGAGGCTTTTCCGCCAAACTCGATTATCTGTCCTTCATGTATTCCTTCAGCAGCCACAGTGTAGTATCTTTCTCCATTCTCAAGTTCTATATAAGCCAACGGAGCGCCTCTGCCTGGATCATGCGTAAGCTCCAGAATTTGACCCTTAAGAATGCTGTTAAAGATTTCCTTCGATAGATTCGGGTACCTCGCTGGGGCTACACGCTTATGCGTTGAAGCCTCAAATACCGATGTGCCCCTTCCTCTTCTTTGAACAAGAATTCTTTTCCCCATCCTCCCTTTTCCCCTCCAATATACATATTTACAGTATGCCTAATCTGACCGCTAGGTCGGTTGCGTTATAATCCGGCTTGAGCTTCACAAACGCCTTTTTAGTTCCATTCCTAGATATTAGCACATTTACATCCTCAACTTTAACTTGATAAAGCTCCTCAACAGCCCTTTTTATATCTTTCTTAGTTGCCTTAAGGTTTACTATAAAGGTTATTTTATTCTCTTTCTCAATCATTCGACTTGTAACTTCAGTCATTAGAGGATAGAGAATTATTTCATGCGGATCCAGAATCAGTCACCCCCATCTGAAATAGTCTTCTTCATCTCCTCGATGCTTGAATTTGTCCATAGGGTTAATCTCCCAGGATGCGTTCCTGGAGCTAATAGCTCCGGGTTCAAATCTTTAACGCTTACAACGTCCACGCCTGGAAGGTTTCTGGCAGCTTCAAATACGCCGTCATTTTTTGAGACAACTATTAATGGTCCAACAGCCATTTTGATCCTTCTGCCACGCATCTTACCCTTTCCGCTGCGAACCTTTATGCTCTCCTTAACCCTTTCTATATCCGGCCAGACGCCTAGGTTTATTAGAACACTTTTTAGATCCTTCGTTGTTTTTATGCTTTCCAGATCATCGGTTACAACAAGCGGCAGATCGGGAACATTTCCTATTACATGACCTCTGGCTTCAATTAAATCTTTAGATGCTGTTGCAGCTATAGCCGAGAACAGCGCTAGGCGCTTCTCTTTCTTCGGAATCTTCTTATAAATTCTCTTTTCAATGGTAGGTGGATGAGCAAGGCGCCCGCCAACGGTTCCAGGTGCGAATGCTGCTCTGCTGCTGTCGCTTAGCCGCGGGACCCTGGAGAGCCCGTGTCCAACACCCCAAGATTCAGCCGTTGTCCTTTTTCCAGCATATGGGTTTCTGCCTTTCGGCTGTAGCCGATGGGATTGAATCGCAACAACTGCGCGCTTTATGACGTCCGGTCTAATGGGGGTTCTAAAAATTTCTGGCAGACGGATTTTTCCAACCTCTTTTCCTTCAAGGTTAAAGACTTTTGCATATGTCTTAGCCATCTACTTATCCTCCGCATTAAACTCCCTGCTGAGACTCGGTTGATATGAAGGTTATTTGCGGCGGGGTCTCGCTGACCCTTTTCGGTTGGCGAGCCGGATACCTTAACCTTATAAGCCTCTTAGCCGGTCCAGGAATGCTTCCGCTTAGAACTATATAGTGCCCTTTAACTAAACCGTAACGTAGAAAGCCGCCTTCAGGCGTAATATTCTCGCCGTCCCTACCGATCTTTATTATGCGCTTATTATATTCCGTCCTTTGGTGGTAGCCCATCTGCCCCGCCCTTGGAACAGCATATATTACCCTCTTTAAACCCCAAGCTCCTAAAGTTCCAACTCCACGTTTGGTTTTACGGCTTTTGTGGGGAAGAATCTTTACACCCCACCTCTTCACTGGACCTTGGAGACCCTTTCCCTTTGTTATGGCTATTACATCTACATATTGCCCTTCTCTGAACACTTCCTCCGCGGAGATTGTTTTGCCAAGAATCTTTTTCAAGTACTCAAACTGCTCCTTTATTGTTCCCCCATCAATTTTAATCTCCATTAAGTCAGGCTTCTTCTTTGGAACGCTGGATAATCTCGGCTGGGTTGCGGCTAAAACTCTGAATTCGACGATTTCCTCCAGCGAGTCTTCTATTTTCTTCAGGTTCTCCTCAGTCTTAACCTCTTTCGGAATTGGCATTAGCCTTTTAAATTCTTTAGGTATGGGGTTTGCCCAAGCCTCTGTTAATGTTTTAAGCCCATTCTCATCCTTCGCATATGCGCGGACTGCGGCTATATACATTGGCGGGGCGTCGATGACTGTTACTGGTTGAGCAATTTCTTTGCCGAAATTCGGCGATCCCGGCTCATCATCAATAATTATTGCATATGACATTCCGGCTTTATAGCCGGCGAAGCCAAGTAGCTTAGGGCCTTCCTTAACCTTTGGCCAATAGCGTATCCTACCTATTGGGCGGGAAGCCCTGGCCCTAGGTGAATATGCTAATGATCCCCTCTTTGGAGCATGTATTTTCCTATGGCCCACCGTTATCTAACTCCCTTTTTCGCTTTCACCGCACTCTTCTGGTCTTTCATCAGAATAAGAGAAATAGGTTATAAACATTATGCTTTTACCCTTAAATTTTTATTCTGATACCCCTCACTTTTAGAGTTTAAGGAGCGTTTGTTAAATTGGAGTTTGCCATGAATGAGGGTTTATGGCTTAAGGGCGCCCTGCACTGCCACAGTAAAGCCTCTGATGGCCTTCTCAATCCTGAAGATGTTGCCCATTTTTATGGGAGCAGAGGCTACGGCTTCCTATCCATAACGGATCATGAGAAAATATCTAGGGTTAAATGTTTCAGCGGGATATATCAATGCGGCGTTGAGGTTTCCAGAGGGAAATGCGTGCTCGGAGAGCAGTATCACATTGTGGCTTTAGGAATTGAGGATCCGGCGATACTGAGAATCGGCGACGCTCAGCTCTTTATAGATCGAGTTAACGATGAGGGCGGATTAGCATTTATAGCTCATCCATACTGGTCGAATCTGGTTCATGAGGATCTGGTTCGGCTTGAGGGCTATGTGGGTGTAGAGGTGTATAATGCGGGGTGCGATGTTGAGGTGGCTAAGGGTTACAGCGCAGTTCATTGGGACAGCGTTTTATCGCTGAATAAGAAAGTTTGGGGTTTAGCCGTGGACGATTCTCACAGATATTTTAGGCGCCCGCTTGATGCTGACGGCGGATGGGTTTGGATTAACGTTAAAGATGCGGATCCGGATGAAGTTTTAAGGTCGATAAGGGATGGGAGGTTCTATGCAAGCATGGCTCCAAAAATAACTAGGTTTGCTTATACGCCTAACGCTATTGAGGTTGAATCCACACCGATCAGCAGGCTGGACCTTATAACGGCTAACGGCAGAGGACGGTCCATATCGATTGAAACAGTGATGGGGCTTCTTAATGATTGGATGGATCCATATAGGAGAAGATTATGTGAGGGGCTTCTGTCCAGATTGGAATGCGTCAATGAGGGATCAAAGCAGAGAATCTATTTGGAAACCGTGGGAGGGGAAAAATTTATGGTGGAAAAGAATGAGTTTGGCATTGTAAGGCTTGAGGCTAGGGCAAATCTTAAATATCCATACATTAGGGTTGAATTAACCGATGGCGAGGGCAGGCATGCCTGGATTAACCCCATATTCAATCCTTAAAGGTAATTCGTTAACTAAATCATGATTGAGGAGCGTTAAAAAGCCTTGGAGTTGCCTAAAGCCATATTGAGAGATAAGCTGAAAGCCTTCCTTGAAGAGGATTTGGGACTAGGCGATGTAACCACCAGCCTCATAGTTCCATCGGGCACTAGGATACGGGCTCAAATACTGGTTAAGGAAAGCGCCGTTATAGCTGGGCTCTCGGAGATGAATATTTTATTTAATGATGTTATCGGCGCAGAGTTTACATGCTTAGTTAAAGATGGAGATGAGGTTCCGCCAAACGCTATTATTGCCGAGGTTGAGGGCGATGGGCAATCTATTCTGATGGCTGAGAGAACCGCTCTAAACCTTCTTTCACGCATGTGTGGTATAGCTACGGCAACAAGAAGGCTTGTTAAACGAATTAAGGATGCTGGGTTAAATATGCCTGTTGCAGCGACTAGAAAGACCGTTCCAGGGCTTCGCTATTTCGATAAGAAAGCCGTTATTATAGGTGGCGGAGACCCTCACCGCTTCAGGCTTGATGATCAAATATTGATTAAAGATAATCATATCGTTATCGCCGGAGGAGTTGGGGAAGCCTTAAGAAGAGTCCGTTCTTCAGCAAGCTTCTCTAAGAAGATTGAGGTTGAGGTTAAAACTTCCGATGAGGCTATTGAAGCAGCCAGGTCCGGCGCCGACATAATTATGCTGGACAATATGAGCGTTGAGGAGATCGATGAGATAATAAACGCTTTGAGGAGGCTTAATCTTCGAGAAAGGGTTCTTATCGAAGTGTCCGGCAGAATAAATGAGGGGAATATTTTAGAATATGCCAGATTAGGGCCGGACATAATCTCTGTCGGCGAAATAACACATTCAGTTAAATCGATAGATATGAGCCTAGAAGTTATCGAGGTTAAATAATGAATTTATTGGGAAAGTTTTTGAGCTGCCTCTTTAACCGCTTTAATCACAATTGACGATTGCGCATCGGTTTTCAAGCCTCTGCTGTTAAAATGTGTTCTAACGGCTTTGAACCCCATACTTCTAATATTCTCAATCACATTTTTTAGAGGCGGCGTCGGTAATCCAGCTCTTTCGCTTATTTTATCAATAACGTAATAGGAAACTGGCGCATCCGCCTCATCTATGATCAGCGACGCTATTCTTTTCGCTTCCCCACCAAGATATTCGAGGATTTTTAGGTTCTCTTCCATCTTTTTGCAGAATTCTATGTCATATATGCTTCCAAGCCATAATGGCCCGGCAAATTTCAGGTTTGATCCGCATTCGCTACATCTATTTTCTAAGCCCGCTGAGATTATGCCTAAATATGTTTCCCTGTGAAGACATTTGAAGCAGTGGAGAATGAAACCCATCTTCTCCAAAGATTCATCCGCTTTTTTGGCACCATGACTTATCGAGGAGTACAATCTAATATAATGATTTGTGCTGTGGCTTAAGAGAATTTTTATGCCCATTTCATGTTTGGCAGCCATCATTGCTAAGCAGCCAGCTAGGAGCCTCACCGCTATTTCATGGCAATATTCCGTCCTTAATGATGTTCCACCATACTTTCTTAGGGCAACCTTAGGGTAAACCCCGCATAGCGATGCCATATCTGTCGCGGTTAGGGCAAGCATTCCACCGTCCTTTAATGCCCTAAGCGCTGAATCCATGTATGGGACAGGAGAACCGAACGGATCTATATCTATAAAATCGAACCGCTTATTTGGCGCTGCATTCTTAGATAGGAAAAGGTTAGCATCCTCATTTGATACGAATACCCTATTTTCCAAACCATTTAGCTTAATATTATGCTTCGCAATCTCATAGGCTTTATCATTTATGTCATTAATGTAAACAGCATTTATGCCCTTAACCTCGATTGCGAAGCGTATGCCTCTAACACCGCATCCTGCTAGTGGCTCTGAAACTTTAAGCTCATGGTTTTTAAGGCTCTGATAGGTTTGAAGGGCTAAAACCGCTATATCCCGACATGTTTTCATAAGCGGATTATAGAAAACCGGCGCCCTTGAAGGGGCATAATCCCAAACCCCCCTCCTGAAGGCTTCAAGCTTCGGTACAGCAATATTGGCCATTCCCTCACGTATAATTTCCACAGGGAAATCGAAGATCAGGATTTGAAACCCCCAATTTTCATCATGCGCATGTTGATGCTATATACATGTGAAGATGAATCCTCAGCAATTTTAAGTTTCTATTCCATAGAAAAAAGAATCGCTTATTTCAGTTTTCCCCTCAATTCTAACGTGCTTGCCAAACAGGGATAAGGGTTAAACTTTTTATTAACCAAGCCTATTCTTGATATTGATTTAATGGTGATGGGCTAATTGAAGTTTAAAGAGTTCGCTTGGAACGGCTTTTCCGTCGAGATTCCTGAGAGCATGCGCTTAACCGCTGAGGGCGGACATTTGAATTCCGGCTACCTCAGGTTGGAAATGGAAGGCTTTCTCATGGAGATTAAGTGGGATCCGCTGGACCCTAAAAGGGCTAAGCCGCTGGCTGAGGTGGCTGAATCATTTCTTAAGACCGCTAAAAAGACCATTGAGAAGAAAACTAAGAGGAAGATTGACTTGAAAGCTGAGGTTACGGAGGGCAGGTTTATTTCTTCGCATAGCGCCTACTCTATGATCGTTAAGTCCGGGGCTAGGGAGCCGATTTACATATGGAATTGCAGCGAAAGTAAAAGAACCATACTTGTTCATTTCACTTCAGTATTGCCAGAGAAGGATGAGGTGGAACTGATTAGGAGTATTCTTGAATCCCTAAAATGCCATGGGGAAGAGGATTTTATCCCATGGTCTGCATTGAATATGCGCTTCGCACTCCCACCCTCGCTTCTGCTTTCCGACAGACGTATGGCTGTTGGCAGAACATACTTAATATTTGAGGAGCAAAAGCCGTCCGCCTTCACCGAGAGGGGTCGAAACCTAATCATAGAGTTTTTTTCTATGGCAAATGTGCTCTTCAGGGATAAATGTAAGAACCTAGATGAATGGTTCAAAGCGGATTACTGGAAGGATCTGAAGAAGCGCTGTAAGAACGTTTCCTTCCAGACCGCTGAGACAAGCGTGCAGAAAGTTATGAGACATAAGGTGATTCACAGGCGGGGCGTTAAAAAGACAGGTTTATTCTGGAGGAGGACAACTGTGAGTGAGAACTTCACATGGTATTGCTCTAAGTCGAACCGCATATATTCGGTGAGCTTTGTATCCTATGTTAGCAGACCATTCTTCCTAAAGCGTACAATAGATGAGGAGAGTGACAGTAAAGTTTTGCAAGGTTTCCTATCATCATTTAAATGCCACCTTTAAATTTCAGGAAGAACCCGGTTGTTTCCTTAGATGAAATAAGCCACCTTCTGAGGTTTATCCTCAAAGATGACCATGCGATTTAGCGTGAACAATATTTTTAGATCTTTGTTTCAGCGCTTCGATTTTACATCTTTTTACTTTTGGTTTATTGAGAGGCGCCGAGAGATTTCTTCTCGAGGTATTCATATCTAGATTTTAGGGCGCTGTATATTTCGCTCCTTAATTCTTCACCTGACAGATTTAATTCTCTTATGGTTCTGAATCTTTTTGCAAGTTCAATGTCGCCTAGGAAGTGTATCCACAGCTCAAAGTCCCCTCTTAAAGCATGAAATTCTATGGATTTTATGTCGATTTCTTTTATTTTCTCCACGAAGTCTTTTAGGCTGTCGGAGAATACTCCCAGCGGCTCATTTATCCCCCTATAGAACTTGAATGCTTTCTCCAGAGACACGGGGCTTAGGATTTTTCTGGCTTTCTCCGCATCTATCTCCGGCAGGCCTATTGCCTTCTTTCCCAGATCGGTTATTACGTATAGCCCGCTTCCCGCTGTAGCCACATGTCCGCTTCTCCGCATGTTTATTAAGTGCATGTTGACGCTTCGCGCTTTTAAGTCCGCCTTTTTAGCTAATTCCCTTACGCTTATCGGCTTATCAACCCTCCATAGAATCTCCAGTAAGTCAATTTTTGTTTTACAAAGCCCACTCATACCTTTATTCCTCTTGACATGTTACACATTGTAAAATATCCATATCCTAGAATTTAAGTTGTTACTGGGAGGCTTAAATCTGTTTTTAAAGCGATGCGTTTAGAACGGCGTTGTGCTGCGCAATATGCAACATTGAATTGCTACTAGTCACGAGCTAATTTTGCGGTCTACGGGGTTCCGCAGGCAGAGATTGTTTTCCGTTAAGTGCTAGCGCGATTAGGCACTAGGCACAGAAACTTAACGATTTTTTCACCGGTATTTTTGAATTGATGCTTCTCATTTGGAGGTATGAAAATTACGCTGCCAGCCCTAAACTTATGCTCCTCTCCACCGCTGAAAACTGTGCCCTCTCCCTCCAATATGAAAACTTCATGCTCCCAGGGATGGCTGTGAAGAGGACTATAGCCCCCGGGATCCATCTCGAAAAGCCTCATAGCGAAATTTTCAGCGCCTAAATCCTTAGTGATTAGCCACCTAACCCTTAATCCGCGAGATCCCTCATCAGCAACCTCAGCTTTCACATCTAGATAATGAAATAGCCTCATAGAAATCACATCTTTTCAATAATTAAACATTCATAAATTTATATTTAACACGAAGAAAGTAAGAGGCTTATCAGGTTTGTCAGAAAACAATGCTATATGACATTCCATGTAACCCGTCCTGTCTCTCCCTTTTTTGATGCTGAAGTTAAGGTTTGCGCATTTATCCGAACGTTCTCTTATAGAGGTTTATTGCATAGTTTATGAATTTCTTTGCTTCCTCAGCGTTCCCCCATGATTTAAATTTAACCCATTTTTTAGGCTCAAGCCTTTTGTAAACTTCGAAGAAATCTTTTATCTCTATTAATTTATGCGGATGTACGTCGGATAAGTTTTTGAAGCCGTCGAATCTAGGGTCTCTAACTGGCACGGAGATAATTTTCGGATCTTCTCCCTCCTCATCCTCCAGGATTAATACGCCTATGGGTCTAGCTTTAACAATGCATCCCACCTCAAGCGGCTCGTACGTGAGAACCATAATGTCAAGTGGATCATTATCATGATACCATGTTTGTGGAATGAAACCGTACTCAACCGGGAAAACAACAGATGAGTAGAGGATGCGGTCCAGCACGAATGCCTCCCACTCCCTGTGATACTCATATTTATCCCTAGACCAGCTGATAACCTCAATAACCGCATTAATAATGTTCGGCGGGTCGTCGCCCGGCGGGATATCGCGCCAAAGATTAACCATACTACATCACACTGCTGGTAATTTACATCAACAAATTCAAAATTACGATGATGCAATTAAAATTATTGCTATTATTTTCTGCATTCAAAACAAAGGTCTGTGTCCTCATTTGTCCAGAATATCTTTCCGCAATTTCTGCATTTAACTTTTCTCAATAAGCCCTTATCTTTCTGAACTCGCTGTGGGAAGGCTATGGCTTTCCTAGGGCATACATGCTCACATGCAATACATCCATAGACGCAGTTCTGCGGATTAGCAACAATAGCCTTACCATTAAGGATTCCAAAAACCTTATGCGGACAGAACTCAATACATTTTGGGTTCTCAAAGTCAGCGCAACCATCACACCTATCTGGAAAGATTGTTGGATACCAGGCGGCTTGTCTCTCCAAACTTTCCACCGTATGTAATAATGCGGTAACTTTTTAAATGTTTATCAGAGAACTCGTTTCAAAATTAGATTTAAATAGACTAAAATCTCTATGCGTTTTGTGTTCAGAGTTCAGAAATAAAAAAGAGAGGTATTTTAAGCATTCTAGGGATAAAAATGGGTTTATCCAGAATATTTTAGTCTTAAATCCTTAAGAATTTTTCTCAGTTCGTCCCTTGATGGAAAACTTATTGCTCCGCTTGGACACATCTTTGCGCATGTCTCGCAGCCTACGACGCACCCATATGGATTTTTAACTATTGGGCGTGATGGGTTTCCATCAACAGCGTAAACATCATGCCCATTAGCTAAGTCGATTTTAACGCATGTAAGGCATCCTATGCACTTCTCGTAATCTATTCTCGGATACCAGGGTATCTCTCTTCTAGGGATTCTCATATAGGTTTCACTCATAAACTTAATTCCTCCTCAAAAAGGCATACGGGGCTATTGTGCTAATTTAAACGGAGGCGTCAATTATTTTCCAAGAATTTTATTTACTGCCTCCTCAACCTTCTTCATCGCTTCCTCCGTCTCCATATTCCTTAAGTCTAATGAAAGTAGCTGCTTATCTACATCAAGGCCCTTCGTCCTGAAGATTTCACCGAATAGTTTCCTTTGCATTTTCGGATCGCATCCGCCAACAACGTAAACAATATTCTTGTCGCCCTCTTTTAGATAGTCTCTCCAGAACCTGTCTCCGTCATCAACGCATAGCTGCGGATGCACTATAGCATACTCAACATCCAACTCATTTCTAACAAAATTTATGAATTTCCAGAGGTCAAGCTTAGCGAAACCGGGGCATTCACCAGTGCATATACACATTATAAACCTTGGCAAGCCTTTTTCACTCATATATCTCACCTTATACTGTTGAATTTTAAAAAATGTTAAAATGGTTATATTTAAATATTGCTATATTCAAATTTTAAGATAGAATCATGAGAGATTCGAATAAATATAAAGCTAAAGTATTCAGGACTCTTGCTGACCCAGCAAGGCTTGATATCCTCGAGTATTTACGTAGAGGCGAGAAGTGTGTTTGTGAAATCGTCTCTTATACACGAATACCTCAGCCAATAGTTTCTAGGCATCTAGCAATTTTAAGAGGTAGTGGACTTATAAGGTGTCGAAGGCATAAAAATAGAAGATTCTATTCGGTTAGTGATCCAGCAATATTCCATGTAATTGATTCAATCACTCCAAATCTAATGAATAATCTTTCTAAGGTAATTGTTGAAGAAATAGTTTAAGAGTGAGGTGAAGCATGAGCAGCAAAACTAATATTACAATTGCGGAGAAAGTTCCCTGTCTTCTTGAACCTAGAAAAATTCAGATAACCGCTCAGGCAGATAGATCGCTAGGTGAGATCGTCCCTATCCTTTATTTGGCCATTCCACATTCGCAGTATGCTAGGGCTTTCGGCTCAGTAACATTCACGCTTGAGGGTAAGCTTGTAACAGTTTACTCCTCGGGAAGAATTAATCTTGGCTGCGTTTTAAGGGAGGAGACCGGAGCAAAACTTCTGGACAAATTAAGGGTTCTGCTTGACAAGGCCTTTGAGTATTATGGGAAGCATGGATCCCCAGACCCTCAACTATTAGAGATTAGGCAGAGGCTTAATCCGCTCGAAATATATAAGCATCTGCCAAAAACAAACTGTACTGAATGCGGAGAACAAGGATGTTTCCCATTTGCCGTGAAACTAGCAAATGGAGAGAGAAACTTGCAAGATTGCACTCAGCTCCAACAACCAAAATATAGCGGTGAAAGAGCCTATCTTGAGAAGATGCTGCAGCCAATAAAATTGGAAATTAGCATTTAACTCTGAAAGACAAAGCTACGCAACATTTAAGTTAAGCATAAAATATTAAAATTAGCAATTAAAAATTTGGGGAAACATTCATGTGTGCATCGCAAGTTGAAGTTACCCAGCAGCCTAAGATTCTTTCTCTCTGCCATGAGGTTGCCGAGCATGAAAATATGGTTTGGGTTTGTGATGGCGCAGCAAACGTTGGTCAAGTGGGACATGAAGTTGGCGTTCTACTCACGAGCATGGGTAAGGCAAGAATGTGCTGCATAACGGCTGTTGCAGCAGGCTCAAAGCCGCATTTAGAAATAGCTGAAAAGGCGAAGAAGAACATTATTATAAATGGGTGCGGTAACAAATGCGCATCAAAAGTTTTCGAAAATGCTAAGAAGAGAATAGACTATGAAATAGTAATATCGAAGTTTTTGAAGAAGATTCCAACTCTTGACATATATATGGGTGACGTGAAGAAAATAGCCCAAACAATAATTGAAGAAGCCAAACTATGAGAGCAAGTAAGGCTTAATAGCATGGTGAGATAAGTTGAGTGAAGGAAATGTCGATGTATCCTTGATGACCGCCGAGGAGATCCTAAAGTATGCTGAGGAGGAGTTTGAGAAAGCCGTCAAAATGAGGGATATGTCACTCTATAGGAATTCTGTTGACAAAGCCTTCCTTAGCATGGTAATCGCCGTAAATTCCCTCATCAACCATAAACTGAGGGTAACACCTAGATCCCATAGCGAGCGGAGATCTATGCTTAGGAAGATAGGGCGAGAAGACCTAAGAGCCCTCTACAGCGACATAATGAAGACGCTGCACGACGAAGCATTCTATGAGGGAATCTACAACCCAGAAGAAGCTGAATACGCTATCAAACAAGTCAGGAAAATGCTTGGAGAACTCAAAAAAACTCTAAACGCTCACTACACTTAAATGCCTAAAGAAAGTTGAATTCCAATCCTTAAGTTCGCTACTTTTTCCCAGTATTTTTGGTTGATGCTGCAGCCTGGGTCTGGACCTTGTAGGTCGTTGAAGTAGGCGTAGGCTCTTGCTCTGCATCCTCCGCATATGTATTTGTATTCGCATTCTCCGCAACACTTGAAAACATCTCTGTTCCTTATCTGTTTTAGGACTGTTGATTCTCTCCAGATTTTGACTAGGCTTTGTTCTCGAATGTTTCCGATTTTTATAGGTATGAAGACGCATGGGACGATGTCTCCGTTTGGTTCCATGCCGCAGTAGAGGCGTTCAGCTCCGCATCCGCCAATGAATTCCGTTAGCGATTTCGTTCTTCCCTTAAGCATTTCTGAGGCAGCTCTATTCGTGAAGTGTGTTGCGACTACTGGACCGAAGGCAAACTTGTATGAGGTAACAGCATATTGGGGGGCTGTTGAAAACGTATCCAATTTTCTGTTGTTGTCGATGAGTTTTGAGTAGAGAAAATCCAAGAGGTCTTCTCTCTCTTTTGGAGTTAGATCCTGATCCACTATTTCTTTTCCTCGGTTTACGGGTATGAAGTTGAATACTATGAACCTTTTTGCGTGAAGTTCATTTTCGATGAATTCTACGAGTTTCGGTATTTCTTTCAAATTATAGTGGGTTGCAGTTGTTGCAACACCAGTGTCTAAACCGGCTTCAACACAGTTTTTTATAAAAATGAAATTCTATTGATTTAATGCCTATATGCTCGATTTTCTTCAAAAAATCTTCTATTGACGTTGCGCTTTCGCCAGTATAATTTCTAATTGCGGTGAAAAAGTAGAAAGCCTTTTCTTTTGAAAGTTCTTTGTTTTTAACACTCATGCTGGCTTTCCCCTTTCAGTTTCAAAAAATAATGAATGTTCTTGGTGTGGCAGACACACAACTTACCTTACATGTTGCCATAGGCTACTTCACCACTAAAACTGGGCAATATGCGTGTCTTGTCACTCCATCGCTTACGCTTCCCAAAAGCGTCTCTTTTATTCTGCTTAAGCCCCTAGCTCCCATAACAACCAAATCAAATTTGCCTTCTTTACATGTTTTGACTATTTGCTCAACAGCATGTCCCTCCAACAATAATATTTCAACATGAACACCTTCCGCCTTAACCCTTTTTTCACCATCCACTAATATATCAGCGCCAGCCTTGCGGGTTGCTTCAATAAACTCCTGAACTGGCGTTGCAGAAATTGCAAAGCCACCAATTGAACACACGTGAATTAAAGTTATTTTTCCATTAAACCTTAAAGCTATTTGAATAGCCACTTCTAATGCCTTTATCGAATGCTCAGAACCATCCAATGGAACCAAAATCTTCTCAAACATTACATTCCCTTATCTATTTTACTTTATGTAGTTAAATAATGAAAACATTTATATATTATGCTGAGGTGGAAACGCCAAAGCGTCTACGAGAATTTGTGAATACAACTAAAGAAGATGAAGTTGCACCTTGCGGAATAGACTGCGGAAAATGCCTAAGGTATGAACAAAGAAAATGCCTTGCTTGTCCAGCAACAAAATATTATAGAGGACCTCTGTAGGCTATAAGAATAAAATAATTAAGAATGGTGAGAATACTGCTTAAAATAGAAAGCTTACCAGTAAAAACCATGGAAAAGATGTTTTGGGTGAAGTATCAGTCTGAAACGCATGCATTGCTTGCCTATTCCTAGAGCTTTGCTTCTTCAATTATAATTTGTCAAGCGTTGGGACCTTCTGCAAATATTTCGATATGTTTATTTCATAGTGTATTTTCCTTCCAGCCTTCTCTAAAACTTTAGAAGCACACCTATTTGCGCACCCATTTATGACAATGTTCCTCTTCGCTCTTTCAGCTATGTTCAGATGAGGCTTAGAGCCCGCTGCAACGGCTACTGTGCAGCACATGCGTTCCTTCCTTATCTAAGTTTGTAAGCAAAACGCCTACTGCCTGCCCAACCTGTCCAACGTTTGCAGCTCCATCACAAACCCAAATGACGTTTTCATGCTCAGCAGACTTATAGTAATCTTCAAGTATTTTAGGTTCCTTTTTCTCTTCATTCTTCATAATCTTTATTCCCTCCTTCTCAACTGTAAATTTTAAACATTCATTTTCTCAAGGGCGTCACTGCCCAGCATGCCCACATCAACGCCTAAAGCCTTAGCACGTGATGTGACAGAAACAACATTTCTTTGCAGAACATCTTCAATTTTTGTCAAGCCAACTATTCTGGCTGCAGTCACATTCCTTTTTTCAAGCTCATTTATATCGAAGTTACCGCAGACCAAAAGACCCTTTTTTGCTATTACCACTATGACAGCTGGCTTTTCAGGCGCTTCTGGATTTTTTATCTCAACACCTATTGCGGTACCAGACCAAGTATTTAGAGGCCTAATTTCAATCATCAAATCTCGCTTCCGTTCAAGGCATTAGTGAGGGCTTCACTCATTTAAGAAAACAGCAAAAGCTGGCATTCCCGCCACTGGGATTATTGTGAAGGCTGTTTCAAGAATCTCCTTATCAATAGCGCCAGCATTCACAGCGCCTGTAAGATGCATTACCGTTGCTTCAACATCATATAATGACGCTGTTTTTCCCATCACTTATGGGATGACCTTTCCAACCGCGAATTTCAACAACCTGCCCATTCTTCACGACGGCCATTCTTCCGCAGTGAAGCATGCAGTTGTTTCTGCAATATCCATACTTCAATTCCACATTCTTCTCGCTTTTGAAGAAACCTGCAACGTCAAGCAAATCACCCTTTCATTTCCTTAATTGGAAATTTTAATTTAAACTTTCTCTATTATATTACCATATTGAAATATTCAAATAATACCTTCTAGATTCTCAAATATGTATAATCTCATCTACTTCCATCTTTTCTTATTTCTGAAAGACCGCTGCCTATAAAATTAGCCTTCTTATCCTTCAAACATGAAACCTTGTATATTTAAGGGAGTTAACGAAACACGAAAGGTTTTTATATTTATGGTGTTACATTTTTTAAAAAAAGTAACATGTGATTCGCATGGTAAGCGAAGCTTTAGTTGAGAAAGCGGGGGAATTTCATGGGCATATCTGCCCATTTCTTGTTCTGGGCTTGAGGGCTTCTGAAATAGCTTTAGAAAGGTTGGGGCTGGCGAGGGCTGGTGAGAAGGAAACCATCAGTGAGGAAGTTCTCGCTATAGTTGAGTGCAACAACTGCTTTACTGATGGTGTGCAGGTGGCTACTGGCTGTACCCTTGGAAATAACAGCCTAATATACCTTGACACTGGGAAAAACGCTGTAACCATCGTTAGAAGGGGGAACTTGAGAGGCGTTAGAGTTTACGTTGACTCTGAAAAGATTGGGGAGAAATACTTTAAGAAGGAAGCCACAAGCCTCTTTGAAAAGGTTGTTATTAAAAGGGAGGGAACAGCCGAGGACTCCGAAAAGCTCAGCCGTTTATGACGAACATCCCTGAAAGCGAATTTAAAATTGAAGAGTTGAAGGTGAAAGAGATCGAGAGAGCGCCAATTTTTGAAAGCGTCAAATGCGAGAAATGTGGAGAACTCGCAATGAAAACTAGAATTGAATACGTTGAAGGCAAAGCTATCTGCTTGGGATGCCTAGGTAAGTCTAACGCCATAATAGGGAGGGGGATCGTGCTAAACTTTGAATACCCATTTATGACGGAGAAGAAGTGAGCAGTAAGGGTTTAACAAAATGCTGTTTTTAGCCTAACGTATGTTTTATTTATCATTTACCAAATGGGTATTCCAAAATAGCCTGTTATAAACTTCATTGAAACGTAAAGAAAGTATAAGCCGAAAATAAGTTTTAGTGTGGTTGGTTTGAAACGCTTAATTAATGCGGCGCCGACTTGTGCGCCAACTACTACGCCAGCTGCAAGAATTAATCCTGCGTCTAGAAACACGAAGCCCTCTAACAGTTTGATGCTTCCACCAATAATGGTTAATGGTATCATGGTCACCAATGATGTCCCCATAGTGATGTAAACAGGTGCATTAAACAGGTAAATCAGTCCAGGCACAAGGGCGTAGCCTCCGCCCAAACCAACTAAACCCGTGAAAATGCCAACAACAAAACCAAAAATTCCCATGGCAGGCTTTGACCCTGGAATGATATTTTCTTTCCTTGACTCTTTCTTCACAGCAAGGCTTTCCCACATCATTCGAACAGCAGGCCACAGAAAGGCTAAGCCTAAAATTAATCCAAGTAAGGAGGTTTGAGTGGAAAGTTGAATGAAAAGCCATGAACCGAAAAGTACTCCAATCAAGCCAAAGCCTCCAAGCCAAAAAATGGCTTTTTTATCTACGTTTCCACGCGCCAAATGCCCATAGCCCCCTGAAACAGATGTAAATATGACGGCGAATAGGGTTGTGCCTATGGCTATTGGCGCTGGGAAACCCAACAACAGGTGAAGTATGGGCAACATAACGCTGCAACCGCCGGTTCCAATAATCCCGCCAACCAAACCAGCCGCAAACCCAACAATCACAAGTAAAACACCGTTAAAAGGGTTTATGGACGGCAAACCCTCCTTCGCTCCCACCCCTGACATGATAGACCAAAATGTTAACCCCACTATGATAAGCAAAAGAATAATTATGGGAGCATAACTTTTCAATTCTGCTTTCATCTTCAAAAATTGTCACCACATTTGAGACCTTGCACAAATTTAATTAAGAATTGAGTTCATTGCAGAACTATTTAAGTCTTTCTTGCCGGTTTTTATCATATGCATAACACTTATATATGTAACATTGTTATCTATCTACGTGATGTGATTTAAAATGTGTGGACCAAGAGGCTGCGGATGCTGGCACGAGTACCCAGAACGGGGATGGATACAATTCCTCATAATGCGGATTCTCTATGAGAAGCCGATGCATGGCTATCAGCTCCTAGGAGAGATTGAGAAAAGGAGCTGCGGATGCCATAAACTTGAGTCGGGCTCGATATATACGCTCTTAAGAAGAATGGAGGAGCGCGGCTTATTAGAGTCAAGATGGGAGAAGGTTGAGGGTGGGCCAGATAAGCGTGTCTATAGGCTGACCAGCAAAGGTGTCGAAGCCCTAAAAATGGGATTAACATCAATAGTTAAACGCAAAAGGCTGTTTGAAGACCTTGTAAATTTCTATTATGAAAATTTTGAAAAACCCGTGAAAGGAGGTGAGAAGGGAAATGTGTAGGTGTTGCTGTTGCGGAATGGAGGGGCATCACCCATACCACGAGCATAGGTGTGGGCATGGACCTATGCGTTTCCCATGGCAAATAATGGATGTTGAAGAAGAGATAAAGATGCTTGAGGAATATAAAGAAGCTCTAACAAGAAGCCTGGAAAAAGTTAACAAGCGACTAGAAGCCTTGAAACGCTAAAAATGCCAATCTCTTCGCATCTTTCCTATTTAAACTTGAGAAGGTTATGGAGAATGGATGCAATAAATTTGAAGGGGCTGGTGCGATTTTCAGAGGACAAAGGCTTATTGGACACTATGGAAAAACGTAGACGCGTGAAGAAAGATTTGCTTAAAACGCGATGCTTTAATCTTGTGCTTGTCTGCCTTGAGAGAGACCAAGAGATTCCGCCGCGTCCAGAACCCTACGACGTATGCTTTTACATTATAGAAGGGTCAGGGACATTTACTGTGGGTGACGAGAAAACCGACTTGTCAGCTGGCGAGATGGTCTTTACTCCGGCAAATGTTTCCAGAGGGATAAAATGCAAAGAGCAAATGGTTGTTTTAGGCGTACAAGAACCCCACTAGGAGGTCTTTATAAATGGAGTATGCAATAGCAGTTCAAGAATTGACAAAACATTACGGAGATGTAACGGCAGTGGACCACATAAGCTTCAAAGTTGAAAAGGGCGAAATCTTCGGCTTTTTAGGGCCAAACGGGGCTGGAAAAACAACAACCATCAGAATATTAACGGGCTTAATAAAGCCTGATGAGGGCAAAGCCCTTGTGGCCAGCTATGACGTTTTGAAAAATCCTATTGAGGCGAAGCAGCATGTAGGGGTTGTTCCAGAAGTTTCAAACGCCTATGTGGACCTTACAGCGTGGGAAAACCTAGCCTTAATAGGCAAACTTTACGGTGTCCCATCGCAAAAACTCAGGGAAAACGCCACAAGCTTACTTAAGGAGTTCGGGTTATACGAGGTTAAAGACAAGCTTGTCAGAGCTTTCTCCAAAGGAATGAAGCAGAGGCTCCTATTATGTATGGCTTTGGTTAACGACCCAGAAGTGCTTTTCTTGGACGAGCCGACATCAGGGCTTGATGTTGAAAGTGCAAGACTTCTACGTGAAAAAATAGTACAGTATAATAGGGAGGGAAAAACTGTTTTCCTATCAACCCACAACATGGAAGAAGCAAATCAGCTATGCCATAGAATAGCTATAATAAATCATGGGCGGATAGCAGCCATAGACACTCCTGAAAACCTCAGAGCCCAAAGTATGGAACTCCAATATATCGAAGTGGCATTCAACAAAACCGTAAATGCGCAGGAATTTTCAGAAAACCCAAGCATTACCAAGGCTGTGCCTGCAGGCAATAAAGTGCGCATATACACTGCTGATCCATCCACTGTAATAGAGTTTCTGGTGGAGTATGCCAAAAAGAATAATCTACGCATTTTAAGCCTAAATACCATGATGCCATCCTTAGAGGACGTGTTCCTAAAACTTGTAAGGGGGAAGGAGGCAGTAATCCGATGAGCAGACTTACAGAACAGTTTAAGCGTTCCTTCGTCATAGCTGAAAAGAACATTAAAATCTACTACTCAAAGGGGCCTGTCATAATTTTTGGGCTTGTTTTTCCTCTTTTTCTGGCTTTAGCCTACGTTATTGGACGGAACATACCGCTTAAAGAGGTTTTACCCGGACTGATTAGCATGACAACATTCTTTACAGCCACATCCGTTGGGCCTTCAATTGTACCTTGGGAAACACGCTCAAAAACCCTTGAGAGACTTTTGTGCTGCCCAGTTGCCTTATGGACGATTATAGTTGGGGATATGCTCTCATCATTTATCTTCGGTCTTATCATATCCGTTATTCCACTAGCCTTAACATTGGCTTTAGGCATTCAGCCGCTAAACTTCATAGCGCTTATTTTCGGCTTGATAATTGCAAACCTATGTTTCGCAGCCCTAAGCGTTCTACTATCGGCTTATCCGCCCACGGATGTACCCGCCACATCAATGATGTTATCATCCCTAGTTAAGTTTCCACTGGTCTTTATAAGCGGAGTATTCATACCAGTAGAGCAGCTGCCCCAATGGGGGATAGCGGCCGCTTCAATTTCTCCGCTAACATACTTCACAGATATGATTAGGCAGCTTTTCTTAAATAAGGGATTTTATCCGTTGACGTTGGACTTTCTGGCAATATCATCTTTTACTCTAATATTTACGTTTATGGCTGTGAAAATGCATGAGAAAACCCTCGCGAAAAGGTTAAGCTGATTTATTGACTATGTCCAGTCTAAAATGTTCCTCAGTGAAAGGATGATTACAGCATGGCTGCATCGATTAGACCAGTATGAGAAACTCGGCCTTCTAAGAGATGATCCAATGAAACTTTGGGGGGTTGGCGCCGCACAGGTTTTTGCAGCAACATCCCCCGCCATGCATGAAGAGTTTGCGCTGAAACATGAAAGACGCTGGTACGAGAGATGGGGATATAATTACTACGGCTGCTGCGAACCCCTCCATCATAAAATTGAAGTTTTAAAGAGAAATATTCCTAGATTACGTAGATTTCCATCAGCCTATTCGCAGATTTCGATCAAGCCGTCAAGAATATCCAGGATAAATTTGTGATCGCTTGGAAGCCGAACCCTGCCGTTTTCGCAGCCTCATCCTGGGATCCGAAGGCTGTGCGGAAAGAATTAGAGGAAAACTGAGAAAGGCTAAAGAATTCAACTGCATGATCGAAATTCACATGAAAGACATAAGCACCGTAAAATATCAGCCCCAGCGCCTATGGAAATGGGCGCAAATAGCATCCGAAGTTGCGGAAAAATACATATAATTAATTATTGTCCTCGCCCCTCCTGACTTGGCCAGATTATTCTACGGTTTGGGTGAGGCTTACCTTAAGCGATAACGAGGTTATTCGTCTAACCCATTCTTCCCGGGAAACAGAACAGATCCCTTAATTACTGGAAGCAGAAAATTAAATATCTCAGATAAGAGACAAGTGGTGGAGGTGAATTTATGAATTCTAGGGAACGGGTGATTCTTGCGTTAAATCATGAGGAGCCTGATAGGGTTCCTCTTGATCTTGGAGGAAGCCCAACGACAGGGATGCATGTCAGCACCGTATATGCGTTGCGGCAAGCTCTTAGGCTTGATCCGCCCGGAACCCCAGTTAAGGTGATAGAGCCATACCAGATGTTGGGGGAGATTAAACCTGATCTGTGGGAGGCATTAGGCATCGATGTTGCAGGCTTGAGCAGCCCAACAACAATGTTCGGCTTCAAGAATGAAGAGTGGAAGCCTTGGAAGCTGTTTGATGGCACACCAGTACTGGTGCCGGAGAAGTTTAACACCGAACCCGACGCTGAGGGGAACATCCTGATGTATCCCCAAGGGGATCGGAATGCGCCGCCCTGCGCACGCATGCCTAAAGGCGGCTTCTACTTCGACGCCCTAGACCGGCAGGAGAGAGGCTGGATCCCAAGGAAAACATTGAGGAGTACGGCCCAATCTCCACTGAGGAGCTCGAATATTATCGGCGTGAAGCTGAGCTGCTATATAGCCAAACGGATAAAGCGATATTCGCTAACTTTGGAGGAACAAGCTTCGGCGACATCGCGTTAGTGCCGGGACTACAGCTGAAGCATCCTAAAGGCATTAGAGGCGTTAAAGAGTGGTATATGTGCCATGTTAGACGCCCCGACTACATCTACAAAGTTTTCGAGCTTCAATGCGAGATTGCCTTAGAAAACTTGGGGAAGATCTACAGGGCTGTTGGAAATAAGGTCACAGTGGTATTTGTTACCGGAACAGATTTCGGAACGCAGAACGCTCCAATAATGTCAAGCAAGACCTATCGGGAACTCTACATGCCCTTCCACAAACGCGTTAACAACTGGATACATGAAAACACCGAATGGAAAACATTCATCCACTCCTGCGGGTCAATAGAACCTTTAATCAAGGACTTTATCGAAGCTGGCTTCGACATTTTAAATCCGGTGCAAACCTCAGCCGCAGGCATGGATCCACGGAAGCTCAAAGCGAAATATGGCGGAAAGATCACCTTCTGGGGCGGCGGCGTAGACACCCAACGAACCCTACCTTTCGGAACAGTTAAGCAGGTTCGGAGGGAAGTTCACGAGCGCATCCGAATCTTCGCTCCAGGCGGAGGGTTCATCTTCAACACGATTCATAACGTCCAGCCGAAAGTTCCTATAGAAAACGTCTTGGCAATGTATAAAGCAGTTCGAGATTACGGTGCATATCCAGTTCGATAATAATTAGGCTTATGAAACCATTTTGGGAAGGCGCTCCGAAATAAAGTTTTTATCAGAACCCTATTTATGTTACATGCTGATGCGCAAAATCTTACTTATGGAGCATAAAAACTTTTAGGTTAAAATATGTGAATAAAGATTTCGAGGGGTTATTATGGTTGAGAAGTTTAAGGCTACTTTTATAGCGCATGTTCCGGATGCGGATCCTGCTAAGCATCGCTGCGTTATTAAGACCTCCCTCTATAAGCTTACAAGCGTCTTGGTTAAAAATGACGATGAAGCTGTTGAGGTATGCAGGGAACTTGCTCAGAAAGAGGGGGTTCACGCATTCATCCTATGCCCAGGTTTCACGCCAGATGAACATGAGCAGAACATACGTCAGAAACCTTATGTTCTTAAAGTCAAAATCTAAAAATAATGCTTAATGAAAACGTGTATGTTTGAGGGTAATGCATGAGGGTTTTATGTATAGGCACTTTATTATTGTATTGCGTGATATGAGGGAGGTTAGGCTTTGAACATAAAAGAAAGGATAATGGCAGTTTATCGAGGTGAGGAGCCTAATAGGATACCTTGGTTAATCTATGATGCACTATGTCCTAGGGGATATATGTCTCGTCAACTTAGAAATAAAGGTTTAGGTTTAAAGGTGGCGGCCTCTGTTTTGAGAGAGGAGATGCCGCATGTTCGTGTTGAAACAAAAAGTGTTGGCAATATTATCCATAGGATTTTTCATACCCCTGTGGGCGATGTCTCCATGAAGGAGAGAATAGGTTTATGTGAGGGAGCTGGAAGCTCATGGATCATAGAACATTTAATAAAAAGTGTTTCGGATTTTGAGGTTGTTGAGTTCATGGTTGAGGATACTGTTTACATACCGGACTATGAACCATTCTTAGAAGCTGAGCGCAATCTAGGCGATGATGGAATTGTTTTTGTCTGGGCCGGGCGATCTCCTCTCCAAAAGATGCAGATTGAAATTATGGGATACAGAACCTTCGCCATATCACTTTATAAGTATCCGAAGGAGTTTGAGAGTCTTCTAAGAGTGCTAGAAAAGAAAGCTGATGAACGCTATCAGATAATTGCTGAGTCTCCAGCTGAAGTTATAAACGGAACAGATAATATAAATAGTGAAATAGTAAGTCCTAAACTCTTTGAAAAATACATTATTCCCTTCTATGAAAGGCAATCCCACCTTCTTCACAAGAAAGATAAGATACTTGAGGACCATATGGATGGAAAACTGAAAAATCTAAAGAACCTAATTTCTAAGATGGATTTGGATGTGATTGAAGCTTTCACTCCACCGCCGATGGGGGATCTTCCACTGGCTGAAGCAAGAGAGGCATGGAAGGGAAAAGTCATAAGTCTCAATTTCCCCGAATCCGTTTTCCTAGAGGGGATTGAAGCAGTAAAAAAGCAAACAATAGAAATCTTAAACGAAGCTGTTCCAGGCGATAACTTCATGATAACAATTACGGAAGATGTGCCGAGGGAACACCGATGGGCTGGCTTATCAGAAATAACCAACTTGCTACAAAAATTTGGAAGTTACCCTCTAAAACCCATATCTATCGAAGAAGCCAAAGTCTAATTTCCTCGACGGGTAGATAAGCCCGAACTGCACTCAAGATAGAGATCTTAAAGTCAGGTGTGGAACGAGGAAAATCCCGTCGAGGAACAGCTTCGTTTAAGATCTCTATCTTGAGTGAGCAAAGAAGCATATGCTGAGCAGGTTATGAGAGCCAACCTTGAAAGGCTAACATATTTAATAAAATCATTTATTTTCCCCTGCGAGAAAGAGGAAAAAGAAGAGATCGCCCAACTTATAGAAGCCGGCTTCGAGTACATCTGCGAACATGAGGGACTAAAGTTCTTCAGAAAGATGAAGTAAAAGTGTCGCAGATTCATCCAAAAGTATATGAATGGTGGGACCGGTGGGATTTGAACCCAAGGACTGCTGGAGATTTCTCCCGCAAAACCCCCTCTTTTTCTGTTTTCAAACATTTTAAGGTTTGCTTTTCTCTTAGCAGCAACTAAAAGAAAACTTATTTCGGAAAAGCGATGCGTGTTAGCCTCTTGATTTTGATTTTTATCTATAGTAGAAGACGATCGCTTCAATTTTATTTTCTATCGGATGGAGGGACGTGGCAACTTAACTTCACCTCCTTAGGTGGTTGTAGTATAATATGAATAGTTTTATTGTTAGGTTC
>Ga0209183_1000039_pt1 | contig 62020 bp, 60 predicted proteins | sample LHCtaG_2_FD_184120 | JGI IMG/M metagenome (GOLD analysis project Ga0209183, IMG submission 184120) | Hot spring microbial communities from Little Hot Creek, USA to study Microbial Dark Matter (Phase II) - LHC4sed_replicate (SPAdes)... | ecosystem: Environmental > Aquatic > Thermal springs > Hot... | reverse complement strand
GTACTCCAGCTTGTCGTGGGCGCACTTGCTCCTCTCCTTCTCCGGCCTGCTCATCGAGATTAATGGTCGCGCGTCATTATTAAACTTTGCCTCAAGCGACGCGCAACGACGGCGATGTCAATCGCGCTGGGCACGTCCTTGTGCGAGGCCTTCAAGCGTCTCCGCCTAGACCTCTTCCCAGCACAAACCCCGCCCGATCAACACTGCCGGTGTGCTGACCGTTAGGGCTAAGGCTGATAGCAAAAGAATGGCCAAGGAGTTGACGAGCAGGAAGCGTACACCACATCAGGCGGAGCCCGAGCCCAAGACCAACGACCCCGCCGGATGGAGTGGGACAGGCTAACGGTACGGTTATGAAGGACGAAGCCCCGTCGAGGTAGTACGCGCCTCGCCGTCCATGAGCGAGCAACTCACGAAAGCGTAGGCCCTAGAGGCCTTGGTCCGCTGGCACATCGATCGATTTGAGGGGCCCCTCGTATTCGGCCCTCACGCCCCCTCAAAGCCGTAGCGCGGCTGACGAGCAGTGAGGTCATGATAGGGGAGGATCGCAAGGGTTTTCCTCCCGAACGGCAGACCCTATAGAGGTGCCCGACTTGAGGCCCTCGTTTGCAATGTTGATGTGCTTCGCGCTACTCGTCTTCGTCGCCCAAGTCAGTGCTCAAGAGTCTTATACAATCAATAGGACCATAGTCACCGTCTACAGGGACGGCGTGGCCCACGTGAGGGTCGAGGCCTCTGTGGACCCGACGGAACCCTCGGTAACCCTCCCCCTCTTCTCCAGCTCAGTCTACAACGTCTTGGCCCTCGACGAAGACAACGAGCCGCTCTACTACGAGGTGAGCGAGGCGAACATAACTATCTACACGCTGGGGACCTCGAAGCTGGTCTTGGAGTACGACACCGACGCCCTGACATCGAAGGCCGCTAGAATGTGGACGGTCTCCTTCACGACTCCCCATCAGCTCGACCTCTACCTGCCCGAGGGGGCCACGATCATCTACTTCAACGCCCCGCCTGCGTCCATAAGGACCGAGGGAGAGAGGCTCGTCTTAACGCTACCCCCGGGGGCGTGGGAGGTGAGCTATGTGCTAGAGGCCCCTCCCTCACCGCCACCTCAACCGCCACCTCAGCTCCAACCACCTCAGCTGCCCACGACATATCTCGCCTTGGCGGCCTTGTGCGTGGCAGTGGTGGTCATCGCCTCGCTCCTCTCGCTCAGGCACAGGAGGCCGCTCGCTCTCGAGCCGCTCAAGAAGGAGGAGGCCGACGTCCTACACTTCCTGAGGGAGAGGGGAGGGAGGGCCTTGGAGGCCGAGCTCAGAGAGGCCTTCCCGTACATCCCGAAGACGACCATGTGGCGCCTCGTCAAGAGGCTCGAGAAGAGGGGGTTGGTGACGGTCGAGAAGGTGGGGATGCAGAACGTCGTGAAATTGAAGCGCTCGAAGGACTAGAGGCTCCTTGACTTTTATTCAAAACAAAATTCAACTCAATAAAATAGAGACAGTAAAAATGGAAAGGCCCCTCGCCCTCAACTTATTTTATAGTGAACTCAGCCCAAGCGAACACTGGGGTCATGGCCTTCTCGACGAAGCCGTGTACCGCGACCCTGTAATGGCCAGGCTCTGGTCTGAAGAGCCGTATCGAGAAGCTCCTCTCCTCGCCAGGCTCTAGTTTGACGATGACTTGGGCCGAGATCGGCGAGTAGTACGGGATCCACCTCCCATCCACCTCCTTCTCTACCACTGAGCCGAAGGCCGTGTTCGGGAAGAGGATCGTGGTCCTCCCAACGTTCTTGACGGTTACCCTCACTACTACTCCGACCCTCTCCTTGAAGACCTCCACGTCGACGTCTAGTGAGGGCTCCTCAGCTATTGGCGGGAGCCTCTTGGCGATGTAGATCTTGGCGAGCTCTTTGAGCTTGTCTCTCGCCTCCCCGAGCTTCTGGAGCGCCTCGCCTATCTTGACCTTGGCTATCCCCCTCGCTTGCTTGACTAGGTCATCGATGAACTCCTTTAGCTTGCCGACGTCGGGGAAACCGAGTCTTCTGATCGCTTGACCCAGCTCCTCCTCGCTCATATTGTTGACAATCCCCTCAAACCTCTCCCTTATTTTAGCCCTGTACCTCTCCATCCTCTCGACTATCCTCTCCTTAGCCGTGGAGTGTAGGAGGCCGTAGGCCTGCCCTATCAGCTTGTTCGCCTCGGCCAACCCGTGGGCCGCCTCGCTCACGTTGCCGGAGCTGAGCAGCCCCTTTATCTCATCGATGTCGAGCAACCCCTCGGCTTTGCTCAGCTTCTCCTTGATCTCCTCGACCTGCGGTAGCTTAAGCCCTTCCACGAGGGCCTTCAAGCGCTCTATCCTCTCGAGGGACCTATTGACAGCTACCAAGATGCCTTGAGCTTGTACTTCGGGCCTCTCGGATGTCTCGATCTCCAAGCCAGCTAGCTCCAAGATCTTGTGGACGTTTCTACAAACATCCTTGCAGATCCTCATGGCCTCCACAGCGCACACCATGGCCCCCGTGTAGTTCCCGGCCGCGAGGCTCTCCTTTGCCTCCGTCACGAGAGCTTCCGCCTGCTCCAAGAGCGAGGCGTTGCCTTGCAGGTCGTCCATCAAGCCCAGCCCCTCTAGCCTGCTCTTCACGCTCTCGTTCTGCATAATCGAGTTGACGAAGGACTTTACCTTGAAGAGCGCACACTCAGCCGCCCTGACTACTTGCTGGGCCCTCTGCGCCTCGTCCGCCGACGCCCAAGCCGGTGCTTGTGCATGGGCTTGAGCAATAGCTACCGCTGACAGCACGAGTGCTAGGGCGAGGAGGGCCGAGGCCTTTAAGGCCGTGACCTTCATCTTCCCACCGTGTGAAAAGTGGGAGTGCCCCTCGGATAAGGGACTCCGCGAAACGCCGCGTTTCAAGTCGTTTCATGTGGAGTTAAGGGGCTCTGAAGGTCTTGAGGAAATGCCATTTGGCTCGGCCTGGGGAGCGGTTAGCCTAAAAGGATCGAATGGCTGGGCCTCGATCATCAGAGCCGCTCACCCGCTATCAACCTCCTGTGGTCGATGGCGGGCCCGCGGGGACTTGAACCCCGGACCTCCAGCTCTCTGCTGGTCATCCGCAGGCTGGCGTCCTATCCGAGCTAGACGACGGGCCCTCTTCACTACTGCTAGCCCTCCTAGATATTTATTGTCGCGAAGCCCCTTTAGCAACAGCTTAAAATCGACCGCTTCTATCCTAGGGTTTGGAGGTACGGGTTTTGGGCAAGGTCTCCAAGGGAGAGAAGTGCTCGCTTTGCTCCGAGCCAGCCGTCAAGTCGTTGTCAGCCTCCGAGGCCTCGAAGTACTTTAACGTCGAGACGGGGGCCCGAGGTAGGGTGTACTTGTGCAAGAGGCACTACAAGGAGTACAAGAAGAAGAGCGAGGAGGCCCGCGAGTTAGAGAGGCTGAGATGGTGAGCAGTCTAGAGGAGTACCTCGAAGAGTTCGAGGTCGAGGAGCCCTCTGAGGAGGAGTACGAGGGAGAGCTCTACATAGCCGGCAAGCCAGAGCTCAAGCCTCCTCGGAACACCGGGACGTGCATCTTATTGTCGGTCTCTTACAGCGGAGAGGCGGGGAAGGCCCTCCTAAAGCTCTATGACTTAGAGAAGCGGGTGATGCACTTCTGGTACGACGACACGGGGCACAGGCCCTACTGCTTGACGGACATGAGCATCGAGGAGCTGAAGAGGAGCAAGGTCGTCTCCCACCCCGGCTTTTTGGGCTTCGAGAGGGTCAAGAAGTTCGACGTGTTGAGGGGGAGGGAGGTCGAGCTCACGAAGATCGTGGCCTCTGATCCCCTGGCCATAGGCGGCAAGAAGGGGGCGATAAGGGATTTACTGCCCAAGGCATGGGAGGCGGACATCAAGTATCACAACTGCTACGTCTTCGACAGGCAGCTCGTACCCGGGATGCTCTACAAGGTCGAGGACGGGAAGCTGGTGAGGGTCGACGTGGAGCTCAGCGGAGAGGAGGCCGAGGAGGTCTTAAAGATATTCGAGGGTCAGGAGGCCGCCAAGGGGTTGCTGAAGGACTGGCTACCACTCTTTTTAGCCCCAATACCGGACATCAGGAGGGCTGCGATAGACATAGAGGTCTACTCCCCCGACCCTGACAGGCTCCCGAACCCGAGGGAGGCCCTCTACCCGATAATAGCCTTCGCCCTCGTGGACTCGGACGGAAGGAGGATAGCCCTCCTACTCAGGAGGGACGGCGTCGAAGCGGGCCAGTCGGACGAGCTACCCGAGGGCGTCGACGTGAGGTTCTTCTACGACGAGTACAGGATGCTCGAGGAGATATTCAAGCTCCTTAACGAGTACCCCGTTGTCCTCACGTTTAACGGAGACAACTTCGACCTGAACTACATACTCCACAGAGCGCTGAAGCTCGGCTTCTCGAGAGACAGGATCTCCATCTCCATGACTGCCGGCGAGCACCCAGCGGCCATCCTGACGGCTTCCGTCCACGTGGACCTCTACAAGTTCTTCCACAACAGGTCGGTCCAGGGCTACGCCTTCGGTAACAAGTACAGGGACGTGACATTGGACGCCATAGCCGAGGCACTGCTCTCCATCAGAAAAATACAGCTCACGGCCCCAGTCTCGCAAATAAGTTACGCTCAGCTGGCCGCTTACTGCTTGAGGGACGCTGAGATAACGATGCAATTTACGAAATTCAACGACAACTTAGTAATGAGGCTCATAATCCTGTTCATGCGCATATCGAAGATGAGTATGGAGGACGTGACGAGGCAGGGGATATCGAACTGGATAAGGAACATGCTCTACTTCGAGCATCGAAAGAGGAACTATCTCATACCTAGGAAGGACGAGATAATAGCCGTGAAGGGACAGGCCGTCACGGAGGCCAAGATAAAGGGCAAGAAGTACATGGGGGCTATAGTGCTGAAGCCACCAGCCGGAGTGTACTTCAACGTAGCTGTCCTCGACTTCACCTCGCTGTACCCGAGCATAGTCAAGACTAGGAACTTGTCTTACGAGGTCATAAACTGCGATCACCCCGAGTGCAGGTCCAACGTCATACCGTCGACGCCCCACTGGATTTGTACTAAGAGGCAGGGCCTGACCTCGATACTCATAGGCATGTTAAGGGACATAAGGGCCCTATGGTTTAAGCCCATGTCGAAGGAGATCAATGACCCTGTCAAGAGGAGCCTCTACGAGGTCGTGGAGAAGAGCTTGAAGGTGATCCTCAACGCGTCTTACGGCGTGATGGGGTCCTCAAACTTCTCGCTGTACTGCCCACCAGTCGCCGAGAGCACGACAGCTATAGGCAGGTACATAATAACGAAGACCATAGAGAAAGCAGAGAGCTTAGGGCTCAAGGTCCTCTACGGCGACACCGACAGCATATTCATACACAACCCCGACGAGTCGAAGATAAAAGAGCTCATGGAGTGGGCCGAGGAGGACCTCAAAGTCGACTTGGACTATGACAAGCATTACAAGTTCGTCGCCTTCTCGGGGCTGAAGAAGAACTACGTGGGCGTCCTTGTCAATGGAGAGGTCGACATCAAGGGCCTCGTGGGCAAGAAGAGGAACACACCGCCCTTCCTGAAGGAGGCCTTCTTGAACTTCATCAGCATACTGAGCAAGGTCGACAACCTCGAGGACTTCGAGAAGTCGAAGGCCTTGCTCAGGGACTTGGCGAAGAAAGTCTACGACAAGCTTAGGGAGAGGAAGTATAGCCTAGACGAACTCGCCTTTACGGTCATGCTCTCAAAGCACCCCTCGGAGTATGCAGTGGCCTCTCAGCACGTGAAAGCCGCCAAGCTCTTGATGGCTTACAAGAAGAACGTAGACGCTGGCTCGATAATAAGGTACGTGAAAGTGAGGGGCGAGCCCGGAGTAAAGCCCATCCAACTGGCCAGGATAGACGAAGTGGACGTGGACAAGTACGTCGAGCACATGAGGACGACGTTCGAGCAGGTACTCACGGCCCTGGGCTTGGACTTCGACGAAATACTCGGAGTGAAGAGCATAACCTCGTTCTTCAATAAGTGATTACTCTTCCTCCCCTTCCTCCTCCTCGAGCTCTTCTAAGTCCTCCTCGAGCCCGCCTAGATTGCTTACTTCGAGCTGTTCCTCTGAGGTGGCTATCATAGCCCTCTTCTTGAGCTCCTCTAAGTCCTCAGGAGGAAGCTTTGGGGCTATAATGAATATCTCGTTGTCGTAGTAGTCCGTCTCCCTCCACTCGTTGTTGAAGGACGCTATGTATATGGGTATAATGGCCTCGGCCTCCTTGGAGCCCCTCCGTAGCTCAAACCTCGAGTAGAACTCGTACTCCTCTTTGGAAAGCGGTAGCTTCAGGGCCTTCGTGTAGCTGTCTTTCATCACCACGAAGTCCGAGGTTTCGGGATTCCACAGTTGCAGGGCCTCGAGAGCAGCCTTCTTAACGGCCTCGCGGAGGGGACCCTCTATCTCCACGACCCTCTTGATGTTGCCCCTCTCGGAGTGTATGAGTATTGACTTCTCGTCACCTGCCTCTGACTTTTCTTGCCCCCTCCGGCCCTTAGACTTGGACATCAGGTTTCCTCCTTGACCGACCAGCCCTTACACTTAAGCACTTCGGACGCCTAACTTTAAAGATTTCGAGGGCTCACGGTGTAGTCGGCTTCATCAACCTTCAGCGCTTTGAACCCCCGATCACAGCCCTCAACAGAGTTCTGGTGCCTCGGCCTTATATTGCTGTGCAAAACGTTAATTGCCCTCTAAAGCTCTAGACGAGTTGAGGGCGATGACTTGTAACTCGGGTTCTGACGCTATGCATGATGTCGACAGGCTAGACGAGCCCTCCCTCGACCTCTTGCCGGAGAGGGGCGTCTACACCATAGTGGTCCTCGTTATGGAGGAGAAGGCGATCGACGTGGGCTCGCTGGGCGTCGTGAGGATGAGGAGGGGCCTCTACGCCTACACTGGCTCTGGCTTGGGCCGAGGGGCTCTGAGCCTCAGAGGCAGGGTCTCGAGGCACCTCAGCAAGCACAAGAGGTTGAGGTGGCACATAGACTACCTCACTTCCTCGGAGTCCTCAGCGGTGGTCGGGGTGGTCGCGTCTCGAGCTGAGAAGAGGCTCGAGTGCGCCATAGCATCGACCATCAACTCCGTGGCCGAGCCCGTTGAGGGCTTTGGGTGTAGCGACTGCAAGTGCCGATCGCACTTGGCTCTCATGCCCTTTGAGGAGATAGACGAGTGCTTGAGGTTGATAAGAGAGGTCCACGCCTCTCTACGCCTCACTCCGACTTCCTTGGCCCTCGGCCCTCTTCAAGTACTCAGCGTTCATGTGAGACAGCAAATCCACTAATGACGCCAAGACCTCAACGGATACGCCGTCGACCCTCGCGACGCCCTCGCCACTGAGTCCGTCGACCGCACCAGCGTCGACGATGGCTCTTAAGAGCTCAAGCTCAGTATCGCGGTCGTGGGGCCACTTAGAGCAGTTGAGCGCCGAGAGCGCGCAAGAAACGGCGTAGCAGCCGATGTTGGATATGGATGAGACGACTACTAAGTCGGCCTCGGAGGACGCCGCTATTCCTCCACGACATGGACATCCGCAATCCCTTCCGCGAGGGACGAAAGTCCTCACGGCGTCCTTTATGGCGCCAAACCCAACCTCATTGCCGCCATCGCCTACGGCGATTACTTTGACACCAGCTCTGCGGGCTTCTTTCAAAAGGTCCTCGGCCCTGGAGTGGTACCTGCTGATGTCCACGCCGAACATTGTGTGGTAGACCCCCACGTCATTCGCGCCAGCCTTCTCGACGAAGATCAACAGCGCTGGCCTTCGCGTCTCCAGTAGCTCGCGGGAGTAGTCGATCAATGGACGATCTACTGGCAAGGGGATTATTGGACACTTTAAGTTGAGGACCTTGGCGCCCGCTTTCAAGACCTCTACGGAATCCTCCTCTATTGCGAGGGAGACCTCGAACCCTAGCTCTATGAGGGTCTTGGCCAAGACCAGCGTTCCGGGAGGACCGTCGGTCTCTTGAACCATCTTCGGCAGGACCTTAAATCCCGTGACGATGAGTGCTCGCCCATGCTTCACCTCGCTGGCTAGCTCAGCCACAACTTCGACGAGGGGCCTGCCGAGTTTAGACCTAGCCGCGTAATAGAGCTTGTCAACGACCCCCCTAAAGCCGACGTCGAGCCTCAAGACCTTGTCGAGCTCCTCGCATAAATCCTTAAATCTCACGCGCGAGCTCCTCCTTCCAAGCCTTATTGATGGGGGTCCGGCTATTGAGCTTAAAGATAGCTGTCATTTATGGCGACGGCATAGGCCCAGAGGTCACTAAAGCAGCGCTCGAGGTCCTCGAGGCGCTGGACTTCGACGCCGAGTACGTGGAGGTGAACGCAGGCTACGAGTACTGGAGGAGAACTGGCAAGCCTATAGAGGACGGTGCCCTGGACGTCATAAGGAGCTGTAAGTGCATTTTCAAGGGGCCGCTGATGACTCCTCCGGGCATCACCTCCTACAGGTCGGTCACTGTGGCTCTGAGGCAAATGCTGGACCTCTACGCCAACGTCAGGCCCTTCAAGAGCTTTGGCAAAGCGTCCAAGAAGATCGACATGGTCATAGTTAGGGAGAACACCGAGGACGTGTACTCGGGCATAGAGTTCAGGCTTGGCTCTACTGCTGTCACGCTCAGGGTAGTGAGCGAGAGGGCCTCCAAGAGGATAGCGAGGTTCGCCTTTGAGCTGGCTAAGAGGGAGGGCAGGAGGAAGGTCACGGTAGTTCACAAGGCGAATGTGATGAAGGAGTCCTGCGGTCTGTTTCGCTCTGCCTTCTTCGAGGTCGCCAAGCTCTACCCGGAGATCCAAGCAGAGGAGATGGTCGTCGACTCAGCAGCCTATAGGATAGTCGTAACCCCTGAGACGCTAGACGTCCTCGTAACGCCGAACATGTTCGGCGACATACTCTCGGATGTTGCGGCAGGGGTGGTGGGGGGCTTAGGGCTCGCCCCCTCGGCGAACATAGGCGACAGCCACGCGATGTTCGAGCCGGTCCACGGGACGGCCCCCGATATAGCTGGCAAGGGCATAGCGAACCCCATAGCTTCAATACTCTCGGCAGCGATGATGCTGAGCTACCTCGGAGACGTCAAGAGGGCGAGGTCAATAGAGATGGCCGTCAATGAGCTCATAGCGGAGGACAAGGTGCTGACGCCTGACATGGGCGGCAATGCCAAGACGATAGACGTGGCTCGCGAGGTGGCCAAGATCGCGAGGGAGGTCTACTCCCGGCTATAGCATTGACGTAAGCAGTCCCTCTACAATGGCCAGCACGAGGTCACCGTAGAGCAGGGATACGAAGAAGCCCAAGGTTATGTTCACGATCAGCGGTATTGCCGGGGAGGCCCATAACTCCTCGTCTTCCCTCACCAGACCTTTCCTCACTAACTCCTCTAGCACTGCATAAGGGTCGCTGTCCGTGATCCTAGCTGAGATCCTAAACCTCCTCTCGACCTTTCCCTCTCTTAGGACGAATTCCTCTAAGGGGAAGTAGAAGTCCTTCTTCTTGAGGACTTCGGATATCCTAACTCTATAGCCTACCGCGACAGCGATGAGGCGCTTCCAGAAGCTCCTCTCTTCGTTGTCAGTGAAGAGGGGCCCTTTGGTCCTCTTCACAGCATTTGAAAGCGTGATGCCTAGGGCTAAAAGAACAGCCGTCAATATGGAGTTGTCGAATATGGAGATAGAGAATATCGGGTTCTGAGGGCCGAAGGAATCAAACCCCAGTTTCTCTAGCGGGTTGAAGGGCAGGGCGACCCCTAAGCACCACAAACACTTAGCGTCCGCACCTCCGAAGAAGCCCAAGTAGTGTAGCCCGAGGCCGAGGGCGAAGCACAAAGCCGCCGACAGCACTAAGACCATGAGATGAAAGTGCGAAAAATCGATTAAGAGCTCCACTGCTGTCAACGTTGCCCCGCAACTCCCCATCGCTAGCCAAATGACGTCGCTGACCTCTCTGGTCCTCCAGTCTTGGGCAGACGCTAACCCGAGGGCCGTGGCGCATAGAACGACCTTGAGAAGGGCAATTAAGCATAGCAAGCTCAGAGCCCACCTTAACTATCTCCTGTGAAACCGTTTTTAAAGGGCTTCCAGCAGTGTGTAGGGGAGGAGATAGAATTGAAGATAAGGGCGTCCACGAGAATCATCAAGTGCCCCAATTGTGGCTACGAGTTCGACTTATCGTACGCTAGAGCCCTTGCCTGCGGGGGTTGTCCGTCTTCAGCCATAGGTTGCCAGTACGCCAGATGTCCTCAATGCGGTCACGAGTGGCCTCTTTAATGTGACGACTACTTCAACTTCTTGACCCTGACCCTGCTCCTTATCCATCTAGCTCGCCTAGCTACCTCTTTAAAGTCGAGTTTGAAGAAAGCGGCAATGCCCTCGACCTTCATGGACGCGATTGCCGAGGCATAAGAAGTCGCGTCTTCTAAGCTCAGCCCGTTGCACAAGTAATAGACGAGGGCGCCCAAGTAGACGTCGCCAGCCCCCGTTGGGTCCACGGGGTGCGCTGGGTAGGCCGGGACTACTATCGCCTTCTTACCGTCGACTATCACCGATCCCCTCTCGGCTAGCGTTAAGGCGGTCACGGCCCCCGTCTTCTGGTGTATGGACTCGGCGGCCTTCACGGGTTCGTCGAGCCCTGAGAGGAGTCTCGCCTCCAACTCATTGGGCTTCACCAAGTAGCTCTCGCGACAGGCCTCGAGGGCCTCGGGGTTGCCATAGTACTCGACGACCCCTCCCCTCACTCTGCGGAGATAGCCCTGTGGATCGAGGAAGACCAGTGATCCCCTCTCCTTGAAGGCCTTTGGTATCTCGACCCCCACCTCGCCCAGAACAGGGCCCACGACGACGGCCCTCGCATCAAAGACCTCTTGAGGAATGTCCTCCATCGAGACCTCTCCGCTAAACCCAAGGACTTCGAGACCTCTCTCGCCGTGGCCGAGGTACTTGAGCCTGAAGCCCGTCGTTTCCTTCGAGCTTCCAGCCTTTATGAAACGCAAGCCGGCTCTCTTCAAGGTATTGAGTAGTTGCTCTTGGAAGTCCTCTCCGACGCAGCCGATTAAGGCGACTTCCTTCATCCCCAATCTCTTCGCTGTGAAAGCAGCATTGAAGCTACAACCCGATAAGACCCTGCCAATGCTTTTGACGAAGGGCGTCTCGATGATGTCATAGACTGGATTGCCTACGGCTACAAGGTCGTACACAGCCATACAAGCGACTTAGCCAATAGCAAAACTTAAAAGGAGTGTCCCGAGGACCATGCTACACAAGGACTATTGCTGGCCCTTCCATCCAACGCCTCTGATTATCCTGGTCTTAGCCTGTCCCGGTGTTATCTTTCTCTCCTCTTCGGCCCTGACCTTTCTAATTCCTTGGAATATTGCGCAACTTACGCACAAGTACTTGGTTACGAGGGTCTTGCTTATCTGGACGCCCTTGTTCTCAAGCTCCTTCCTCAATTGCGGATCGACGAAGCTGACGTACTTGGTGACCTTGATTGCCTTGCCTCTTGGGATGGGCCTCCCACAGCCGTCGCACATGACTATTGAGTCCCTTCCCTTGTCTCCCTTGGCCCTTCCCCTGTTCTTCCTCTTTTTAGGCACAATTCATCAACCCTTTGCTCTAGCTATTAGAGCAAGGACGACCTTGCCTTATAAGGATTTTGTGTCGACCTCAGTAGGTCTTAGCCACTCTCAATACCTTCGTAGCTTCTCCATCGCAGTTGATGCACCGGCCCTCGACATTTACGGGCTCCACGGCAGTCCCTAGGATCTTGGCCTCTAAACTCTCCTCAAGGGTCAGCCCACACTCGCTACGGCTGCACCACAGCACCTCGACTATGCCCCTCCTAGCCTTTATGAGCTCTGCTACCTCCTCAAGGTCCTTGGCCCTCAAGGCCCTCTCTCTCAGGTACATCCACGCCGCTTCTCGAAGGTCGGTTGTGATCCTCTCTGCTAGTTGCCTCACGTGGCTCACGAGCTCTCCTCGAGGGCACGTCGTCCTAGTCAAGTCGTCTCTCCTGACCAGTGTCGCCGTCCCTTTCTCTACGTCGCGAGGCCCTATCTCGACCCTTATGGGGACCCCCTTCAGCTCCCACTCGTAGAACTTGGAACCCGGGGTGACGTCCTGCCTATCGTCGATCGCCACCCTAAAGCCAGCGGCCTTGAGCTCATCGTAGGCCCTCCGAGCCTCATTGTAAACTTCGGCCTCTCTGCCCTTATAGGGTATAGGTACGACGACTGCTTGTATCGGAGCTACGTTTGGCGGCAAAACTAGGCCGTGGTCGTCCCCATGTATTGATATCAAGGCGGCTATCACTCGCTCGGATATGCCATAGCTCGTCGTCCAGACGTAGTCGTGGCTCCCGTCAGGCTTCAGGTACTTCACGTCAAAAGCCCTCGAGAAGTTCTGTCCTAAATGGTGCACAGTCCCTATTTGGAGCGCCCTCCCGTCCGGCATGACCGTGTCAAACGCGATGCTATAAACCGCGCCAGCGAACTTGTCCCAGTCCGGCCTCCTCGATATCAAGTACGGTATGCAGAGCTCGTCGAAGAACTTCTTGTAGAGCTCGACAATGCTCCAGACGTGGTTTTCGGCGTCCTCGTAAGTGGCATGGGCAGAGTGCCCCTCCTTAAACGTCGTGACCTCCCTGACCCTTATCATCGGGTGGGTCGCCTTCGTCTCGTACCTGAAAACGCTCACTACTTGGTACAGCTTGACCGGGAGGTCCTTGTAGTCCTTGACCCATAACTTCAGCATGGGCATTATAACCGTCTCGCTCGTGGGCCTCAGGGCGAGCCTCTCTCCCAGCTCAGTGAAGCCCCCTCTCGTGACCCAGAATACCTCGCCCTCAAAGCTCCTTACGTGCTCCGCTTCTTTCCCCAAGAGGCTGTGGGGGATGAGGGTCGGGAAGAGGCACTCCTCGTGACCGCTCTCGTCCAGCAACCTCCTCATGACGTCCAGCACGTGCCTCCTGAGCTTAAACCCGTACCCCGGCCATACGCCGCAGCCCTTGACCGGGAACCTGTAGTCGTAGACCATGGTGTGAAGGGTGACTTGCTCAAACCATTCGCTGAAGTTCTCGTGCTTCTTGTTGCGCGTCACCGCCATTCCGAACACCACGACGACTTTTTAGCCTCCTTATGAGAGCCCGGTCGAAGGATTTATATTTTAACCCCCTTAAGCAGAGAAAGTGGCCCACATAGGTGGGGTGCGCCGTGAACCCAGCGATCGTGGTGACGATCTCCTTCGTCATCGCCCTCTTAGCTTCCGCGTTGACCTACGCCTTGGGCTCTAAAATAGCCCCAAGGCCAAAGCCGAGCCCTGAAAAGGTTAAGCCCTACGCTTGTGGCGAAGACGTCCCCGCAGAGGTCGTCCCGCTGACGATCCACCTCATGAACTTCGCGATCGTATTCTTGGTATTTGATATGGTGGCCATGGTAATGGCCTTTGCGATATTATCGCCTGCCGTGTTGCGCACCTCGGGCTTCTTGATAGCGGTGTATGCTCTTGTGGCCTTGGAGGCAATCCTCCTCCTCGCAAGGAGGAGGTGGTAAGGTGGGACTAGTCGACTGGGCCAGGATCCGAAGTCCTTGGATCTTACACTTCAACACGGGGGCGTGCAACGGTTGCGACATCGAGGTCGTAGCTGCGCTGACGCCCAGATATGACGTCGAGAGGTTCGGCATAAGGCTCGTCGGCTCGCCTAGGCACGCTGACATATTGGTAGTTACTGGCCCGGTCACTAAGCAAGTCGAGAAGAGGTTGAAGAGGATCTACGAGCAAATGCCCGAGCCGAAGTTCGTAATGGCCGTGGGCAATTGTTGTGCCACTGGCGGGGCCTTCAGGAATTGCTACAACGTCTATCCGGGGCTAGACAACGTGATTCCGGTCGACGTGTACGTCATGGGTTGCCCTCCTAAGCCAGAGGCCATAATAAACGGGGTCGTAAAGCTGATCGAGAAGCTCAAGGGTGGAGGATCTTGACGCTTGAAGAGGAGCTCGTGGACAAGCTCAAGGAGAGATTTGGAGACAAGATCCTCGAAGCTAAGATTCAGAGAGCTAGGAGAGTGTTCATAACCGTCGACAGGTCGACATACAAGGACGTGGTCAAGTTCTTGAGAGATGAGCTGGGGGTTACGCACTTGTCGACGATATCGGGTGTAGATGCGATAGACCACTTCGAGGTGATACCCCACCTCTCGTACAAGGGCGTGGTGATATCCGTTAGGGCTATGGTTCCCAAGGACAGCCCCGAGGTGGACACTATAACCGACGTGATTCCGGGGGCCCTCTTTTACGAGAAGGAGGTCCACGAGATGTTCGGGATAAACATTAGGGGCCACCCGGACCTCACTCACCTCGAGCTCCCAGACGACTGGCCTAAGGATCTGTACCCGCTCAGGAAGGACGTGGACCTTCAGGAGTTGATTAAGAGGATAACCAGGGAGAGGGATTGATGGATGAGTAGCGTAGTCGACATCCCGGTGGGCCCCCAACACCCAGCGCTAAAAGAGCCACTAAACATAACCTGTTACGTGGACGGAGAGCAGGTTGTCGGCGCCAGGCTTAGGATAGGCTACAACCATAGGGGCATCGAGAAGGCTGGCGAGTACCAGACGTTCATTCAAAACCTCTACATAGCCGAGAGGATTTGCGGCATCTGTGGCATAGTCCACGCATTTGACCTGGCCCAAGCCACTGAACACATCATAGGAAAGGAGATCCCTCGGAGAGCCGATTACCTAAGGACCATAGGTCTAGAGCTCAACAGGATACACAGCCACCTGCTGTGGCTCGGGGTCGCGGCCCACGAAATAGGCTTCGACACGCTGTTCATGTACGTCTGGAGGGACAGAGAGATGGTGATGGACGCGATAGAGGAATTCACTGGCAATAGGGTCACGTACGCCTTAGTCACCATAGGAGGGGTGAGGAGGGACCTGCCTCAGGAGAAGGCGGAGAGGATGTTGAAAGTCATGGACGTTTTGGAGGAGAAGGCGAAGAAGTACAAGGAGATGTGCTTGAACGAGAGGACCATAAGGATGCGTTGCGACGGCGTTGGAGTGCTAAGAAAAGAAGACGCCATAGCCCTGTGCGCAGTGGGGCCCACGGCTAGGGCGTCCGGAGTGCCGTTCGACGTCAGAGCCGACGACCCTCACGCCGCCTACGACGAGATACCGTTCAAGGTCGTCACATACGACACCTGTGACGTGACCGCTAGGATCCTCGTCAGGATTGACGAGATCCTCGAGGCGATAAACATAGTCAAGGAGGCAATAAAGAAGATGCCCTCAGGGCCCATAAGGGTCAAGCTACCAAGGGTCGTCCCGGCCGGAGAGGGTGTGGGGAGGACCGAGGCACCTAGGGGGGAGGTAATTCACTACGTCAGGTCTAGCGGAGCGGAGAGACCGTTTAGGTGGAAGGTCAGAGCGCCCTCGCTCGCTAACCTCCTCTCGATCCCAGTGATGCTGACCTCGAAGGGCGACTACGCGGTCTACATAGCAGACGTACCGATAGTGTTCGCTAGCATAGACCCGTGTATGAGCTGTACCGACAGGGCCGTGAAGTTCGTCGACGTCTCGAGCGGTAGAAGCTGGATCTGGACCTTCAGCCAAATAAAGCGCATGTACTGGAGGGAGAGGCCGTGATTCAGGAGCTCATGGTAGTTCTCGGAATAGTCCTCTTCCCAGGCCTATTGTTCTTCTCGATCTTGGGCCTCTTCTTCGAGTGGATAGACAGGAGATTTTACGCCAAGCTCCAGAATAGAATGGGCCCCCTCTACACGGGCCCGTGGGGCCTACTCCAACCCCTCGCGGACTTCGTCAAGTTAATGGCCAAAGAGGACATAGTACCGGAGGGTGCCGACAAGCCCATCTTCTCCTCCGTCCCCATATTCGCCTTGGCTTTGGCCCTCTTCGCCACGCTATTCCTGCCAGTGTGCGGCCCCCGGGGGCTCATTTCATTCGAAGGAGACGTGATAGTCTTGGCGGTTGTGCTTACAATTCTCGTGATCTTAGTCTTCCTGGGAGGCTTCTCTTCAGCGAGCAGATACTCAGAAGTGGGAGCTGAAAGGTCGTTGCTACAGCTTCTGGGTTACGAGATACCCCTCGTGGCCTCGATGCTAGGAGCAATGGCCGTAACCGTTCCTATAGGGGGATCGCTCTCCATCAGTAGCATAGTAGAGGCTCAGCGAAGTTGGTGGTCGATATTGGGGGTCCAAGCACTGGGCTTCGCGATATTCCTATTGGCGGCGCAGGCCGAGCTCGAGAGAGTGCCCTTCGACATACCCGAGGCGGAGACAGAAATAGTCGCTGGCTGGACCACCGAGTACTCGGGCAAGAAACTGGCACTCTTGAGGCTTGCGAGGGACGTGGAGCTGGCTTTTCTGTGCGGACTGGGGGCCACGCTCTTCCTGGGAGGTCCGCAACCCGGTCCGTTGATACCGGGCCTAGGAGGAGTTGTCGTCTCGACGACGCTCTTCGTCGTAAAGTCCATAGCCGTCCTCATGCTACTAACGGTGATAAGAGCGGCCATGTCGAGGTTGAGGATCGACCAAATGGTCAACTTCGCTTGGAAGTGGTTAGTGCCACTCTCCATACTTCAACTGCTATTAGCGGTGATGGCGCCCTTAGCAACGGCTTGAGGGGCTGAGAGAATGCCTATATTTCGTGAGGTCTTGAAGACCGCCTTTCAGAGGAGGGCCACGATACTCTATCCGTTTGAGAAAAGAGACGTACCCTCAGACTACAGGGGCAAGATCGAAATAGACTACGGTCAGTGCGTCGGTTGCGGGTTGTGCGCCAAGGACTGCCCATCACGAGCGCTTGAGATGGTGACATTGTCAGACGGCAAGAAGAAGCCCAAATACTACTTGGCGAGGTGCACCTTCTGCTCGCAGTGTGTCGAGTCCTGCCCTCGAAAAGCTATTAAGACGACCCAGGTGTACGAGTTAGCCACCTACAACAGAAAGGCGGAGGTAGTTGAGCCATGTGGGACCTCGCGCTGATATTCTTGGCCCTACTAGCCGCCATCTTCGCAGTAGAGGTCAAGGACCTAATCAGGAGCGTAATAGCCTTCCTCATCATGTGCGTTTTCGTCGCGATAATCTATTATGTTATGGGCGCCCTCTACGCCTCGGTATTTCAACTCTTGATCTATGCAGGTGCCGTCTCGACATTGCTAATCGTAACTGTTCACACCATTAAGAAGAGGCGAACCGCATGAAGAGGGGCCTCGCGATAGCCGGCGCGATCTTGGTGATAGCGACTTCAGCGCTTCTCCTCGTCTTACTCTCCTACAGCATGCCGGCGAAACCGCCCGTGAGTGTTGTTGCGCTCGACAAGGGGTTGGGCGAAGTACTTTGGGGCTATAGGGCCATAGACATGTTGACCCAAATCCTCCTGATACTAGGCGCTGCCTGCGGCGTCACGGCGCTTTTCAGGCTAGAGCCCCCGAAGGAGGTAGCGGAAGAGGAGGAAGCGGTCGTCGAAGCCCCTCTAGAAGAAGCCGTGGAGGAGGAGGTGTAGGAAGGTGGAGCTCATGTCCCCGCAGGCGTACCTTGCCTTTTCGATAATCCTCCTCGCGATAGGAATCTATTGCTTGGTTTCCAAGAGGAACATGATAAAGACAGTCATAGGCATCGAGATCGTGACTATCGCGGTCAACACCGCCTTGCTGTCGCTGAGCTGGGCGAGGGTGGCGGCAGTTCTGCCCGCGAGAGTAGCAGTAGAACCTCTCGCGGAAGCCCTCGTCATAATTTCCATAGTGGTTGGAGGGGCTGTAGCCGCGCTCGCTCTATCGTTGGTGGTTAATGCTTATCGCCACTATAAGACGTTAGACCTGAAGAAGCTTAGGAGATTGAGGTGGTGAAGATGATTATGGAAGTAGGCCTAGCCGAAATCATGGGGCCGGTGATAGTACTCATAGCTTTCTCGATCTCAATGCCAATATTGGGCTACATCGAGGGGAGGTTTAAGTACAAGTACTTGACTGGGATCGTATCATCCGTAGGTTTCTCCTTCGCGCTGATCTACTCAGCGTACCTCTTCTGGAGGTATTGGAATTTACTGGCCAAGGGCGGCGTCCTCACATCATCATTTCCCGCCTTTGGCCCCCCTCTGGGGGTTGAGATCAGAGTAGACGCCTTCAATAACTTTATGGTCTTGCTTTTCATTAGCTTGAGCTTCCTCGTATCCGTATACTCCATAAAGTACATGGAGCACGACACTGGCTTGGACAGGTACTATGCAATGCTCCTGCTCCTAGTGGCTGGCATGGTAGGAGTCGCCATCGCAGGCGACTTCTTCACACTCTTCGTCTTCTGGGAGCTGATGAGCATAGCATCATACTCCTTGGTCTCCTTCAGGAAGTACAGGTGGGAGCCCATAGAGGCTGGCTTCAAGTACCTCGTGATGAGCACTTTGGGCTCCCTAATGGCCCTACTTGGCATCTCGTTGCTCTACTATTATGCCGGGACCCTGAACTTCGCAGTCCTCTCAAAGGCCTTCGCCAGGCCTGAGGGCGTCCTTGCGCTCTACGGCTACGTAATACTAATGCTGATATTCGTGGGCTTCGGGGTCACGGCCTCCATCGTGCCCTTCCACACTTGGTTGCCCGACGCCCACCCAGCAGCTCCAAGCTCCATAAGTGCGATGCTATCAGGGCTTGTGATCAAGGCCGGCATCTACGCAATAGCGAGAAGCTCCTTCATGATATTCGCTCCATCGATCTTCGACTACGGCACGCTCTTCGTGGTATTCGCCGTAATAACCACGACCGTCGCGAACATCATGGCCCTTCTGCAGAGGGACGTGAAGAGGCTTTTAGCCTTCTCGAGCACCGTTAATATAGGCTTCATACTCTTCGGCCTAGGCACGGCAGCTTACGCCTCCCATCTGGGAATTGCCATCGCCGGTGTTATGGGGTTGGTGGGGGCGCTCATGCACATACTTTCTCACGCCATAGGCAAAGGGCTTCTATTCCTTGCCGCTGGCTCCTTCATCACGAGGGCGAAGACCAGGAACATCTACGAGCTCCAAGGCGTGGGTAGGGCGATGCCTTGGACCGGGGTCACTTTTTCGATGGGGTTGCTATCTTTGAGCGGGGCCCCCCCTCTAGCGGGCTTCGTGAGCAAGTTCCTCTTGCTGATGGCTGGTTATAGCGTAGGCGACGCTTTCATGAACGTGGCGACATCGCTAATGCTCGTGAACAGTGTCTTCGCCGCTGTATATTACTTGAGGCTCGTGCAGATATGCGTCATCAGGCCCAGAGGAGAAAGCCTCAAAGAGCTGAGAGAGGCCTCGCCGGTAATAGTAGCGCCATTATTGATCCTGATGATAGCGCTCATAGTGATCGGTTGTTACCCGTGGCCCTTGCTGGACATGGCCCAGAGAGCGGCCTTAGCCTTACTTCCATAGCCATGAGCGAGAGAACACTTTTTACACCTTAAACTCAATTTCTCAGCGAGTAGTCGCTCATGATAGTCTACGCTGACCTGCACATCCACTCGAGGTACAGCGGGGCTACGTCGGAGAAAATGAGCATAGAGGAGCTCCTGACCTTTGCGCCCCTCAAGGGAATAAACCTCCTAGGGACTGGCGACGCGCTCCACCCCTCGTGGCTCAAAGAGCTAGAGGAGACACTCGAAGAAATTCCAGGGACCGGGCTCTATAAGGTCAAGGGCTCCTCAGCAGACCTGTACTTCGTGGTCCAGACAGAAGTGGGGACGATACACGAAGTTGAGGGGAAGGCGAGGAGGATACACCACGTCGTCTTGATGCCAAGCTTGGAGGTGGCAGAGCAGATCGCTGACGTTCTCAGCAAGCTCGGCGACCTTAGAGCAGACGGACGGCCAGTGTTCAACATAGAGCCCGCGGAGCTCGTCGAAATGCTCTTGCAGGTTGACGAGGACGTGTTCGTCTTTCCGGCTCATGCTTGGACTCCTTGGTGGTCCATTTTCGGGTCGATGAGCGGCGTCGATAGCGTAGAGGAGTGCTACGGGGACAAGAGCCACAAGATAAAGGCCCTCGAGACGGGCCTCAGCTCTGACCCGGAGATGAACTGGCGCGTGTCCTCGCTCGACAGGCTGGCGCTCCTCAGCAACAGCGACAGCCACAGCCCATACCCTCACAGGCTCGGCAGAGAGGCCAACGTCTTCAACTTAAAGGAGCCCTCCTACCGAGAGCTCGTAAACGCCATAATGAGCAAAGACCCCTCGAAATTCTTAATGACGATAGAGGTCGACCCTGCCTATGGAAAGTACCACTGGACTGGCCACAGGAGATGCGGGGTGTCCATGCCCCCTGAGGAGGCCATGAAGAGGGGCAACAAGTGCCCAGTGTGCGGAAGGCAGCTGACGAAAGGGGTCATGCAGAGGGTCGAAGAGCTAGCAGACAGGCCCAAGGGGTTTAGGCCCCCTAATGCCATTGGCTTCAAGAGGCTGTTGCCGTTGGCCGAGATAATAGCCGAGTGCCTAGGAGTGAAGGGGGAGACGAGATTGTACTCTGGGCGGGTATGGGAACTGTACATGAAGCTTGTCAATAGCTTTGGTAGCGAGCTGAACGTGTTGCTGAATGCAAGCCTCGAAGAGCTCGAACGCATAGTTCCGAGCAAGGTGGCAAAAGCGATAATAAGGGTCAGAGAGGGGCACGTGATCGTGAGGCCCGGCTATGACGGTGTCTATGGAAAATTGATACTCGACGAAGAAGAGCTCGCAAGGCCTGCAGATCGTAGGGGTCAAACGAGCATCACTGACTACTTCCTCAAGTAAGAGAGCGCCCATGCCGATGGGATAGCTCCGCCTAACGTCGAGCAAGCTGATGTAGATACCCCAAAAGGCGAGTAAGTGGAGCGTCGATCTTCGACTCCGTGCATGCGTTAATCCGGCTTGGCGTAGGACATCGTCTAAATCGAGGTGCGCGAGTAAGTATTAAATACGCCCTCAAAGTAGAAAGGCGTCGCCGGTGACGCACTTGACCTCAGAGAGCATCGGTTATGTCGGTGCTTGGCTCTGCTGGATAATACCGATGATCGGTGCTGTTTTGACCCCGGCTTTCGCGAAGCTCGGCCCACGTGTGAGGGACTACGCAGCTGTACTCTCCTCCTTCCTCGCAGCCGTCTTCGCCTCCTTCATGGTCCCTCTACTGTGGAAGGGCCATCTGCGCTTCTTTAACTCGGTAAGCTATGGCTGGATCCCCTTGCTCAAGGTTGAGATGGGCGTAATAATCGATCCTCTGAGCATAATAATGGCCAACATAGTCGCCTGGATAAGCTTCTTGATAATGGTCTACTCGCTGAAGTACATGCACGGCGAGCCCGGCCTCACGAGGTACTGGTTCTTCATGAACTTCTTCATCGGGAGCATGCTCTTGTTAGTGATGGCCGACAACCTATTGCTCATGTTTTTCGGCTGGGAAGGCGTTGGCATCTGCAGCTACGCGCTGATAGGCTTCTGGTATCGAGACGCCAAAGAAGACTGGCTGAAGTGCTGGGTCGGGGAAGAGGACGAGGCTTACCCGCCCTCTCACGCGGGGATGAAGGCCTTCATAACGACTAGGATAGGCGACGTGTGCCTCTTGGCCTCCATCTTCATCATCTACGCCTATGCGGGGACGTTCAGCTATTCGGAGCTCTTGGACAGGGTAACTGAGTGGGCTCCAGCTCTGAGTAGTGCTGGCCTACTTTTACCAGCAGCGATATTGTTCTTCATGGGCCCTGTTGGCAAGTCAGCTCAGTTCCCACTTCACGAGTGGCTCCCTGATGCTATGGCAGGCCCGACCTCCGTTAGTGCCCTCATACACGCTGCCACGATGGTCAAAGCAGGGGTCTACTTAATAGCGAGGGCCTCTCCGATATTCTGGCTCGCCTATGTCGGGGCGGGCGCAAAAGAACTCTCTGCCTTCTTTACAACGATCGCTTGGATAGGCGCCTTCACGGCCTTTCTCGCTGCGACACAAGCGATGGTGGCTCGAGAGATAAAGAAGGTCTTGGCATACTCGACCGTCAGCCAAATAGGCTACATGTTCTTGGCCTTGGGCGCTGGGGGTTTATTGGTCCACGGGATGGTAGAGGGGCTGACGGCTGGGATGTTCCACCTAATGAGCCACGCCCTCTTCAAGGCGGCTCTCTTCCTCGCGGCTGGGGCAGTTATACACGCCGTTGAGTCGAGGTTCATGTACCACATGGGTGGCCTTAAGAAGTACATGCCCATAACCTACGTGATGATGTTGCTGGCGGCTCTCTCGTTAGCAGGAGTCCCTCCATTTAGCGGCTTCTGGAGCAAAGAGGCCGTCCTGACAGTCGCTTGGGGGGCGATATGGGAAAGGGGCCCTGTCCTAGTAGGCCCATTCGTGTTAGCGGTAGTGACCGCGATGCTGACGGCCTTCTATACCTTCAGAATGGTAGGCTTGACGTTCCACGGAGAGAAGAGCCATAGAGTAGTCGAGCTTGAAGCTGAGGGGCATGAGGTCGAGGAGGCGAGCCCGGTAATGTACGTGCCCTATGCGATACTGGCGGTAGCCTCACTCGGCATAGGCCTCGTGGGGCGAATATTTGAAGAGCAGATTAAAGGAGCGTTCGAAGAAGCGCTCTCGGACATCCTTCACTATAAAGTCCTACACTTGGCGGTCGCTCATTCCGGTGGCGAAGTCGCGACACCCCAATTGATTATCCTGTCCCTGTCACTGCTAGCGCTAGTAGTAGGTGCGGTTCCAGCATACTTAATCTACATAACCAGGAAGGTAGATCCATCGACCATAATCGCTAAGAGCCCCACGCTCAGCGTCATCCATAGATTCTTCTTCAAGAGATGGTACATAAACAAGTTCTACTACAAGGCCTTCGTCTACCCGATGATGAGGGTCACCCAAGGGCTTTACGAGTGGGCAGAGCTAAAGGGCTTTGATAAGACGATAGTCGGTGGTCTCGCATCGAGTACCGTCGGCCTCGCGTCTAGGTTTAGGAAGTTACAGACAGGCTTCCTTAACTACAACATAATTGGCATGCTCATCGGGTTGTTGGTAGTCGCCTTGATATTGCTCAAGCTAGGAGGGTTGTTATAAATGATTGAGCTGCTATTGCCCCATACCTTGATAATTCCCGTAGTAGCAGCGCTGGTGACGTTAGGATTGAACAAGCCCTTAGAGAGATGGAATGGCCTGATAGCCTTCTTGGCCCTACTTCCATCGATAGGGGTCTTCGGGATCTCGACTTACAACTTCTTCGCAGGCCTCACCACTAAGCCTTATGAGGTGATCTACGACTGGGTGCTCATAGACGTCATAAGATTGAAGTTCGGCTTTAGAGCTGACGGTCTAAGCTCGCCGGTGGCCCTGACGATAGCGGTCGTGTCAGCCCTCATAGCCCTCTACACGATAAAGTACATGGAGGACTCTTCGAACATGGGGGTATTCTTCAGCCTCTACCAGCTGTTCTTCGTGGGGATGTTAGGGTTAGTGCTCTCGACCAATCTCATCGAGTTCTTTATATTCTTCGAGATAACGCTCATTGCTTCGTGGGCGCTAATAAACGAGTGGGGCGAGTTCGATAAAGAGAGAATAGCCTTGAAGTACTTCTTATTCACGGAGGCGGGCGCTCTCTGCTTCTTGGCCGGGATCGTCGCCACCAACGGCTACCTCGGGACGCTTGAAATACACGAGATTCCTCAGAGGATAGCACAAGCGAGCGTCAGTCCGGGCTTGTTAGTCGCGATAGTCTCGGCGATGCTAATAGGCCTCTTCGTGAAGATGGCGGTCTTCCCGCTTCACGCTTGGCTCCCGGATGCCCACGTTGCAGCCCCGACGCCCATATCAGCCTTGCTCTCGCCGGTCATGATAGGCTTGGCTGGCTATGCCATACTCAGAATAGTCCTCCTCTACACGCCCGCTCTCGGCTACGTGTCAATGGCTATGATAGTCCTTGCGGTCGTGACGATGATATATGGAGCTCTCAATGCTTTTGCCCAAGAAGACTTCAAGAGGCTCCTGGCCTACTCCAGCATTAGCCAGATGGGTTATGTGCTCTTAGGGCTCGGAGCTGCAGCGTTGGCGATGAGCAAAGGGTACATGGGCTTAGCCGTCATAGGGGCTACGGGTTCCATGTTCCACTTCGTTGCTCACGCCTTGGGCAAAGCAATACTCTTCCTCCTATCCGGAGTCTTCGCCCATCAAGCAGGCACTAGGAACATAAGCCGGCTAGGGGGATTGGCAGGCAAGATGCCTTACACCTCTGTAGCGATGTTCGCGGGCTTCTTCACGATAATGGGCGTACCCTTCACAAGCGGCTTCATAAGCGAGTGGATGATATTCACGGGCGCTATAGGCTCGGCATCGCTTCTCGGTGACGTCTTCAAAATATCGATCTTAATAGTCGCTATTGCGGCGACCGCGCTTACGTTCGCTTACGCTTTGTGGTCAATAAGGAGGATGCTGTTCGGCCAATCACCATCACACCTCAATGGAGTCAAGGAGGCCTCCTTCAACCTCTTAGCGCCGTTAATGGTGATGGCCCTGATCTCCATAGCTCTTGGGCTATATCCTGCAATATTTGTTGAAGTGTTTGCCAAAGGGCTGAGCTGAGAACGGACGTACGTCTAATTTATGTTCCCTAGCCTTCAAGTGAGCTGCCCTTCACGGCTTCTAAAACGGCGGCTCTTGCCCCCATCTCTTTACGGCGTAGGCTCCACGGATCGTTAAAAGTCCTCACTCTACTTAGTGAAGGCTTACGAGGTGTCGCGAGGAGCTCATAGAGTTCAATGATTCGTCGGCACGTTCGGCGACCCGAACAAACGGGTAGGGTCCTCAAGCTTATTAGGCAATGCTTTCTTCAAAGTTCAGGCATCTCCTAACAATGGCTAATAGAAATGAGTTAATTCTCAGGGCGCCATCGTCAAGACCCTCGACCCTTCAATGTCGCTCAGGAAATCTTTATAGTTGACGCAAGGCTATCAATCGACGAGGATCTTATGGTGAAAAAGTCCTTACGGTGAAAGGCGTTGATGAGTAAGATCTTCGTGACGGGTAGGCCTGGAGTGGGTAAGACGACCCTCGTTTTCAAGGTGTCAAATGAGTTGAAGGCGAGGGGCTTCAACGTTGGAGGGATCGTGACCCTTGAGGTCAGGAGCGGAGGTGCTAGAATAGGGTTCAAAATAGTCGACATTCAAAGCGGCGCAGAAGCGCAGTTGGCCTCTATCAGCTCGGCTATTGGGCCTAGGGTGGGCAAGTACTTGGTGCACGTCGAGAATCTCGACGCCTTTGCTGTGACCTCCATACTCAGGGCCTTGGAGCAGTGCGATTTGGTGGTCGTAGACGAGATTGGACCCATGGAGCTTAAGTCCCAAAAGTTCATCGACGCTGTGAGAAAGGCCCTGGCCTCAGAAAAGCCCCTCTTGGCCACACTTCATTACAAGCTCAAGCACCCGCTCTTGGACTACATAAGGAGTCGAAGGGACTTTGAGCTCGTCGAGTTGACCCCGTCAAATAGAGATGCCCTTCCTAGCGCGATAGTCGAGAAGCTCTTGAAGGTCTTTCGAAAGACCACGTAGTCCGTCTAAGAGACCGGCTCGTAGATTATTCCCAACTCTTCAGCTATGCTGTAAGCCGCCTTCATCTCGCTCGAGGTAGGCCTTCTGTTTATGTCTGGATATAGATGAGGCCTCCGAGCGACTTCGTGCTCTGGCCTGTATTGTTCCATTACATTCACAAGGCACCTCGGACAGTTCTCAGCAAGCCACTTCAAGACCGGCCTAGTACAACACTCTACGTGATTGGGGAGGACCAAGTGCCTCACGATCATATCTCCGCTTTCGTGCATTATCTTTAAGTTCCTGGTCACGACTTCGAAGTACCTAGGAGCCATGGATAGCCTCTTGGCGCACTCGTCGTTGCCGTACTTGAAGTCAGGTAGCCATATGTCAACGAGGTCCTTGAGGACCTCCATGGCCTCTAGGCTGGCGTAGGCGTTGCTGTTCCAAAGTATTGGGACGTTCACGTCCATGTACTTTAGTGACTCCACTATGACGTGCATGGACTGGTCAGGATTACCCCCCACGTAATTTATGTTCCTACAACCCTCCTTCCTAAGCCTGGTGGCTATGGCGGCTAATTGCTTAGGGGTCACTTCGACACCGTTATGGGGATTGGTCGATATGTCCCAGTTCTGACAAAAGACGCACTTGAAGCTACAGCTCGTGAAGAAGATGGTCCCACTCGGGACGAGAGGAGCCTCTTCGCCGTAGTGGTGGAAGAAGCTAGAGACCCTAGCAGTGGCGTCGAGACCGCAGAACCCCTTTTCGCCTTTCTTTCTATCGACTTTGCACCTCCTCTCGCAGAACTCGCAAGACCTCAGCATCCTCCTCACGATCTCCACCTTTAAGTCCAAGAAGCTTACCTTGGGCTCCTCTAGCTCCTCGAGCTTGAGCTCGCCCGACATTACCTCCTTCCAGATGCCCGCGAACCTCTTAGCAACCTCTCTATGGACTTTCCAGAGCTCCTCGTCGCTGGCCGACAGGTCGACGTCGACCTCTATCCTCTTGCAAATCCTGTACTTAGCCGGCTTGGCGTTCGTCATGACCTCGTAGTACCAGCTGAGCCTCTTCTTAACCTCGGGGTGCCTCCAGACGCTCACGGCATCGGGCCTCAGTAGAAAGGCCTCGAACACTATAAACACCACAATAATAGCGCGAAAGCTGAGTAATTAACTGTAATCGACCCATTGCTTAGAAGGGGCGAAAACATTTAAGAGAGCACATAGCATGAAAGCGAGAGGTGCCGCGAAGTTGAGGTCTGCATACCATTACATTGCAGAGCTCTGGAAGAGGCCATACGAGGGACCAATGAAGGAGATAATGAGGCAACGCCTCATAGAGTGGAGGAGAGAGCCCACCGTCGTAAGGGTCGAGAGGCCTACGAGACTCGACAGGGCGAGGGCCTTGGGCTACAAGGCCAAGCAGGGCTTCATCATCGTGAGGGTGAGAGTGAGGAAGGGAGGTCAGAGGAAGCCGAGGCCCGACTCTGGCAGGAGGCCGAAGAGGATGGGCGTCTACGGCTACACGACTTGGAAGAGCCTCAGGCTAATAGCCGAGGAGAGGGCCGCTCGGAAGTTCCCGAACCTGGAAGTGCTAAACAGCTACTACGTCGGGGAGGACGGGCGCTACAAGTGGTTCGAGGTCATAATGGTGGATCCCAACCACCCGGCCATACAGAGCGACCCAGACATCAACTGGATATGCAGGCCAGCTAACAGAGGGAGGGCCTTTAGGGCCTTAACGTCGGCTGGCAAGAAGATGAGGGGGCTAAGGAAGTCGAGAGGCCTCAAGGAGACGCATGCACAGAAGTGGAGGAAGAAGCAGCGCGAGCGCCAGCTGAGGAAAGGTAAGGAGTCTGGCGGATATCGCTCGAAGCCCGAGATACCCGGTTAAGTTCTCTCCGTTGGCTTCATTTGAACCGACTTACGTCAAGTAAGAGTTGTGCTTCCTCAAAGTAGCGCGAGGACTTCCATTTCGTTTAGTCATGTAGCACAAAGGCCCAGAACATGGGGTTACTTCTTGCTCTTCTTTTTCTCCTCTTTGCTCTTCTTTTCCTCAAACATCTCGAGTAGAGTCGTTTTTTGTCTTCCTCCCACAGCTCATCCCCTTGCCCGGCTTTGGAGGAGAAATGGGACAGCTACTACCTCCAGCTCTATCACTTAAGGGTTTGCATATGAGTTTTGATGGAGGTTTATAGACCTTTACAAGTCCCTCTAAAAGGCTTACTGAGAACGGTAGTACGCCCAATCATCAGTCGATGTAAGGACCATAGACTTTCGTTCCTTGATATTGTAAAGGTACGTTGGCAGGATAAAAGATAAAAGCATTTGAAGTCAAAACTCTTAATCAGTATTAGTTCATAGCGTAGGAATAGTGTAAAGTAGGTTGGGGGAAATAACCACGAGGAGGCGTGAGGCCAGTCTCCGATTTAGGTTCATGGTTGTCGAGCGGTTGAGGCTTCTGAAGAAATTTTACTCCTATAGCGAGTTAGCTAGGAGGACTGGGATCCCCGAGACCGTGTTGTGTAGATACGTCAAGGGCGACGTCCTTCCGGGCGACGACACGGCAAGAAAGTTGTGGGATTCGTTGGACAAGATCGAGCAACTCAATCAAGTCATATACGAGAAGATATACATAGACCCCTATGGCTACGTCGATACCTCAAATGTAACCAACGACCCGCTAATATTGATGAGGGCCTCTCACTACGTGATGATGAAGTTCGCTGGGAAGAGGATAACGAAGATCTTGACCCCAGCAGTCAACGGCGTCCCCTTGGCCACTTCGATAGCCCTTTTACTCGAAGTACCTTTAGTGATAGCCAAGAGGAATAAGGAGATGGGAGTAAGGGAGTACATAGAAGAGTCTTATCCAGCGGGCCCGTACATGGTCTCTTTGTATGTGCCTAAGAACGCCATAACGAGTAGGGACGATGTGTTGATAATCGATGACTTGATAAGGACCGGGAATACGGTCCAAGCCCTCATAAACATAGCGAAGAAGGTGAAGGCTAACGTGGCAGGCGTTTTCGCTCTAGTTGGCGTGGGCGACGAGGGCGTTCAGAGCTTGAGGGCGGAGCACCCTTTCCCAATAGAGGTCGTGACGACGGTCCAGCCGTTTTACCAGCGCAGCGAGGTCTATGTATAGACTTTCTTCCCATCCATTATTTCGGCAAATCGCGCTTAGAGCATCTTAACTCCCTCTGAAGGATCTCTCAAGAGTTGCTTGAACCTTTCCATCAGCTTCCTCGTGATAGGTCCGGGCTTGCCATCCCCTATGACCCTTCCGGCAATTTTAGTTACGGGGACTATGCCAGCCGCCGTGCCCGTGAGGAAGACCTCGTCTGCGGTCAAGAGCTCGGCAGGTGTTATTTCCTTCTCGATCACCTTGTAGCCGAGCTCCTCAGCCAACTTCATTACCCTAGCCCTCGTGATCCCCGGTAGTATGCCGCATGTCCTCGGCGGTGTGTATATCATGCCATTCTTGACTATGAAGATGTTGTCAGCCGTCCCCTCAGACACGAAGCCTCTATCGTCCAGCATTATCGCCTCGTCGGCGCCTACGGCATTTGCCTCGAGCTTGGCCAATATGTTGTTGAGGTAGTTCATCGACTTAACCTCATGCGTCGTTGCGTCGACTCGATCCCTCCTCACTGATGATATTATGGCGGTGAGCCCCTTGCTCGAGGTCTCTTCCTCATAAAGCTTTATCTTGTCCACTATTATGACTATAGTCGGCTTTTGGCACTTCCTAGGGTCTAGGCCCAAATCGCCGACCCCTCTGGTGACTATGAGCCTTATGTAGGCGTCCTTGAAGCCGTTAGCGCGGACCACGTCTACTACGGTCTTTATCATCTCCTCCTTGCTCATGGGTATGTCGAGGCATATGGCCTTGGCCGAGTCGTAGAGCCTGTCGATGTGTTCCTTTAACTTAAAGGCCACGCCGTCGGTTACCAAGATGCTCTCGAAAACCCCGTCGCCGTAGAGGAAGCCGTGGTCGAAGACCGATATCTTAGCTTGGCTCTTTGGCACGAGCTCTCCATTTATGTAGACCAGGGGCTCCCTCTCCAATATTCGACACCAACCCAAGGCCTACCTTTCCGTAGGGAAGAGCTTATAAGTTTTTCAGCGAAAGTAACGAGACGTCCCTTGTCGTCGCTTGCAACTTAAGCTTCTACATAACGATTTAGGCAATGTCCGATGCGCCGTCTTTTTGCATCAAATTGATTGACCATGATGCTTGGCTTGTGGTGCCAAAGAGCCCTGATGGCGGGGCTAGGATCCGTCAAGCATTTAAGGCGATAAAGGAGAGAGTGGCATCAGAGCCAATGACGGATGAGGGGTGGAGCGAAGCAGAGCCTGCGAGAAAAACGCTCGTCGAAAGTGGCGTCAGAGGAGCCAATGAGAACCTTTGGCAGAGACCCCTGAGGTGTATGAGCGCATGTAGTTTCTGATGTCGATCAGAAAACGCCGAAGGTACAAGCGCTTGTGCAATCTTTATTAATGGCCGGAGGTGTAACGCTGTCATGAAAGACCAGCATTGGAAGGAGAGCACTGGGTAAAATAACGATCGCCGTAACCGTATTAGTAGTAATAGCCGGCTTAGTCGCTTTCTATTCTCGCGGGAATCGAAAAGAGCGGGACAGGGACTGCCCGAACACGAAGTCGGGCTCATACTTCTCTAACGTTGAAATAAAAAGGTTCCTGTACGAGGACGAAGAGCTCCACATGAAGCCGAAGATAGGTGGGGAGGCCGACCTGAGGGACCGCGTGGAAATCAACGGGATTTACGGCTAGTGGTTCGGCCGCACAACTGTGACGCTTCTAGATGGAAGCTAGGCGCTACTTCTCTAACCAGAAGACCGCATGACTGTCTTTAACCAATTCTGCCAGCTTCTTGGGACGTTGACCGTCGATGTTTACCTGCCATGAATATGGTACGAACAGCGTTGCCTAGAGGGTGCGTATAACGTCACTATCTGGCCGAAGGGTCCGTACGAGAACTGCACGGTGCTTTATAAAGAGGTTTTCAACCTTAAGATGGCACTCATCGCGACGGCCTCTTCGACTACTTAGAGGTCTTGGGAGGAAAACGTGGAGATAACGGTGGCGAGTACGGGCGAGGCCCGTTGATCTTGCAAGGTATCGGCATGGAGATGACGGGGACTGAAACGGTCATCAGATGGATTTCCGCGTTAACCCCGAGCAAAGAATCCTCGTCGTAATGCCTAGTGAGACAAAGACTTGTGTTGGAAAGCCGACCATGGTCGAAGGTTTCAAGGAAATCCTGAGCGGAAAACCCTCCAGGTGGACTTCGTTCTGGGTATCGTTGTTGCACCTCGGCGGTTCGTAGCCACTACAAATGTTAGATTCCCATGAGCTTTCAAATGGAGCCTCGCTCTCTAATATCTCTAAAACTTGCCTTGCAACGACTGATGGACGTGATTAGAGACTGACAAGGCAAGTCGCGCTTTCAAACAGATTTAACCATTGGCATGCGCGGTGTGAAACCGGGACCAAAATTAACTCCACTCTAGCGCTCGGAGGGCGAGGAGCCTTGAGCTTATAAAGTGAGGAGATGTAAAGCGAAGAGAACTTTAGCTCGAACGGTTGGCGGGCCCGGGGGGATTTGAACCCCCGACCAACGGCTTAGGAGGCTTGCGGCAACCTCTTCGGTTGTCGCCGCGCTATCCGGGCTGCGCCACGGGCCCGTTTTTCTTAGAAGAAGGCAGGCCTTTAAATCTTAATGTCACACGCAGTCTTTCTCATCATTATGATGCTTTTTAAGTGCGTTAATCTATCGATCGAAGGCCTCGCTCTTTGATGCGGATTGGCTAGCGTCTAGTAGTCAAACTTTCATTGAAATCGACTCGAGAAAAGTTTATAAACTTCTCTCTCCTATAGAGAAAAAAGCTTATATAGACTCTACATGATGTATCTTCCTTCGCCAGACCCTTTTACACATAAAGGGGTCATAAGTCTGGTACGTGATTTAGTTGGGGGCGGTTTAACCTTAAAATCAGGTCATCTCTGAGGTGAGGAACATGAGCATGAAGGCAGTTGATGTAGAGACGAAAAATATTGGTCGCTGTCCTGAGTGCGGTAGCACTAACATTGTTAAGAGTTATGATCGCGGAGAGCTCACTTGCATGAATTGCGGCTTGGTCATAGACGAGAGGCTAATAGACCAAGGCCCTGAGTGGAGGGCCTTTACCCCCGAGGAGAGGGAGAAGAGAGATAGGGTCGGCCCGCCAATCTCGACCACTTCGGTTGAGGGTATCTCTCCCACGGTAATACAGTGGCCTACTCGAGGCGCGACTGGTCACAAGCTGACGCCTCAAAAGGTCTTTGAGATTGCAAGGTGGAGGCGCTGGCAGATAAGGAGCAGAATTCAGACTTCTCAAGACAGGAACATTCAGCAAGCAACCAATCACCTTGAGCGTATAGCTTTCAAGCTGAACCTCCCGCAAAACGTCAAGGAGGAGGCCTTGAAGATATACAAGGCTGCCGTTAAGGCTGGCTTAGTGAGGGGTCGCTCAATAGAGTCCGTTATGGCTGCTTCCATATACGCCGCGTGCAGGATCCTCAAGGTCCCTAGGACTCTGGACGAAATAGCGGATTGCACTAAGGCCGGGAGGAAGGACGTCGCTAGGTGCTACAGGTTATTGCTAAGGCACGTCAGGTTAACAATACCGATCGCTGACCCTATGGACTTCGTGCCGAGGATTGTGAGCTCTCTGGGCTTGAGCGGAGTGTTGCAGAAAAAGGCCATCGAGATAGTGCAACAGGCTCGAAAGGCCGGCTTAACGGCTGGCAAAGACCCTGCGGGCCTCGCAGCGGCCGCGGTGTACATAGCCTCCCTTTTGATGGGTGAGAGGAAGACCCAGAAAGAGATAGCGAGAGCTGCTCAAGTGACCGAGGTCACGGTTAGAAATAGGTACAAGGAGCTCATAAGGAGGCTCAAGATCCCGATAGCGTCATAGCTGAGCTCTGTGGACTGGCAATATTACCTCAAAACCCCCTTCAATCCTGAGTATTGTTGCTATGCAATCCTTTAGACTTAAAGGTAAATGACGCTCACTCATCGACATTTTCGGGATGCGCCACTCGACCTCGACATCTGCTGTGCTGCCGTTGAGATAGCAGAGTGATAGGCCATTTATTAAGAGGTCTCCATCTCGTCTATTGACCACCACGAGTGACGTCTCATTGACTGCTATCAATATCACCCGGCTATAGTCCTTAATTTTGATGACTTCTTCCGCCCTGCTCATAATCTCTTCCCTCATAACCTCCATGAACGCCAAGTTTACGCATATCTGAGCCATCAATATCATGGTGGATGCTAGAAGGGCAAGTGAAGAAGAAATGCCCTTTCTCTTCATTAGCCCTCGTAGAAACTTATGATCAAAGCCTATTTATAGGACCTCAAAGCGGAGCTATTAAATGTCGAACCACAGGCTTTGGGTTATTGAGAGTTCTAGCGGATTTGGGCTTGGAGATGACTAACTGTGAGAAGGCCTCTAGCCCTACTGGTGAACGACGATGGCGTCCACTCTGCGGGCATAACGACATTGAGAGAGGAACTCGTCAATGACTTCGAATGCTTAGTGGTAGCTCCTAGCAAAGAGAAAAGTGGAATAGGAAAGGCCCTGACGGTAGGCGACGTAATCAAGGTCGAAAAATTGACGTCTCAACACGGCACTGTCTACTCAATAAATGGCACGCCAGCCGACGCAGTCCTGCTAGCGTTGCACAAGCTGTCAAACGAAAAGCCGGACATAGTCGTGGCAGGCATAAACTTGGGCCCAAACCTAGGCGTCGATGACATCTTAAACTCGGGGACCATAGGCGCCGCAATGGAAGCCGCGATACACGGTATACCCTCTATAGCAGTATCCTATGCCATAGCTAGGAAGTTTGACGACAACGTCGCGCTCCAAATGCTTAACGACCCTGGGTTAAAGTTGGCCGCGAAGATCGCAAGAGTCTTGGCGAAGATGATAGTTGACGAGGGCATGCCCGAGGGCGTGGACGTGCTCTCAATAAACGTCCCAGACTACCGAGGTGGGATAAAGGGGGTAAAGATAACGCGTCCGTCGAAGAAGGGCTACCCAGACATACACGTGGCGCGCGAAGGGGGCTTCGCTATAGCGCGGTGGGACTTAACGCTGTACCCTGAGGACTCTGAAGACACAGACGTGGAGGCCGTGAGATCGGGGTACATTTCCTTGACCCCGCTAAACCTGAGCTTGACATCGAATGCACCGAATACTGGGCGCTTGGAACGCTTTGCTGAAGCGCTGAGGTCTTTAATCCTACCTTAACCACTTATCGCGGCGCCGTGCTTGACAGGCTTAGGGCCGTAAATTTAAGCCTCTGGCCCTTCTTGACTATAGTGTTTGGCGGTAGTATCGTGAAGTAGTTCGACTTAAGCAGCGTCGAGATGACGTTGGCGCCGCCATGCATTGGCTTCGCTATCAACTCGCCATCGACTTCTTCGACCATGACTCTCAAAAACCTGTGAGCCTCTAAGGTCTCTTCGTCGATCGCCAGCTTGGCGTAGACGTGGGGCAAGACCTCGTCGATATTCCTACCAGTCATGTGTGCTAGTAGCGGCAAGCATAAGACGTAAAACGCTGCCACGGCCGAGACTATGTGGCCTGGCAACATTATTATCGGCTTCCCCTTAAATACGGCAAAGCCAGCCGGCTTCCCGGGGCTAAGGGTGAGTCCATGGACCATTGTGGAGACTCCCAATTCGCTTACGGCATCGGGCACTGCGTCGTTTATCCCAATGCTGCAACTACCCATCGTTATCACGACGTCATACTCGTTAATCGCTTTTAGGATGTTCTCTTTGACGACTTCTACGTCGTCGGGCAAGACGTCCAGCACGTCGGCCGATCCGCCGAGCTCTTCTATCAACCCTTTAATCACGTAGGCGTAGTTGTTTGGCGGCGGATCCCTCCTCTCCAAGCTCTTTAGGTAGAGCTCCCTCCCCACGGAGAGTATGGCAAACCTTGCCTTTGCATAGACCTTGATTTTGGAGTAGCCCAGTTCCATCAATAAGCCGACGTCGACGGGCCTTATCACGTGGCCAGCTCTAAGTATCAGCTTCCCTGCTTTAACGTCCTCACCCTTGAGCGCGACGTTTTCTAATTCCTTCACCTCTCTGAACACGGTTATGTAGTCGCCCTCCAATATTACCTCCTCCACCTTGATGATGGCATCGGCCCCAGGCGGCATTGGCGCGCCAGTGACCAGAAGGACGGCACAGCCCTCTCGGACAACGGGGAGCTCCTTTGTATCGGGAAGAACCTTGCCTAAGACCTTTAGCTTGACCGGGTTACTCCTAGTAGCTCCTTGAGTATCTCTCGATCTAATGGCGTAGCCCTCGAAGCAAGCGCAGTCGTAAGGCGGTATGTCTTGGCTCGCCACTACGTCTTCAGCCAGAACTCTGCCGAAGCTATTGGCGACCTCTATCTCTTCGATCTTCGGCTTTATATCGACCGACTTCAGTAGCTTTTCGACTGCCACCTCTACGGGAGTTAACTTCAAAATTCTCCTCCAGTCCTCTCTCACGGCCTTACAAGACATGGACCTCTCCCTCCTGACGACCATGCTAACAGGGAGATCAAGGAAAGGGTGCCTAAGCAAGGACACGTTATGCATCTGACGTCTGATCTAGTGCACATACGCCATACCTCGCCTTTACCATCAGCATATTCTAGCCCTTTCAGTCCTGCAAGAGTCCTTGAAATAGGGCTCTCGGGCCTTGACAGCCTCTACGAAAAGCCGCGAGAGCTCTTCGTCGCTAGCCCCTCTCCTTAGAGCTCCCAGCACGTCAATTAAATTGTCATTTCTCATGAGACAGGGCTTCAGCTTTCCGTCAGCCGTAATCCTAAGCCTAGTACAGTGCATGCAAAACTCGGGATTATTGACTGCCTTTACCAGTTCTACTTTTACATGTCCCAAGTCGTATTGTCTCCTGTTCTGCATGTCTTTTCTCTCTTCAACCTTAACCGCTCTATCCTCAAGCCATCTCTCAATGGCGTCTAAGGGTGCGTGGTACTTGTCGTAAAGCTCGTCGGCGAGGCCGAGGGGCTCTAACTCTATCACTTGAAGTATGAAGCCGTATCTTCCAGCAAACTCCACTAGGTCCCATACTTCACCATCATTAAGCCCTTTTAGGAGCACGGTGTTGAGCTTTATCGGCCTTAAGTCGAAGTCCTTAGCCTTTAGAAGACCCCCTATAACCTTATCGAGCATGTCGACTCCAGTTATCTTCTCGAAGACCTCTTTCTTAAGAGAGGGCAGGCCGACATTTATCCTCTTCAGACCAGCCTCCACGAGCCTCTCCACGAGCTCTTGAAGTAACGATCCGTTAGTGGTCATGGCTAAGTCGGTTATGCCCACATTACTTATCGCCTTGACCACGTCAACTATGTCACGACGAGATAGAGGCTCTCCTCCAGTCAGCTTTACCTTGTCTATGCCCAGCCCTTTGCCGATCCTCACGAGTTTCGCGATGTCATTTACGGTCAGCTCGTCGCCCCTCTCCTCCTCTCCCTCCATGTGGCAATAGAAGCACCTGTAATTGCACCTGTGAGTTACCGTGATCCTGAGGCCTCTAACGGGTCTGCCGTACATGTCAACAAGCAATAAAGCTCACCATCGATGTTAGTGCTTGGTTTTTTCCGCAGAACCTCTAACTGTCATTCTGAACACTTTAACCTTTCCTCTACCCAATTACCGTGGCCCTCACTTGAAAGAGCGGTTGTGAGAAAATTTATAAGCCCTCGAGGTCGGTGATGGTTACTTGGTCAAGTCGAACTAAGTCCTCAATGCGGGTGTGGAATAGGTGAGGTCGCATCGCGTTGTCCATCACCACCACTTCAAAGTATTGGTTTAAAATGAGGACAGGATCAAGGGGTCTGAGAGATGAACCCTCTAACTTCGATGATGATGACAAAGGAGGCTTACTGCAGTCTCGACGGTTCTCGAGCGATAGGTGCGACCTTGAGCGTGAGAAGGCCTATGAGCTACTCGATGAAGACCCTCGTCCTTTCCTTGGTCCGTTGGCTGAATTGGGCGTGAGGGCTTGGGTGTGGTCTACGAAGAAGATAGCTATAATCGGGAGTAAGAAATCTGGCAAGACGAGCATCGCGGAGATAGTGATAAGCTACTTTGCCAAGCAGGGCTTGACGATTGGCACAATAAAGCACATACATCACGCTGACTTCACGATCGATCGCGAGGGCAGTGATACGTGGAGGCACAGGCGCGCTGGTGCTAAGCTCGTCGCCTACTTCTCGCCGTCAGAGGCTGGCATGATGTTGAAAGTCGGTAGAGAGCCCGAGAGCATCGAGGAGGTTTTAAGGTTCACGAATTTGTTGAGGGTAGACCTATTGGTCATTGAGGGATTTCACAGGCTCGTCGCCAAAAGGGCCGATGTGGGCAAGATAATAGCCTTCAAAGACCTTGCAGATCTCGAGGAGAGGGTGAAGGGGACGGAGCCGCCCATAATAGCGCTCTGCACTTTTAACAAGGACCTTACGCAACAAGAAGGCTATGGCTTAGAGTTCTTGGTCTTACCTCGCGACCAAGATAAGCTGATCAAGGCTTTGGAAGCCTTCATGGAATCTCCATAGCCTCGGCCATTAACAGGTCTCGGGGCGTGTTCACGTTGAAGAAGGTCAAGAGTTTCTCGTCCACGAGCTTTAGCTCTTCGACAGAGACGTAGATCACATCTTTCAAACTTTCTATCAGGCGAAGTATGGATCTAGAGCCCCTCTTGGCCAGCTCTTGGACCACATCCAATATCGCTTGTCTTCTATAAACTGAGTGAAGAGGCTCAAGATAACCGTTAGGCCATCGAGGAATAGCGGCGTCATGTCCCTCAGCCCTCTTGAAGAGCTCTGCCAGCACTTTCGGGTTTAAGAATGGGGCATCGCAAGGGACTATGGCCACGTACTCTGCGCGGGCCCTCTTACACCCAGTGAGTATCCCCATCAGAGGCCCCCAACCTCTCTCCTCGTCCTCGACTATAGTGACGTCCCCTCCGATCACTTTGCTTATCTGCTTTGAAGCCCTCTTACTACCGGTCACGACGATCACTTCGCTGGAGACCTTTAACGCCGCATCAACGACCCTTTTAATCATGGGGACCCCCTTAACCTGAAGTAGCGTTTTGTCTCTACCCATGCGCTTGCTCGCACCGCCGGCTAGGACTATGACGCCTCTCTCAGAGGACCTCAATTTCAGGTAAAGCGGTGCTGGGGTGGCCTCAAACCAAACGTGGTTAAAGTGTTCTCGTAACGGCTTTATGCTGATGTCGTCAGCCACAAAGATCGCTTTAAGCTCGTCGATCTTGCCCGATATTAGCAAAGACCCGGCATCGGTTATTACGTAGTAGCCCTCGAGACCCTCTTTAATTCTGACGTCCGCCACCTCTAGAGCCCTTTCGACCTCGATCCTTGGGGCCAATGGCGAGGTCAATATCTTAACGTCAACGCCCTTCTTCCTGACCACGTTCAGGTCTAGGAGGAGCGTCTTGATGCTCAACACGTCGAAATTCGGCACTGAAATCAAAACTTCCTTCTTCGCTTTAAGTATCAAATCCCTCATCTTGTCTAGAACTCCTCTCTTGCTTTGTATGACGAGGGTCTCGCCTTTGCCGCCACTCAATTCTTTATACCTCATCGCTAAGATGTCAATCAACTGTTCTGCTTTGCTCTTTAGTAGGGAAACCCTCTCCTCGACGTAATTCCTAATAGCTCTAGAGGGATCGACGGGTCTATAGATTCTAGGCCTTCTCAGCTCCTCTTCAACAAAGCCCTTCTGCCTCAATCTTGCTAAGACGTCGTAGACTTTGGGGTACGCTATGGACGTAATGTCGCTTATTTCCTTAGCCCTTGCCCTGCCCAAGCTTATTAGGGCAACGTAAACCCTGCCTTCGTACTCTGTGAGTCCTATGTCTTGTAGCAGGGCCAAAACGTCTTGTCCTTCGATCATTTTCGAGCTCATCCTCTAGAGTTTTAGCGATAAATATTTTTATTGAGGCGCTATTTCGCTGTACCAAAAAGCCTTAGCCTCAGGGTCGTCGAGCTAGAGCTACTTCAGTGTAACAAACAAACGTCTACCATGCTATCCTTCTCTACGTAGTCCAAGCCCTCGCCGAAAAGGACGTAGCCGTGAGCTCTGACTGGTATGCTTAAAAGAGCAGATTCTCCTATGAGGGGCCAAGCCCTGTAGCTACTACCATCCCTATCGAGCTTGACGAAGACGACCCTCTTAAACCCCTTGGGCTGGGGGAGCTTTAGATCGTAGGCCATTTTAGCCTTAATGGTTAAGTCGTCGACCTCTAAGCCCATCAGCTTAAACATAACGCTTCTAGCTATCAACTGGTAGCCAACTATGGTCGATTGCACCAAACCTGGCAACATGACCAAGGGTTTCCCGTCGACCACCGCAAAACCTGTCTGCCTTCCCGGCCTCGTCATAATCCCGTGAAACACAATCCTCGCCCCCTCAATCCTCGATATAGCCGTGGACACTAGATCCTTCTCGCCCCTCGATGCACCGCCTATAGTCAGTACGAGGTCCGAGGAGTTAGCGGCTTTGATCACGGCCTCGGATATCACAGAAGGATCGTCAGGGACTCTTGTAAGGCGCAACGGGATCCCGCCGTCCCTCAAGACGAAGCTACTAATCATTAAAGCGTGGCTGCAGGGCACCTCTCCCAACTTCAGCACGCTACCTTCGTCGGTAAGTTCATCGCCTACGGGTATGATACACACCTTAGGTCTCGAAAAGACCTTGACCTTCGTGAAGCCCATGAGCGCGAGCAAGGCTAAATCCTGCCCCCTAAGCCTATGTCCCCTTCTTAAGACCACTTCGCCTCGTCTTACGTCGCTCCCGGCTTTGATCACGTGATCTCCAGGCCTGACCTTGAACTTCACCTCTAGGTACTCGCCTTTGACCACCGAGGCCTCCACTGGCAAGACCCCATTGGCTCCCGTGGGCATGGGAGACCCAGTTGCGACGTAGGCGGCCTCTCCTGGTCCCAAGCTAACGAGCTCCTTCGTCGAAGGATAAAGCCAGGCCTTGATCTTTAACTTGACGGGATTCGTAGGCGAGGCCTCTACAACGTCGATACTCCTCAGGGCATACCCATCAAAGTGAGTTATATCACATGGAGGGATGTCAATATTCGAGATCACGTCCTCAGCTAGAAAACGACCATAAGCGTCGGAAATCTCGACCTCCTCTGTGGGCAATGACTGTTTGACGTGCAAGTCTATGGCTTTGAGGGCCTCTTCAAGTTTTATGTATCTGATGGTTCCACCCCACATAAACACTTCCACAGCCCTATCTCCTCTCAAACATAATTAAGTTACTCGGGGGGAAGCACATAGACCAAACACTCGTATCGCGCAAGCATTAGTGGCCTCATGCCGAAGCCGTAAGGCTTAAGGACCTTAGGGCTTAAAGCTGTTGTGGTGCCCATTGAGGCCATAGTTGAGGCGAAAGGACTTAGAAGAGCTATTTAAGGGTTCTTGAGAGGTCACGAGACATTGCGCGGTGCGGGTCAGAGGACGCTTGCGCAATTCTCATGGTCAACAGAGAGGACGTAAGTAGATTAGCGGACAAATCAGGGGCGTTGAGAAAGCGTTAGGTCAGGCGCCTCAACAAGACGAGGGCCATCGCTACTACTGCCAAGCTAATGATAGTGAGCAGGAGGCTGGCATCGCAGACGAATTGTGACGCTTTAATGGCTAAAGCCGCTGTGTGCATAAGACCCCGTTGCTGGAGGGCCTCGGCTAAATAAGTGATCGCTTCGGCGACCCTCTTATAGGGCTCAAGCCAATCAGGCATTCCTGATATCCTCTCCCTCACCTGAGAGATCTTAGGCACCAGCCGCGAGGGCCCTTCGAGCCTAAACCCCCATTTAGAGAAGAGCTCGACTACTTCGCCAACATTGCCTGTTGCCCGGCCAAAGGCCTCTATCACCTGATATTCGTCGTGCCAGTCGAAGTAGTCGAGCTCCTTAAAGACCTCGAAGAGCTTTTTTAGATAGCTTAGACCTCCGTACTTTTCGCACAAGGTCTTAAAGACTTGGTAAGAAGCAACGTAATAGGGGCCAAGCTCTTGGGGCGGTACGGAGGAGGGCCTCCACTCCTGGATGAAGCCCATCCGATCGCCGATCTTCTTCAGGCTAGCGGTTAGCGAGCTTTCGTGAATCTCGACAGCCTCGCGATAGCCCATCTCTCGACCTAGGGCTAGGCTCAAATACTCCGCCACCCCTTCGTGAATCCAGAGCTTCGATAGCGGGACGCCGATTTGCCACAGGAAGTGATGGGCTAGCTCGTGCATTGCGATGACATTCATGAAGCCCTCGACCCCCCTTATGTAGAGGAGGTTGAGGTGGATCGGTCCTAGCTCCCTGCCCAAAAGAGGCACGTAGCCCTCGACCCCCAAGTCTATGTCTCTTTTCGAGGGGACGAAGAACTCAACGCATATGCCTTGTATCTCGCACCCGAAAATCCCTTTGTACGCGTCGTGAGCCTCGTCTAGAGCGCTCAAGACTTCATGAGCTAAGTCGAGGTATCGCAAAGGAGTCTTGAAAGTTATACACCCTAGGGATATGTTCGTAACTTTGACCTTTTGCGGAACCGTGTACTCGATTATCAGCCTGTCATTTGACCCTACCATTGCGCTAACGATTACCGCTTTCTCCCCGCTCGCGACCTTAACGTCGCTAATGCGTCCTGAGATCGACGAGACCTTCTCCTCTGACGTGATGGCGTAGCTCGGCAAGTACGCGACAACGTCGGTCGCAACGCCTTCGTGGACGATTCGGGGGGAGATGAACGTTGCCCTCGGCTCTATTATGAGCGCTCCATATTTCATGCAGTACTCTAAGCTCGCGTTGAAGGCCGCAGCGGCCTCATAGTAGAGCTCCATGACTGCGTAGAAGGGGTCTTCCCGCCCATCGACGATAACGCTCCTATACGTGACGTTGAGTAGCTTGCCCTCGTAGACAGTTACGTTGAGCGCCCACCTCTGGTCCTTAGGAACGTAAAGCCAAGAGCTTCCATCCTCGTCATCCCAGAAGTAAACCACCACCTTCGTCCTTCCTTCGTCGTCGACCTCGAAGACGTACTTAAAGCTCTTCTCGGCATGTGCAACATCAGGAGTGAGAGCAATCACTAAGGCCATCGTCGTTATGACCACGATAAGTAATAGATGTGAAGCTCTATTCCTCAACCTCGTCACCTATTACGTTCGTCGAGAACTTGTACATGTACGTGGCGACGGGACATGTAAGTATGCAGGTCCTGCAGCCCAGACATGAGTCCCTTACTTCAACCTCTTGCTCTACGACTATTGAGCCTGTGGGGCACCAGTTCTTGCAAGAGCCACATGAGTTGCAGTACTTAGCCCTCAGTAAGCTCTTGACGAAGACCTCCACGGCCCTCTTCAATTCATAGGCGTCCTCAGCGCGAATTGAGAACGAGCCGTTCCTATTCAGCGAGGCGACTCCCTCGTCCATCTTCAGGGTCAGCAAGCCGAGCTTTTCATTGACGGCGACTACTCCTCCCGTGCACTTGAGCATGGTAGCCGCTTTGGTCAAGTCGGGGGGCGCCCTCATCGAGCCCTGAGCCTCGTATAGGTCCTCGCAAGGCCTGACGGTCAGCAATACCTCGACGTCTTTGAGGCTGGCCAGCCTCTCCTCTATCTTGCTCGCATCGACCCCCATCTTCGAAGCGAACTTCTTGGCCTCCCTGGGCAGTTTTCTCCATCGCCACAGCCCGAGCTTGAACCACTCCGGCGGCAAGCCCCTCTCTCTGCACCAGCTTAAGGCGCTCTCCTCCCACTTGCTCCACAAGTCAGGGTAGAGCTCCTTGACCCTCTCGAACTCGGCGAGCTCGCAAGCGGGGCATAACCAGCACCCTATCCTGTCGAAGCCCTCCTTGTACAGCGGGTTGAACTCGACTCTTGCCCTCATCAGGTAGAGCCAGACGTGGAGCGCTGACCAATCTCTTATCGGGCTGACGCTCACGAGGTTTGGTATCCACCTGCTTCTCTCGATCGTTGGGGCCTTCAGGCGGGCGAAGGACTCGTACTTCCTCTGACCGAGTATCGTGTAGACCTCTTCCTGGAACCTCTCCTTGACTGCCTTGGCTATGGGGACTAACTTGCAAACCTTGCAACACCACCTATAGTCCCTGGCAGGCGGCCCGTAGACCGGCAAGGACTTCCAGAACGCATCGCCAGCGCTGGCGTAGACGAGCTCTAGGCCGAACCTATCGGCCACCCTCCAGACGTGCTCTACGGTCGCGGGGGCCTCTATGCCAGTGTCGTTGAATAGGAGGGGTGCGTCGCCCAAGCACTTCAGCGCCAGTAGGAGCGTCGCCAGGCTGTCTTTACCGCCAGAGTAGGACACGAAGACATCGCGCGACTTAATGGCCCTGGTTATTAAGGCCTCGGCCCTCCTCTCCTCGGCCTCTAGGTGATGCTCATTGGCCTTGACGGCCACTTCCCAATTGCTTCTCTTCCCCTTGACGTGAGGTCTCTGAGCCTCCCAGACCTTGACGACTTTCAACTTCCCGCCGTCCAGCGAGACCGCCACCCCTATAGCCATGGACTTAGAGTCAATCAGTATCACGTACTTGCCGCTGTTAGGGAGAGAACCCCCCTTAAACTCGCTCCTAGAAAGCTCGTCCCACAACCTGACCTCGCTCCTTAAGACCTCGACGTAGGGGGCAGCTTCCTCGGCCACGAGCCTAGCGGCCCCCTCGTAGGACGGCCTGAACCTCCAGACGCCCTTGTCCGGGCTGTAGTAGAGGTTACCCATCACCCACCCATCTACTATGACCTCGTTTGCCTGATCGACGTAAGGTATCTTGTTGAAGAGCACTACCTCACTCGAGACGAGGACTTCATAGGCCTTGGAGCCGAACTCCCTCTCTATGGCCTCCCTCAAGACCTTGAAGTCGTAGTCCAGCGCTGGCCTGAAGTCCTTCGGAGGCGAGCCGTGGGCCTTGACTCCCAGTCCGTTGCAGAGGCTGCACTTGGGTGCCAGCAAGGGCACGTTGCAGTCAGGGCACCAGTACACCCTCGCCGACGTCTTCCAAGCTGTGGTCAATGAAGGGCCCTCTCTTTGGGCTAAAGTTTATGGCTAGCTCGCCACCTATATACCTTGTCCACGCAAGAGTGACGAAGGCATGCCTTTCAAGATATCCAGTAAGAGGTTCAAGGTCCCCATATACGTTAACTTCGGAAAGGGGAGAGTAGAGCTCAGAGAAGTAGAGGTCGAGGAGGGCTGTAGCGTCCTCGAGGCCACGAGGAAGGCCTTCTCGGTCGAGTACTTTCCCTCTGACATGGCCTCGGGCCACGAGGGGGCCGTCGTCGTGGCCATCGAGGGGGCCAAGTCAGACTTGAACCACTGCTGGGTCTTCTACGTCCATGACGAGAGGCTCGGCGCGTGGCTCTTCCCAGACCGAACTTGCGACAAGGTAGTGTTGCGGAAGGGCAACGCGATCTGCTGGAGGTACTACAACTACAGGTTAGAGGGATTTCCGCCCAAGAGGCCGCCGTTATCGACGGAGTGCATGAGGTTTGGCCAAAGCGGCTGACTTAAGTGAGCTCCTAAAGAGGCCGACCGTCAGACCGTCGCCTCTCTTTGAGAAAAGGGGCGAGGCGGTCGTATGCCGCGTCTGCAACAGGCTCTGTAAGATATCGGAAGGGGGCTGGGGGTACTGCGGCACAAGATTTAACCACGATGGGACCCTGTTCGCTGCGACCTACGGCGACCTCTCAGCCATCGAGAGTAGGCCCATAGAGATAAAGCCGTTCTTCCACTACTGGCCTGGCTCGACGTCTCTGACCTTCTCAACGTGGTCCTGCAACTTCGACTGCCCTTGGTGTCAGAACCACCACTTGTCTAAGTCTAAGCCCGACCCTCGAACAGCGCTTTACGTTGACCCAACTCGATTGATCGACATCGCCATCAGGAACGGAGATCAGGGCCTCTGCGTAAGCTTCAACGAGCCCACGATGCTCTTCGAGTACTGCCTAGACGTCTTTCAGCTAGCTAGGAGAAGGGGCCTCTACTGCTGCTTCGTCTCAAACGGCTTCATGACCCCCGAAGCCTTAGACATGCTCGTGAAGGCAGGCCTCGACGGCCTCAAGGTGGACGTCAAGGGCGACGAAGAGGTCTACCAAAAGTACGTGGGCGTCAGGGGAGCTAGCCTTGTGTGGCAGAACGTCGAAAGGGCCTTGAAGATGGGCATACACGTCGAGGTGGTGTTCCTCATCGTAAACGGCGTCAACGATGGCGAGGACTGCATGAGAGAGGTAATCGAGAACCACTTAAAGCATGCCGGCCCAGAAGTGCCGCTGCACTTCACTAGGTACTTCCCGGCGTACAAATTCAGAAACCCCCCAACACCGATAGAAGTTATAGAAAGAGCCTATCAAATGGCGAAGAGAATGGGCCTCTTGTACCCCTACGTTGGGAACGTACCCAATCACCCTGGCAATCACACGTACTGCCCTGTCTGTGGCAAGCCGATCATAAAGAGGTTCCAGTGGGGCGTGTACGATGTCAAGCTCACGGCGGACAAGAAGTGCTTGTACTGCAAAAGCCCGATACCGATAACGGGCACCGCGCAGACTACTCAGAGGGGGCTCAAGCTCTTCATATAGGTGTGCCTCCTTGTGGAAGTTCGCAGGCATTTTGAAGGTCGAGTGCAAGATCTGTGGTAAGACGTCTAGGCTGATATCGAAGGCCCTTGGGGTATGCCCAGAATGTATAAAGACTAGGTTCGAGGAGGCGCGCCACTTCATAGAGCGAGCCCACGAGATTGCTAGGTCGCGCTATGGCCTCCCTCCGAGGCCCCCTCGAAATCCCCACGGCCTGAAGTGTACGATATGCGCCAATGAGTGCTCTATGGGCGAGGGAGAAGTGGGCTTCTGCGGTCTGAGGAGGAACGTGAACGGGAAGCTCGTCTCTCTGGTCTCGGCCGACGAGGCCTTGATGTACGGCTACTACGACCCTCACGTCACGAACTGTTGCGCGTCGTGGTTCTGCCCGGCCGGAACCGGGGCTGGCTACCCCAAGTACGCCACGCGCCCCGGACCCGAGGTGGGCTACGCGAACTACGCTGTGTTCTTCTACGGATGCAACTTTGATTGCCTGTTCTGCCAAAATGCCTCGCACAAGCTTCTATCTGAAGCTCCTAAGGTCTCAGTCGAGAGCTTCGTGAGGCACGTTTTGAACAACAAAGACTATACATGCATATGCTTCTTCGGCGGGTCGCCTGAGCCCCAACTGCCCTTTGCGATAAAGGCCTCGAGGAGAGTGCTGGAGGAGAAGCCCGAGAAGAGGATAATTCGGATATGCTTTGAGTGGAACGGCTGTGGGAACAAGGGGCTCGTCAAGGAGGCGGCGAAGCTGGCCTTAGAGAGCGGGGGGAACATAAAGTTCGACCTGAAGTGCTTTAGCGAGGAGCTGAGCTACGCCCTGAGTGGCGTGTCCAACAAGGCCGCCTACGAGAACTTCGAGATGATAGGTACGGAATTCTACGATACGAGGCCGGATCCGCCAGTATTGACGGCTACCACCCTTTTAGTTCCGGGATACGTCGACGCCAATGAAGTTGATAGGATAGCAGAGTTCATCGCCAGCATAAACCCCGAAATACCCTACTCCCTACTGGTCTTCCACCCTGATCACTTCATGAGCGACATGCCCATAACCCCTAAGAGACAGGTCGAGGAGTGCCTGAAGGCAGCTCGCCGTCACTTAAAGAGGGTTCACGTCGGCAACTTGCACTTGCTTGGGTGGTCCGAGCTATAGGAACGCCACTTGACAACTCCTCTCCGTGCTCAGCCACTTAGTGTACTCAAGCAGCTTGTCGAGGGTCACGTAGTCCAGCCCCTCAAAGGCGGCGTCACTAGCAGCCTCTTGGACTATGTTCTTGACGTCCCTGGGGGTGATCCAATACTCGTCCGAGACCTTGATGTTCCTCGACGGTATGCTCGCCTCATAGACGAGTTTCCTGCGCTTGATGTTGTTCCACAGCCCCTCGAAAGCCTCGGGCTTGAGGCCGGAGTCGCTCCATATCTCCGGGTCTACGGAGACCTTGGACAGGTAGAAGTCGAACAACCTCTTCACCTCTCCCTTGCTCCTCGGAGGGGGCACGTATATCACCTTCCTGACTCTGTCCATAAGCGCTGGGTCTATTACTGAGGGCAAGTTAGTAGCGAAGATAACCGCCAAGTTCCTGTTGACGTGGAAGCCCTCGCCGATCTCTGTCAGTAGCTGGTTGAGCATTCCTTGGACATCCCTTCCAGCATCTGACGTCACCTCGGTCCTAGCTCTGGCTATGGCGTCTACTTCGTCTATGAAGAGTATGCAGGGGGCGATCTCCCTAGCGAGCTTGAAGAGCTCCCTCACGTTCTTAGCCGACTCGCCCAGCCACTTGGAGACGAGCTCATAGGCCTCTACCTTGATGAAGGAGGTCTTCTGCCCGTACCTGCTCAGTGAGCCAGCGATCGCCTTGGCCATGTACGTCTTCCCGGTCCCAGGAGGACCGAAGAGCAGGACGGTACCAGCCTCCTCGAGGAGCCTGTGGTCCTTGACTATGCTCTCCCTCCTGTACCTGATCTCCGGGCTCAAGACCCACTCGACAGCCTTTCTCAGCTCCCTAAGTTCCTTCTCCAGCCCGACGACGTCTTCGTAGAAGACGCGCACGTCCCTCTCGACCTTCAAGCTCCACAAGCTCTTCTCCGTGAACTTCTTCTCGACTACGTTGAGCACGATCCCTCTGTTGGGGGAGAGGACGACTAGGGAGCCGGGCTGGACCTTGTCCTTGAGGTGGGGCGGGATCGTGACCTCGTAGAGCTGGCCGGCCTCGAGCCTCACGTAGGCGTTCGAGCCTATCACATCTTGGACCAGCCCCACAGGTCTCGTGCCCTGTCTGAGCTCCTCGATGGCCGCCTGGTACTTCTTAAGCTCCAGTTGCAAGTACTCTATTTGCCTCTCCTTGCGCATTAGCTCCTTCTCAAGCTCTAGTATCCTGCTGTAATCGTACATCTCCACTTTTCCTCTACGCTGAGTGTGGGAGGCCGCACTAAATAGCTTGCGTGGTATTGTAGTGCTAAGAGTCAGCTCTCCGCGTGCTCAAGCACTATTACCCTCATCTGCTCGAAGTCGCGAGATGCCCTGAGCTCGCCTACGAATTTGTGCACTCTCTCGGCCTCTCCGTGAACGACCATGACCTCTAAGCACTTGCTGCCCTCGATGTGGGAGTGGAAGTAAGCGTTTATGACGTCGCCGTACTCGTGCTGAACCTTGTAGACCTTCGCCTTCTCAGACTCCTTGCCGTAGATCGCGGCAATGACGGCGAGCACCCTACCCTTGATAGCGCCTAGGCTGTGAAGCTCGGACGAGAGGAGCCTCAAGGCGTGCCTTATGGCCTCGGACCTGCTGATAAAGCCCATTCTTTTCATGGCCTCGTTTAAGCTCCTCTCGAGGTCTTCTGGGATTGAGAACGTCACTATTGGCAAGAGAAGACACCATATAATAACTTTCCCTCACCATTTTTAAGCATTTTTTAATAAAATCTCATGGAGAAAATTAATATATTGGCCTTCCCTACTTAAAAAGAGGAGTGGCGGGTGGTTGAAGTGGAAAAGAAGCTTCTCCTTATGTTAGTCATGACGATTATAATCGCAGGCCTAGTTGTAGCAACTATTTCCACGTGGAGCCTGCAACCCAAGGGCTCGAGCAAGCCAAGGGTCGTCGTGACCATAAGCCCTCTCTATCTCATCGCAAAAGAGGTCTTAGGAGATAGGGCCGAGATTTACGTCTTAGCGTCGCCGGGGGTGGATCCACACCATTATTCTCCTAGCCCCCAAGACGTGGTACGCGTACAGTCATGCGACCTCTTCATCTGCGTCGGGCGAGAGGAATTCTTGGGCCAGTTACCAAAAGAGCAACGCGGACGGCGTGAGATATCATGGGGCGACTGGATCGGAGAGCCCTATATGAAAATTGAAAATGACAACCCGCACTATCTGTGGCTCTACCCTCCTAATGCTAAAATAGTGGCCTACAAGATAGCGAGAGTCATTTCCGAGATCGACAGCTTGAACAGGAATTACTACTTGGACAACGCGCAAAAGTTCGAGCAGAGGCTCGAAGACCTCGAGCGATGGGTCTCAGAGATAAGAGCGGGCTTAGCGGGGAAGCGCGTCTTACTCATAGCGGACCACTTCGAACCACTCGTCGAGTGGATCGGGTTAGACGTCACCCACGTGGTCATTAGAGGAGAGGGGGCACTGCCAGGCCCTCGAGACGTGATTACGGCAATAGAGAGGGCGAAGACCTCTGACCTCATCATAGTCTCTGAGACCCAGCGCGAGGGAGACGAGGGCCGCATCGGGGAGCAAGTATCAAGGGAGTCAGGGACCCCGATAGCGTACTTGTACGGGGTCCCCATGCATGCAGAAGATGACTACTTCGGCTTCATAAAGCGCAACGTAGAGATCTTGGCGGATCGGCTAGGAGGATCGAAATGAGGCCCGTCGTATACGTTAAGGGCTTATCAATAGCTTATGGAGACAAGCTGGCCCTGGAAAACGTAAGCTTTGAGCTCGAAGAACCCGCCTTCTTGTCGGTCATAGGTCCAAACGGCTCGGGCAAGACAACGTTGCTCAAGGCTCTCTTGGGCATGGTCAAGCCTCTCTCGGGGGCTATAGAGGTCTTGGGCTACAGAGTGCCGGGCGAAGAGTATGAGGTGAGGAGGAGGACGGGCTACGTGCCCCAAAGAGAGAGAATAGACCCAACGAAGCCTGTCTTGGTCAAAGACGTCGTGTTAATGGGCAGAATAGCGAAGAGGGGATGGGGTAAGAGGTTGACGAGAGAGGACTACGAGGCGGCAAGGGCGGCCTTGGAGGTCGTTGAAATGGAGGAGTTCTGGGGCGAGCCTTTCTCGCATCTATCGGGAGGACAGCAGCAACGAGTGCTGATTGCGAGAGCGCTGGCCGTGCAACCAGAGCTCCTGTTGCTCGACGAGCCGCTATCCGGCGTAGACGCCGCAACGCAAGACGACATATTAAAGGTTTTGAGAGAGGAGGTGTACAAGGGAGTCACAGTCATCATGGTGACTCACGACCTGAATCCGTTGCTTGAAGTCTCGGATTACGTCATGTTGTTGAACAGAATGGTGGTCGCCTTTGGGCGTGCCGAGGAGGTCTTAAACGAATACTTATTGACGAAGACATTCATGAGGAGGGTGTCTGTGATTAAAGCTGGCGAGAGGGTGATAGTCTCTGGAGTTGACCACCATGCTTGACGTCCTTCTTCATCCAGCCATAATGAGGCCCTTCGTGGCGGTGATAATAGCGTCGATAGTCTCGAGCGTTGTGGGCGTCTTTACGGTCTTGAGGGGCTTCTCGACCCTAAGCGCCGCCATAACTCACTCCTCGTTCGCTGGCGCGTCAATAGCTGTCATCTGTGGCGTGAACCCCCTGTTGGGAGCGTTAGCCATGAGCTTGGGCTTCTCAGGGCTGACGGCTTACGTCAGCCGAGGCGATGAGAAGAGGGCAGACGTCTTCGTGGGCATGATGTTTGGCCTCTCGACAGCTATAGCAGTCCTCTTTCTGTCCCTCGCCCGCACGCACACGGCCACCGCCTGGTCCTTCATAGTCGGCGACGTCTTGGGCGTTTCTTTAATCGACATATACACCTTGGCAGCTGTCGCTGTCGTGGCACTCTGCTTGGTGGCTCTCTTCTACAAGGAGTTCAAGTTCATAACCTTCGACCCGGAGGCAGCCGAGGCCATGGGCCTCAGGGCGACAGCCTACCACTATCTCATGGTCTTTCTAATAGCGCTGTTCTCTGTGGTGGCGGTCAAGGTCGTGGGCATAATCCTAGCGGTTGTCCTGCTCGTCGCTCCAGCAGCGGCCGCTTACGAGTTCTCACACGGCCTAGAACAAATGTTATCGCTCTCGCTCTTAATATCACTCACCTCTGGGGTCACTGGCCTCCTGCTTTCACTCTACTTCAACGTAGCCACAAGCGCTTTGATAGGAATATGCGCCTCGACTGCTTATTTAACGGCCCTCTTGGCGTCACCAAAGAGAAAGAGGTGCGTGAGGTGCAAGGAGGTCGCCACGTCTAGAAGGATGGCAAGAGAGCTCTAGAGCTCCTCGAGGACTCTCCTTAGCTCCTCCTTAGCTTTCTCGATCTTTCTCAACAGCCCCTCGACCAAGCGCGACAGCTCCTTGACCTTGGCCTGGCCCTCCTCCAGCTTCCTCTTCAATTCATCGTTTTCGCTTCTAAGCCGAGAGAGCTCGGCTGTGCTCCGCCCGAGCAAGCTCTCTATGTCTATTTTCACGCCCTCTTTCACGAACCTCTCGTACGTCTGCCAGACAAGCTGGCCAGCCTTGGTCTTCTTCGTCAAGTGATTCCTAATGGTAGCCTCACTCCTACAGAGCTCTTCGGCTATACGCGACGTGGTCATGTGGGCCCTCTCGCGCGTAAGCGCGGCAGCTGCCACGGCTAGGGAGTCGACCCACGTGAGCCTCTCGTTAGGGTCCTTCAGTAGCTCTATGACCTCTGGGCTTAGCAACGTGCCTATTAAGAGGGCCGTCTCCAACTTGTGGATCTCGTCCCTGCCCATGGGCGTTAAGGGGATCTCTTCGGGCACCATTCTCACTTTCCTACTCTTCTACGAACCTTCCCCTGCTGATCGATAACGTTTTGTCTGGGTACACCACTATCCCTTTGTCGGTTATGTCGAATGGATGGCGGTTCATGGAGTGCGCCGTTCCCCTCATCTTGTAGATCAGAAGGCTCCTGTGCAGCCTGCCGTTGATCTCGTCGAGGTCGAGCCTGATTATGCCGTCGGCCGCGTGCTCGACGCCTGGGCCTCCAAAGCCGCGCTCCGTTACGCTCACCTGAGATACGAGTATCGAAGTGCACCCGAGACCTGACAGCACGCGCTTTAACAGCATTACGGTGCTCCTAGCGACGGCCGGCTTGGTCATGTACAGAGTGGTGACTGAGTCTACGACGACCCTCTCGGCTCCTAGATCCTTTATGGCCTTCCTCAGGACTTCTATTAGGGCTTGAACGTCATCCACTGCCCTGACGACGTACTTCTCGTGCTTGGCTGCTTCGCCTATGCCCGCCGTGAAAACGTCTACTATTGCGAAGAGGCCCTCGTTCTCGAATTTCCTGACGTCCCAGCCGAACTGTGCCATGTTTATCCTGATCTGGACGGGATGTTCCTCGAGCGCGACCAGGATGCCGGGTTGCTTCTTGAGCAGGCCGTGGTAGAGGAATTGTTGCCCGAAAATGGACTTGCCAGTACCGGGCCCGCCCGAGAGCAACACCACGTTTCTCCTAGGTATACCTCCCTTCAGCAACTCGTCGAGGCCCTGTATTCCCGACTCCACTCTCTCGAGAGGCATGCACGTTACCTCATGTATTACTTTGGCCCCTAGATATTAACTTTGACGTACTGGTCTTGCGACTGAACTTCGAGAGCTCACTCCAGAACTTGGGCGAGAGCAGTATTAGAGCTGGGACGAGCTCGAGCCTCCCGACCCACATCGATATAATTAAAACAATCTTGGAGGCGGGGCTTAAGCTCAAAGTCGACATGTAGAAGGGGCCCACGGTAGCCATCGCTGAGAGCACGCCAGAGAGGCACCCGAGGAAGTCCCCCTCGAATAAGACCATCACCGTTGTGGCCAAAAGAGCGAAGAACATGTACAGGAAGAAGAAGGATGCTATCCTCAAGGCCTCGGCCTCTCTCAAGACTCTCTTCTCCAGCCTCAATCCTTTGAAGGCCTCTGCTGGTAAGAACGTCTTCTCCACTTCATGCTTAGCCAATTTTGCCAAGACCGTTAACCTCTGGACTTTTATCCCTCCTGCCGTGGAGTTTGAGCAACCCCCTATTATCATCAGGAAGAGGAGGACAGCCTTGCTCAGTGGACTAAATGCATCAGATGCTAAGTCTTTGGTCGTAAAGCCCGTCGTGGTGCCGACGGAGACTGCATGGAAGAAGCCTATGCGAAGTGCCTCGCCTACTCCCAGCCCTGACCGAAGCGCGAGGTCGAGAGAGACTATTACCGACGAGGTTATCAGCACGAGAACGAAGACCCTCAGCTCGAGGTCCTTCGCGAACGACTTTACGTCACCTGTGAAAAGCTTGTAATGTAGTGAAAACCTAGTGGCCCCCAAGATCATGAAAATTATCAATAAGACCTCGACAGCTACGTTGTTGAAGGCCCCCACGTTACTCGTCTTGGTGGAAAAGCCGCCAGTTGATAAACAAGTGAGCGCGTGACATAAAGCATCGAAGGGGTCAAGACCCGCTAGAATTAGTGATATGGCGCACAAGGCTGTGTAGAGGACGTATATCAACCATATATCCTTGATAGTGCTTCTGATGGTTGGGGCCAACCTCTCTTCCCTAGCCTCCGCTAGGTACATCCTCCAGGCTATTACGCCCTCACGACTGAGAAGCAAGAGCGTGGTCAACAAAATTATGCCGATGCCGCCCACCCACTCCCCCAAAGCCCTCCAGAACAAGATTGACCTTGGTACGTCCTCGAGGACCGGTATGACAGTCATTCCGGTAGTCGTTAAGCTAGAGAAGGCCTCGAAGTAAGCGTCTAGGGGGTGCAAACCCGACACCGTGACGTAGGGGACCGAGAAGAGTGCTGCGGCCAAGAGCCACCCCATGCTAGCTATTGCCATCGCCTCCACTATCGTCAGCTTGACAGGAGGCCCCATGCCCTTATAAGCCACGAACCCTACGCACAAGGCGACCGCCATGGGCAAGGCGAAACCGGGTACGGCGAAGTACTCAGCGTACAACAATGCAATGAATATTGGCAGGACCATTACAAGGCCTGCAGCAATGGCTATGGTTGATAGCCCTGAGGCTATGTTCCTCAGATTTATCAACGCCTTATTCGCCTCGACTCTTAATAATGCTTATATTTTCCTTAAACAGCTTTTTCCCAGTTATTACTGGGGGCCCATAGCCTTTGCGGGTCGTAGTTGTGGGCGGCGGCAAGGTCGGGCACTTGCTATCGAAAAGGCTCATTGATGCTGGCCACGAGGTCGTGATAATTGAAATCGATGAAAGCAGGTGCAGATTGCTGTCCGAGGAGCTCGACGCGACTGTGATCAAGGGCGATGCGACCAACATCGAAGTGCTTGAGAGCGCAGGCCTCGAGGGGGTCGACGCCCTAGCCGCTGTTACGGGACACGACGAGGTCAACATCTTAGTCGGGCTGATAGCCAAGGAGTATGGCGTTCCGAGAATAGTCGTGAGGGTCAGCGATAAGAGGCTGGCACGAATGGCTGAGAGGCTCGGGCTGACAAAGGCCGTGGCGCCCGAGGACATAACGGCGGAGCACATAGTTTCCCTCCTCCTAAGAGAGCCCATCTTATCAGAGTTCTCGAAGGCCACGACCCCTAGCGGAACCTTCTCACTACTGGAGTTCGTCATCACATCCAGTTCCTTGGTGGTAGACAGGAGGTTGAGCGAGATACCAGCTGGCAGCGACTGGCTCGTGGTCGCGATCCTGAAGGATGACCAATTGAAGCCGCCGGACCCCAGCTTAGAGCTTAAAGAGGGCGACAAGGTTCTAGTGCTAGCGCGAACTGAAGTGGTGGAGGACGTTAAGAGGATCTTCATGGGATGAGCTTGCATGACAAATCAGACCGCGACCTTTGGCTTAACAGTGCCGAGTCAGGCCGTGGACATGCTGATAGTCTTGGCGATATTCGCCTCCGCTTACCTACTGTACAAATTCGTAGTGGCTAGGGTCATAGATAAGATAGCAAAAGCTTCAGGGGTCGAGTCGGGCGTGGCGTCTTTCTGGAAGTACGTGATCCTAGCGATAATAATGCTAATGGCTGGAGCTTTCTCAACGCCATTCATTGGTGGGCGTGCAGACGTCGTGTACTTCGCCATCGGATTGGTATTGGGCACGATATTTTTGATGTTAATTCTGGGGTCGAAGGAGGTCCTGACCAACGCCCTCTCGGGCTACGCCCTCATGGTCTACAAGCCGTTTAGGAGGGGCGACATGGTGGTGATAGATGGCGAGCCCGGCTATGTGAGGGACATAACCGCAGTGTACACGGAGATAGTGAGGGAGGACGGAATATACTACGTGCCAAACTCGGAGCTCATGAAGAAGTCCTTCCTCCTAAAGCCCATCGACGCCTTGTCTAAGCTGACCGTAGACCTCAGGGTCAAGAGAGATGCAGACTTAGACGTCGTGGAGCAATTGATCAAAGATGCCCTCAAGCAGTGCAAGGAAGTCGCCACGACGTCTGAGCCCGAGGTCTACTTAAAGGAAATAAGCGAGGGTAGTCTAACGATACAGGTAGTCGCTAGAGTTGTAAACCCGCGCAAGATGCTTCAAATAAGATCCCAGGTATTGAAGGCAATTAAGTCCTCGCTCGAAAACGCAGGAATACAGCTCCTTTAGGCAATCCAACAACACCTCCTGCTAGGCCTCTAAGCTAGGCAGTTCTGAGACGTCACCGAGCCCTCGGACGCTCCGACCTTGCCATTCTTCAAGAAGAGTGTAAACCGATAAAGCTAACAACCTCGAGAATCAATTGAGTATTAGGGGCTTGGCGAAGCTTCGAGATATGAGGTCGCTCATCGAAAAAGTCAGGAAGAGGGATGGCAGGCTCGAGCCCTTCGACCCGCAAAAGATAGCGAACGCTATATACAAGGCGTTGAAAGAAACCGGGGAAGGAGGCTACGAGCTGGCCAAGGAGCTAGCGGAGGAGGTCGTGGCCCTCTTAAATCAGAAGTTCGCCGGCCAGACCCCCTCAGTGGAAGAGATCCAAGACGTCGTGGAGGAGACATTGATAAGGCACGGCTTGGTTAACACTGCCAAAGCCTACATACTCTATAGGAGGTGGAGGACCAACATAAGGGAGACCAAGAGGCTCCTAGGCGTGGAGGACGACTTGAAGCTCACTATAAATGCCGTCAGGGTCTTGGCTAGGAGGTACTTGCTGAGAGACGAGCAAGGGAGGATAATCGAGACTCCGGGGCAGATGTTTGCGAGGGTTGCAAGGGCGATAGCTAGGGCCGACGCCCTCTATGGGCTAGACCCTGAGAAGTCGGAGAAGCAGTTCTTCCAAGTGATGAGGAGCCTCGAGTTTCTGCCCAACAGCCCGACGCTGATGAACGCTGGGACCGAGATAGGCCAGCTGGCGGCGTGCTTCGTCATACCCGTCGAGGACTCTATAGAGGGCATATTTGATGCCCTCAAGTACATGGCGATCATCCACAAGTCGGGGGGCGGGACCGGATTCTCTTTCTCCCGACTGAGGCCGAAGGGGGACGTGGTTAGGTCGACCATGGGAGTGGCCTCTGGCCCCATCTCCTTCATGAAGATATTCGACGTGGCCACGGAGGTCATAAAGCAAGGCGGCAAGAGAAGAGGGGCTAACATGGGCGTGCTAAGGGTTGACCACCCAGATATCAGGGAATTCGTGATGGCGAAGAGCGATGGTGTGAGCTTCAGGAACTTCAACCTCTCCGTTGCCGTCACTGACAAGTTCATGCAAGCGGTGGAGGCAGGAGGCTCGATAGACCTTATAAACCCCCGAACCAAGGAACCGGTCAAGACCATTGATGCCAGAGACCTCTTCGAGCTAATAGTCGACATGGCATGGAGGTCCGGAGACCCAGGCTTGCTCTTCATAGACGAGATCAACAGGAAGAATCCAACGCCCAAGCTGGGCGAGATTGAGGCCACGAACCCCTGCGGAGAGGTGCCCTTGCTGCCCTTCGAGGCCTGCAACTTAGGCTCTATAAACCTCTCGAAGGCCGTCAAGAACGGTGACATAGACTGGGACAAGCTAAGAGACCTCGTCTGGGTGGGGGTACACTTCCTTGACAACGTCATAGACGTGAATAAGTACCCGTTGCCGCAGATAGAGCGTATGGTCAAGCTAAATCGAAAGATAGGCTTGGGAGTAATGGGCTTCGCCGAGATGTTGTTAAAGCTAGGCGTGCCATACGACTCTGACGAGGCACTGAAAATAGCCGACAAGGTGATGGGCTTCATAGCCTCTGAGGGCAAGAAGGCGTCTAGGGAGCTAGCGCTGGAAAGGGGGGTCTTCCCGACGTTCGAGGAGAGCGTCTGGAAGTCGAAGGGCTACGACGCGCTGAGGAACGCGACCATCACTGCCATAGCTCCAACGGGGACCATAAGCATAATAGCGGGAACGTCGAGTAGCATAGAGCCCATATTCGCTCCGGTCTACGTGAGGAAGGCCCTCGGAGGCATAAATCTCATAGAGGTAAATCCGATGTTCGAGAGGATAATGAGGGAGAAGGGGATCTACAGTCGCGATCTGATAATCAAGGTGGCCAAGACGGGGTCGTTGAGGGAAGTCCCGAGAGTGCCTGAGGACGTGAAGAGACTTATGGCCACGGCCTTGGACATAGACCCAGAGTGGCACGTGAAGATGCAGGCAACGTTTCAGAAGCACGTCGACAACTCAGTGGCCAAGACCGTGAACCTAAGGCACGAGGCCGGCCTCGACGTGGTTAGGAAGGTCTTCATGTTGGCCTACAAGCTGAAGTGCAAGGGCATAACGGTGTATAGGTATGGGAGCAAGCCCGAGCAAGTGCTGTACGTGGGTCTCGAGCCCGGAGAGGAGACCTCCATCACCTTAAGCGTGGAGTACCTCGAGCAGTGTCCCAAGGGACTCTGCTTCGTCTAGGCGAGGCGCCATGAAGAGGGGTTACATCCACGTATACACCGGCGACGGTGAAGGCAAGACCCTCACAGCCTTCGGCCTAGCCCTAAGAGCGATAGGCCACGGCTACAAGGTCATAATAGTGCAGTTCATGAAGGGCAGGAAGGACGTCGGAGAGTACAAGGTGAAAGACAGGTTGCAACCAGAGTACGAGATCTATCAATTCGGCAGGGAGGCCTTCATAGACTTAAACAACCCTCAGCCGATAGACTACGAGTTAGCTAGAAAGGGCCTCGAGTTCGCTGAGGAGGCCTTGAAGAGGAGGCCTAGGGTTCTCGTGCTCGACGAGATCAACTTGGCAACCGCGATCGGTTTGGTGAAGGTCGAAGACGTGCTTAAGCTCCTAGAGAAGGTGCCCGAAGAGACCGTCGTGGTGCTGACTGGCCGTAGGGCGCCTAAGGAGTTCATAGAAGTGGCTGACTTGGTCACGGAGATGAGGGAGATAAAGCACCCGCATAAGCGAGGGGTCGAGGCCAGGAAGGGGATAGAGTACTAAGCGTAGAGCGCTCTCGATAGCATAGGGCTTGCCTTCGCTTCGTTTTTATCTCCTCTCTCTATACTAGCCTCGGGCCGCAGGTGTCGGCTATGGTCGAGGTGCTGTATGAAGTCGACGTTGAGGGGAAGAAGCTAAAGCTAGCCAAAGGGGACATCACTGATTTAGAGGTCGACGCGATAGTAAACGCCGCTAACGAGAGGCTGAAGTTAGGTGGAGGGGTCGCCGGGGCGATATTGAGGAAGGGAGGTCGAGAGATCCAAGAGGAGTGCGATAGGATAGGCTACTGCCCCGTGGGAGAGGCCGTGGTGACCGGAGCTGGTAGGCTGAAGGCGAGGTACGTCATACACGCCGTCGGCCCCAGGTATGGCGAGGGCGACGAAGACAGTAAGCTCAGGAGTGCCACCCTCAACAGTTTAAAGAGGGCTGAAGAGAAAGGCTTGAAGTCTATAGCCTTCCCCGCCATCTCGACGGGCATTTTCGGCTTCCCGAAGGATAGGTGCGCCGACATAATGTTGAAGACGATAATAGAGTACTTGAAAGGGGGCACGGGCTTGAGAGAAGTCATAATGTGCCTCTACGACGACGAGACCTATAGGATTTTTGAGGAGAAGCTCAAAAAGTTGGTGAGGTCTAGCTGAGGCTGGAGGCCAAGGAGCCGTAGCCCCTCTCCCTCAAGAAAGCCCTCACTTCATCTAACGTCGGTAACCCGGCTTGAGCGCCCAGCCTGGTGCACTTTATTGCCGCGACGGCGCAACCGAACAAAGCAGCGTCTTTCGCCTCGAGCCCTCTCAACAGAGAGAAGATGAAGCCGGCCTCGAAGGCATCTCCAGCTCCCGTCGTGTCGACCACCTCGACCTCGAAGGCCCTCACCCTGACGACCTTGTTACCATCGGCGATTATGCAACCTCTCTTGCCCAAGGTCATTACGGCCACGTCGGCACCTTGCCCTAAGATCCTGTCGAGGACGCTAAGTGGGCTGAGCCTCGGGAACAGCTTCCTCGCATTAACCTCCGAGACGAATGCGACATTGCACCACTTGACGACATCGCTGACCCAGCTCTCTCCGATTCCTCGGAGGGCGTGTTCCGCCAGGAGGCCTATGTCGGCACTAGTCATAACCCCATGGAGCTTGGCCTCTCTCAGCAAAAAGGAGGCGTGATTTACGTCTAAGCAGTCCGTGTGAAAGGCCCTGCACTTAGTCGCGTATTCTCGAGTCCCTTCGGGCAACTCCACGCGTGCTTGGACGCCGGGGTCGACTATGAATGTCCTCTCGCCTTTTCGGTCAACAACGCACGCGACCTTAGCCGTCGGCCCCTTTTCGTCAACGGCCAACATTGACGTGTCGATGCCGGAGGACACCAAGCGCTCAATGATCATCCGACCGTAGTGGTCCCCACCCACGACGCCTATGACACCGCACCTCAGGCCTAACCTCGAGCAACCCACTAAGAAGTTGCCTATGGTGCCGCCACAGTCAATGAGACTGGCCCTCGAGAGATTGCTCGACCCTTTCTTGGGGTACTCGTCAACCTTAAAGATTATGTCGACGCAGAGGGAGCCGAAGCCCACGACGTCAATAACCCTCGTGGACGTCACTTGGATCTGACACCTAGAAGATGACGTGGAGCTCTGCTTAAATTCCTAGTCACTAATCGAAGCCTTCGACGTCACGTCATCGCGTGGGCGAGCTCTTTAGGCTCCTGCGGGTAAGTTCTCATCACTCGTCAGTAAGGCCGGAAGCAGTCATCGCCAATATAGAAGCGCGCCGTACAGAGATTAACTTATTCTTTATCATAATGGCTTCCTCAATAAAGCACGAACTCTATCCTCTCGTAGCCGCCGACCATCTCCCCCTTCCTGGCCGTCACGTACAGCGTGTTTCTCCCCACCACTTGGGCCTCGGTTGATATCTGAAAGCCCACTATTCTGCTCCTCCTCGGGAACTGCCATACTATTTCGAAGTCGTACTCGGCCCTCTCGCGCTCGCTCGTGTTCTCGAAGACGTTGAGCCCCCTCTTCAGTGAGCCCTTGAAGGTTATGACCCAAGCTATGTAAGGTGAGTCCATGAAGCCCCTGTGGCTTATGTAGGCGGTGACGACCTTGGGGTAGACCCTCGTGCCATTTACCCTGACCTCCTCCTGGTCCAAGAAGCTCTGCATGTTGGCGCAGAGCCTCCTTAGCTCCTCCCTGCATCTCTTGGGCCTGTCGAGTAGCTTGGCGTAGTAGCCCTTCGGGTCATAGTAGTCATACACAAGGAACTGATGGAACTCGCCGGCCCTCGAAACGCTGAAGTAACATGACGCAGAGGTCGGAAGGACGTCTTCGCCCAAGTTGCATCACCGCAAGAGTTATCTGGATCGCCTTGTCGTCGCCCTTTGCCTAACTTATAAGCTCTACCCATGGTCTGCGAGGCCTTAGTCGCGAGCTAGTGTTTGAGGAAAAAAGTGGTAGCCCGGGGGAGATTCGAACTCCCGTCGACGGGGCCAGAGCCCGCCATGCTTGGCCGCTACACCACCGGGCTCTGAGTACAGAGAGCTCTGCCGAGGGGCTTAAACTTTAACATCGCGGTGATAGATTAACATTACAGTAAGCCCATTGGGATGAAGAGTTGACGACCTCTAACGCGATGGAGCTCCAGATTAAGCGGAGCCCCGACGGCTCAGGCATCAATGCAGTAGCGCTCGAAAAGGGGCCCAGACCTCAGCGCAAGTCTTTGCTAACTCCTGAGCCTCGCAGAGATCCGCGTCGAGCGAAACTGCTCGGTTCTTGGGGGAAGGCCCTCTTGCCCCGTCCGTGGCTCGCTCAGAGCTCACTCCCGCTCACCTCTCGGTAGCCCAACAATTCTGGCCCTGCTATGTTTCCTAGTCTAGTGGAAACGGCTATGAAGCCGTTGCTTCAGCCTTAGGGACGTGTTCTTTATTTACTCCTCCTTTGACGGTTCGCGTCAAGAAAAAGTTTTAATGAGGACAAGGGGAGTACCATCTTGAACTAGCAGAACTTCTAAAACGATCCAAGGGGTCCCCTTTGCTTGAGGAGCTAAGCGTTGACGATATCGCACTACTGAGGGCAATGAGCAGATGGAGCAGGATTAGCACGAGAGACTTGATGTCGATCGTGGGCCTCAAGAGGACCAAGTTTTACAACTGCATGAACAAGCTCGTGAGACTAGGCCTCGTGGACAGAGTCGTGGCTGGGGAGTACCGGTTGACTGACCAAGGCAGGGCTTTGGCCGAAAAGCTCGTGGACCTTTGCGAAGTGCCGAGGATACTCGACGGCGACGGAGAGCTGCTGAGGCTTAGGCTAAGCAACTCCGAGGTCGAGGTGCGCAACCTTTTAGGCCTGAAGAAAGTCGTCAGCGACGTCGAAAGCGAGCACCTCTATCAATTAGTTAGAGCTAGCACTATATCTAGGTGGCTCTATGCCATAGGTGACAAGTACCTGTCGCGCGAAGTCGGCAAGCTTAGGACCACGATCACTAAGGACGACGTTAAGGAAAAGCTAAGAGAATTGGTTGAGGAAAGGGTAAGCTTCTTGGAGAAACTGGCAACCTTGGCCGCCTCTGCGCGAAAGAGGGGGGCCGAAAAGCAAGGAACACCCGGCCATCGCTAAGGGACGACAGCGACATAGCCAGGCGCCCTCGAAGCCTTTTGAGAACTGAAATTCGTCTCGAGCACCCTCCTTGGCCAGTAGCGGACTGAGAGGCGATCGCGAAACCTCGCTCCTTCATTTGTTTGGAGCCCCCGCCGGGCTTAAGACTTTTAGACGCTCACAAAGCCTCAGCGAAAATTTTAGCTCGAAGTTTATCGGAGTAAATCGAAGAAGAGGCATTCATGGCATTGCGTAAGCGGGGTTAGTGCTATGGAGCCCAGTTATGAGACCATAGTCGAAAAGGCTCTTGACAAGCTTCTGGGCTTTGGGGTGGACTTCGCCGACGCCAGGCTCATGGAGCTCAAGGGCCTCAGGATAGAGGTCGTCGACGGAAAAGTGAGGGAGATCAGGTTCATGAACGAGAAGGGCCTGGCCCTGAGGTGCTTATTGGCTGGCAAGTGGGGATTTACGTCGACGTCGCTTTTAACGTCAGCAGACGTCGAGAGGGCTTGTACTCGGGCCT
>Ga0209183_1000038_pt1 | contig 62523 bp, 58 predicted proteins | sample LHCtaG_2_FD_184120 | JGI IMG/M metagenome (GOLD analysis project Ga0209183, IMG submission 184120) | Hot spring microbial communities from Little Hot Creek, USA to study Microbial Dark Matter (Phase II) - LHC4sed_replicate (SPAdes)... | ecosystem: Environmental > Aquatic > Thermal springs > Hot... | reverse complement strand
CCCATATCTCGATCAGCAGCTAGATATAATAAAGCCTAAAATCATTCTCACTCTTGGACGGCACTCCACATCCTACATGTTTTCAAAAGTGGGCTTAACCTTTAAATCTATAAGCGAAGCTCAGGGAAAAATTTATAAAGCAAAATTAGGAGGCTCGAAAATTTATTTAATCGCATCTTACCACCCAGCCGCAGCTCTATATAACATGCAGCTTGAGGGAGAAATCGAAAAATCCATAAAACTAGCGAAAGATCTCATGAATAAGGTGGAGGAGCGCTGAACAGGGTTTAAAAATATAGCGAATCCACCTGAATCTTTAAAAGCATAATATGCATGAAGAGAAATAAGAGGTGAAAAGAGATGTTTGTAGGATTTCTAACAGCGCCTTTGCGGGGTTGGAGCCTTCAAAAAATTGTCGATTGGGCATCGGCAAACGGCTTTAAGGGCTTAGAGGTTCTCGTTTCACCAACCATGAAGCATATTGAGATTAACAGGGTTTTATCTGGCGGATCGGGGGAAGTGAAGCGTTTATTCGCTGAAAGAGACTTAAAAATAACAAGTTTAGCCTTCTATAGCATAAGGATCCTTGAAGATCCCAGCGATCAGAAGTTCATATCTAAAATTATTGATGCAGCCTCAACATTAGATGTGGACATTATCTGTACCTTAGCTGGTGGACCGGTTAAGGGAAAGGATAAGAAGCAAACTTTAAGGGAAGATTTTCCCATAGTTTTTGGACCAATGGTTGATAAGGCTAGGGAGCACGGTTTAAAGATAGCATTGGAAAACTGGTATGCGACGAATCTTCAAGGCTTAGATCACTTTAAAATTGCTTTTGAAATGATCCCAGATAGGACTCTAGGTTTAAACTTTGATCCATCCCATCTTTTCTGGCAACAGATCGATTACATTGAGGCAGTGTACAGGTTTGGAGATAGAATACATCATACTCATGCTAAAGACGCTGAAATATTGCCCTTTAAACTTAGGGAGGTCGGTGTTCTAGGCCAGGGCTGGTGGAGATACAGAATACCCGGTTGGGGCGGAATAAATTGGCGTGCATATATAACAGCCCTTAAAGAAGCGAAATATGACTATGTCCTCAGCATTGAGCATGAGGATCCATTCTTCGGAGCGGAGGATGGACTAATCAGCAGCAAGAAGCATCTGGAAAGCATCATATAAATTCTCGCCGAATCCCTCTTAATCCATGCCTAAATTCTTCCTTGCATTCGCTATTAACTCTGTCAATATGCTATAGGCTTTTGCTGAGCCATCCATTTTAAGGAATATTACCGTCTCAGTATAGCAGCTTATCGTCTCCTCTATGTTTATTCGCCCCCTAGACATGGCGTTATAAAAAAGGCTTATGCAGCCGGGGGTGCTCACGATTTCACGTGGACTCTGGATCATTATCGCTGCTAAATTATGCTTCTCATCTAGAATTTCTGTGTCGCCAAATTTATGACGGATCTGGCTGAAAATTCTTTGATCAGTTATTAAAGTTAATGTTGCTATTCCCTCTAAAACTTGAAAGAAAGCTTCCGGAAAATCTGCGGACAGCAACCTGGCCCTTTCAAGGTTTCTCCTAGTCCTTTCCACAGTCATTTTCGCCAGATTTGTCCTTATATTTATGACGCTCTCAGCTATAATTTTCAGGTTCTCCAAAGATGGTTTATACTTTATTTTTGCGCGTTTAACCGATGTTATCATGCCTTCCAATGTAACTTTTCTTCCGAGTAATGCTTCAGCTTTGGGCTTAAGTAGGCGGGCTACAGCGCTGAAATTTGCGTAGCCCCTCTCTATAGCATCCTGGATTGAAATGTCATTCTCTATTAGATGCTGAACGATCTTAGCTAAAGATAGTTCGACCAATTTTGGTCACTTAGACCGCTTTAAGTCACAAAATTAGTCAAAAAGAATATTTAATCCTTCCCCTCTTTTTCTTCGGTTAAACATTAGGGTGAACATCTTTGAGGGAAAAAATAGTCTTAGCCTACTCAGGAGGTTTAGACACCTCGGTGCTCATAAAATGGCTTCAGCAGAAATATAACGCTGAAGTTGTAACCGTCACTTTAGATGTTGGGCAGAAAGAGGATCTAAAAGCCATAGAGAAGAAAGCGTTGAATCTCGGCGTTTTAAGGCATTATTCCATCGATGCAAAAGAAGAATTTGTTAAAAACTATATTTTCCCAGCGATTAAGGCGAACGCTCTTTACGAGGGGAAATATCCAGTCAGCACCTCGCTATCCCGACCGCTTATAGCCTTAAAGATAGTTGAGGTTGCGGAAAAAGAGGGCGCCAATGCTGTTGCACATGGATGCACCGGTAAAGGTAACGATCAGGTCCGCATAGAAGTATCTGTAAAAGCTCTGAACCCAAACCTTAAGGTCATAGCGCCCGTCAGAGAATGGAACATGACCAGAGATGCGGAGATAGAGTTCGCTAAAGAGCATGGGATACCGATCCCTATAGACAAAGATAAGCCATACAGCATTGATCAGAATCTTTGGGGGCGCTCAATAGAGTGCGGCATACTTGAGTATCCGGATAAGGAGCCGCCTGAAGATGCTTTCGAATGGACTGTTCCTCCGGAGAGGGCCCCAAACGAGCCGGAGTATGTGAATATTGGATTTGAACGCGGCATTCCAAAGACGCTTAATGGCAGAGAAATGAATCCCGTAGAGTTAATAGAAACTCTCAATATGATCGCTGGAAAGCATGGCGTCGGGCGAATAGATCATGTTGAAGATCGTCTGGTTGGAATAAAGTCCCGTGAAGTTTACGAATGTCCAGCTGCCACCGTAATAATTGAGGCTCACAGAGATCTGGAAAAGATGGTTCTGACCAGACATGAGGTTCTCTTTAAACAGCACATTGACGCATATTGGGCTTATCTAGTTTACGCAGGCTTATGGATGGACCCATTAAAGGAGGATCTCGACGCATTCATCGATAAGACTCAGGAGAAAGTCACAGGTGAAGTTAGGGTTAAACTCTACAAGGGCAGCGCTCAAGTTGTTGGAAGATCCTCACCGTACTCGCTATATGATCTCCATTTAGCCACATATAACATTGACACAACATTTAATCAAACGGCTTCAGCAGGATTCATTGAAATCTGGGGCTTACCAACTAAAGTTTCAAAAGCCCTAAGAAAAATCGAGCGGGCGAAGTAAGAATGTCGGATCTTTTAAGGGGGGGTAGACTCGCACCCTCAAGAAGAGAAATCATTGAATTTGCATCTTCAATAAAAAGTGATGAGAAAATACTTAGGCACATCATAGATATCAACAGGGCGCATGTAATAATGCTGATTGAAAAGGGAATAATCGGTAAAAGCGACGGCTCAAAAATTTTAAACGCCCTACTAAACTTGAGGGAAAACCCGGTCATCCGGCTGGATGTCGAAGACGCCCACATACTTGTTGAGGAGGAAGTGATCAGGAGGGCTGGCTTAGAAATTGGCGGAAACCTTAATCTGGCCAAAAGTCGAAATGATCAGGTTGCAACAGCCCTGAGGATGGAGCTAAGGAATGAAATCCTCAATCTCATAGAGCTAATAGTTAATCTTCAAGATTCCCTACTGTATTTGGCTGAGAAAAATATTGAAACCATAATTCCGGGCTACACGCATCTTCAGCAGGCTCAACCAACAACCTTTGCTCATTATTTACTCGCACAATTTGATGTTTTAGAGAGAAACATTTGGAGGCTTATAGACGCCTATAGACGCGTCAATCTTTCACCCATGGGCGCAGGTGCTTTAGCAACATCAAGCTTTCCAATAAGCCGTGAAAGAGTTGCGGAGCTACTGGGCTTTGAGGGGCTTGTTGAAAACTCCATTGACGCTGTTAGCTCAAGGGATTTCCTGCTTGAAACATTGGCTATTTTATCCATATTGGCTGTTGATTTAAGCCGCTTCGCCGAAGACTTGATAATATGGTCTTCGATGGAATTCAGCCTCCTAGAGATTCCGGACGAATTTACCTCAACAAGCAGCATAATGCCCCAGAAGAAGAATCCGGAAGTCTTAGAGGTTATAAGGGCCAGGATGAGTCATATTTTAGGCGATTTTACAGCGTCTTCAATAATAATGAAGGCATTACCATCAACTTATAATATGGATTTCCAAGAGGCAACGCCGAAGCTTTGGGATGCAATAAAAACGATGAAGGAGAACCTAATGATGCTTTCCGAATTGGTTAGGAATATAAAAATTAGGGAGAACATTACGAATAAGCCATTTACAAGCTTTTTAGCGGCAACCGAACTTGCAAACATACTTGTCAGAAACTATAAGGTTCCTTTTAGAACCGCTCATAAAATTGTCGGCGCCTTAGTGAAAAGGCTAATTGAGGATGGGAAAACATTGCTGGATGCTACGCCGGAGCTGCTGAGCGAAGTATCAAGCGTATTCCTTCAAAAGCCATTAATAATTAAGAGCGGAGATTTGGAAAAAGCCGCAGATTTGAAGAGCTTCATCGAGTCCCACAACGTCAGGGGCGGACCATCAAGGAGGGAAGTTGAAAGGATGATATCTCATCGAAAGATGCTGCTCAGCCAATTTAGAGTTGAGGTTTCAGGCAGAAGAAGGAGGATTGAGGATTCAATAGACATGTTAGATTCATTCTCGAAATATTATGCCGCTCAAGAAAATAACAGAAAAATTTAAATTTAAGTTTCTCATCTGCTTGAGGAAGGGTTCATTGGGAAGCAAGAATCGCCCTGAGAAAGCCGGTAAAGCCGTCCTTGTTCTTGAGGATGAATCATTCTTCATCGGTAAGGGTTTCGGCGCCGTAGGCAAGATTTCCGGCGAGGTTGTTTTCGCAACAGGCATGGTTGGTTATCCCGAGTCATTAACAGATCCATCCTATCATGGGCAAATTTTAACCTTAACCTATCCATTAATTGGGAATTATGGTGTCCCAGCCTATGACCGCGACGAATTCGGCCTTCCAGTTAAGTTTGAGTCCTTAAGCATTAAAGTTGCCGGATTAGTTATTCAGGAGTTATGCTTCAAACCGCATCATTGGGCTTCCAGCAGAACGCTAGATGAATGGCTTAGAAGCGAGGGAGTTCCAGGAATATATGGCATAGACACTAGGAAGCTAACTAAGAGGCTTAGGGAAAGAGGGGTTATGCTTGGGATACTTCAGGTTTGCCGTGAAGGTGAAGAGCCAAACCTTGATGGTTTAGTTAAGGAGGTTAAAAATGTCCAGGACCCAAATATGCGGGATCTAGTGGGGGAAGTGGCAATTAAGGAGCCCATCTATTATGATTGTAAGGGAAGTAAAAGGATAGTCCTTATAGACTGCGGATCTAAAGCCAGCATAATAAGGAATTTTCTTAAAAGGCATGTAGACGTTATAATGGTTCCCTACAATTTTTCAGCAAAGGAGATTCTTGAGTATAAGCCGGACGGCGTTCTAATAAGTAATGGTCCAGGCGACCCAAAGAGATGCGTGAGCACTATAGAAGCAGTTAGATCTCTCGTCGAAGAAGGAATCCCAATTATGGGGATATGCCTCGGAAACCAGATTTTGGCCTTAGCAATGGGCGGCGACACATATAAACTGAAATATGGACATAGGTCGCAGAATCAACCGGCGCTTGACCTTGAAACTGGACGCTGCTACATAACAACTCAAAACCACGGCTACGCGGTTTCACTTAAATCGCTCGAGGAAACCGATTTAAAGTGTTGGTTTATAAATGCGAACGATAAGACCGTTGAGGGAATTAAACTTAAAAACGGTCTGTCCTTTGCTGTTCAATGGCATCCTGAAGCTGCTCCAGGACCATACGATACAGAGTTCCTTTTTGATGAGTTTTTGAGAAGAATCGGGTGAAGGGATCGTGCCGAAATTTGAGTGGCTGCGTAAGGTGCTGATTCTTGGAAGCGGACCGATAAAAATTGGCGAAGCTGCAGAGTTCGATTATTCAGGAAGCCAGTGCTTAAAAGCCCTAAGGGAGGAGGGAATAGAAACCATACTCGTCAACCCGAACATTGCAACCATTCAAACCGATCCTAGACTTGCCGGCAAAGTCTACCTTCTGCCTGTTACCCCCGAGTACGTTGAAAAAGTTATTGCGAAGGAAAGGCCTGATGGAATACTACTTGGTTTTGGCGGGCAAACAGCCTTAAACTGCGGCGTCACATTAGCCAAGAACGGCGTATTTGAAAAATACGACGTGAAGGTATTAGGCACACCAATAAGGGCAATCGAGGAAACTGAGGATAGAGAACTCTTTAAGCAAGCAATGATTAGATCCGGGATCCCAGTTCCAAAGAGTCAATCCGCCACATCAATTGAAGAAGCCCTTAAAGCTGCTGAAGAAATTGGATACCCAGTTATCATAAGAGTTGCCTACACATTGGGCGGTAAGGGTTCCGGAGTTGCTTATAATAAGCGTGAACTACGTGAAATTGTAAGTAGAGCTCTAGCTCATAGCATGATCACGCAAGTTTTGGTGGAGGAATATATTGGACATTGGAAAGAGATCGAATATGAAGTTATGAGGGATTACGAGAACAATTGTATAACGGTCTGCAATATGGAGAACTTCGACCCTATGGGCGTTCACACTGGCGATTCAATAGTTGTCGCTCCATCGCAGACCCTAAATAATCGCGAATATCATATTCTTCGCTCCGCATCCATTAAGGCAGTTCAAAGCTTGGGCATAGTTGGCGAATGCAATATTCAATGGGCGCTTCATCCAAAATCGGAAGAGATAAGGGCTATAGAGATTAATGCTCGAATGTCCAGGAGCTCAGCTTTAGCCAGTAAAGCAACCGGCTATCCTCTTGCTTATATAGCGGCTAAGCTTGCAATAGGCTATTTACTCCCGGAGCTAATAAATAAGGTTACGGGGATAACAACAGCCTGTTTCGAACCAGCCTTAGATTACATTGTTATAAAGATCCCACGCTGGGATCTACGCAAGTTTAGGAATGTTGACCCGCACTTAGGCCCTCAAATGAAGTCCGTTGGGGAGGTTATGGCGATTGGCAGAACATTTGAGGAGGCTTTACAAAAGGCCGTTAGAATGCTTGACATTGGGAAGATAGGGTTAGTTGCAAATAACGATGATGATCAGCCGGAGCCAATTAAAGCCATAAAAGACTGCCTTAAAAACCCAACCGATGAGAGATTATTTAAGATCGTTAAGGCAATAAAAATGGGCATTTCGATTAAAGAGATTTATCGCTTAAGCGGTGTTGACCCATGGTTCCTCTATAAGATTAAAAATATTATTGACATGGAGAAAAAACTGAAGAGTCTCAAAATTAATAGCAGAGAAGCAGTTGAAACCATTAGGGAAGCTAAGCGTCTAGGATTTTCAGATGCGCAAATAGCTAAATGCATAGGTTTAAGCGAGGATGAGGTTAGGCGTTTAAGAAAGTCTTACGGAATCACTCCTGTTGTTAAACAGATTGATACGTTGGCTGCTGAATGGCCTGCAAAGACAAATTACCTGTACTTAACCTATAATGGCGACGAAGATGACATCGAGTTCGATGATAAAAAGAGCAAGGTTATCGTTTTAGGCGCAGGGGTCTTTAGAATAGGCTCAAGCGTCGAGTTCGACTGGAGCTGCGTTAACACAATATGGTCCTTAAAGAAGCATAATATAGATGAAGCAATCATGGTAAACTATAACCCTGAAACCGTATCAACGGACTACGATATATCGGATAAACTCTATTTCGAAGAATTAACGCTTGAGCGGGTTATCGACATATATGAGAAAGAGAAGCCTTTAGGCGTTATTGTCAGCGTAGGCGGTCAGATCCCGAACAATCTGGCTTTAAAGCTCTCTAAGGCCGGCGTGAGGCTGCTTGGAACCTCAAGTGAAAGCATAGATGCCGCTGAGGACCGCTCTAAATTCAGCGCGCTACTTGATAGATTAGGCATCCCGCAACCCAAATGGAGCAAGTTTACAACTATTGAGGAGGCTGAGAAATTCGCCGAAGAAATTGGTTACCCAGTCCTTGTCCGTCCAAGCTATGTGCTGTCCGGTTATGCTATGAGAATCGCATATAGCCAAAAAGATTTAAGGGATTATCTTGAACTTGCAGCCAAAGTCTCGCCGGAACATCCGGTCGTCATATCTAAGTTCATCGAGGGTGCTAAAGAGGTTGAGGTTGACGGCGTCTCTGATGGTGAGGATGTTCTGATAGGCGCTATTATTGAGCATATCGAGCAGGCTGGTGTTCACAGTGGAGACGCTGTTATGAGCATACCTCCGCAATCCTTAAGTAGCGACGTTATTAGAAAGATTGAAGATTACACGCAAAAAATTGCCCGCGCCCTGAAAATTAAGGGGCCATTCAATATTCAATACCTTGTCAAAAATGGAGATGTTTCTGTTATTGAATGTAATCTCAGGGCTTCCCGCTCCCTCCCATACGTGAGCAAAACTAAAGGCGTCAACTTAATAGATGTCTCAACGGCTATAATGCTTGGGAAAAACCTGAAGGAGCTAGGCGTCTATGAGACCCCGCCGACACCCTATGTTGCCGTTAAGGTTCCGCAGTTTAGCTTTATGCGCTTAAGCGGAGCTGATCCAATCCTAGGCGTTGAAATGCTGAGCACCGGTGAGGCTGCATGCATCGGTGAAAACTTTGCAGATGCGCTGCTGAAAGCGTTGCAATCAGCTGAATTCAATCTTCCACGCAGCAGCCCCTCCGCATTGATAACCGTTGGGGGAAAAGAGATGAAGAGGAAAATAGTTCCGCTGGCTAGGAGCCTTAAGGAATTAGGCTTCAAACTATATGCAACCGAGCATACCGCCGATGCCTTACGCAGCGCCAATTTAGATGTGACTGTCCTCTATAAAGTTAGAGAAGTCATGAAGAAGCCGAACATACTAGATTATCTAGTGCAGCGCAAGATCGACCTAGTAATTAATGTTCCAGCCGCCAATCCGGAAAATGTGGACATTATGGAGGATGAGTATATTATCCGCAGGCTCGCTGTTGAGTTCAACATTCCAATAGTCACAACGTTTGAGCTTGCTTCGGCAATAGTTAAAGCCCTAAAATATTATGGAAAAAACGAGGTGACGGTACGGTCGCTAAACGAGTACATGTCCAGTTTACCGTTCAGATATTGGTAGCGTTTTTATGAGCCACCTTTTCCAGCGTCAATACCCGGATGCCCTATTCGAAGAAATCTTTCCCTTCAACCAAATATTTTCTCACGATCTCCTCATTAATCTCTATGCCTAGCCCAGGTTTCTCAGGGACCCTCACAAAACCATCCTTAATTAGAGGTTTCTCCAATCCCTTCACAAACTCCTCCCATTGAGGCGCACCGACTCCATGATGCTCAAATGCAATGAAGTTTTTCGGCATGGCTGCCGCTGCATGGACGTTTGCCATGAAGGCTATTGGAAGCCCATAGTTATGTGGAGCTATTAGCACCCCGTATAGATCGGCGAATTCAGCGATCCACTTGATCTCGGCGATGCCGCCTACGTCGGAAACATCCGGGGCAACTATATCAACGGCATGTTTATCTATAAGATCCTTGAAGCCGTATCTTAGAAAAATCTGCTCTCCGGTGAGAATAGGCGTAGTTGTGCTTATTGAGAGCATGCGGTATAATTGAACCTCTGTGTAGGGCATCAGGTCACCTGAAAGCAGATCCTCAGCCCAAAAAACATTAAACGGCTCTAAAGCTTTAGCCAATCTTAAAGCTGAGGGGAAACTCTGTCCTGGACCGCAATCTAAAGCTAAACCTATTTTATCGCCTAAAACATCCTTTAAGGCTTTCACGATGGCTATCTCGGATTTAATTCCACGCTCAGTCACATGCCCTTTCATTGGGTAGCGCCCATCGGCCTCAAAAGATCCGTCTGGAACACTTAAGAGTTGACCGCCGTGGAAACCAATATCGAACTTCATAATCGTGAAGTTCTCCGGCAATGCCATTATGCGCTTAGCTTTCTCAACGTAGGCTTCAGGAGTATACATTGAGGACGGATCGTTTTTGTCAAGCAATATGCCTGAGCCGCAGTCAGCGTAAACTCTAACTTTATCACGGATCTTGCCTCCGATAAGCCTGTAGACTGGTAAAGCATATGCTTTACCAGTTATGTCCCAGAGGGCCATCTCAACGGCGCTAACCGATGAACCCCATGGTTTAAAGCCTCCCCTATAACGAATCCTAAGCATTACCTTTTCAACCTCGGTGGGATCGCAGCCAACAATGTAGGGTTTCAGCTGTAATACATGCTCCCTAGGGCAATGAGCCTCCCCATAGCCGTAAATTCCCTCATCCGTGTCAACTCGAACTATTCCTATACGTCCAAGTCCCGGAGCATCAACCGTAGCAACCTTTAAATCGCGTATCTTCAACCTTTATGCACCTCTATTTTGCTGAATTTAACATTTAGCCATAGTATGCATGCGAGTTTGCTTATAAGATCTTTCATTACAAGCGGGATCTTAAATCTCCTAAAAATGCTGAGGGAACCCGTAGATCCTTCATCGTCTTTAAACCTGGAGGGGCGCTGAGAACATTAGGTATCGAATTCACAATCACGGCTGCGGTTCCTTTATCACCATGTATGCACGGCGATATCTTTGCATAAACCATCGGTTCACCATCAATCATTATAGAGTCGTACTCTTCCTTCGCGCCATAATATGCCTTAAATATCAGCGTTACCTTAGGTTCATCAGAAATGATCCCGTAGGCTTTCTGAGTTAGCCCAGCCACTAAGCCGGATTCCAGCGACATAAATTTGCTTTTAACCTCCTCATTGGAGATTACGGGCTCTATAGGGTCCTCTTTAACCTCATCGAGTTTCCAGCCCAGCGATTCGGCAATCATCGCTATTGATTCTCTAAGCCCAATGTGACCCATTATTTCGCCTTTAGATGCTTTCTCCTTAAACTCTTCAGGGCTTAGTCCGACGCCTATCTTCTTCTGAAAGGGTAGCCTCCTCTTTGCGGCGTCAATAACTCTTTCAGCACATATGCATCTAATTTCTTGGCATGCCGCCGTCAAGGTTATTACAAGCGTATCCATGACGAATCCTGGATTGATCCCGGTGCCTAGAACTGTGACGCCGTGCTTTTTAGCTAATCCATCGATTTCTTTAGCGATCTCCCCGCTTACAATATATGGATATGAGAGCTCCTCGCATGTTGATATCACATTTAAGCCATGTTTAATGAGCGCGGTTATCTGCGGATATGCCTTCTTAAGAAATGATGTTGTTGCATGTATGGCAACATCGGCTTCAACATTTAGCTCGTCGAGGCTCTTAAAAACCTTCACGTCAAGTTTTCTTTCAAGACCAATTATATCCCCCAGATCCCTGCCAACCTTATCTGGAGCAGCGTCCACAGCGCCAACAATCTTCACGCCTTTTTTCTTCAAAAGAAGCCTCGCTATTTCACAACCTATAGCTCCAACCCCGAAAAGTATAACTCTAATCTCGGAGCCTAAAGGCTTATCTAAATCTTCACTCATATGCTAGCCCAACCAATTCCAGGTTTTACTGGAATAAAATCTTAAATTGTTTCAGCCTTATAAAAGTCTCAGGATCATATACTTTTACCCCCTCAACAACCCGCGTTATTATGCCTTCCTCACTTGGATTATCGGGCTTTAAACCCAGATTAAGCGATTTAAAGAGCCCCAGTAGCTGCCCAAGAATTACATCAACAATCGGCCTGCATTGATCCGGGATCTCACATTTATCTCCGCATTGAATATCAATGGCGTAATCGACATAACGCTCAATCTCATCTTTCAGCCCGCAGCAGACCGCGATTCTTGCTAAACCTAGATTTCTCTCATGAATATCTTTCATAAGGTCGATTTCATAACGTCTAATAAGCGGATTAGAAGAAACGAAATAGACGACCAGAGTCTTATTGTTGATGGCAACTTTCGGACCATGTCTAACCCCAAGGAAAGAGTCAAACTTACATATGATCCGCCCAGCCGTTAGTTCCTGAAGCTTTAAATGTGATTCAGCTGCGCATCCATAAAGGGGACCTGTGCCTAAGAAGAATGCCCTCTCAAAATTCAGATCAGATAAATCATTAATCAGTCCGGAATATTCCATAAGTATTTTCTCAGCCGATTCTGAGACGCATTGAATTATTTTTTCAAATTTTCCCGTTTCATGTATATACGCCAGGAACTGCGCGGTCATAAGCATTGTTGTGAAGGATGATGTCATCGCAAGCCCCTTATCATTAGCCTCTTCAGGGAGCACTATTCGAAGAACATTATTTTCGTTCTTACTTCTCAGCGTCATGAGCTTACCGCCCTCATTACATGTTATAATGACATGGTTGATTTTCTCACAATACTTGTCAGCTATGAAGAAGGCGCCTAAACTTTCAGGGCTGTTCCCAGATCTGGAGAAAGAAATCAGAGTTGTGTCCACATGCTTAAGGAGGATCGATTCCCAGTTTGTCACGATCTCAGTGTTTGCCCTAGCTTCAACATCCACCTGCCACATGTGTCTTAAGAGATCCTCGCAGGATAAGCCAATAAAATGCGATGAGCCAGCTCCGGAAAGAATAACCCTGCTAGCCTTCTCTGCGAGAATCCTGTTTTCAATGAAATCCTCAATCTCATTTTTCCTATTTTTAAGCGTATTGAAGCTTTTAATCCATAATTTTGGCTGCGAGAGTATTTCCTTTGGTGTATATGCAATTCCACGTGCTCTCAATTCCTCAATGGGCAGTGATAGCAGCTTAATGAGCGGATTCATATGTCAACTCACGCTTGCTCTAATTTTTTATTCCAGAATCTCAGATTTTCTGTCCATAATAAAATTAAGCGCTTCATCCTCAATTATTTTTCCTTCAGCCCCTCCGATATGGAGACATGCAAGGGCTCCAACGGCATTCGCGAACATTATTGAGTCCCTTAAACTCTTATTTTCATGTACGAAGTAATATGTGAAGCCAGCGTCAAATGAGTCTCCAGCACCCGTTGTGTCTATAGGCTTTATCTTAAAGGCTTTAACATTTACGATTTCATCATTACACATGCCAACCGCTCCCTTGCCGCCGCATTTTATGACGACGGTTTTAACTTTTAAACCCAACATTTTCAGAGCATTTAACACGTTATTTGCGCTAGTTATGCCCATCGCTTCATCATCATTTGGCAGAAAAATGTCAGTGTGCTCAAGAATCTCCCAAATTTTCCCGTATCTGCCCTGCGGGTCACATTGCGGATCAAGCGATACTACAAGTCCCTGCTTTTTTGCCTCCGCAAATATTTCGGCTAGAGAGTTCAAGAGTTTCGGCTGGAGATATATTGATGAAACATGTAGGTGATCGTAGCCATTGAAGATTTCTGGTTCAATATCCGATTTCTCTAAGGCGCCTATGCTCCCCATAAATGTGATGAGAGCCTTATTTTCCGGGTATGTTAAAGAAATTGTCACTCCGGTTCTGAGATCATCTCTTACAATGACCTTGTCTATGCCAACACCGTTAGATTTCAGAGCGTTCAGAACTATTTTACCATGCTCATCATTCCCAACTTTTCCAAGAATATCAACTTTAGCGCCGAGCTGAGCCAGCCTGCAGGCAAATATGGACGCTGACCCGCCGAGTACGGTTTTAATATCCTCGCATAATATTTCCCGCCCAAGCTCCGGGAAGGAACTCATTCCGCTAATTATTATGTCAACATTTAAATCTCCAATCACTAGGGTTTTTTTCAAGCTGATTTCCTCCCATATTAACGGAGCCTAGAATCTTCTTATAATATACTGAATCGCAGACTCAAATATTAGTCTGCCATCCCCATATTTAGGCGGCTTACTCATTCTAGTCCAGTCTGGCAATTGCCAACCGTAGTATGCTCTCTCCGGATGGGGCATTAAGCCGAAAACTGTTCCTTCCGGATTGCATATGCCGGCTATGTCATAAAATGATCCGTTTGGATTGTCAGGATATCTTCCTTCAGCATACTCGCCGTTTTCGGTACAATATCTTAAAACTATCTGATCGTTCTCCAGCAGTTTATTCAGAACCTCATTTTCTCTACCGCTCGGCAGCAGAAATCTTCCCTCAGCATGAGACACAGGTATGCGGAGAACCCTACCCTTAGGTATAAGCCTTGTAAATACGCATTTCCCATTATTCTCATGTCTTAAGTAAACCCATCTGCATCTATAACCTATAGGAATATTCGTCGCTAAAGCCGCCTCAGGATGCTCACTGATGCCATTTATTCCCGGAAGCAAGCCCGACTCCACAAGTATCTGGAAGCCGTTGCATATTCCAAGTATCGGTCTGCCCTCATCAATAAATCTCATTATTTCTCTGCCGATTCGCGCCATAATATTTTTTGCAAAGATCACGCCGGCCCTAACATAATCACCATACGCGAAGCCTCCTGGAAAAACTAGGATATGATAGTCCAGTAAGTTTATTCTCCGCAGCACTTCATTAAAGTGATATATGAATGCTTTTACACCTAGATCCTTAAACGACCTTTTTGTTTCAGCATCGCAGTTTGTTCCGCCAACCCTAACTATGCAGACCTTAACTTCCTCACGCTTCATTTATTCCCAAGTCTCCTAGAGGGGTTTCCTCCACGAATTGAGGAGTTTCTCTATGTCAGTTTGGATAACTGGATCGCCGTTCAGACCGTGAACTATGAATGAATCGTCGCTTCTAACCCTACCTATTAAGGCGTGGTACGCTCCCTTAACGGTTGATTCAAATGCCTCCCTATATTTCTCCGAAACCTCAACTAGAAAGCGGCTGTTAGACTCTGAGAACAATATATAATCGTTTCTCCGCAGATTATCGGCTACTGGAACATTTTTAAGCCAGATTTCTAATCCATAACCGCCGGCGAAAGCCATCTCGGCAGCCGCAACAGCTAAGCCGCCCTCAGAAAGGTCGTGGCATGCCCGAATATATCCCTTATCAATCGCCCTCGTTATTGCACGCACGCTGCGTTTAGCCTCTTTAAGCCTAACCTTAGGAACATTTTTCCCTAAGAAACCTTTAATCCTATAATATTCTGAGCCGCCGAGCTCCATATAAGTCCGCCCAACAATATAGATGAGATTTCCAACCTCCTTTAGATCCATTGAAACTATCTTTCTCACATCTGGAACCACCCCGATGGCGGTTATTAGAAGGGTTGGTGTAACCGGTCCAAGCGGCGACTCATTATATAGGCTATCTTTTCCCGAGATAAATGGGGTTCTGAATCCCTTAGCAAAGCGGTAGCATGCTGCGCAAGCCCTAACGAGGGAGCCCAGCCTATCGGGCTTTTCAGGGTTTCCCCAGACGAAATTGTCAAGTAAAGCTATTCTACGTCCACCGACAGCCACATTGTTGCGGATGGCTTCATCAATCGCTGAAGCCGCCATCCAGTATGCGTCAATTTTACCATAGGATGGGTTGATCCCGCATGATATTACGATGCCTCTCCAAGATTTATCTAACGGCTTTATCACGGCGGCATCGCTGGGACCATTATTTTTGCCGCAGAAGGGCTTCAGAACGGTGTTTCCCTTAACTTCATGATCGTATGTTCTAACAACAGATTCCTTACTGGCAACATTCGGCGAAGATAGAATCTCGAGAAGATCCCTCGTTAAATCCTTAGGTTCTGGAAAAGCAGGTTCTTTAAGTTTAGGTTTAACGAATTTAGCTGTCCGCCTAAATCTCGGTGGACTGAAGAGGAACGGTATGTCAAGCTCAGCGATGAGGAAACCTCTATAGGATATTTTCAGCATGCCATCGTTAGTTAATTTACCTATCGATGTTGCCTCAACATTTTCATCATTAAAGATCTTGATCACCTCATCTAGGTTGCTTTCGGGAACTGTGAGAAGCATTCTTTCCTGAGATTCAGAGATATAGATTTCCCAGGGCGCTATGTTTGGATATTTAAGTGGAACTTTATCTAGTTCAAGGCTTGCTCCACACTTGAACTTATATGCTGTCTCCCCAACAGCGCTTGAAAGCCCTCCGCCGCCTAAATCAGTTATTGAGGACGCTAGCTTCAAATCCCTTATGGCTATTACGGCTCGCTTAAGCTTCTCCTCCTCAATTGGATTCGCTATTTGAACCGCTGGCCTGGAAACTTCCTCCGACTTCTCGGTTAACTCTAATGAGGCGAATGTTACGCCGTGTATTCCATCCCTGCCGGTTCTACCGCCCGCTAGAACTAGATGATCACCAGCTCCGGCATTTTTTATATATTTGCTTATTGGCAGCAGCCCTACACAGCCGCAATAAACAACAACATTTCCAACATAGCTCTCATCGAATAGAATGGCGCCGTTAACCGTAGGTATGCCCATATTGTTGCCGTAGCTGCCTATCCCAGCCACAACGCCTCTAAAAATATATCTTGGATGCTTTATTCCCGGCGGAAGCTTTGCAAACTCGTAGTCAAGCGGACCGAAGCCTAAAACGTCCATGCATGCTATTGGATCAGCCCAGACGCCAAGTACATCACGTATAACGCCGCCTACACCGGTTGCGGCGCCGCCGAAGGGCTCTATGGCTGATGGATGATTATGGGTTTCAACCTTAACCGCTATCCCATAATCTCCCTCAAAATGGATTATGCCAGCGTTATCCTCAAAAACCGAGATGCACCATGGCATATTAAGTTCCCGAGTGACCTTAGCTATAAAAGTTTTAAACAGCGAGTCTATCTCTCTTCCATCTGGAAGGATAACTAAGCCTTTAAATGTTTTATGGTAGCAGTGCTCGCTCCATGTCTGCCCAATAGCCTGCAACTCAATATCGGTTGGGTTTCTATGCTTCTCTAAAAAATAATTTCTTATGGCAAGCATTTCCTCAAGGTTTAATGCCAAGCCCATTTCTTCGCTTATCTTCAGAAGATCCTTTTCATCCGCTTCCAAAATGTTAATTTCGTAAATCTCGAAGGGCATAGGCTTCCTAACGTAAAGACTTTTACTCATTCTCCGCCTCCTCTATTCTATATTTATAGTCGTCTTTAACAGGATTAGCGAGCAGCCTTCTACACATTTCCTCAACTTTCATCTGAGCGTCATTAATTGATGATGCTTCGAAAAGTATTTCGTATACCTTGCCAACTCTAACGGAGTCAACTGGATAATTCAGCTCAATAAGGGCTTCACGGGTAGTTTCACCTTCAGGGTCAGAGTGTCCAGGTTTTAAATTAACCTCAACCCTCGCAATATATTTCATGAAAGAAAAAGATGGATGATGGAGGTAATTAACTTTGAGGTTGAATTCTACTTCCAGAATGAGGGAGGAACAGTTTCAGGTTTACCGTCAAGATCTAAAGCCACCACGGTGTCTATTGGATCAAGTGGCCTTGGGGGTAAGCCGCGGATGAACACTCTGTCATCCTTCTGTTCAAATTTAAGCGGAGCTTCTGTTGCCAATATATACGCGCGTAGAACCTTATTCTTTATGCCAGCCACGCACATTTCCCTACCTGGCCAATAAAGAACATGCACATACGCTTTATTGCCCTTAGCTGTAACGTATCCTAGATGGTGCGCTCCAAACGGTGCGGCTCCAGCGCCATATATTGATTCACCGTTCCGCTTTAACCATTCGCCTACAACCCTCAATCTGCGCGCGTAAGCCTCAGGTATGCTGCCATCGGATCTCGGACCAACATTAAATAGCAGATTGCCATTCCCAGCAACGCAGCGCGTCAGTAGGCGAACTATTTCCAGCGGACTTTTAAGATGATTATCACCTGCATGATAGCCCCACCAAGCTTCATCTATCGTCATGCATGATTCCCAAGGCCTATCATAGTATCGTATATGCTGCTCAGGGGTCTCAAAATCTTCTGGAACGCCGGAGCGGTTGTTAATAATTATGTCCGGCTGGAGGCTGCGAACCATAGAATTTAAACGTTCCGACTGCCAATCTTCAGCACGATAGGGCCATGCGCCATCATACCATAAAATGTCAATTTTCCCATAATTGCTCATTAACTCGCGAACTTGCGCATGCACATACTCGCGGAATTTAGCCCAACCATCAGGGTTTTTAGATGGGCCATCCCAATATTCGGGCCAACGCCAATCAAGCAGCGAATAGTAAAAGCCTATTCGCATCCCAGCTTTTCGACATGCCTCAACATATTCAGCGATAAAATCTCTTTTTGCCGCAGTTTTTACTGACGTGAAATCTGAGACTTGGCTATCCCAAAGGCAGAATCCATCATGGTGCCTCGTTGTTAAAACCATATATTTCATTCCCGCCTTCTTAGCTAACGCAACCCATTCATCTGCATTGAACTTTGTGGGTTTAAACTTGAAAGCCAACTTAGCGTACTCAGCTTTCGGAATGCGCTCAAAAAACATCACCCATTCGCCGCGTTTCAAAATGGAATAGAGCCCCCAATGAATGAACATTCCAAACCTTGCCTCGATCCACCACTTTAACCTTTCAGGAATAGGCTTCTCAGACATTTAACCACCATTTTCCCTTTTTGTTTTACATGCAAATATAATTTTTATTTTTTAATGGATAAAAGCATCGCTGCGTCGGCTGCTTAAAGCGAGATTGTGAGGTATAGTCAACATGGACTTTCCTTAAAAATTTCATTGTTAAAGAAATGAATCATATTGGGAGACTTACTGGTTTGCCGGTTTCCATAGATATATTTGCAGCTATTGTTACTTCCATAGTTTTTAAGCCGTCGCTGTATGTGCACATTATTCTCGACGGATCGTTGAGGCGCACAGCGTCTATGAAGGCGTTATCCTCTATTTCAAATATGTTTGGTTCGCCAGGAACCTCAATTGGTTCCATGTTTTGTCTAAGCAATCTGAGGTTGTGCTCCCAACCGGTGAATAGCGCCGTGGTTTTATTGGCGTATATAGCTAAGGTTACTCCCCCTCCGCCACCGTTAGCCGAGCATGAAGCCCATAGGCTTCCAACTGCGCCGTTAATGAGCTTCATATTGACGACGCTTGCATCCTCAATATTGTATTTTTCCGGAACACCCTTATTGAAGCCTCTGGCTGGTGAGGCGTAAACCTCCTTCACTTCGCCGCAGAGAAATCTAACTAGGTCAACCGTGTGTGTTACTTGCTCATGGAACTGTCCACCGCTTTTCTCCTTCTCAATCCACCATTCCAATATGGATGATTCCGGTGAGGGATTAGGTGTCCCCCCGATCCAGCCACCTAAAAACAGTATAGGCGGATCTTCGCGTAGTGTCTCCCTGACCACATTAACGCTTTTTCTATAGCGGTTCATATATCCAACGCTTGTAATAATATTCTTTTTCTCAACAGCCGAGGCTATTTTCCTAGCGCGATCTAAATGGAGATCCACTGGTTTTTCAACAAAGAATGGTATATTAAGCTCTACAGCCGCCATCTCTGAGCCATGGGCGAATGGCGGAAGGCAAAAGTACGCTGCATCAAGTTTAACTTTCTCAAACATTTCTTCAGCTTCACTAAAGAATCTAGCTCCTTCAGCGCCAAATTTTTCAGCAGCCATTCTTGCACGTTTTAGATTTACGTCGCAGAATGCGATCATAGAAACGTAGGGATTTTTAGTCAACCCCTTCATGTGTTCAAGGGCTATTCCACCACAGCCAACAAAGCCTACGTTAATCTTAGTCAACTATTTTCCTCTCCAATTCTTTTTCAAAATAATTTAGATGAGACTTTTAAGGTAATTCACGCATTTAGGCAGTTCAACATCCGGGTTCCCGGGTATTCCGCATTCAAGGGCCATAAAGTTTTTATAGCCAATCTTTTTTAGCGCTTCAAATCCGGATTTGAAGTCGGTATGCCCATATCCGGGCAATAATCGGTTACTGTCAGCCAAGTGCACATGAAATATGTAGCCATCAGCGTTCTCTATGCTCTTCGCTATGGTTGCCTCTTCAATATTCATGTGAAAGAAGTCAGCCATAATCTTAATATGCTCCTTTCCAGCGGCTCTACATATTTCAACGGCTTGTTCAAGCCTATTAATAAAGTGGGTTTCGTAGCGGTTTAAGGGCTCAAGCAAAACATAGGCTCCAACATCATCAGCGTATTCGCCTAAGATTCTGCATTCCTCAATCAATATCTGCTTTTCAATCTCTTTAATGTCGGAACGCCACGGATAAAGGTCGGAAATTTTAGGTCCGCCGAATGTTGGAACAGTTATCACGCCGACGCCTCCAAGATCAGCGCATAACTTAAGCCTCTCTTTTATTCCTTCAATGGCTATCTCCCTTGTTTTACGATCCGGCCCAAGCAGATCTCCGCTGTAGCCACTGCAGACCGTTGATAGTTTAATCTTAGATGTGCTTAGGGCTTCTTTCACTTCTCTGAAGCGTTGCGGCAGATCATTCCCCCAAACCTCTAAACCTTCAAAACCATATGCTTCCGTCTTCTGAACTTTTTCATTAAAAGTTTTACCCGGCACCAAGTTTTCCTGAATAGATAGTTTCATGATGCACCACCATATTTTAAGGGTGAAATCACCCAGCAATAAGATTATAAAAAAAGTATTTTTATGCTTTTGCAGTGCCAGTTTTATAAAATGTTACGGAAAAGATGGAGATCTAAGACATATGAGGAGTTTGAGGTTTCCCCAAAGGTCAGTGGGGGGTGCGGCTAATTTCCCCCTCTATTCTAACTGCTTTTTCAAGCTCTCCAAGACTTTTTATGCCCACAGAAACAGCATGCACATATGGGATCTTAAATACATATCTTAAAGCCTCCTCAGCTCTGTCCGCAAGCCTACCCCTAGCCAAAGCCTTCATAAGGTAGACTCCCTTTCCAGCATCATAAAGTCTTTTAACAGCTGAGTGCATAAGCTGAAGGTTTCCTTCCCTAATGTTGAGTCCAACAATGTTTAGAACCGTCAGCACCACATCTACATCTGGAGCGTCAGCTAAGGCTAAAGCCATCTCCGCCGAATGAGTTGAAACCCCAATGGCTCTTATGATTCCCTTCCTCTTGGATTCTAAAAGGAAATTCAGCACTCTTTTTCTGGCATTAAAATCTTCAAGTGTATCAACAGCATGGAGCATAAAAATATCTAAATAGTCGGTTCCTATTTCACGCAGGGCATCCTCAAGATCCCTTCTAGCACCCTCCATATTCCCGCTGTAGGTCTTACTGGTAACTACAACTTTGCTTCTATCAATCACTTTAAGGGCTTCCCTAATTGCCGGATAGGAACCATAACTTTCAGATGAATCCCAAAAATTAACTCCAAGACTGAAACCTCTAAGAAGGATATCGCGGCCTAAGGTTCCTCCATAAACATCAGCGTAATCGGTGCCTATGCAGAGCCTTGAAACTCTAAAGCCAGTATTACCTAAGGATACCACATGCATCTTCGAACCCTATTCATGTAAGCATACACGCATAGTTATATGCTTTTGGGGCAATCCATGGTTAACGCGGAAACTTTCTCTCTAAACTGGAGAAACTTTAGGGTCGGCTCATTTCTTGATAGAAACTAGTATAATCATGTCTCTTTCCAATCCGGCGGGAAAATCATCCATGTAGTATTGAATCAGGAAATCCTGTTTAACTGTGCCAGCTTCAGAGGAGATCCAGTAATTGCCAGTTATATTAATCTTCATAACGATTTCATCAACCAACGTGATTTCTTCCCTGCTATATTCTATTTTAGCGCAGAAGTATGTATTTCCATCCTCCGCAATGATGCTTTCAAAATCCTTCACATGGTTTTTTTCAATTATTTCGCCGAAATATTCAGCCCCCTCAAATGTTAAAGTGAAATTGCTTCTGTGACTCCAACTTTTACCTATGGTTAATGGATATGGGGGTTCAGGTATCGGCTTCTCATATATGCATTCCCTTCCCTCTGAAACCCACCTCTCTAGGGCTCCATCCTCAGTAAGATAGTAATGAATCTTCTGATCCGCTCTTTCAACGATTATTTCTCTTTCGCTGATCTTAAGCCACCTAAATTTGAATTCGTTTCCATCAATACGCTCCCTAAAAATCTTCTCAGTCCCAACAGGCAAATCTGGCCTAGTAATTTCCCCCTCCAAAAATTCCTCCTCTTCAGGAATCTTAATGCTTACGTTTGCTATGAGAGAAGCCATGTTAACTAGGAGTTTGTAGTTGTCCTCAACATAGCAGTAGGGCTCCATCATAAATGTTAAGTCTCCAACGGCTATTACGGTTCCATTTCCCCTCTCAACAGCGGCTATTACAGCGTATTCATCCGCTCTTTCCGCAACTGAAGAATATGTTTCGTTCGATGCCCACGCGATGCCTTTACCAGCCGAATATATGCCGGCTGCGGTGAAGAAAACTAATGAATTTAAATTCCGGGTTAATGCATGATTGCCAAATTTTCTAACATAAATATTTCTATACATCCCAAAATATTCATCTTCATTGTAGAGGTAGCCCTTAGCGAAGGACAGCCCAAATCTAACGGATAACGAATTTACCGGAGCAATTATCTCCGACCTAAGCCCCTCCATCCCTATATATTCCCACGCTGGATCAAAGAAGAGCAGCAGTAGGCCACCCTTCCTCACAAATTTTTCAATTTCATCCGCCTCTTCTGTTGAGTATGGGATCGTTGGGGAAGCCACGATAAGCGCTGATGCATTCTCCAGCCTAGAATGTAAATCGCTCCATGAATATGTGAAACTCACGCTCGCGTTCATCTTCGCCAACTCAAATATTAATTTATCTAGCACCCACCAGGATACTTGATTTCTATGGGAAGTGTCAACTATAACGTTCCCTCTTATGGCGGATAATGTAGCATTAAACTCTACTGGAGAAGCGGAGCTGGAGGATAAGAATAGGGCTTCCGGAGGCAGATAAATATAATGTATTGCCGGCGGCGGATGAAGAGCATTTAACATATCCATAGTTAATATGCCAGCATTCGTCGAAGTGTAGTTCCCAAATTCTGACTGAAACAGTGATTCTTGCATAGCCCTCGGCTTAACTTCAACAACATCGTATCTTGACAGATTGGCTATTTGGGCAGCTTTCTCTATAGCGCTTTGCAGCGAACCTAACTCATCAATCAAGCCGAGATTTAGGGCTTCAACCCCAAGATAAATTAGCGCTCTCCTAAGATGATTCTGGGGGATCTTCAGTTTATCACCTCGATTCTTCTCAATAGCCGAGAGGAAATTATCTAGCGCCCGGCTTAAATTGAATGGGAAAAGGATCTGCGAGAAACCAGTCCACTTATATGCGCCGGTCTCTATGGAAATCTCTGAAGGTATTAATATGGGGGGCATGGAGGCTTTTACGCCTACATTTCCCACCATAGATGTTGGATGGGCAAAGATGTAGTTAGCGGCGACAGCAATATAGTAGCCCCCTGAAAGGGCTGAAACAACCGAGGCCACTAGAGGCTTACTTTTTTTAAGCGCCAGAAGATCAAAGTAAATCTGCTCAACGTAGTCCGCGTAGCCTCCGCCGGAATCAATAACCATAACAACAGCCTTGATGCTATTATTAGAAATTGCTTGACTTATAACATCAAGGTGACGCTTCACAACGCTGGGTTCCTCTATATAACCCTCAATCCTTATAACGCCTACAAAGTCCCTTCTAGAAGGGACTGGGCTAATTCTAAGATAGATTGCGTAGCCAACCAGCAAAATAAGAACGATGGCAAGTAATGCTGCGGCTATAACTCTTCTCTCATCGGCAGATTTAAGCAACTTAAGCATATCCCACCTTCAATCCTGATGATAAGGGTTAGAAAACCCTTTTGAATCACCAAAATAATTGAAAGCATGCTACAATATTTAAACCTTATTCGCTAAGTAAGGTTTAGCTGAGCTGGCAACTGCATGCTTCGGAAACCTTCGTGAATTCTTCCCCCCTTTCTATTTTTGACATGTTTTTAAGTTTTCCCCGCATCTTTACCTCCGCCTTTTAATTACTGTTATGCCGCATTAAGTTAGGGCTCTATAACCTTAAGGGTTTGCTCATAATATCTTCCCGGCTCATAAGTTAAGGTTATTTGATGAAAAACTTTATTCTCCGCACTGACCTTCTCCAGGTTTCCCTCGACATAGATTATTTCATCCCTCCAAGCCTGCATCCTAAACTCCTCAACAAATGAGATTACCCTCCTAATCTCATCAGCCCTCAGGCCCTCCAGAATATCCAAAATTTCAATTGGATATATAGACGGCATAAAGGCGTTTTCTTCATCATTTAAAACTCTCGCTTTAGCCTTAATCCGCCCCTCGCCAGCTATTCTATAGTCTTCCCCATATTCATCATATATTTCATTCCATTCCCTAACAGGCTCAAATTCAACCTTAATTCGCCTATTTGCATAACTGCTGTCGAAAACGGCGTATATCATCTTTCTGCGCTGATGCCACAGAAATTCTTTGGCTGAATAATTTTTAAAACGCCACCTTTTTCCTCTGATAGCATCATCATTTATAAACTCGTTTCTAAGCTTAGATTCCGGGTCGCTATAGATTTCCTCTAAAACGCTCCGCAAAACCCTCAAGTTATTCTTTCCATAAATTATTAAATCTATGTCTGAGAAAAGTGGATGATAGAAATCATGAAGCATGGAGCCAAATACGCCGAAATTATCCGCTGAAAGCTCTGAAACCGAAAGAATTGAATTAAGGATATCTTTAAGTGAAAGAATTAACTCATCTCCAGGTTCTTTTAGAAGCAACTCACGCAGCTTATTTTCCGGCTTTCTAACCTCCGCTATTAAATCGTTTTTAACTCCAATAAGCCGCTTTTGAAGCGGCCCATAAAAAACCGTATATTTCGGAAATCTTTCAAGGATGAATTTTATTCCCTCATCAGCATAAAACTTGTAAAATGCTTTAAAACCCCTGGATCTAAATGCCCTCGGATTATCTGAAACATAAACGCTGCCTGGAGCGTATTCTACATCGCATATATAGCCTTCAGGGGGGTGCGAGTAGCCGTAAACGCGAAAGATTATCCCCTCGCTGGAGATTATTGCATCCCTATCCCTTAATCTTAGGCTAGGCTTAACCATCCTTTTTACGGTTCAACAGGCCATATATATTCATTCTCTAAAAATCCGGTTCCAACAACAACTTGATAGTGGCTTTTTCCAGTTTCAATATTCTTAACGCGTTCAAGCATCCCGGAAACCTCGATTTTCCGTAATTTTTTCGCTATATTTCTATACGCGCCAATCATGGAAACTACATATGTTGGCTTCTCTTCAACATCGGATTCGCTGTTCAGGGGGTTATAATCACCTATCCTATATATCGCAGGCCTAAACATTGCTTCAGAATCATCAAGGATTCTACATTGAAATCTTATCGGCTTTAATATTTCATAAATATTCTCCCCATACCTCACATTTACCTCCTCAAATTTTCTAACGGCATTATAGACGAAGATTTTCCCCTTGAAGATCCCCCTATGCCTCCTAATCTCATCAAGCTTATTAGCGAAAATATACTTTAACACTCCGTTGGCGACAAGATTTTCAATAGCCCTCTCAACTCTCCTGAAGTTTTCAGCGCCATAAACAACTATGTCGATATCTGAAAGATTCGAATGCATGCCTAGCGCTATTGAGCCATGAATCCCGAAAAAGTTAAAGTCAACATTGGCTTCGGACGAAAGCATTAAAATGAGCTCTAAGGCAAGATTCTCCAGATTGTCTCTTCTTGATTGCGATGCGATTCTTTTTAGACAGTCTCCCGGAGTAAAAATCTCCTTCGCATGGCTTAATGGAACGCTTATAACTTCCTTCATTCTATATGGGCAGAAATACACGTAATGGCTAAAATTCCTCTTTAGGGCTTCAACTAGAAGCCTATAATTTTTCGCCGTATAAAGCTCCTCAGCCCTATGGAGTGTTATATCTCTGAAATTCCATGTTCTATTAAGGTATCTTAATGGGAATAGGCTTGCATGCTCCGACGGTATGTACTTTAGGAAGGCAAAAGCTCTCTCAGGCGGATGTTCATATCCAAACGTGTAAAATACAAAGCCGTCCTTTGTGAATATTATGTCTCCATCCCTAAGATTACAAGAATCCGTCTATCATCATCTCCCAACGACAAATGGGGAATCAATCCTTTTACTCTAGCAACCCAAGTCTTTTAAGCGTTTCATCTTTAGGAACCCCATTTTCATCCCATCCTCTAGCCGCATAATACTCGTTTAGCATTACATTAAGATCTTCTGAGCTGATGAAGTGCCCCAATGTTCCCCCCTCGCTTAGTCCCTCATGCATTATGCGGTAGGGTAAAGTATCATTTTTCCGCGTGATGCCGCATTTAACATTGAACATTCTCTTGATGTTATATATTCTCTCCCCAGCTTGAAGTATTTGCTCCAAAGTTGTGGAGATTCCCGTAGCAAGCGTGTATAGTCCAGGTATATGACCCGGCGGTATACCGAGGAACTTGCATATTATCAGCGACTCAAGAACTTCATGCCAATTCTGCACAATTGCCAAAACTTTTCCCTTGCCTTTTATTTCAAATCTGTCAAGCCGCTCATATATCTTCAGATCCGTTATTCTCTCCCCCTGCTCCACGCGGAGTATTAAACCCTGTAAGTGGCATGCCCCTCTATTCGATACAGCATATTGGAGCCCCATACCCTTGAATGCCCTGGGATCATGCATTGGCATTTCAAGCCCCTTAACATGCATAGCGAACCTTTCACTTTCCATGCCGATTTTTTCCGACGCCCTCTTAACGCCTTCGGCTAGGATATCACCCAGCCCCTTTCTTTCACCTATGGCTTCAATCAGCCTAAGTATTGCCTCAGCATTGCCCCACTTCAAGTTTAGCCCCATCGCATCTTGCTCATTAATTATCCCTTTCTCATAGCATTCCATCGCGAAGGCGATGCATACGCCTGCTGAAATAGTATCTAAACCATAATGGTTACATAGTAAGTTCGCCCTAACTATGACGTCTAATCTGTCGTTTAACAGAAGTGAGCCGAGAGCGGTTAATGTTTCATATTCAGGTCCCCTCTTGAGTTCCAGCCCAGCATATGGTTCCTCATCAACCCTCACGTATCTCCAGCATGCTATTGGACAGTTCCAGCATGCCCTTTTACCCTTAACCATCTTAGCATTATATGTTTCACCGGATATTCTGTCAATTTCATCCCACTTTCCTAGGGCAAAATTCTTTATTGGAGCATCTCCATATTCATAGAAGGACAAAAGTTCCCCGCTTGTGCCATACGAAGCGTGTATTTGAGTTGTTGGGAAAGACATTATTTGGGGATATATTCGCCTTAATATATTGCGAATTCTCTCAGGATCCTTCATCGGGATTTCCTTAGTTCCCCTAACAACCACGGCCTTCAGCATCTTTGAACCCATAACCGCGCCCATTCCGCATCTTCCAGCGGCTCTCCCCTCATCGTTTATGATCGCCGCAAACCTAACCAGCCTTTCGCCAGCCGGCCCTATGCATGCAACCTTAAATTCCCCACCAAGATGCTCCTTAATCAATTCCTCAGTTTCAAGGCATCCCCTGCCCCAAAGATTGCCAGCATTTTCCAAACTGACATACTCATCATTAATTAAAAGGTAAACAGGTTTCTCCGATCTTCCCTCAATCACTATGCCGTCATACCCCGCCCTTTTAAGCTCCCTAGCCCAGAAACCACCTGAATGGGCTTCGCCCCAAGCATTAGTTAGGGGAGATTTAGCACAGACAACATATCGTCCGGTGCATGGAACTAGGGTTCCCGTGAGCGGGCCAGTCATGAAAATAAGCCTATTCTCAGGGTCGAAAGGTGAAAATTCCGGTTTAACCTCATCATAAATTATTTTAGCTGCTAACCCAACTCCTCCAATAAATTTCTTTAATGTCTCCTCATCAACCTCGTCAATCCATATTTTCTCAGATGATAAGTCTACTCTTAATATCTTACCCATGTAACCATGCAACATGAATCACCTGAAACGTTAAACTTTGTAAAGTCTCTTTATTAGCTCCATATCTTCCTCAGGAATCAGAGGCAGATCCTTCTTAAATAAATATGCAACAAGCTGCACCGTAGCAACCTCCTCCAAAGTTTCAACAATAGCCTCTGCTTCTAGAAGATTGCTTCCAACCCCTATAACACCGTGATTCATAAGTATCAGGGCTCTAGCACCCTCTATGTGTTTGCTAACAAGGTCTGCCAGGGCGTCTGTACCCGGGAAAGCCCACGGCACCACCTGAACCCTTCTCAAAACAACAGCCGCTTCAACCGTTACTGGCTGTATCGGGATCCCAGCTAAAGCTAAGCCGGTTGCGATCGGATTATGGCTGTGGATAACCGCGTTCACATCAGCCCTTTTCCTGTAAATTGCAGCGTGAAACGGTGTCTCCACAGATGGCCTTAAAAAGCCTTCAGTAACTCTACCGTTTAAATCCGCCTTTATTAAGTCATTTGGCATTAATTCGCCCTTAAAAACGCCGCTTGGCGTTATCCAAAACTCGCTTGCGCCCGGTAGGCGGGCGCTAACATTTCCGCCTAAAGCAGATATTAACCCTCGATCGAATAGTCTCCTTATAGTTTTACAAATTTCTCCCTTTAACTCCTCCTCAAAATCTCCTGCTGAAAACTCTCCCAAATGTAATCACCTGATATTATATGTTCTAAGGTTCAGTCCTCAATAATATTTACGGCTAAAATAAACTTTTTTATGAACCCGCTAATTTCACGCGTTTAGAACAAATATGCAATTTCAGGATAAAGGATTTATCTCTCGACGAGAATTATTTCGCAGCCCCGATGATTTGCGATGGACGGACTGAGCATGTGATGAACCATTGCAGATATGAGGGGTGAACCATTGAGGCGTGAGCTTTTTTCTTTTCAGGCAATACTAGATTGGAAAAGAATATTTTGATATTGGACGCATAATATTATTGAGGTTTAATGGTGAAGGAAGAATCTGAAATTGAGGCTTTAGAGAACATCTGCGAAGAGATTAAGGAAAGTGGAAAAGTAACAGGTGAAAATTTAACTCGCCTAGCAGCATTATTCGGTTCTCGTTTTCAGAAAGCCTGGGAGGCTGTTAGAGGAAACAGGGTTAAAAAGTACATTTTTAAGCCTAGTGAAAGAGTGATTTGGATAGTTGTTGGTAGAGAAAGAGATTATCTCGTCATGCCAGACGCTGGATTCTGCTCATGTGACGATTTTTACTTCCATGTTATGAGCAGGAAAGCCCATTTATGTTACCATTTGATCGGACAGAAACTTGCCGAGTCATTAGGCTGGTATGATGAAATAGAAGAGAACGATGACATGTATGACTTCCTAATGAATGAGTGGAAAAAGGCAATACCTTAAATATTTGTCCACGAAAAATTTTAGGGGTTGAACCTCTATGAGCGCGGAAGCATACTTTAATACGCTTGGATCAGCCATATTAGCCCTTGTCTTCGTAGCCTTTATGCTTATCTTTCTATACCTGGTTTACTGCGAGGAGGAGAAAGCGGCATCTAAATCTTAAGCGTTGTCACCATCAGTATTCTATTCCCCTCCTAGCTTGGACGCCCACCCTCCATGGATGCTTTACCTCCCGCATCTCTGTAACTAAATCAGCTCTTTCAACAAGCTCCCTAGGTGCATTTCTGCCCGTTAAAACAACGGTTGTAGATTCAGGTATATCCCTTAAAAGATCAAGCACATCGCTTAATTTAATTAAACCTACTGAGACGGCGAGGTTTATTTCATCTAAAATTAGAAGGCGGGGTTTCATCCTTAGGGCTTTCCTAGCGAAATTAAGCCCCCTCTCCGCCAGATCATAATCAATTGGCTCAGGATTTTTAAGATCTATAAATTCCCTGCGTCCAAACTGATGAATCTCATAGTTAGGTGCAAGCCTTCTTCTAATCTTATATTCGCCTACATCTTTACGTCCCTTCATAAATTGAACTATTATGACTTTATATCCATGTCCAACAGCCCTTAATGCTAGGCCGAAGGCTGTAATTGATTTGCCTTCACCATCACCCGTATATAGATGTATAAAACCCATAGGCATCACCAAAACATTAATAACTATTTTTTATGTATTAGCCGCTGAAAATATTTAATATTGCCGCTTAATCTGCAATCGGTTATTTTATATAAAAACTTATATTTTGTGCACCTAATTGAATAATTATTGCTGATAGATGGAGGTATTATCCGATGGAAGTATTTAATGTGATACTAAATAGGAGAAGCATTAGGAAATATAGGAAAGAGCCGATACCTGACAGCGTTTTAGAGAAAATTCTAGAGGCAGGTAGACTCGCACCTTCAGCTGCTAATAGGCAACCATGGTACTTCATAGTGGTGAAGGATGAGAAGATTAAGGAAATGCTTGTAGATGCATGTAGGGGCCAAAAATTTGTTGGCGAATCTGGAGCGGTGATCGCTGTTTTAGGAGACCAAAATATTTCCAGATGGTACAGGCAGGATCCGTTCATAGCTGCAAGTTTCATGACCCTAGAGGCTTACGAAGAGGGGTTGGGCGTCTGCTGGATAGGGGCATTTGAGGAGGAAAAAGTTAAACATGTTTTAAAAATACCTGAGAACTTATCCGTGGTGATACTATTGACGGTTGGATATCCAGATGAGGAGCCGTCTCCAAGGCCTAGAAAGCCTAGAGAGCAAATATTTTTCCTTGACGAGTATGGTAAAACATATTCATTCCGGACCTTAAAGTAGCTTAGTCGCATGGATAATTTTTACCCATCTTCCGCTTTAACTTTCCTAAGCATCTTTCGCAGAATCCAGGTTTTTTCCTATCGGTCATACCTATATGAAGTGAGAAGTGCATGACGCATAAAGGGTTTGGACAATGAACTAAACCGCATGTATGCCCTATTTCATGCACAGCCTCTTTAATGGATCTCTCTATGAAAAGCTGCTCATTAGGTGGTTCACCATAAAACTCAGGCCTAAGCCTATAAAGCGATATTATTGCCGCTTTACCGGGACATTGAGCCTCGCCAAAAATGAAGTTCATTCCTTGAGCATAAATATCGACGTTAACAATGCCCAAAAGGATGCATTGGCTCTCGCCCTCAATTTTTAACTTGTAATTTAATATTTCCTTTAATATCGGCTCAGACCTATATTGCCCCCTTATAGGGTTGTAGGCTTTTTCAGGCAGCTGTAAATTATCTTCCAAGATTCTGCAGGTGCATGTGGGAAAAGCCTCTTCTACGCCTCTTGAGATGCGCTCCAAGATTTTCCTCTCAAAGTTGCCGATCTGAATTATGCATACTTCCATTTCCTAAACCCAGCCTATGTGAGCCACAACGTCTAAAGGCTGTGGTTTTTTGAGGACTTAGATAACAAATGTGTCTCCTGGATTTGGAGCAAAAGCTTCAAGCCCAACTTCTTCTTTAATCCACTTCGCAAACTTCTGGCAGTTTCCGTTAGCCCCATGAATAGTATAAACCGTAGGTTTACCCTTAAGCCTTTTAACGGTTTCCTTAAGCTCCTTTGCACCGCAATGGGATGAGAAATCGAAGAAGCCAACTTTAGCTTTGATCTTACGGACTTTACCATCTATGACGCATCTGCCAGTCTCCATTAGCTCACGTCCAGGGGTTCCGGGAATTTGATAACCAACTAGGAACACAGCGTTCCTAGATTTCTTTCCAACAGTCTGAATATAGTAGCTCGCTGGGCCGCCCTTCAGCATGCCAGCTGGCGCTATTATGACACCGGGCCTTTTCGCCACCCTCTTTCGTTCTCTCCAGTCATCAATCCATCCAACCATATGAACGGCGTCCATAAATAACCGCGGATCCTTAATGAATTCTAAATGATTCATTATTATCCTGCTGGCTTCACGAGCCATTCCATCTATGACGACTGAATGCTCAAAATGATGGGCTGCGAGAACACATGCGATCTCCTGCGCCCGCCCAACACTAAACGCTGGGACAAGAACGACTCCGCCTGACTCAACAACATCAGTAACTTCGTTAATAAATTTCTCTTCCAGAATTTTACGTTCAGTATGATCTTCGCTGGCATATGTGCTTTCAATAATAACTGCATCCAATTCGCCGCAATTGAAAACCGCGCCTTTAAGCAACCTGGTTTCTATAGTGTTAAAGTCGCTTGTATATAGTAGGCGCTTTCCTTCAGCTTCCACGAGAACCGAGGCTCCGCCTGGAAGATGCCCGGAATTCAATAATCTAAATTTTATATCACCCACAGTTACCTCTTCCTCATAATTGATGCTTACGTGGCTCCTAATCATGGAGTTAAGCTCTATGTACTCAAAGGGCAGATAGTAGCTTGATAGATGAATGAAATCCTTTATCAGTAGAGCGGTTAGGCTTAAGTTCAGCCTAGTTCCATAAACCTTTTTCGGTTCGCTTATGTGAAATATTGGAATTGCCCCTGAATGATCCAGATGGCTATGTGTTGCAACTATGGCGTCAACCTCTTTTGGCGGTATATGCATTGGGAAGCCGGGTGTATGATTAAGCATGACCCCATAGTCTAGCAAAATTTGCGCCCTGCTGGTTTTCACAGCCACGGCTGCCCTACCAACTTCCCTGGCTCCGCCTAAGAATTTGATTTCCAACGAATCTTTCTCCACCATTCATTTATGGTTTACCTGACTCAGACTCTTTCTTTAATTAAATGCAGGGTTTCTATATTAACTTTTTTAATGTTTATCGGTTTAGCGTCCATGCCTAATGTCTCTTTAAATAATGAAGTCGAAATCATATTATTAAGTGCAATTTTTAGATGCGCTTTCAGCTTGTTAAGAAATAATCTTTTTAACGCCCGATGTCAGAGGCAATCTTTCAATTTTAATTTTATCTCTATAGGGACCATTAGCGTAGATTTCAGCTAAATCTCTGCTCCAACCATCCTCCACGAGCAGTATAATGGTTGTGTATTGTGATCTATTAATGTATTCAAGGATTTGGTGGGCAACATGTTTTATGGATTCAATATCGGGCGGATAGGCGTATTCATATTGATACAGAGGGTAAGTTTCGGCGAGCTCCATAGGTATTACGCCGAAGGGGGGCGAATAAAAACATACGTGAGCAACGCCTGGATCTAAACCAGCCTTTTTACATATTGCAGAAACTATCTTCCTGTAGAGCCCACGTCTTCGAGTATTTTTTGCTTCAAGGTCCGGTATTAAAATTAAGATTTTAGCCCATTCCGGTGGGGAGTACCTCTCCCTTAACCTCTTAACATGGCGGGTTACCTCCGGCCTGATTAATCCAATGGAGCTGAAGAAGAAAAGCCCCCTCTTTTTAATTTGCGGACTGTGCTTCTCAATGTATTCGCTATATTTTTTCAGATTCTTCAATGCTTGGAGAAGCGATGGATGCGCATGAGATTTCATCTCCACATATTCCCATAATCTTCCCTCGGATATTGCCTGTTTAACCCTTCTAATTTCTGAAAAACAAACATAAAGATTATGCATACTCAGATTCTTCTCCCGCTCATCTTTAGGCATCTCCATAAGATCCCTAGGTTCATATTTAACGCAAACAGGGCATGAGCAGGGTAGATATTCAAGATCTTTAAGATGCATCGTTCCATAGTCTGTTAGGTAGCGGTTCTCCCTAGCGAACAGCGAATAAGCCGCTGAATCGAAAATATCGCATCCAAGGACAACTATTAATGGAAAAATAAGCGGGTGCCCAGCTCCAAAAAGGTGAAATGGGCGGTTTATTGGAGCATTCATCTTCGCTGTGAGCACCATATCGACAAGCACAGTAAATAGATACTGCTCCATGACAGGCGTTGGGCTACCTAAAGCATGAATATGGAAAGGAAGATTCCCGATCTCCCTAGCCGAGGAGGCCACAAGATTAAGGAAGCAGCCCCCCTGAATTGGGCCAACCCAGGCTATGTCCATGCGTCTTCTAAGGTTCTCAAGCTCTTTAGCTCTTCTCAATGTTTCATCAACGGTGTATTTTGCATGATCTGATGAGACGCCCCAGCCGGTTGGAACATCAAGAATCGTTGCGATATCCGTATCTATTTCCTCCTGATACCTTATGATCTCCTCATTAGTTACTTCCACGCTTCCGTAAGCCAGAATCTGATATGCGCCGGAATCCGTCATCACAACGCCTGGAAAATCAAGTATTCCATGAATCCCCCTCTCCTTTGCCTTTTCACCAAAATATTTCTTTACAATGTACGCATTTGTTATTAGGGCGTTACAGCCAAAGAGATCCCAGAGTTCTCTGGGCTTCACAACTTCTCTAGCCGGATTTATTACGGGAAGAAAAATCGGCGTTTCAACAGTTCCGCTTTTTGTTCTGAACCTTCCTATTCTGGCTAGGAGATCCTTATCACGTACTTCAAATTCAATCATATATTCAAGTGCACCCGCTTATGCCTCTATTGGGCGATATCTCCGGCTTAAAGTAAGATCATTAATGTGCTACTTAAGTGTATTCTGCAGCTAGAGAACGCGAGAATATTAAGCGGCGTATATCTGATGAAGAGCGGCTTCCGCCACCGATAAAGTTAAAAGTGGGATTGCTGAAACGTTTAAGGGACTATGAGTGAGAAATCTGAGAAGGATAAATTGGATTCGGAAAGAAAGGTCATTGTGGAGGGCTCATCTAACTTTCAATTTAACGCAGCTTACCTTGCATATTCAGAAGCCTATGATAAAAATTCTGACCCTGAGGTAAGAAAGTATCTGAATCAAAATATAATTGCTCTTCAGCAGAACAAAATAGACTATCAGACATTCTATAGGAACATAAATCAGTACCGCCAGATTAACACCGCTCAGTATTATTCCAGATCAAGCATAAAAACGCAGAGTAAAGGCGAATGGCGCAGCAAAATGCGTAAAATAGAGAGAGAAAAAAGATACGAAAAATAGTGGGAAACTGCTGAAAACTCAGAATTTCAATAGATATCCGCCATTTTTACCAGAGTAAATATTGGATCATTTATTAATGAAATTCCCTTTTTCACTTAAGATTTATTACTGAGCTCCTCCACTTTTTTAGAGGTTAAATCCCAACCTGATAAATATGGAATCAGCAGTTGATATGCAGGTAATCCTCCAGGTTTCGGCGGATTGGATCTTCCAGCTAATTTGGATATTAGCCTTTATAATCATCTGGGTTTATGGGCAGCGGATTCAGACCATACTAACGCTTAAGGAGATTGAAGGGTCGCTTTCTAGACTTAAATATATGAGAGATAGGGGGAGACAGATAGCTATTTCAACGATTAAGGAGATAGGTAAACCCGCCGAGGATCCGACGGCTAGGGTTGACCGTTTACTGGAGCATGTAGACATAGAACCCGTCAGCCTGGATCCAACCGGCATAATTAGGAGACTGGAGCATATAATAGACGTTAGAGACTTTAGGTTTAAGGAGGAGGTGCGGCAGATGGCACCTCAAGCTGATGAAACGCAAATAAATAATATAGCGAATGTGCTTGAAGCAGCGTTGGCATTAAACCATGTTTATAAAGTTGTAAGGCACTACTATTTGATGGGAAAGAAAACATTAAGTTTTTATGTAATTCTGCAGATTCAAATGCTTCTTCCACTGATAATGAGGGAATCTGAAGCTTTTGTAAACGCCTTAAAGGCATTCACTTTGGGTCAGCCAATAGGCGACGGCGCAGGCGCTCTTGTCGCTGCGAGACTAATGCATGACAAAGAGAAGAGGCTGATAGCTCAAGACACCGTTGTAAGTGAGACGCAGATAGAGGGGCGGAGGACATATGTAATAAAGGCTAAGGGTCCAGGCGGAAACGTCGGCAAGCCAGGTGAAGCCATAAAGCAGATACTTGAGGAGGAAGAGGGAAAAGTTGCTTTAATCATAATTATTGATGCGGCTCAAAAGCTTGAGGGTGAAAAAGCAGGCGACGTGGCTGAGGGGGTTGGGGTTGCCATAGGTGGACCTGGAGTTGATAAATATAAGGTTGAGGAGGTAGCCGCGAAATATAAGGTTCCATTGAGAGCGATTCTCATAAAAGAGAGCATTGAAGATGTTGTTTCCACCATGAGAAAAGAAATAGTTGACGGGGTGGAGGAGGCAATAGAGAGGGTTAAAAGAATTATCCGTGAAAGCACTAATGAGGGAGATACTGTTATAATCGCCGGGATAGGAAACACTATTGGGATAGCTCAATAGATTGGTGGGCTACGCATGGATGAAAGGGAGCCGAGAAGAACACCTATATTTTTCATGTCCGTCATAGTCTTCATGCTCATTATGTCATTAGCAGCTCTTCTCCTGGCAATAGAAGCGTACTTAGTGCAGGGAAAACTTGAAATGATAAACATTATTTTGAGCGCAAGCGCGTTGTCATTATCTTTATACATGTTCATTCAGATAAGGAGAAGACCAGTAAGTTTAGGATTTGAAATGCTTAAAGTCTCAACCGTAATACGATGCCTAAAATGCGACTATAAAAATGTGAGGGAGTTTGAAAAGGGAGATTACATATTAAGAAACGCCGGCTCATGCCCAAAATGCGGTGGAACGCTTATTATATATTCAATTTTTAGAGAATCGAAAGAGAAAGATTAAAACTCATCCCGCATTAATATATACAAGCGCTAGGTTAACACAATAATGTCTCTGTCGCCTACATAAATCGTATGCTCGGCTTGAGCAACCGGCTTCAGACTTGCTTCTATGAAAACCGGGTATGACATTAAATATTTTAATGATATAAGCTCTGCGAAAGCCCGTTTATATGCTTCCTCCCGCCCTAAGCTTCTTCTCAACCATCTTTCAGCGAAGGGCAGAGTTTTAAAGTTTTCATTAATAAAATTTAGCAAACTTTTAATTTCAGCTCGCTTCTGAGCAAACTTATGCTTCACAACCCTGAAGATATATCTCTCGCGGCCATCCTCAACTATTCCAAGAGCATCCTTAAGCGTGACGAATGGTTCAATTGCGTAAACGCATCCAGAAGCGATTTTTTCTAGAGAAAAATGAGAAATATTCGGTATAGATTTCCCAGCATGAATAATGTATCGGCCAATTTGATGCCCAGTTAGGTTCGAAACCGGCTTGAAACCGTACCGCTCAATTGCCGCTTGAATCTCGGAACTAACCTTCGAAACCGATATTCCGGGACGCATAATATTTATAGCTGCCTCAAGCGCTTTCTCCGCAGCATAAACCATGCCTTCATATTCAGGGTTGAAACATACCGTTGTGGCGGTGTCAGCAATGTAGCCGTCCACATGCACGCCGATATCAATTTTAACAAGGGCTCTTTCAGGTATTATTCTTCTATCATTAGGTGGGGAAGTGTAATGCGCAGCAACCTCATTTACTGAAACATTGCATGGAAACGCTGGTTTCCCACCTAAATCTCTAATTCTCCCCTCAACAATCTCGCAGACTTCGATGAGAGGCATACCTTCTTTAACAGCCCTCTTTATTTCCTCCCTAACCCTAGCAGCTATTTTGCCCGCCTGAATGTACTTTTCAAGGTTTTCCTCTTGAAAATGTCTCCTATTGCCGCTAGATACTTCTTTATTCGACGCATCCATTTTTTGATTCCAGCATGAAATTCTTCATGCTTTAAGGTTATTTAGTTAATTGGGGGCTGTAAGATTTAAATATTGTTTTTATCCTCATAATATATGGTCTTTAGAGTAATTAGCGTCTTACGGCGAACCATATGGGGCGCTTAGTGGTTTTAACAGCTGATAGAACATTAATGAGTGAATATGGCGGAGCAATATTTCTAGGCTTCAGCGCGTGCGTACCTAAGGGTTTAGTTCCAGACAGCCTCTACTTTAGAGTTTTCTGTCCGCCGGTGGAGGCTAATGAGGATGGGTCCGCCGTTGTAGCGCCCAACGGAACTAGGAAGATTGAGGCTGCCCTGCTGGAGTATGGTTTTAAGAGGGAAGACATTATAGTTGCCCACCCAGAGTATTTAGATAGGGCTATAGGTCCGGAAACTAAGGTTCTGGGGATAACTGAGAATGATCCCTTAGGCATGGGTCCTGCGACAACAACATTCACTGAAATTTTTGGCGGAGAAGCCTATATGGCGATTAAGTTCCGTGAGATTCTAAATCATCCAGCTGTTAAGAAGTATAGGCCGAAGATAATAGTTGGCGGCGCAGGTGCATGGCAGCTTGAAGATGAAGGCGTTAGAAAAAAGCTGGGCATAGACACCGTCGTCATCGGGGAAGGAGAGAAGATAGTTGGACCCCTATTTGAGAAGGCGGTGAATGGCGAAGAGCTGCCAAGTGTGGTTTACGGCGAGGTTGTTGAGGAGGATGAAATACCAGTTATTAGAGGGGCAACAATAGATGGTATAATTGAAATTGCTAGGGGATGCGGACGCGGATGCGATTTTTGCGTTCCAACTCTTCAGCGCTTCCGATGCTTATCAATCGACCACATACTGAAAGAAATCGAGGTCAATCTAAGGGCTGGAAGACAGCCGCTATTTCACGCTGAGGACGTGTTAAGGTATAAAGCCAGGGGCTTAGATATAAATAAGCAAGCCGTCATAGAACTTTTTAAGAGCGCTAAAAACTATCCAGGCGTCAAAAGTATTGGAATAAGCCACTTTGCTTTAGCATCAGTTGTAAGCGCGCCAGATCTAGTTGAGGAAATATCTGGAATCCTTAACCTTAACAGTAGACATTGGCTTGGCGGACAGACGGGGATTGAAACCGGCAGCCCGAAAATGATTGAGAAGCATATGAAGGGTAAATGTAAGCCCTATTCGCCGGAAGATTGGCCGGAAATCGTTATCAGAGCATTTGAAATACTAAGTGAAAATAATTGGTTGCCATGTGCAACGCTGATTCTAGGTCTTCCAGGTGAGAAAATAGAGGATGTTGAGTTAACAATCTCACTCGTTGAAAAGTTGAAGCCTTTTAAGAGCATAATCGTGCCATTATTCTTTGTTGCAACGGGAGGTTTAAGCGATAAAACGCGCTCCTTCACATTAAACGATTTAACACCAACCCACACTGAGCTCCTATTTAAATGTTGGAAACATAATTTCATGTGGATGGACACAATATTTAAGGACTGGAGTGAAATGAGCATAAAAAGCGGGATAGTGCGGAGAAGCATAAAAATGATTATTTCATACGGTGTTAAACAAGTTACGAAATTTATGGATATCTGCGAAAAATACTATGACTACGATCTAAGGGCTATGATTAGAGATGTTAAGTATGGAAATCTAAAAATCGATCAGCCTTTGCCGATACGGATACTGAAGCCCATATTAAGATAGCATTCTTACTTTTAAATAGATCCATTATTACATTTATTTTTGTTGTCCATAAAGATGGTTGGAGAGCGGATGCCATGAAGAGAATCGGTGTTGTGACGGCCGGCGGTGATGCTCCCGGCATGAACGCCGCTATACGTGCAGTTGTGCGTTCAGCCGCCTACTACAATTTCGAAGTTGTAGGAATTGAGAGGGGATACGCTGGGCTAATTGAGGGGAGATACCGCGTTTTAGATAGGCGTTCAGTAAGCGGAATAATAAACGTTGGTGGAACAATGCTTAGAACTGTTAGATGTAAAGAAATAATGACCGATGAGGGGATAGAAAAGGCTGCTGAATTCCTAAAAAGCATTAATTTAGAGGGTTTGGTGGCAATAGGTGGGGATGGAACATTTAGAGGTGCGAGCAGGCTCTATGAAGCCAGCGGCATATCTATGATTGGTGTTCCAGCAACAATCGATAATGATGTTTCCGGAACTGATACAACAATAGGCTTTGACACCGCCGTTAACGTCGCCTTAGATGCAATAGATAAGATAAGGGATACTGCAACATCCCATGAAAGAATATTCGTCGTTGAAGTGATGGGTAGGCGGCGAGGTTTCCTAGCCCTAGAAGTCGGCTTAGCCGACGGGGCTGAAATAATCCTAATCCCGGAAATAAAGGTTGATTTAGACAAGATTTGCGAGAGAATAAAAAGGGATCGAGAAGAGGGGAAATTATCTGAAATTATCGTGATGGCTGAAGGAGCCGGCGATAGTCGCTTAGTAACCGAGCATATAGCCAAAGAAACGGGATACGAAGTGAGGCTGACGATTCTGGGACATATTCAGAGGGGAGGCGCGCCAACCGCTCGCAGCCGAGTGCTCGCATGTCAATTCGGAAATAAAGCCGTTGAATTGCTGGCCACTGGCGAATATAAGAGAATGGTTGGCATAAGAGGGGAGGAGGTAATATCGGTTGACCTGGATTATTCTTGGAGAGAGGAGAAGAAAATTGATTTAAGGCGCTATAGGCTTGCCGAGATTCTTTCGCTGTAAGTTCGCTTAAATTGCGCATTACTGCATCTACCATTGGGAAGGCCATGTTTTAGGCGTTAGATTATCGTTGATGAAATTAAGCTTGGTTTGGATGTTTAATAGTTGAGGGAGGGCTTCAGGCAGAGATGGAGGCGGATGATGACATCAACCGATTAGGTTAAGTTATGAAGTTGGTTAATCCGGCTTTCCTAGCGAGATCTACAGCGCGCTCCATTTCCTCAACCGTTAATCTTCGACGTAATTCCGGAACTTCATAGGCTCTCCATTCAGGTCTATACTGAAACATTATATTTGTCCTTACGTCTTTGCCGAGATTTTTACTTATCCACTCAAGAATATGTTTTGTGCAGCATTCAAGATGATTAGGTAAAACAAGAACACGTATAATAAGCTCACCATACTTTTTACCATAAAGGTGATTTCTTGCGCAGACATCCCAGTAATCTGGTGCATCTGAAATTTTCTTAGAGCATTCGAATGGACCATACTTGAAGTCTAGGAGATAGACATCAACAAATCCTGCTAGTAGCTTAGCCGTCTCCTCACTGTAATAGGAGTTCGAGTTCCAAACAATGGGGATATTAGCATTCACAAATTTAAAAGTCTCAAGCCACTGCTCAAGCCAGGGGGTTGGTTCGCCGCCAACCAGATTGGCGTTTCTGCAGCCGATTTTTCTTAAATTTTCAACGGCTGACGCTAAACGCTTAGGCGTATAGATCTCACCGCTTTCAAACCATTGGCTATTATGCACGATAAAACCGTTTGCGATAAATCTGTTTGTTCCTTGAACCTTAAGGTCGAAAACCCATGTTTTCTCAGTTAATTTTGAGACTCTCCTGATTTTATCCCAAAAAATATCAGCGTTTACGAGAATCTTCAGCTTAGATAGATTCTTAAGCAGCATTTTATCGGAGATAATTTCTGAGCATATGCATTTTATTGCCATGGAAATCCTGTCTAGAAACTTCTTAGCGTCTAAATCGTCTTTATCCATGTAGTATCTTAGTAGGCTACGGGAAATATTAAGCACTTCAGCCAGTTCCCGCTGAGAAATATTTAACGTCTTCATACAATATTTTATCAAATTCCAATCAGGCTTTGTAAGTTTATGACTCAGCGCCTCAATGCTTCTTAATCTTTCCTCAAATAGCGATATTACCTCTTCAAGTTTGGATCTTGGAAACGGCTTATTTCCAGATTCTAAGCGTTCGTATCCCTTTAAGGATAATCTCATATCGCGCTGCGAAAGCCGCAATCTGCTTCTTATATCCCTCAATATATCGCTAACATTTGGGATAACATCCATATTCTCTCTAGAAGAAGGTCTTAACCTCTCTATTTTTTCCAGCTTCCTGATTTTTTCAGATGATGAAGAGCCTATGAGAAGATTGTAACGATTCACATTTTCGCCTTTAATTGTAAGTTTATAGGTCTTCTTAATGTATCCCCTCCTTTCGCGGGATGCCCGGCTGATCTTTGAGATTATCCCATATCGACATAGCAGGATCTGCAGTTGCATCAGCATCTTCTCGCTAGCTGAATACAACGTGATCTCCCCATTTTTAATGTTAACATTAGACTTACAATCGAAGATCCCTCTCAAAAATGATGCCGCCATACTGTTACCGGACCGCATGATTATCGGCGGGATCTCTCTTAATTCCGATTGCGCTAAAAGTTGAGGGGCAACTCTGCGTAAAAAGTTAAAGGCATCAATAGATTGCGCTACGACGCGAAAAGCTCCTTTATATCTCAGAACCTTCGGCGTTAAGCCGAATACGCTTCTAAAACAGTTAATGTAATCTTCAACTAGGTCCCGGCTTATGTTAGTGAAGACTATTTTACATGTTCCCCTTCTCTCATTCTCGTAAAGGCGGCCATCGCCAAGTAAGTATCCAATTATTCGGCAAATTTCAGGTGAAACCGTAGCTAGCAAAGATCCTTCATTAAGAACTTTAGGTATAGGATCCCCAACTTCTGAAGAAACCTTAATCTCCGGTATGAATCTAACAGCGGCTACGAAATCCCCCTCCCTAAATTTTTCAGCTGGAACTGGAATTATAAGCCCATTATGGCATGTGTATAACAGGTGGTTCGGCGTCACCACGATTCTTCTTCCAGACCACGTTGTCATCTCCACAAGGTCTGAAGTCATCCTCTTAGATACGCCGTCACAAAGGTCTACAGTAACCTTCGCTTTTTCATTAACTGAAAAAATGCTTAAACTTGCCGGCGCACAAAGACTTCCACGGATTTCTTTTAATTCGCCTTTAGCCGATTCCTCAAAAAGCCTAGAAATCTCGGTCAATGTGCCGTCGGAGAGAAGAATTAAGCTATCGCCTGATATGCATATCGTCCAGTTTTGGCAATGTAAGCATCGAATCGTGCATCCCATCGTGAATATTGTTCCGGAAGGAACCAGCTCAGGTTCTTCACCTATATGCTCAAAGATTGAGGAAACTGTTATTTTTGTTCCGCATCTGCAGTAACCTAATTCACCTTTTAGGCGGTTTACTCCGCATCGCCTGTTACAGAAGTGGCAATTTTCCAGAATTCTATTAGCAATGGCAATCTTAAGATCTAGGTAGGATTTTTCCGGGATATCTAAATCTTCAAGGTTTTTGCCTCCGAAATCCAACGTATTCTGGAGCCTATAAAACTCTTCAGTTAATCTTTCATGTTTAAACCATAGCTCCTTAAGCGGTTCGCCCTCATCAAACTCGGCTGGAAGCCTCTTTGCAATCATAAACTTAGCTGGTTTTTCATCATTCATAACAGCGAAGTATCTCGCCAAGCTAGCCTTAGCTCTCTCATCGCGCAGTACATCTAAGGCATCTCTCCTGAAAATACGCCACATAAACCCTCAAGAAAAATTGGGAAGGAGAATCTATTAAAAATTTAGGAAAACTTTTATTAAAACATTCGATGGCTTTAAACCTTGAAGTGCATTTCATTTCAAAGGTTGAAAATGCTCAAATAGGTTTATATTGGGCGAAAACCGAAGAATTTTGGGAGAGTAAATATTATGATTGTTAAGGTTGAGAGAATAGCGTGGCTTATATCGCTGCTTCTAGCATCATCAATCATATTATATGTGATCTACATTACTCTACCTGTAAGGCCTCCCCTAATCGACGACGCATTTTTCATGTCTGAAAATAAGATTTTTCTCCCTCTGCCGCATAAAGCCAGCAATCTAACGGTTGAGGAGGCAATACTGTTGAGGAGAAGCATTAGGGATTACACTGATGACCCTATCAGCATAAGCGGCCTTGCCATGATCCTTTGGGCCGCTTACGGCATAACTGATCCTGAGCGGGGGTTTAGAGCCTCGCCCAGCGCGGGCGCAACTTATCCTCTTGAAATATATGTTGTGATTGGGGAGAGAGGGGTTACAGCGAGAGATGGCTTTCTAGAGGCGGGAGTGTATAAGTATGAGCCACACAGCCATAGTTTATCTTCGGTTAAGAAGGGCGATTACCGCGGCGAACTCATGAGGGCAGCTCTTGGGCAAGAGTGGGTGGGTGAAGCGCCCCTCATCATAATTGTTTGCGCCGTATTTGAGAGAACCACGAAGATTTATGGGGAGAGAGGTCAAACTAGATATGTTCCCATGGAAGCTGGACACGCTGGCCAGAACATATATTTGATGGCTACAGCTCTCAATTATGGCTGTGTTGTTGTCGGAGCCTTCTATGATGATTCAGTAGCCACGGTTGTCGGCGTTAAGCCGGAAGAGAAACCGCTATATATTATTCCCCTCGGCGTTCCAGAGATGCCGCATTATAAATCTTTTGAAGACTTGGGGGAATACATAACGTCTAGGAGGGGATAAACGATTGATTAAGAGAGCTGATTTTATTAAGTTAGCCATACTGATGGTTGAAGTTACATCTCCACCTCTAATCTTGCTTGCCACGATATATTTGCTGAGCGGCTATCAAATGTTAATCCCCGCCGTAAAGATCCTTCCGGAACCCAGAAGAATCCACACTGATAATCTTTTAAGGCTTCTAACGGTAATGCTCGCATACTTCCATACCATTGGGGGCTCAATATTTATTATTGAGAGACGCATGAAGCGAGGCGCCTTGAAAAAAGCAGCTGAAATATTTGTATTTGCCTCGGTAACCACGCTGACGCTTCTCTTCTTAATGCTGGAAGCAGCATTATAGTTTGAGGGCGCGATGAGAGAGCCTAAAGATTAATGCTTTAAGATTTTAGATTATAGAATATGGGATTGTTAATCCTGTTCTGTGGAATCTTCCCTTAATGGCTATTTTATGCCCGCATTTTGGACATCGCATGTCGCCGGTGATATACCATTTAATAACCTCAAAGCCGTATCTCTTTATGAGCAGTTCCTGACAGTTCGGGCAGTATGTGTCTTCATACCTGTGGCCTGGAACGTTACCTAAATAGACATAGTTTAAGCCCGCCTTCTTCGCGCTTTCATAGGCTTTTTCCAATGTTCTAATCTCAGTTGACGGTATACTGGTCAATTTATAATCCGGATGGAACCTTAAAAGATGAAGCGGCGTGTCTTCACCTAGATTCTCTTTTATCCATGACGCTAGCTCCTCTATCTTCTCCATTGAATCCCCAATCTTCGGCACAACAAGATTCGTCACTTCAATATGTATGCCGTGCCTCTTCATTTCTTTCAGGGCTTCATATATAGGCTCAACTGATGGAACCATTGAGAATTTCCTATAGAATTCCGGGTCGCCGCCACCCTTAAAGTCAACCGTTGCAGCATCAAGATACGGCGCGATCGCCCTCACAGCCTCAGGGGTCATATATCCGTTCGTGACAAACGTGTTAAATAAGCCATGCTTATGGGCTTCTACAGCCGTATCATAGGCGTACTCAAAGAAGATTGTTGGCTCAGTATAGGTGTAGCTTATGCCCTGACAGCCATGTTCCAGCGTAGCCTTCACAACTTCTTCAGGGGTGAGATCTCTACCCACAATATCCTTTTCTTGGCTTATGGTCCAATTATCACAGAATTGACAGCGGAAGTTGCATCCAACAGTCGCTATGGACATAACGAGCGCTCCCGGATGGAAGTGCGATAGGGGCTTTTTACCTATCGGATCAATATTAGCTGCGCAGGCCTTAGCATAATTCAGCGAGTAAAGCCTTCCACCCTCATTCCTTCTCACGCCGCAGAAACCTATCCCGCCGTCGGATACAACGCATCTTCGAGCGCAAAGATTACATCTGACCTTATTTTCCTGAATCTGCTCATAAAGCATTGCTTCACGCTTAGGCATTATATGTTCATTCCTCTATATTTATTCAGAATAATTAGGTTCAAAGCGTAATTTAATCATTTCCTAAAACTTTATAGTTTAGAAATAAGATCGCGCGTTATAGCGGCTGATCCGTCTCCCAGTAATCTCGGATGCAAAAGATGCTTAAGGCGGCTGAAGGTGACCGCCACGCCGTGAAAGAGTCTGGAAGGGATTTAGCGCTTAAGTTTAGGAGCAAGGAATGGGCGAATCAGCCTTCCCAGCCCCTTGAGGGCATCTTCTCTTTAAGGATTAAGCCTCGCTCCGCTAGTTAGTAAGGCATTATGAGAAAACTGCTTCTACGCGCACGCAGGACTATGTTTATTTAATATTTAATGCCTAACTTAATTGTCTCCTCCGGTTTCTCGTCAAGTGTTTTGTATGCTTCAGCGGCTTCTTCAAAATTTACTATGGGTGATAAAAGCCCGTCGATTTTTAAGCGTTTTCGCCTAAAAAGCTCTATAACCGTTTCATAAATTCGCCTTCTGTCCCAAAGGGGGTAATCTCTATATGGTTCGCTTTCAACTCTTGCGCCTGAAATCATTACCTGACGGCTGAAATGCCATTCTTCGCCGAGATTTAAGCCCTTTGCCTCGCCATGATACCATGAGACTGGCACTATTGTTCCACCATATCTTGTTCCTCTAATTGCTTGATGCAAGGCTGAGTAGGATCCGCTTGTCTCTATGGCTATGTCAACGCCCTTCCAACCGGTGGCCTCCCTGATCTTTAAACCCGCATCGCATGATTTGGGATCAATTAATACGTCAGCTCCATAAAGTTCAGCTAGGTTACGCCTTTTTTCTATCGGCTCAACGCCTATCACAAATAGTGCTCCGGAAAGCTTAGCCATCTGAACAGCTATGAGCCCTATTGCACCCAACCCGAATATTGCTACAGCATCGCCAAGTCTGACATGTCCCTCCCTAACAGCCATTAAAGCAACTGCAGCTGGATCAATACATACAATCTCTTCATCGCTAAGCTCGCTCGGAGCAGGATTAACCTCCCCCTCATTAACAGTATGAGTTTCTCTTATTGGCAGATAACCCCAAACCCTATCACCAACCTTAAACCTTTTAACATTATCTCCAACCTCCACCACTGTGCCAACAGTGATGTTGCCAAGTTTAATTGGAAAAGAGACGGTCCATCCTCTGCGTGTTTCCTTAGGAAAGAAGAGGCCGACATCAGCGTCGAAGACCTTATCGGAGAAGGGCGACAAACCCTTATAGATTAAGAGCGTCGTTCCATGCTTCTCAGCTGAGAAACGGCTTTTAATACGTATCTGACCCGATTTAAGAGGAGGCTCCTCATATTCGATCAGCACTGGTTTTCTCGGGGAAACCGCCACCAACTCTCTAGGCATAGAAACACCACCATTCCTGAATAGTGAAGATTCCTAATCTTTTATCCCTTCAAGTAAACTTATAACGTTCCAGAGCTTGACGCGGGTATATGGCGGCATATTTGGATCTTGAAGTATTTCATCTATAACGGATATGGCATTTGAAGCTCTAACCCCCAGAGTATATTGAGTTGACTGAAGCATATCCATGGCCTCCTTAGCTGTCCTCCTTATGTTTCTTGGAGTTGTGGTATCCTCAGAGACCTGTCCAAGTATCGCGAGGGCCTGCTTTATTTTCTCCTCGTATTTCTGAGCCTTCTTTTTACTGGCCACAATTAACACCTCCAAGCTGAAATAATTTTTATTTTGTTTAGATATCTTGATCCTGTATTAAACCTTTAATTCTAAAAATATTATTTTCCCCTTCACCCTATTACGCTTTACGCTCAGAATATTTTCCTAGAATATAACACGCTATTATTGTTCAATGCTAGCATGCTAAAAGAGCCGCGCCGCTAGGCTCATACATTCCCTTTATTGCGTAGCCAGTTAAACTCGCCAGTTTACATGCGAAATCCTCAATATCGCTCATATAGGGCATAGTCTCCCTAGGCAGCCTACTTCTGCTTTGACCAACCCACTCATAAGCCTTAATCTCAACAAAGTTAGGCTTAGCCCCCTCAACAATCTTCGCGTAGCCCTCAACATTTGAAGTGTTCCAGCCTTTAATCACGGTGAACCTTAAAACTTTACGTGTTTCCAAGCTTGGAAGCAACTCTAAAGTTCTGTTAAGCCGTTCCCAAGCGTCTTTAATAAGTGGCCTAGTAACTTTTATGTATGTGTTCTTGTCAGGCGCTGGAATGCTGATATATAGCTGAAAGGGCAGCTTATCCATCCTTTCAAGCACTTCAGGCATTGTTCCATTACTCACTAGAAATGTTATCATACCTCTTTTTTCAGCCTCAACCACCATCTCCGATATTCTTGGGTAAAGGGTTGGTTCACCAGTTAAGCTCATCGTCATCATCGTTGGCTTCAGAGACTCCTCAAATTTCTTTTTGTCAACTCTTGGGTTTCCCCTCCATCCTGAAAGCAGCTCCCTCCTTTTCTTAATGGCATCATCTATAATCTCAGAGGGTTCATCAAAATCCTCCAGGCTTAGCGGAAACTCTTTCCAGCTGAGCCCTTCACGGTCCCCTGAATGTATTCTCCAGCAGTATAAACAGTGAAAGTTGCATCCAATATAGGGTGTCATTTGCATGCATCTGTGACTTTCAACCGGGGGATACCAGAGTTCTTTATAGCAAACCCTATTGGATCTTAGGCTTTCCTTGGTCCATCGGCATATTTTAACAGCGCTATGAAGGCGCCTGCCGACGAGTCTGTAACCCTGCTTGTAATATAGGTTTTGTATCTCCGGTGGAAGCGAATTGGTAATTAAACCCTTCATTATAGGCACCTTTCAAACGTAACCAATTTAAAGCCGATCTAAAAAAGATTAATTTAAAACATTAATATAAAGCGTATCAGCAACCTCCATTAAAATGGAAAACTCAAAAAAGATCCTTATCGAGCTTGTTAATGTCTATAAGGAATATAGGGTTGGCGAGATATCTACTGTAGCCCTTAAAGATGTAAACTTCAGGGTGCATGAAGGCGATTTAGTCGCCATAATGGGGCCATCAGGATCTGGGAAAACAACCCTACTTAATATGCTGGGGCTCCTCGATAGGCCAACCAGCGGCAAAATACTTTTCGAGGGCAAAGATGTTTCAAAGCTAAGCGATAAAGAGCTTGCTTTCTTAAGAAATATTAAGTTGGGTTTCGTTTTTCAAGTGTTTAACTTAGTTAATAGGCTGACGGTTTTTGAAAACATAGAATTACCATTAATCCCAAGGGCTATTCCAAGAAGATTGAGAGCCGAGATGGTTAAGGAAGCCCTGCTTAAAGCCGGCGGCGAACCTGAGTGGTTGAAGAAGAAACCGAACCAACTTTCAGGTGGACAGCAACAGAGGGTCGCCATAGCTAGGGCTATTGTGGGAAACCCGCCCATAATATTGGCTGATGAACCCACTGGAAATCTCGATAGGGCCTCAGCTAAAATAATTGTTGAGACTTTCCTAAATTTAAACAGGAGAGGCCATTCAGTGATAGTTGTGACCCATGATCCTGAAGTTGCAAACTGCATGGGAAAAATATATGTAATAAGGGATGGAACCATAATGGGAACATATAAGCCTAATCCAAGCGAGTCCCTTATTAGTAAGATGACATAAAATGATTTTTAGATTCATGAAGCAGTAGGTGCTAACAATAAGTTGAGGCTGATTTCATGATTAACGGAAAAAGAATGCTTGCTTTAATCTTAACATTCCTGTTAACGGATGCTTCACTGCTCATCCTCTTAATTCCTCTGGAAAGTTTCTGCAGCCAAGATGGCGGCTTCACCATAATTAATGTTATATCCAGATCCTCATCCGGTTCGTTGAAAATCTATCCTGGAAGCAGAAGGGTAAGCCTAAAAATTGAAGCTGCATATTTAGGCAACGAAGCAGCCAGATCTGTAACTGGATGCCTAAAAACCTTTTCAGGCATAGAATTCAGCGCTGGAAGCGGCTCATGCGCTCCAGCAAGATCATTAAATGGATCCGTGGCTCTCAGCGTTAATAAGGGCGATCATGTAACATTCGATTATTATCTTGACATATCCAGCTCGCTGAGCGCTGGCACATATATCTTGGGCCTGAATATAACCTACCATGTAGATCTTAACCTACTTTATGAAGCCTATAACATATCAATAACGGTTTCCCCCTATCCTGAAATCCAGATCAGGGTTATTGATGCCTATTTATCGCCAGCCGCCTCTCCGGGCTCCGTTAACACAAACCTATACGTGCTAATGGAAAACAATGGCGAAAGCACGATTGATTCAGCCGACCTAGAGGTTACGCTTCCAAACGGTTTCACCGTTAATAATCCTAGAGTAAGGGTTAACGCTGTAAGCGTGAACGCGCGTTTCACCGCGGTATTTTCCGGAATCTCAGCGCCCATAAGCGCTTCAAGGGGCACATACATTGCGCGCATAAACGTGGATGCCTCTCTGAGAACCGAAGACAACGTGAACTACAATGACGCGGCATCTATCGAAGCGCAGTTTAGCGTTACAGATCCGCCGAGAGAGGAACCCTTGATGATTTCATCAGTTGCCATACTCTATCAGGGTTCTCCAGCGCCGCTGCTTCCATCGGCAAGCGGCGTTACGCTTAGAACCGTGATGATTAATAGGCTTCCTGATGCTGTAAGCGGAATGGTTATAACACCAACGTTTCCAAGCGGCATCACGTTAAAGTCTATCTCGGGAACCTATGTTAATGGGATGGCTCCCGGGGGCTCATGCTTCATAGATATGACTATCGACGTTAACCCCAGCCTTCAGCCTGGGAGATATAGCGTTCTACTTCACATGTTATATGTCAGAATTGTTTCCGGAGCATCTTACACTGCTGAGCAGGATACCGTTATCCAAGTGTTTATTGAGTCACCCCACATTTACATACCGGAGATTTCGCTTTCCTCAGCCTATTGGGGCTCTCCAAATCCATCCCCCGCATATGAGGAGTCACGATATGTCCCATTAACCTTAGAGTTTATCAATAATGGGCGCTACAATATTGTGGGCTGCATTATTAGGGCATCTTCACAATTCCTTAAACCCATAAAGGATTCTGAGGCATTAGCATCTAGGCTTGCGCCCGGCTCTTACGGATCGGTCACCCTATATTTCGACATTAACGCCAACGTTGATAAAGTGGCGATTAATATTTCAGCCAGCTACATTTTTGACGAGTTTGGGGCCCATCTAAACATCACCAGAAGCTTCGAAGCTTCCCTGCTGGTTGAGAAATATCCAGCTTTAGCAAGCAGCATGGAAATCGTTAGCTCCGGCTGGCAAAACAGCTATAATGTCTTTCCGAACACAGATAATGCAACCTATCAGGTGACGATTGCGAATAGGGCGCCATACTCAGCGAGCGGAATAATCCTTCTACTTCATCTTCCGGAGAAGATGCTGTCAAGCGGACGTGGGGAAGCCAGCGCATACATTGAGGGGCCTATCAGAAGCTTAGGTACGTTCACAGCTTCATTTTCAATCTCGGTGGGTAATGTGCAGCCTGGAAAATATAACGCCACATTAACGGTAGATTTTATACTTTTATCAGGCGGGCCGGGAGTTAGGCGCCTTGAGAGGTTTAATCTGACGATACCTATAAATGATGATAGCCAAGCTTTAGAGTTTGTTAGCTCAAGATGGTATGAAGGCGCTGTTGGACCGAACACTTACGGCGCGCATTTACTCATAACCTTTAGAAATAATTACGTAGATAGCATGAGAGGCGCCATACTGGAGCTTAATTTACCCTCAGGTTTTCTTAACTCCGCTGATAATTCTTCAAGCGTCAGGACGGCGCCGGCATCCACGCAGATTCTGCAAGCCATACAACCAATTCAAATGCAGGATTTAAGCGGGATTTTAGGTCAGTATATCAGCGCATTTCAAACAAGCCCAGCCCAGAGTTTTGCAAGAGGCGACATATTAACGTTTCTCATAGGCGTTCATGTTCTGAATGTTGAGGTTGGAACCCATCATGCTGAGGGTGCGCTCTCTTATATTGACCAGTGGGGAACCAGAAGAGATCTGCCCGTGAAGATTCCAGTTACAGTTTTAGGAAGGGTTGAATACATAGGCGTTTTCATGAATGGCAGCATAGCTGTTAGGAGAAGATTCACAAACGCATCGTTGACGATAGTTAACTTTGGAAGTTCACCAATATACGACGTTTATGTCCTGGTTTCCCCATATCAAGGAGCACCAATTTTAATAGCCTCCCCAGCGGTGAACTATATTAAAGCAATAGGCGCCGGGGAGCGGATTGAAAAAACAATCACCCTAGCCTATAACCCCCTAGGTTCAATCTCGCAGGCTGGTGGAACAGCGGTTATCAATTATGGCACAGTACCATTTATGGTTTCATTAATTTATAGAGATACAAGCGGCGCAGTAAGAAGCTTCAATAATACTGTGACCGTTATCCTAGAACCCTTCATAGATCTTATAATAAAAGATGTTAGGGCAACCGGGAAAAACTCTTCGTCTTCAGTGTCGGGCACAATCGTGAATTATGGCTCCGCAACAGCATATAGGGTTGAGGCAAGTCTGCAGGTTGGCAATATAAGCCGGTCAACTTTGGTTGGAGATGTTGACCCAGGTTCAGAAGTAATTTTCAAGGTTGATGTTCCAAAATATGCAAGTGAAGGGGTCTTAACAGTAAAGTACTATAATGTTTTCAACGAGCTTGAGCATAGGGAGATGAAGGTCAGCATAGAGATGCAGATTGAGGCTCCGGTGACGATTCCTAAAGAGGAGGGCATAAGCCTTGAAATGTGGATTATCATAGTAGCCGTCATAGCGTTTCTGGCAATCGCAGCCCTTCTCATCTACAGGTTTTTGAAGACCCGTTCAACAAATCGAGTTTGATGTGAAGACCATGAGCTTTCATACATTGCTTTTTGACTTCATTAGATTGTCGCTGAAGGCTCTAAGCGAAAGAAGGGCAAGGGCGATCCTAACAATAGTCGGCATAGCTATAGGGCCTCTTGTGTTGGTGATGATGAGTTCAGTTGTCAGCAGCTACTCGGACTACATAGTTGAGAGGGTGACATCTCTTGGGCAGAACGCTATAGCGGTATTTCCAATGGAGAATTACAAGATTGATGATGAAGACTTAAACTTCATAAGATCCCTACCTGAAATAGCTAGGGCTGAACCCTTTTATTCCACGCAGGGCATGCTTAAGAGGGGAACCGAGGAGGTTAAGGTTTCAATATTCGCTATAGATTACACATTGCTTTTCGAAGCTATAGGAAGCTTAAAGATATCTGAGGGTGAGATCCCATCGGGCTTACTCTACTCGATAGTGGGCAGAAAAGTTTCCTTCAGGGACAGCGGCGAAAGATATTTTTCACTTAATGATATTCTAACCCTTACCATCCCGAAAATTGAGGGCGGGAAGATTACTGGCAAGAAAAACATAAATATATATGTGGGCGCAATCCTGGAGGAATATGGCGGAGCATTAATTGTTGATCCGGATTCAACGGTTTTCCTCAGCCCTGAAGCCGGCAATAAATTATTGGGCATGAAGGACTGGTCAGGGATCTTCATACTTGTTCATGATCCATCCCTCGTCAGATCGGTTGTTTCAACCCTAAGGTCTAAATATGAAGATAGGCTGCAGGTAATAGCTTTCAGCGCCATAGCTGAAGCTATTTCAAGCGTCACTGATGCCATAGGCTTCATAAACTTTTCAACCTCTCTCTCCGCATTCGCAGTTGCAGTGGCCGGCGTAGCCGCAACGATGATAACATCCGTAATGGAGAGAACCCGAGAGATAGGTGTGATGAAGGCGATAGGATACACTAGCATGCAGATATTAACCCTAATACTCTTAGAGTCCATAACGATGAGCCTAATCGGGGCTTCGGTGGGCATATCGCTTGGAACTGTTGGGGCGCACATATTATCTTCAAGGGGATTAACGATAGGCGGAGCGGTGGGTTTAACGCTTCATCTAGCGCCTAAAATAACGCCGACGCTGATACTGCAAACTTTATCGCTTACAATAATGATAGGTTTACTGGGCGGGATGCTGCCAGCGTATAGAGCTTCCAAGATCCCGCCGATTGTGGCTTTAAGATATGAGTAGCAAACTTGTTCTAATCAAGAACCTGAGCTTTTTTAAAGGCGTACCACGCTATAAAAGTTAAAGCGGCTATATATGCCAAAGCCACAAATATCGATCTGGCGAGAACCATGAATAGGGGTTCCGAATAGAGCTCCTTAATTCCAGCGCCAACCTCAACCTTAAAATAGGTAACATTTTCAGATGGATTAAGAATGTAACGTACTAAGTTGCCTGCGATGCTGTCAGTTCCGGTTGACACGCTGGATCCGGGCAGCATGCCCTGGCCTATCCCTTTAACGTATCCTGACATCCCATTTCCCGGAACATAATTGAGGATCCAAGCACCCTCAGAAAATACGGAGACTATCGGCGCGCTTATTGATATCGAAATGAAAACTATCACCGCGCTTATCGCCGTTAAAATCGTATTTTTTGAGAGTGAACCTAGGGCTAAGACGATTGAAACCCATACGAATGTACTTAGTAAGTCGCCGAGAATGCATATTGGTATGAGATGTAGATTATTTTGCGGTCCATAAATAAGCGTGCCTCCAATGGCTATGTAAACATATAGAAGGACATAGGCGGCTGATATTGTAAGGAAAGCTGCGAAGACCTTCCCGAAGAAAATGATTGATCTTGAAACGGGTTTAGTCATCAGCGGGATTACTGTGCCGCTCTCAAACTCCCCGGATATACTATTCATCACCGACACGAGGGCGAATAAAAATAATGTGAAGCCGCTGCTTATTCCGCCCCTGCCAATAACGAAGTTTGGGTTTGCCTCCAACGGGGTTTCAAATATATAGCTGAGGATAATGGGCAAGATGAGGGATAAAGTTGAAAAGGCGAATGCGGCGATTAACACGCCTAAAAACTTTTTCTTTCTAATGTTCCATAGGAGTTCATATTTTACAACCGCTAAGAAACGCTCTGAAAACTTAGGTTTCCTAGAAACCCTATCGCCGATTCTACCAGTGTAGGCCATAACTTTCGCTTCCCTAAGATTTCGTAATGAGGCGCATGAACGCCTCCTCAAGCCCCCTCTTCCTCATATTCATATATACAATTATGCCTCCGGCTTTAGTTATCGCTTGAGATATCTGCGGTCTAACATCAACATTTGACTCAAACTCAATTATTAAAGTCTTATTTTCACACTGAATTTTTGACACAAAGGGCAGGTTCTTTAAAGCTTCAAAAACAGCTTCGGATTCCTCGGCAAGCTCAACCTCTAGCACGGCTGGTCCCGCAATCTTGGCAATTACATCCTCAAGTCTTCCAGATGCTAGGCATACCCCGCGATGTATCACCGTAATATGGCTGCAAACCTGCTCAACCTCATAGAGGAGATGAGATGAAAGGAAGACCGTTACTCCCTCCTTGGCTATTTCCTTTATGATCCCCCTAACTTCAACCATGCCTGCCGGATCTAAACCTAAACTCGGCTCATCCAGTATGATTAACTCCGGTTCACTTAAAAGCGCCTGCGCAATGCCGAGCCTCTGCTGCATTCCTTTACTATACTCCCCTATGAGATCTCTTTCTCTACCCTTAAGCCCAGCGATCTCTAAAACCCTCTGGATGCGCGTTTTCCTCTCCTGAGCTGGCATACCATACATTTTTCCATATATGTCAAGAAGCTCATAGCCTCTCAAGTGTTTAGGAAATCTTGGAAGCTCAGGCATATAGCCAATCTTAAGCCTAATGTCAGGGTTGTCTCCCCGAACCTCCTCACCTAGGACAACAACTTTTCCACCGTCAGGCTTAAGAAGTCCAACAAGAATCTTTATTGTGGTTGTTTTTCCAGCGCCGTTTGGACCGAGGAAGCCATGAATAGTGTTACTTTTAACCTGAAGGTTAAGTTTATTTACTGCCACAATCGAACCATATCTCTTGATGAGATCGAAGGTTTCAATAGCTAAATCCATTATTATCCAGCATCCAAGATGCCCTAAAATGATCCGCCTACGGACATATAAAGATTTACTTGTATGCGCTGGAAATCCTAAAGTAAGGTTTAAAAACGTTCAGGGCTTTATTAATTTTAATAAAAATCACAGCTGATAAGGAGAGCTGCCATGAATGGACCTTTTTGATCCGAAGATTTTTGTTGACGGACAGATTGAGGAGATAAAAAGGATTATAGGCAATGGTAAAGCTCTAATCGCTGTTTCAGGCGGGGTTGACAGCTCAACATGCGCGGTTCTAACGCATATGGCGATCGGCGGGAATCTCCTATGCATAATTCTTGATGACGCGTTCATGAGGGAAGGTGAGCCTGAGAAAGTCGCCGAGGTTCTCTCAAGCCCACCGTTAAATCTCCCGGTTAAGATTGAGCGTGTTCAGGAGCGCTTTCTAAACGCGCTTAGGGGGCTTAGGGATGCTGAGGAGAAGCGTAAAGCCTTCAGGGAAACCTTCTATAGTGTTCTCGGTGAAACGGCTAGGAGGGAGGGATGTGAATTTCTCGTTCAGGGGACAATACTCGCCGATATAATAGAAACTAAAGGTGGAGTGAAAACCCAACATAATGTTCTGGAGCAGATGGGCATAAACACCCGTGAGATGTATGGGTTTAAAGTTGTGGAGCCTTTGGCGAGCCTGTTGAAATGGCAGGTTAGGGAGGTTGCACGCTACCTGAAGATCCCGGCTGAAATAAGTGAACGCCAACCTTTTCCAGGACCTGGGCTCTCAGTAAGGGTTGTGGGTGAAATTAAGGATGATAAGTTAAGGGCTCTTAAAAAGGCGACATCCATAGTTGAAGAGAATCTCTCACCCTATAAGCCAAGCCAGTATTTCGCAGCTATAATGGACAATGAATTTCTATTAAACATTAATGCTGAAGAAATGAGGAGAGCGGCGGCTCAATCCCTAAAAGTTGACGTTGGAAGCATCTCAGTGAAAATTTTCGCGGATAAAGCAACTGGGGTAAAGGGCAGCATCCGTAGTTACGGCTATGTGGCCGCTGTAAAATGTTCAGTTGGCGGTGAAATTTATGCGCCGCCGCTTCAGGATTTAATTTATATGCAGAGAAGGATTATTGAAGCAAATCCGTCAGTTACAAGGGTTATTTATCTCATCTCAGAAACCAAAGGAGATAAGCCATATTCAATTATTATCAGAGCGGTTGAAACCAACGATTTTCTCACGGCTAGAGTAGCCGATATTCCTTGGCAATGTCTTTCTAAATGTGCAGAGTCAATTCTTGAAATATGCCCCGAGGTTTCAGCGGTCTATTATGATGTAACACCTAAACCGCCAGCGACAATCGAGATGGAGTGAAACGTTTTCTCTCTGAGCGTTAAATCCCGCAGCGCCGTTTCATGGAAAGATTCTCAAGTGAATAATTGAAAAATATCCCCTAACCAGTCTAATTTATAAGCGCAATCGCGCTATTACTTCTGGGTGATCGAAACCATGAGGGTCAAGGTTCAGAAAATAGAATCTTTTAGGGATCTCGAGGGAAATATAGGTAAACGCATAGAGCTTGTGCAGGAAGATATAACGCCTAGGTTCGCCATAAGGCCGGAAAGCGAGGAAGCTAGAATAGTTCAGGACATGGTTAGGACGTTACAGCAGCAAATTCCGCTTTTCAGCATTCAATCGCAGGTTGTCATGCCGAAAATAATATTATTCCTAACCGAACGTGAATATGAGGATTTAGGCGTAGATTTCGACGTAAATCAAATATATGAAGTTGAACTCTCCGGTCAATCTATGAAATTCAGGAAAGTGCATTAGGGCTTAAGTATGAAGGGATTGAGCCCATGAAGGTTAGGGCTCACGTCTTTATAAGCGGATTAGTTCAAGGCGTCTTTTTCAGACATGAAACACGCTTAAGAGCCATACGCAACGATGTCACCGGCTGGGTGCGGAACCTGCCGGATGGTAGGGTTGAAGCGGTCTTTGAGGGTGAGAAGGAAAATGTTGAAGCCATGATTGCTTTCTGCCAAAGGGGACCGCCGGGTGCAATAGTTAAGAAGATCGAGGTTAAATGGGAGAATCCAACAGGTGAATTTAAGGATTTCAGAATTAGGTATTGATAGTTTTAAATCTTTCCCCTCCCGAACCGGACCTGGCAACTTAGTATATAAAGCCTTTATATGTTAAGTTGCCACGTCCCCCGAACCAAAAGAGATATTAACCCTTATGCGTTGTTTATGCTGGACCGATAAAGTAAATAGGTTGAGTGGAGTAATATAAATTGTCGGGGTGGGAAATATTGAGCGAGGGCTGGATACAAGCATCAGAAAGAGCGCTTGAACAGATAAGGAGACTTTTAGATAGAAAAGAGATGGATAGGCTTGAACTTGTACAGTCCATGCGCCTCATTCTGTTCACGTTGCATAGAAGCCTCCTAGGCTGGATGAACTGGATAAACAACCCGGACATAATGGTCTCATTCAGCAGAGAAGAATTAGCCGAGATGAATCGGAGACTGGCGGAGTTCGTTCAGGAATTTATAAAATATGACATAGAGGTTACTAAGCAGGGTGCCAGAAAGAGCGGAGAAGCCCTAGAGGCTAGGCGAGAAGCTGAGGAAAGAGCGAGAAGGGGAACTGAAGAAACATTCTATATCTAAATCTGAGGCAAAAGGGCTTAATTAAAAGCGCAGTCCATTGAATACGCACGGAAAATAAATCACGCAGTTTTCTTTCACGCTAAATTCTTTTCGGAACCCTAAAATGGGACTCCTTTCCATGACTAACATATTCGCCCTTAAGATGCTCACGGATGATCGAAGCTATCTTCGCAAAATTCTCTGAACCTAAATATTGCTTAGGCTTGATAACTATGTAGTCATCGGTCTCCTCAAAATATAATAGTCCTGACAGATCCTGTGGAAAAACTTTATGAACATCACTGATGCTCCTCAACTTCCGCCCCTTGCCTAGATCCTCCTCAAGATGCGGCTCCGCATGTGCTCTCAGCATCCTAGAGACTTCATTAAGGTCATCCAGTATAATTTTAAGTATCCTCGTCAGGTCATCTATGCGCTTAAGGATCTCCTTAATGTCGGTTTCCTCCCATTCTGGCTCAGCGTTAACTTTAGTAACGCCCATTATTCTTCCCCTTTCCTTTCATGAGGGGGCTTCTTCCTCCCCATAAACGGTTGAAGATGCATATCCGTCCCGTTCAGACCTTTTTCCACATGCTAGGCATAAGGCTTGAGACATCATCGGGATGCTCAAGCATGCCAATATGCCTTCATATTAACCTTACACTTTTATGATGCTACGCCAATCAATAAACTTTACGCTGAATAGAGGCACCTTAAGACTTCCCGCTTGGCTGGAAAATTAATGGAAGAATATTTAATGCTTATTTTTTGTAGAAGCCTTTCTCCACCCATGCTCTACGCATGATCTCTATTTTTTCAGGATGATACTTCAACGAGTGCCCTGGGGCAAGTATTACGCCTCCCCCTTTACCTAGATGGCAGCATTCCTCAACTTCCTCAATAATTTTCTCAGGTTCTCCCACGTCTAGGGTTCTGGCGCTTACGCCTCCCCATAATGTCACACGGTTACCATACTTGGCGATTATTTCCCGCCAGTTATTGCATTCCCTCTGTATATTTAATATGTCAACGCCGATTTCTATTAGGTCGGGAATCAAATCCTCAACTTTCCCATCGCTATGCTGGTAAACTAATACCCCATGCTTCTTCGCCGCCCTATAAAGTTTGGCTTGATACGGCTTTATAAATTCCCTCCACATTTTCGGTGAGAGCAGAAGCCGGTCCTCCGCACCCCAATCATCGCCGTAGCAAATTACATCCACGCCGGCTTTCCTAATCAATTCTTCAGTTATGGCTATTTTCACTTCACATATGCGCTCTATAAGCCTTCTAAGAGCGTTCGGATATCGGAAAGCCCATAGGAAGAACCTCGGCATGCCGAGAAGAAGCCATGATCTTTCAAAGAGCCCCCAACCATTATGAACAGCGTTAAATTTTAAATAGAATGGATTATTTAAAATAAATGGCGGGAATTAATATTTAATTAGCCTGTTTTTGTAAGCATGCTACGCGAAATTTATTTCGACGCTTCAAATTCATAGCCTATATTTTTCCAGGAATTTTTTACCCCGTTTTATAGATTCTATCACATCTATACCCGTCTCGTCTTCTATGGCGAGCCATCCCTCATATTTGACTTCTCTTAAAGCATTTATGTATTCATCCCATGGTACAAGCCCCTCGCCGACGGTAGCCCTCTTAGTCTCCGGATTATAATCTTTAGCGTGGGTATGCACTATCCATTTGCTAAGAATCTTCACGCCTCTAACAGCCTCATCAACCCCAAAGTGAAGCATGTTCGCAGGGTCATAATTGACTTTAAGCGCTGGACTATCTATGTCCTCTAAAAACTCTTTTAAAACTTTGGCTCTCTCCATGCCTGTTTCAATGCAGAAGAAGGCGCCTAAATCTTCACCATATCTGGAAATCTCTGAAACGCTTCTCTTTATTACAGCGTACGCCGCGCTGCTTTTATCGTTCGGTATCATGCCAGGATGGGTTGTAACTATCGGAGAACCCATTTCCACAGCTAATTTTAGCGCCTTTTTCGTCTTCTCGATGCGCTTATCCAAATCTTCCTCCTCATCCAGCCCGCCGAATCTTTTAGGTCCGGACAATTGGGCGCAGAAACCCGATATTTTAAGGCCATACGATTCAATGATCTCTTTTATTTCAGCTCTCAATTTAGCATCGCACCTATCAGGATCGAGAACACAGGGCCTTGAAGGGCTGTAGTCGACGCACCACAGCTGAACACCCTCAACGCCAATATTAACCGCTGTTTTAAGCTGATTTTTAAGGGTTTCAATATTTGGGGTTTCGCCCAGAGACCATATGGTTAAGCCAATTTTAAACGCACCCAACTTTCACACACCACACCAGATTAAAATAATAAAAATAACCCTGGTTCCCTTCAAATAAAGCTTATGTTTTGGCCCGATTCTTTTCTGTGCGCGTGTGGAGACGTTTGTGGGAGGAGGTCGACTTCATAAGGTCCATTGTATGCCTTCCAAGGCGAACCATGAGAAGATGAGTCTCTAGCTAAGTCTGCTGATGGGAGAACTGAGACTTCTAGGGAGTAGATGCTATAGATCCGCATATGCATCCTAAATAGAAAAGGGTTTAGTTTGGGAGTGACTATAATCATCCAAAAATAATGATTAGTTTTTCTTCAAGCGCTTAGTTGTAACGTACTCTATGAATGCGCTTGCAGGCGCGTATAGAATCCCTAGTATTGGGAGAAACAGGTAATTGTTAAGTTTTAGAGCGTCTACCGGGTCCTTTATACCATCTTTATCCATATCCAAGCTTTGCACCTCAACTTTCATGGGCCCTATCTCAACGTAGACTTCTCCATCACCGAAGTTGAATTCTCCGCTTAAGGGCGCTATAGTAGTTTTGATTACTGCTTTATTTTCTCCACTCCTTAAGTAGCGTCTCCAATCAAGCCATTCTTCATGCTTAATGCTTAATCCCTCTATTTTCGTCTCCCACTCTGGAGGGGCTATCCATCCTGCACTACTAACTTCGGAGCCCGGCTCGAAAACTTCATCTCGTAGATTACACATCACCATTTGTTCATTATAATAGATTGTGAAATTTAGTCTTAAAGTCCCACTTGCCTTAAAACTCCTTATTTTGACGTAGAATTTTATCAACGGCTTAACTCCATAACCTTCAGGACTACCATCTAGAATAAATGAAATATTATGCTCACATTTGAATAAGAAGGGCTCATTCATGCTCCCAATAAATTTAATCGTCTCATCGTTACTGTGATTGATAAACGTAGGAATTGATATCGACTGAAAAGCCGGACTAATCACTAAACCGGCAATAGATATTGCCAGCATTAGAACCCAAGAGAAGATAAAAGTTTTGTGTTTCATGTTACCTTCCCCCCTAATAGCGATAATCAAAAGCCCATAGCTCATCATTTTCGATTGAAGGAGTCTCCGTAGATAAGAAATCTATATACCACCTGTGGCCGCCGCCACTAAAGGTATACCAGTAGTCCCATTCGCCGCCTCCTTGCCAATAGCATTTACCCAGCCCCACACTTACCTTGCTAATCGATACTTTTATATCCATCTCAAAAATTGCGTAGGTTGAGCCATGACAATGTTCTGTTACCGCTCCATCGGTATCTCTAATCTTATTAAGTTCCTTATATCTAATGTCAAACCAAACAGAGCCATAGCCACCGTAATTGACTTCGCATAGATCATCTGCACAAGTTTTTTTATCTGCACCATAAATATAGAAAGTTCTATCCCAAATATATCCTAAGGGAGACTCGCTAATTTTTACAGCATACGCCTGATCACCATAAATATACTCCTGCCACCTGCAAAGCCTAAAATCTCCTGAACATTCACCGTTAGAGCGATTAAGGGCAATCGTTGTGCTTATCGAACTTTCCACTCCAAAAGGAAAAGCAAATCTTATCTTTGAGGACCATCCAGATTCACCCTCAGCTCTCCCATTATAGGGGACATTAATTAAGAGGCGAGGTGTCCAAAGATCTCTAGTTTGACCAGGTGTCCAAGCGCATACTGGCTGAATGAGAGTTACAGCAATCATGTTAAGATAGAAGATTAAAAGAAATTGTGAAAACATAATTGAGGATTTTAGAAATTTCAACATCTCTTCCTGATTATTTCCAACCAAACGAGACTTCCTCCTTTAAGTCAATATTTGTCTATAGACAAATATTGACGAAGATTAATATAAATCTTCCGATCTCGAAGGGAGATTTCGAGGGGACATAGCAACTTAATTTTTCTTTTGGCTGGTTAAACGGACGTGGCAACTTAAGCTTACCTCCTTAAGTGGTTGTAGTATAGTATGAATAGTTTTATTGTTAGGTTCCAGCATGCTATTG
>Ga0209183_1000036_pt1 | contig 63661 bp, 59 predicted proteins | sample LHCtaG_2_FD_184120 | JGI IMG/M metagenome (GOLD analysis project Ga0209183, IMG submission 184120) | Hot spring microbial communities from Little Hot Creek, USA to study Microbial Dark Matter (Phase II) - LHC4sed_replicate (SPAdes)... | ecosystem: Environmental > Aquatic > Thermal springs > Hot... | reverse complement strand
AGTAGATACTGAAACAACGAAGAACCTCTCTTGTGTTATAATACCGCTTAGGTTATCTGCAGGTCAGAAAGATGTTGACTTAACACCTGGAAAAGCAGACATAGCAGTATGGATAATAAACAAAGGAGGAAAAACAAACACCTACAACAATGAAACTAAGCAAGCTATAACTAACCAAACATCTTTTGATATAGATAATCTATGTAACGCTACATCAGGTTATGGTGTGGCTGTGATTTGGAGACATCCAAACAATAAAGATACTGTTTTGCAGGCTGGTGAAAAAATACTTGTAGTAATAAACTTTACAGAATTATTCAATTATGGTTTAGAATCTTATGATGTGTTTAAGGTTGAGATTAAGCCGCCTATAGGCTCTGCTTTAACTGTTGAGAGGACTGTGCCAGCATCTTTAACCTATACATATATTGATCTTGGCTAGGGTTTGATGGTGGCTTTGGCGATGTATATATATAAATCTATTTTTTTATCTAGTAATCTTAACTCTTATTCTGTTTCAGCTTCGTCTCTTTTGTTAATTGTTTTAGAGGGTCTTGGTTTTGTTGTACTGGGTTTTATTCTTCTATATTTCTCGTTTTTCCAAAGTGATTTTGTGTTCTATGCTCTTATAGCTATTGCTTTTATATCTATTGTTATAGGTCTTCATATTCTTTTTGCCTTTGCTATATATATGTTTAGGTTTAGGAGATAGTGTTGAGGTGGTGGTATGTCTAAAAGTGATGTTGGATGGTCTTGTAGCTGTGTTTTCTGTAGGTTTTTTGTTTATCCTATTGTTAGAAGGTTTGGTAGAAGGGTTGAAGTTGGTGAAGAGGAGGTTTTAGATCAAGAGGCTACACCACCTATATCAACTTTTGTTCAGCAACCTGCTATAGATGTTGATAAGGTTAAGGAGTCTGTTGCTGAGCATGTTTCTGCTATTGTTGATTCTAAGCTTAGAGAGTTTTCTTCTAGGGTTGAGTCTGTTGAGGATGAGGTTAAGAGGGTTAGAGAAGATGTTTCTAAGAGTATTGATGAGGTTAAGAATGCTTTGGTTGATATTAGAGCTGCTATAGCTGAGGTTACAAACCCTTTCAATATTCTTAGAAGCTATTCAAGAACATCTACAGCTTCTCCTACATCTAAAGCTGATAATATTATCAATAGTTTTAAAAAAGCTTTGGAGGAGATGGGTGGAAAAAACTCTATGTCTGGTAACGAGAGCCCTAGCCAAAGTGTGGATAGGGATCTTGAGGCTATCTCTAAAGAGCTTATAGCTAGAACATCTTCAAGGCTTAGCTTATCTGGCTTGATAAAGCTGATTAGATGGGTTGATGATATGCTTAGCAGAGTTCCTAGAGAGGTTATAGAGGAGATTGCAAAGTTTATGAAGGCTATCAATGTTGTTGATGAGGATGAGGAGAAGATTGTTTCTGGTGTTATAGATTTTGTTTATAGGGCTAGGAAAATGGGTCTTAAAATCAATGAGCAGATTATACATATATATAACCTTGCCAAGGTTTTTGGAGTTGTTGATAAAGAGGCTAGTGAAGAGATTCTAAAGCTTGCTATGGACAACAACTCTATTGAGTGAAATGCAATGGTTTCAGAAAGCATAAACACAGCTATAATTGTTATAGCAGGGCTTATAGTTGCATCTATGATTTCAGCGGCTTTGATAACACAGATAGCTGTTTTAGACTCATCTATGAGAGTAGCTGTGAGAAGTGCTCAGGATAGGCTACAGACATCTATATCAATAGTCCTAGTATCTCTAAACACAACCACTATAGACAGTCAAACCACGAAATACTTTGTTATATATATAAAGAATGTTGGGAGCAGATCTATATCTATTCAAGAGATTCAGAAATCAGATCTATATCTACAAGACTCATCAATAACACTATATATGCTGTATAGCCAAGATAGCGAACTAGGTAGATGGAGTTATATAGAGGCCATCTCTGATGGTTCATGGGATGTAGGGGAAACAATCATTGTAAAAGCATATAACTCAACATCGCTTATACCACCTATATCTATAAGATTTGTTTTGCCAAATGGTATATCATGTGAATATAGATATGTGGGGTAGGTGCTGTGAAGGGGGTATCCTCACCAGCATCAGCAGCAATAATAGCTGTGGCAATGATTCTGCTATCTATATATACAGTCTACACAGTTATAAACACAGCAACGTCTCTTCATAGCTTAGTGGATACAAGGGTTGGAGGTAGAGATATTCTTAGAGTTGTAGATATAGATGTTTATAGCAATGGAACAGCATATATATCTATAACAAATGAAGGATCTGTATATATAGAGGTTAAAGATATTGAGATAGCCATTGCTATATATATCGATGGAAACCCCTATATATATAGCTTAAAACAATGTAGTTCTTTAGAGCCTGGATGCTGGTATATAGAGAGGGTAGCTGTTAAAGACATTGTATATAGCAGTGGTGTTTTAAGACCAGGTGAAGTGCTTTATATATCTATACAGCTTCCTATAGAACCTCCTCTAAACTCCTATGGATATATAGCTGTATTTAGTCTCTATTCAAAAGCTGAAAGAGTATTTACAGTTTCTAGGTGATGTTTGTTGAGCAAAAGATATGTTGTTTCAACTGGTGGTGAAGAGCTTGATAATAGGCTTGGAGGTGGTATTCCAATACCATCGCTTCTTCTTATTGAGGGGGATCACGGTACCGGGAAAAGCGTGTTTGTGCAGCAGATAACATATGGAGCTTTGAGAGATGGTTTAAAGGTTTACTACGTAACAACAGAGTCTACTGTTAGAGAGCTTCTTCTTCAGGCTAAAAGGGTAAGCTTTGATATGACTAGCTATTTCCTTAAGGGTTTTCTAAAGATATTTCCTGTTCATATGGAGGGAGCTAGATGGGCTAAAAACATAGCTAGGCTTCTTCTACAAGTTGTTGGAGAGTTTATGGTTAGAACAATCAAGGAGTGGGATCTTTTCATATTGGATTCATTCTCTGTTTTAGCTGTATATGCAAATACAAGTACCGTTTTAGATTTTCTAACAACTGCAAAGAATATTGTTTCACAAGATAAAGTTGTTATATTGGCTATTCATCCAGGTGCTCTCTCAGAAGAGATTATGATTAGAGCTAGAAGTATATGTGATGGCTATATAAGGCTTAGATCATTTGAGATAGGAGGTATGTTGATAAAGGCTATGGAGGTTATAAAGCTTAGAGGTGCTCTTGGACCTGTCGATAGCGTTATTGCATTTGATGTTGACCCGGCTTTTGGTATAAAGGTTCTACCACTATCACTTGCAAAGGCGTGAGTTAAAATGGCTGTAGAGGCATCTATGTATTCAATTGATGCAAAGCTTTCAAAGTATTTAAAGACATATCCATATCTAGCATCGTATATAAAAAGCATTGAGAGGGGCATCGGCATTCCAATGTTTTATGAATCCAATGAGCTTAGCTATGATATGAAGAAGCTTAGAAATGTAAATATACTTTATCCTGTTGGCGAAGGTATATTTATACATATATATATGCCTCCAACAGGTACAGTTAGCGGCTATAGAAAGTATATAGCTGTTGAGCCTCCAAGAATACATCCAAATCTTCTTAAAGTTATTGAGATGAGGCTTGCTGAAACAATATCTGAGTCTGATATTGTTGAGGATGTTGATGAGAGGAGAAAGCTTCTTCTCAGTAAGCTCGATAAGGTTGTTAGAGTTGTTGAAAGCCCTGTAGACTATTCGCAGTTAAAGGAGGGTGTGAGATCTATACCAATATATAGAGCTGACTATGACTATCTAAAATATTACTTGGTTAGAGATAGGGTTGGTCTAGGGTTTTTAGAGCCTTTTATAAGAGATCCATGGCTAGAGGATATAACATGTAAAGGGGTTGGCTTTGTATATGTGTTTCACAAGATATTTGGACCTCTAGAGACAAATATAGAGTTTAAAACAGAGGAGGAACTAGATCTATTTGTATTGAAGCTTGCTGAAAGAGTAGGTAAGCCAATTTCACATGCAAGACCAATTGTAGATGCAACACTTCCAGATGGCTCTAGAATAAACATTGTATATGGACATGATGTTAGTCTCCATGGAAGCAACTTCACAATTAGAAAATTCAGCAAGGTGCCTATAAGCATAACCCAGCTTATAGCATGGAACACACTAAGCTCTAAAATGGCTGCATATCTATGGATACTTCTAAACAGCAATATGAGTGGCTTTATATGTGGTGAAACAGCATCTGGAAAAACAACAACTCTAAACGCTATAGAAGCATTTATACCACCTACATATAAAGTTGTTTCTATAGAGGATACAGCAGAGGTCCAGCTACCGCATCCAAATTGGGTTAGAGAGCTAACAAGAGATACAGGGACAAAGGAGTCATCTATATCTATGTTTGACTTGCTTAGAGCTGCTCTTAGACAAAGACCAAACTATATAATTGTTGGAGAGATTAGAGGTGTTGAAGCATCTATAGCTTTCCAAGCAATGCAAACAGGACACCCAGTTCTATCAACGTTTCACGCAGCTACTGTTGAAAGAGTTGTACAGAGGTTAACTGGAGATCCTATAAAGATTCCTAAGAGCTTTATGGATAATCTAAACTTTGTATTGATTCAAAGCGCTGTTTGGAGAGGGGGTGTAATGGTTAGAAGGGTTTTGAGTGTAAACGAGATTATAGGGTATGACCCTAGAGCCGATGCAATTATATATGTACCTGTATTTGTGTGGGATCCTATTAAAGATGTTTTTACATTTAGAGGTAGAGGTGCAAGCTATCTTCTAGAAAACAAAATAGCTGCTATGAGGGGTATATCAAGAACTGAGATGAGGAAGATATATGACGAGATAGATATGAGGGCGTATTTCCTAGATCTTCTAATTAAAAAGAAGATATTTAACTACTACGATGTCTGGAACGCTATTGTAAAAACATATGAGATTGGGCTTGAGACTGCTGTTAAGAGGCTTGAGAGAGGTGCTCTTCTATAGCTAATTTAAAAAGATTTTTAAAGTCTCCATACCTATGGATCTCTATAGCATTTGCCTCTCTATCTATATTTCTCCCAACACCATATAACATATTCTTTGTATTTCTATCTCCAATACCATTCGCCGTGGGATATATAGTAGATCTTCTTAGAAGAAGAGGTGTTACAGCTGTTATTGATGAGGATATGCTTTATGTTGTTACACATATGTATTCTGTTTCAACTGGTAGACCTCCTCATGAAAGGCTTTTTGGACTTGGCAATATTTCTGGAAAGGGGTATGGTATATATAGCTCTATATTGAATAGAATAGCTAATCTTGCTAAGAGGTGGGGATATGGATTTGTTGTTGCAACAAGGATACAGGCAAGAGAAACTGGAAATACATTGTTTAGAGATTTTCTAAATAGGTTAGCCGAGGCTATAAATGTTGGCGAAGATTTAGAGACTTTTCTCCAGATGGAGCAAGAAACAATGCTTGTTAATTATGAAGCTGACTATACAAGGGTTTTAGAGGCTTTAAAGCTTTTACTAGGCATATATACAGCTGCTATGAGCTCAGCTATATTTATAGATATAAATGTTGTAATGCTTTCGTTTTTCTTTGGAGGTATAGAGATAGTCTTTGTATCTTTTATAGCTACTATCGCAGCTTTGGCTCTACTTGTTCTACTTATAAGAAAGTCTCTACCAAGGCAAAACATTGTGCATGATCTACGTATAAACATGGCTGAGAGAAAGCTATATCTATACACATTGCTAGCCTCGGTATCTATAGCAAGTGTTCTAGGGGTATATATCATGATGATTTTTAAAGAAACCTCTTATTTCTTAATAACATTTGGTCTTCTTTTCTTTATTCCAGGTATAGTTGGTAGAAGAATAGAGAATAAAGTTAAAAACATTGAGAACTTCTTTACAGTATTTATAAGAAGTATGGGACTGGCATATACAACTTTAAGAAACTATGCACAGACAATTAGAAGCATCCTAGGCACAGAACTAGGGGAACTTACAAAGCATTTGAGAAGGCTATATTCAAGACTTAGAAACGGTATAGATACAAGAATAGCTATGCTTTATTTTGTTGGTGAAAGCGGTAGCGAGACTTTGAGAAGAGGCATAGATATATTCTATGATGCTATAGAAGCTGGTGGAGACCCTGCTAAAGTTGGACAAGTTCTAAGCACAACTATGCAAAGGTTATTAAATTTAAGAAAGATGAGAGAGCAAACTGCAAGGGCATTTCAAGGTGTTGTATATATCTTAACAATATTGATTGTAGCTTTAGCTGAGTTTGTCTTTACACTTGTTATAATACTTCAACAAGTGTTTGTAGGGGTTGGTGCTACACAACTACAGATACTTCCATTAACATATATAGAGACTGGGGTTATAACATTTCTAAAACTTGGATTGATATTTGCAATAACTATTCTAAATGCATTTGCACTTCAATTTGCAAGAGGAGGCTATACAGGTGGTGCATGGATACATGCAGCACTTCTACTGGTTTTAAGCGGTGCAACGCTATTAGTATCATCGATGTTCTCTCAAATGATATTTAGAATAATTCAAGTTGGCGAGCTTTTTGCATCGCCATAGACTAAGATCCAACTAGCCTCTTAGTTAAATCTGAAAAGAATTCCTGTAGATATCTATCTATAAAATACATAAGCCTTGGAAGCAATGTTACAATGAATACAACGAGTATAGCTGTAGCAAGTGCAGCAACTGCAAGTATATATTCATTATCTGTTGTAAGCATTAACACAATACAAATCAAAACACCTATAAAAGACAGCATCACTAGAATAGATAGTATAGCAAAACTATCCATTATTATAGAAACAAGGTGTATTATGATAGATGGTGTAGGTATAGCTAGATAAAGTATAGAAGCAGTTGAAAAAGCAATACATATAGATACCAAAGCCAGTAAAAATCTTCTTCTCATAGTATAACCAGCTAATATTCTATACAAGATTAAATATAGATATACAGAAACATAAACTATTATGAGAACCTGGTTATTTAAAGCTCATTACGACTACTAGTCGCTAGAAACAAAAACACTTAGATATTTTTAAATAATAAATGTGTTAAGAGGGAATATATGGCTTATGAAAATAAGATGCATAGCATTGACATTAATCATGCTGTTGTTAATAAAAATAGATATATCTATAGATTTTGTAGCTAGCTATAGTGATTCTATAGATGAGGTCATAATCTATGGATATAAAAGCCCTCCCCGTATCTGGCTGAATCTAAGGGACATCGCATCAGCTCTTAAAGATCTTGGGATAGCAACACTTTATCTATATGGAGGTGTCCCAAAGGTTTTTCACTATCAAGAAAATGAAAAATCTATAATGGCATATATAGATATATTGGTCAACAATATAAATGTTACAAATATCAATACCAGCTACTTTAATATTAGATACAACGGCTATCTATCTAAAGCTACTCTCTACAGTGACGAGATTTCTATAGCCATCTACACAGTCTCTATCTACACAATGAAAGCATTCTATATATCTCTATGCCCAGAAATAAAGCTAGGTGTAGGTGAAATAGATATTGAAATAAAATTCAATGAAACACCAAAAGATATTGATATTGGCAGAGATAACATCAAGGTTTATATAGATGATGCACTGTTTCAGTTTTATACTATAGAAAGCTTCGATATGTCTTTTGAGTTAAGTGATAAGGGTTTTAAAGCTTCAACCCATTTATTCTCTGGGCAATGTCTAAACTTCTTAGTTGGTATTTCACAGCAAGATTTAAAGAAGGTTAAAGAAAAAATTTCTTATTTTATGGAGATTTCTAAAAAGAGTTTCAAGTCTATATCATCTTTGTTTCCCATGATATATACAAGGTATTTCAATGTTAAAAACCTCTATATGCTTTCGCTTTACAGCACATTGAATAAGATATCGAGGAATGGTTTAGAGGATTATTTTATTGGAGTTAGACCTCAAGAGCTATCATCTCTAGCATATCTTCTGCAATTCTCTAATAATTCAGATCTCTGGAGGCATCTTCTCGATAATATCAATATGAATGATTTAGATTCTGAGAATGTACCATTCTATATAGATATAATCTACTATTACACTATATATAGGGAAGGTATCGACTATAACATAGATTACATATATATGCTCTTCGATATGTTGAAACAATATAGCTATAATGCAATTCAAAGTTTTAAAGCCATAGATATTGCCAGAGCCTTGAATGCTTTTCAAAAGCTAAGAACCATAGCTCTATTAACAGGGAATGCATCTTTGGTTAATATTGTTGATAGCTATTTGAATAGAATATCGCAATTTCTAAGCAATTTATATCCATCTCATCAGTGCATCTATCTAGAGTATAGCGAAATAGAAAAGAATTTTCTAGAGGCTATAGCATTTGCAAAATATAGCATCTCTAATACAGATAGATATATAGATTCATGTATCTCGTTATTAAATATAGTTAGTGTAGATAGGGTAGATATATCTGAAGAATATATAGCTGATGCTATAGAGGCTCTAGCTAGAAATCGCTACCATCATATAGCATTAGAGCTTATAACAAGATATTTTGATAAGGCGATGTATATAGGGGTTAACGTGAGAGATATCTATAGAGCTATTCTTAAAGGTTTTCTAGGTCTAGATATTTCAGCAAACTATATATCTATAGAGCCTAGAATACCTATAGAGCTAACAAATACATCTGTAACCCTTTATATAGCTAGTAGAGAGATATATATAGATGTAATTGGCTGGGGTAACAGCGTTACAGAGATTTATCTTGACAACAATTTATTCCCCCAAACAACAATGCCGATCAACCATCTGATAAGTGTTAAAAGAATTTTTATAATTATGGATAAAGAGCCTCTCACTCCACTTACAATCACAGTTTTATCAAGAGGTATACCATTAAGCAATTCAACTATAACAATATATAATGTTGAGGGATTTAAAGCCTCGGCAATTACAGATAGCTTTGGTGTTGCAAAGCTTCTTATTCCATGTAAAGAAAGCTGGGTATATATAACAGTAGATGGTGGAAAAACTACTGCTATAAAGATTAATACTTTGAATTGTAATAAAATGGATCTAATACTGGATCTGGATGTGGTTTATCCTCAAGATAACTATGCAGAGAATTTAAAGAGATTTGTTGAGGATTCTATGAATTCCTTCTCAAGAAATATATCAAATGTTGAAAAAAGATTACTAGGTCTTGAGAGATATGTGTATAACATTTCGCAAGATCTAAATAGTTTGAAAGAGTTCAATGAGAATAGCAAAAAAGAGTTTATAGATATAAATAGGATAGTTTATATATCACTAATAGTTTCTATAATATCATTAGTATGCTCCATCTTAACCCTTGGGAGAAGAAAATGAAGAGAAGGAATATAGGCAAGCTTATGCTGCTTTTAGTTCTAGTCTCAATTCCTTTTATAGAGATAAGCCTATTTAAAGCAAATATATCTGTAAATGCTGAATACAGCTTCTATACCTTTGTTATAAGTGATTGGTATAGATGGGTTATTGGAGTAAACATCTCAGTACCTAAGATATGTGAGGTTGGATCATACATCAATTTAATAGCTTCTATAAAGGTTTTTGAACGTGGTGAAGGTGTCAGACTAGTTATAACAAATCTTGAGGCATCTATTTCAAATGTTACTGTATCTAGATATATAGGTATTTTTCATGATGAGGGAGAGGCTAAACATGGCATTTTACTTAAAATTCCCTTGACATCCTCAAAATATTCCTCGATGCCTCCAAGTACAATAGAGAGCGATAGTATTTCAATATCATTGCAAGGCTATATAGAGGATGTTAATGGCAATAGAAATAAAGTTAAATATAATTATAGCATCCCTATATTACTTATATCATCACCATCGATTTTAATGGTATATATGGATTCTATGTCTATGAATCCTGGAAATATTTTAACAATAGAAGTTAAGAACTTTGATATTCTTCCGTTACACAAAGTTTCTCTAGCACTCTATATAAACTCAGAAATCTATAAAGTATACAACATTGATGTTATCCAACCAAACGAGTCTAGAACATTTAGAGAGTTTCTTAATCTTGGACCAGGAATACATATAGTTACAATTAAAACAAACTTTACAACATCATATGGTATAAGCAGGCAACATGAAACATCTACACAGATAATTGTTAAAAGCGAACCAAAGATAAGGATAGATACAAATACATCGTCAACAGTGTTTTTAATGCCTATAGATATCAAAGGCTATATAGAGCCTAGAAATATATATGGAGTTATATTGGAGTATAGCTTAAATGGTATTGAATGGGTTTCAATAGCATCAATAGAGAGCAATAATAGTGGTGAATTCACATATATTTGGAGACCCACTGTTACAGGCTCTGTATTCTTAAGAGCTAGAACACTTGAAACAGAGCTTTATAGAGGAGGTAAAAGCAATGAAGTTGTATTAAATATAGAGAGGTTAAAACCAAAAATAGCGATATCGTCTGATAGAACAGAGCTAAATGTTGGAGATTCAACAAAGATTTTGGTAAGGATTGAGCCACCAATGCGAATAAATGTTAAGATGCTATACAGAGTCTCTGAGGAAGATAGATGGAATACATACACAGTTTTCAGTGTTGATGAAGCTGGATCAGCATCTATACCAACACAATTTTTTGCAAAACCAGGTAGATATATATTTAAAGCAGTAGTTGATGAAACAAATACCACTAGATATAGTGAAAGCAATGAAGTTGCAATAACAGTTAAAGTAGCAGCTACACCAAAAACAGAAACATCTGTACCATACCAAGAACCATTTGAACAACAGAGATTTAGAAACATGTTGATAGTTTTTATAGCCTTAGGTGCATTAATTGCAGCAATACTACTCTTTGTAGGTCGTAGAAGACCATAGAAACAAACTTTGTATTTAGACTTAATACTTTATATCCCAAGATATATAAAATTGAATGGCTTATTAAAGCTGGTGATGATTCAAGAAACATATTGTATTGGTTTAATAAAAACTCTACATAGCTTCACCTTAGAGAAATTTATAATGATTGTTAGCTAAGGGATTCCAGTTCAAAAAATAAATTAACTTCTATGATTACAGACATTAATTATATGTTTTCTGGTTCATGTTTTTCTTTTCTTTATTTTCGACTATCTGAAGCCTACAAGAGAGACGTTTTAGTTTAAACTTTAACTATAATTTAGTGCAGTGATATTCCGTGTCTAGTCAATGGCTAAGAGAAGCTTTAGATATAATAGATTCTAGGGTTCCTGGATTTACAAAATTTATTTTAAAGGCTATGGAGAAATATAGAGATAAGTTTTTTGATGAAGGTGATGTGTGTCTATTTATTTATGTTATTAGAAAATTTTACAGTGATGAAATTCTTAATATAATTATAAATCTTCTTAGCGATGATTATAAAAGGAAATTTATCGAAGCATTGAATTACTGTAGTCGATAGCTATTCGATGCAGAGCTTCAATATTCTTTTGCAGCAAGCTTCTAGACATAGTCGATAAAATCTAGAAATGCTATATCTTTTTTAAATATATTGTATTGGTTTTAATCAATTAAACTTTTTGCATTCTATGAACATTAATGTTTATCGATTTTCTAAATGCTTTATATACATAAAACTTAAATTTTTTCTCGAAGTATTACTTCTAGAGGGTTTTGATATGTTGGGGAATAGGATTGTTATAGGTTTTGTTCCTCTACATAGATATCCATTTGATGAGAAATGGGCTTTAGAGCTTAAGAAAAGATTTATAGATGTTATTGAGAAAGAATTCAAACAGATTGAGCTGGTTTATCCTAGTGAGAATGATACCAAGCTTGGGCTTGTAACCGATGATTCAGATGCTTATAGAGTTGTTGAGTTGTTTAGGGATAGAGGTGTTGATGGAATATTTATAGCTACTCTAACATTTGGCGATGAGCTTGCAGGGGCATTGGTTGCTGAACATTTTAGAAAAATCCCTATAATGGTTGTAGCTACTAAAGAGCCTCAGGTTTTACCAGGTGGTTTTAGGAGATCTGATTCATTTTGTGGCACATTGTCACTTGCATCAGCATTGTATAGAAGAAAGATACCGTTTATCTTTGGAGGAATAGTTTTTCCAGAAGATGAAGAGTTTAAGAAACAGTTCAACAACTTCATAAGAACTGCCTCAATAGTTAGAAGCTTCATTGGTGCGAGAATAGGGCTTATAGGGCCTAGACCAACAAGATTTGAAACTGTGACATTTAATGAAGCTAAAATGGCTGAAAAGTTTAACCAGAGAGTTGTTCATGTAACGCTTCTAGAGGTTGTTGAAGAAGCTAGAAAGCTTAGAGATGATGACCCAGCTGTTTCTAGAGTTGTTGAAGAGATGAAGAAGCAGCTAGATGTATCTAGAACACCGCAAGAGGCTCTATATAAACAGGCTAAGCTAGAGGTTGTTTTGAGAAATATAGTAGAGCGTGAAAAGCTTTCTGGTTTAGGATTTAGATGTTGGACAGAGATTCAGAGATATTATGGGATTTCACCATGCTATGTACTAGCAAGGTTAACTGACTCTGGGGTAATGTCTTCATGTGAAGTTGATATATATGGAGCACTTACAATGCTTATACAATACACAGCATCTCTAGGTACAACACCACCACACTTTATAGACTGGACAATAAAACATCCAGAGAAGCCAAACGTCTTTTTAGCATGGCATTGTGGAAATGCACCACCAAGCCTAATGCAACCAGGCTGTATATTGTCGTATCACAGCATAATGTATAGGGATGTAGGTGTTGAGAGAAGCTATGGAACAGTAGAAGGTGAGCTGAAACCTGGTATAGTTACCATTTCAAGGCTTGTAGAATATGATGGAGAGTTCAAGATGTTTATAACAAGAGGTAGAATAGTTGATGTAGAGCCTAGGGTAAGAGGCTCATGGACATGGGTAGAGGTAGAGGATCTTGATAAAGTATATAGAACATTGATTGAAGAGGGATTTGTACACCATGCAAGTATGATACATGGAGACTATGTAGATGCTATTGTAAATGCATGCAAATTGCTTGGAATAAAGGCTATAGTGGTTTAAATGTGTATACCTATATAACCTGATATAACTCGAGTAGTTACGGAAACCTTTTTAGTTACTTAGCCTAGAGAAGGTTCTTGGGAGTGGAAATGTCTAAGAAAGCTGAGTTTGAGCCATATCCACTATTCGTTAAAAGAGACTATGTACCAGACCCAAAAACAGATGTTGTTCTTGTGTTTAGAGTAACACCTGCTGAGGGTTTTACAGTTGAAGATGCTGCTGGAGGTATAGCTGCAGAGAGTAGTGTTGGTACATGGACAACGCTATACACATGGTACGACCAGAATAGATTGAATAGGCTTATGGGAAAAGCATATAGCTTTATAGACCTTGGTGATGGGTCTTACATAGTAAAGATTGCATATCCTCTAGAGCTATTTGAAGAAGATAACATGCCTGGATTTCTAGCTAGTGTTGCTGGAAATATATTTGGTATGAGAAGAGCTAAGTGGCTTAGAGTTGAAGACATATATCTTCCCTACGACTTCATAAAATATTTCAAGGGTCCATATAAAGGTCTTCAAGGTGTTAGAGATATATTTAAGGTTTATGATAGACCAATTGTTGGAACAGTTCCAAAGCCTAAGGTTGGCTATAGCCCTGAAGAGGTTGAGAAGCTCGCATATGATATTCTTAGCGGTGGTCTAGATTATATAAAAGATGATGAGAATCTTGCAAGTCCAAGCTACTGTAGATTTGAGGCTAGGGCAAAAGCTATTATGAAGGTTATTGATAGGGTTGAGAAAGAGACTGGTGAGAGAAAGGTATGGTTTGCAAATATAACAGCAGATGTTAGAGAAATGGAGAAGAGGCTAAAACTTGTAGCAGACTATGGAAACCCATATATAATGGTAGATGTTGTTGTATGTGGATGGTCTTCACTTACATATATAAGAGACCTTGCTGAGGAATACAAGCTAGCTATACATGCTCATAGAGCTATGCATGCAGCTATTACTAGAAATCCATACCATGGAATATCTATGTTTACATTAGCAAAGCTCTTTAGAGTTATAGGTGTTGACCAGCTACATGTAGGTACACCAGAGGTTGGAAAGCTAGAAGCAAAAACGATAGATGTTATAAGACATTGTAAAGTGCTTAGAGAATCTATATTTAAACCAGATGAAAACGATGTGTTTCATCTAGAACAGCCATTCTATCAAATAAAACCAGCTGTGCCAGTATCATCTGGAGGGCTTCATCCAGGTACATTGCCAGAGGTTGTAAGGGTTATGACTAAAGATATTGTTATACAGGTTGGTGGAGGTGTTGTTGGTCATCCAGATGGACCTAAAGCAGGAGCAGCAGCAGTTAGACAGGCTTTAGAGGCTATAGCAAAGGGCATTCCACTCGATGTATATGCAGAGAGTAATAAAGAACTTAAAAGAGCTCTTGAGAAATGGGGATATGTTAAACCGATATAGGATATAGATGGGCTATCTTAAGCAAGTTTCTATATCTCTACATTTTTTATATATTTAATTAATGCTTTTAGAAAGAATTTTGTTGAGTTTGAAGCTTTATAGGGTAGAACTATATCAGCTACCTGCTTAGCCTCTTCATCAGCATCTCCAACAACTATAGCTAGACCTGCAACTTTAAGCATATCTATATCTGTAACGCTATCTCCTATAGCTATAGATTTAGACAAATCTATATTGATATGCCTAGCAAGGGTCTCCATAGCCTTTCCCTTACCACAGTCTCTAGAATATATATGAAGTACATATCCTGTGTACATAGCATATATATTTGGAAACAGCTCAACAATTCTTTTCTCTAGCTCTCTAACCTTAGCCAAATCTGCCCTAAGCTCCTCAGGAATTCTAAAAGCTCTGTCACATAGCCTATACATATTGCTATTAGATGGCTGAAGCTTGAATAAATTTGAAATCTTGTTAACTATATCATCTAAAGACTCTCTACATATCTTAATCAACTGTTTTCTAACCTGTATAACACAGCCGTTTTCGGCTATAAACATTGGGGAGAATCCGAGATATCTCTGAAGTGTTAATACAGTTGGGTAGCTATTTCCTGATGTGAGACATACTGATATACCCAGCTCTTCAACTCTCCTTAATTCTTCAACTGCTTCAAGGTCGAGGACATAGCTGCTTCTCGAAATAGTTAATACACCATCTATATCAATAAACAATATATTTGGTTTATCTCCACCAAATACACTGCTTATTTTATTAATAACATCAAATTCGCTTTGATTCATATAGATGCACCATTCTATAGCTGTTTAACATTTAGTGTAACTGTGTCTAGAAGCTATTTATGAATCTATTTGCAGTAAATAGCTATATATCTAAATACTTATCTCATCCTCCAGGTGCCAGAGGCATTACAACTACTCTATCGCCATCGCTAAGCCTATATCTAAGATCGAATATTGTTTTGCCATTGACTAAAACCACAACATTGTCTCTTACCCCATCATTATCTACAACATTATCTATTTTTAGAATACCTTGGCTAGAGGCTCTGCTAAATAGCTCTAACAAAGAACAGTCCTTATCTAAATGCAATACACTTTCAACGCTCTTTAGATTTAATGTAAATGGTGGCAGCACCTTTATCTTCACATATATTTTCTTCTCCATAAACTACACCTATGTTATTTTCTTAGTAGCAAGCCTTAAAAACTTGAACACCATCCCAATATATAGGTGTTGGCATATGAGTGAAGGCTTTGAAATTCCAGAAGAGCAGATAAAAAATGATATATGTAAGGTTATGAGAAATCTATTTAATAGAGGTCTGGTATCTGCATTAGGAGGCAATGTTAGTGCTAGGGTACCTAATTCAAAAGAGTTTTGGATAACACCTTCAGGTATATTTAAAGGAGAACTTACACCTGATGATCTAATTAAGCTTGATCTTGATGGCAATTTTATCGAAGGTTTTGGCAGACCATCTATTGAATGGCCGCTGCATGCAGCTATATATAGGGTTAGAGCTGATGTTAATGCAGTTGTACATACACATAACCCTGTAACGCTAGGGCTTGCACTTGCAGGTATTGGTATAAAGCCTATAACTGTTGAGGCTGTTATGGTTTTAAGAAGAATTGAGATTGTGCCATTTGCATTTCCAGGAACAGACCAGCTTGCAAAGCTTGTAGCTGAAAAGGCTTCTCTAGGTACAAGAGCCCTTATTCTTCAAAACCATGGTGTTATCGCTATGGGTGCTAATCTATATGAAGCTGAAGCTGTTGCAGAGACCCTTGAAGAGGTTGCAATGGCGCAGTTTGTATCTATGGCTCTAGGTAAAGAGCCTCCAGTTATACCTGAGAGAGAGGTAGAGCTGTATTATAAGCTCTATAAACTTGGCTAGAAGTGATGAGATATATGTCTTCTCTAGAGTACTATGGCTATATTGGCAATATTTTATATGTGGATTTATCTAGAGAGAGAGTTGAGCAAAGAAAGCTAGAATATGATGATATAGATGGATTTCTAGGTGGTATAGGTCTAGCCACAAAGATTATAGTTGAAGAGATTTCTAATCCTAAAATAGATCCATTTAGCCCAGACAACATTCTCGTCTTTATGACAGGTCCTTTAACAGGTTCACCAGTATATGGAGCAGCTAGATATGTGGTTGCTTCAAAATCTCCTCTAACAATGGCATGGGGAGAATCCCATATATCTGGGTATTGGGGACCCGAGCTCAAGAAGGCGGGCTTCGATGGTATAGTGATCAAAGGCAGGGCATCTACACCTATATATCTCTATATACATGATGGTGTTGTAGAGATTAGAGATGCTTCTAAGCTTTGGGGGCTAGACATATTTGAAACAGATGAGGGAATAAAAAAAGATGTTAGCGATAATAGTGTAAGGGTTGCTGCTATTGGCCCTGCTGGGGAAAACCTATCTAGAATTGCATGCATAGCATCAGATATTCAGCCAAATGGTCCTAGAATAGGTGGTAGAACTGGTATGGGTGCTGTTATGGGTTCTAAAAACCTTAAAGCTATAGCTGTAAAGGGTAATGGAAAGATAAGGGTAAAAGATGCATCACGTGTCTCAAGCATTCTCTCAAGACTTCTTCCACTTATAATGTCATCACCAACAGCACAAATTCTAGCTACATTTGGCACAGCTGGTGAGGTTGAGGAGTTCTATGAATATGGGGATATGCCTATTAAGAACTTTACAGTTGGTGAATTTGAGGGATATAGAAATATTACTGGCCAAAGCTTTAAAGAAAAAGGTATAGTTGTTGATGTATATGGCTGCTGGGCATGCCCTGTAAAGTGTTGGAAGGTTGTAGAGGTTGATGGTAGAAGGGTGAGAGCACCAGAATATGAAACCATAGCATCTCTAGGCACTCTTCTTATGATAGACGATCCAGGCTATCTTGCCAAGATAAACTATCTTTGTTGTAAATATGGTGTTGATACAATATCTACAGGTGTTACAATTGCATGGGCTATGGAATGCTTTGAAAAAGGTTTGATTACACTGAATGACACAGGTGGGATGGAGCTTAGATGGGGTGATAAAGAAACAGCTCTAAAGCTTGTTGAGATGATTGGTAAAAGAGTAGGTTTTGGAAACATACTTGCAGAGGGATGTAGACAAGCATCAAAGATTATTGGAAGAGGTACAGAGGATTTCTGTATGCATGTAAAAGGCACTGAAATGCCTATGCATGACCCAAGAGCATTCAAGGGTATGGGTCTACAGTATGCAACATCTAATAGAGGTGCTGATCATCTATATGGCTTATTCTTTAGAATAGAACAGGGGCAGAGAGCACATGATTTAAAAATATATGAGAGAGTTGATAGATTTGAGTATAAAGGTAAGGGATGGATGGTTGCCACAATGGAGATATGGAGCGAAGTCGTAGAGTCTATGGTTCTCTGCAAATTTGTGGATATTCCACCAGCTCATGTAGCTGGTTTATACACCTATGTTACAGGTGTTAAAAAAACACTACCAGATCTTCTAAAAATTGGAAGAAGAATATTTACTTTAAAGAGGCTCTTCAATATAGCAAATGGTGTAACAAAAGAGCATGACACACTTCCAAAGAGATTTTTAAAAGAGCCTCTTAAAGAGGGAGGTTCAAAGAATCAAGTAGTTGAGTTAGAGTCTATGCTAAAGGAATACTATGAATATATGGGTTGGGATGAAAATGGGGTTCCTAGAAAAGAGGTTTTAGAAGAGCTAGGGCTTAAGGACTATGCAGTAAAACTCGGAATAAAGATATAAATAAATGTATTACTTAAACAACGATATCTATTTAGCTGTAGATATTTTACTGCAAAAATATAATATGTAGTAAAGCTTTTATATATCCCCCACTTTATAGCTTTGCTAGCAATACGGTGCTATACTCATTGGACAAAGAGCATATAGATGTAAAAGCTTTATTAACACATGGCTTTAGAGGTAAACTTTTGGAAGACTTTAAAATAACCTCATCGTTTATTAGAAAAACAGTTTTTAGAAAAGTCGATGGCTTTGGAAGAAATATGGCTATAATGATAAGCGTATTCTTTGTTAGAGCTATTATAGGTGGAAATATAGTTCCTCAAGCTATTAGCAATATTGTTAACTCTCTAAAGAATTTAGATAGTGTACCTATATATGGAATTGGACTGTTTGGCGTATCAGCTATTGTATATATCTCTACAGAGTTCATCTTATTTAAATATTTTAAAAAACTAGCAGAATCTATAATAACTTTAAAGAAGTCTATGATAAATAGCATAAAGGTTAATGGCATTAATGGCGCTCCTGAGGATGTTATTGGTAGAATTACTAGTGATGTAGATTTTATTATATGGAATATAAATATGGTTTTAACAACACTATTACCAAATATTTTCACAGGTATTGTAGCTATATACACAATATTTAGCTTTAACAAACAAGTAGGTATTGTTACAACATGTACACTTATACCCTATCTAATTTTAGCTGAATACTATAGCAGAAAAGCTGAGCTAGCGAGGCTTGAAGAGAGACATGAATATAGTATTAGTATAGCATATATAAGAGATGTTGTTTATTGGAAGCAAGAGAATGGTCTTCTAGACACAGTTTTAAATAAGTGGTATAAGGCAATTCTAAAGGTTATTTGGTATGATAGAATCTATTGGGGAATCAGCTTATTTACGCAATTCACATCAATAGGAATAATATCATTTATAGCATTGACACAGGCATATAGCGGATTAATAGATGCAGGTTCTCTAGCTGGCATACTTTCAGCAACTATAAGTGCACATAGTGCACTGCTTAACGCTATGTGGGCTCTATGTATACAAGGGCAAACTACAGCTGCTATAAAGAGGGCTGTTGTTTATTTCCATGGTGATGATGGTTATAGGTATAGGGTTGAACATCCTATAGCTCCTGTTATGAAGAGGATCTAGATAATTTAAAAGCTATAGCTATAAACAACGCTATTCATGGTCTTTCTAAATTTTTATTAACATATTGCCTCTGCCTGATGTTTTAAATTCCATACAGTTATTCTCTATTTATCACATGAACTCTTTTTCTATGTTATGGCTTTACCTCTATTAAATAGATGAGGACTCTTTTAGAGGTAAACTCGATATGTGAGTCTTTGGAGTGGCTCTAAATGCCTTTAAGACAGATGTTGCTTCAGGAAGCGATGCAGAGAAAAAGTGGATGAGGTGATGAAATATATATCATTATATATGAACTATATAAGTATTAAAATCTCTCACTCCATCCACTTTTCCTTAGCTTTTCTATAACTCTTTCAAATGCTTCACGATTTAACACATAGATATATAGTTCTAGTCTTTGACCAGCTTCTTGGAATGCTTTCACCATAGCTTCTATCGATTCCTCCAGACTTAACCCCCCAACTCCAGTACCCATAAGAGGAAATGCGATGCTTTTGAAGCCTCTCTCTTTAGCTAGCTTCAAAGCAGCTAATGTTGCTTTATATACATATGATTGGTTTGAGCTACCACCAGGAACTTCAACCGTTGGTGCATGAATAACAGCTTTGCACCTCAGCTTTCCAGCACCAGTAACTATAGCTTGACCAATTTCTATTGGTGCATATTTCCTAGCTTCATCCTCGATCTCTTTCCCACCTCTCTTCTTAATAGCACCAGCAACACCACCACCCATAAAAAGAAACCTATTTGCAGGATTAACAATAGCATCTCCTTCAAATTCTGTCAAATCTCCTAAAACAAGATCTATGAAAATACCATTCTTGACAAGCTTCATAATATATTCACCAAAAACATCAATATGAAAAACGGTTTATATTCTCTAGAGTTGCTATAGAAGTGAGAACTTTGATCATAAGATTCAAACAGATGTTATTAACACATATATGTATAGAAATACGATTGGAAAAGAATCAGATGAAGAGTCTCAGATAAAAAATCTCTATCCATTATTAGAGGAAGAACAGAAAAGCTCTATACATAATGAATGTTTTACTGAGTTATAGAAGTTTCTTCAGCTTTTCAACAAACTTCTTAACATCTTCTATCGCTAGCACAACATCTCTTGGAGGCATCCAATTTTCATAAAAATTCTGGTGAAGATTGTTGGCTCTACCCCATAAATGTCTAACTTCAATATCATGAAGTTTCTCAGCAAGTTCATCTACATATTCCCATAAACTAGCATGGCTTCTAAGCTCCTTACCTTCTTTAGCTGCTAAAGCCTTGACAATCTGGGCAGCAGCACCCCAGGCTTTCTCAGATGCTTGTACATAGTCCTTTTTAATAAGCAGCTCCTCAGCTTCCCTAAAATACTTCTCAGCAAGTTTTAGATGAATTTCAACTCTTTCCTCTGGATCAAGAGGTTTGTTTAAAGCTTTTGATAAGATTTCAACTATAAGCTCCTCTACAGAAGCTCCACTCTTTCTAGCCTCCTCAACTAACCTCTCCTCAATACCTCTACTCAGCGCTATAAACATAGGTCTTCAGCCAGCGTTACACACTTTAATTAGTGGTGCAAATCCTATAAATTTTTAACAACACTATTAAGCAACTCTAGCGTAGGTCTAGATAACAATATAGTAGCATTTGAAAATAGATATAACCCTTGAGACCTTAGAAACTCTTATTCTTGAAAAACAGAAAGGAGGTTAACTAAGGCTATGTATACAAGGGCAAACTACAGCTGCTATAAAGAGGGCTGTTGTTTATTTCCATGGTGATGATGGTTATAGGTATAGGGTTGAACATCCTATAGCTCCTGTTATGAAGAGGATCTAGATAATTTAAAAGCTATAGCTATAAACAACGCTAAAGCTAGCATTATAGTTGCAACAGTTATGAATGTCTGGTTATAGCCATAGCTACTCACCATATAGCTTAACACTATATTAGAAGCTATATTGGCTAACGCAAAATTTGAGTTCACCAATCCTAATGCTAAGCCTTTGTTCTCAGCATCTACAGTTATCGGTACTAAAACTGAGATAGATGTTATATAGCTTGCCCATACAATGCTGTAGCTAGCCATAACAATAGAGGCTGTGATAAAGTTTCCAACAACTGAGTTGAAGTAGAGGTATAGAGCCATAGAGACTAAACTTGCTATGTAAATCGAAACACCGCTAATGATACTTAATAAATGCCCAAACAACAATATAGCAGGTATTTCAAACCAGCTAGCAAGACTAAGAATAGCTGTGGCTAGCGATTCTCCTAAGCCAACTCTATATGCATGGTATTGAGGTATATAGATGTTTTTAACAACATCGCCAACCATAAACATAAACGATGATATATATAGAGCTAAAAACACTTTATTTTTCATTAAATTAATAATTGGCTTTACAGACCATCTACTACTCTTACTACTCTTTAAAGCAATACCTCTATCAATAGATGTAATAGCTATTGTAAGAACCAGTACTATAGATGAAATCAAAAGAGATATTAGAAATATACTCATTACCCCATAGGTTTTAAGAAGCCATCCAGCAAATAGTAGTGGTGTAGCCCATCCAAGAGATCCACCAGCCCAATAAATACTCATATTCTTACCTAAATCACGAGAACTTATATCAGCTATTAATGCATAGGATGAGACACCAACAGCTGCACTACCAACTGAAGACAATATATATGACGACAGCAAGACAAAAATGTTGTTAGATAAAATAGTAGCTAGTAAAAAGAATAAAACCATTATAATACATCCATATAGCATAACCTTAGATCTCTTCCCAATTCTATCGCTTACATACCCCCATATAATCTGGGAACTAAAACTAGCAATACTTGCAATAGATGTTACCAGCCCTGCCAACAATATACCCAAACCACTTCCAACAATATATAGAGGAATAACAGGATAAGTTATACTACTAATAGCCATAAGCAACGTGTTTACTATAAACACTATATTAACGATATTGAAATGCAATTATCTACACCTATGATTAACCAAGAAACTATGAAACACAACATTTTAAGCTTTGCTAAAAACTACCATGGTCAATATAATTAATGTGGATCGTCTTTAATTTTTCTTTAGAAAATACCCTTTATCTATCATGGAAGAGGCTAATTGGTTAAAAAGCTGTAAGCCATTCTATAGATTGTTTTGATAAAAAAGTTTATGGGTTAGGTTATATGTTATAGATAGTTGATTTTATTTATTTTAGATATTTCCATAGAGGTGTAGAGATCTCTTTTTCGCCAAGTACTATAGGTTCTATTCCAGCTATTTCACAGAATTTTACAAGGGCTTTTACATAGTTTCCTGGAATTCCATGGATATGATTAGCTGGGAAGACATTTATGAATTCTTTAAACGATGCATTGAGTTTTACATACATATGTGGCCATGTTGGATTTGTTTGCTCTCTTAATATCTTTTTCTCTTCTTCAGGTAGATCTATAGACTCTCCTCTAACTATAACCATATACATAGAGTCTCCATATATACCAAGTCTTGCAAATGTCATTTCACCTGGTGCGGCATCAAACTCTACAGATGCTCCACCTGTTGGGAAATACATCTCTATTGCAGGCCAAAGAGTTACTTTTTTAAGGTTTTCAGCAGGGTTTGAACTTCTAGCTGCATACCAACTTGCATGGTTTCCAGAGTTTGCAAATATCCATATATCTTTCTCTGGTACATACAGCCTTACATCAGCAAATAGAACCGGTACACCTCCACCTACATATTTAAGAATCTGCATAGTTATAGCGCCAAATGAGTCAGCTTCTGTTGAGCATACAAATGGCTCTTTAGGGCCGTTCCAATCATATGGATCATTCATAAGCATCTCAGCAACATCTGTTATAATAACATATTCGGTTAGTTCCCTCTGGCCTTTTATTCCACAGAAGTCAAATCCATATTCTTCATTAACTTTCTTCATTGCTAGGTATAGCCTTAGCTGTGTCTTTAGCTTCTCTGGTGTAAGCATCTTGCCATCGTATTTAATTCTATCGCCAAGCATCTCTGTAAGCCATTTAAAACCTTTCTCAACTTCGTTTTCATCAACTTTCTCCATATATTTGACAAGAAGAAGCTGGTCTATCTGATATGCTGTAACACCCAAGATTCTCTGTATAGGTATCATATGGAAATATCCGGTTTCCATACCCATTGAATGACCTCCGTATATCCCATATACCTGACCTCTTAGAGAGATATATGCCTCAGCAGCCCTTATCCAATCAACTATCTCTTCCTGTATTTTCGGATCCTCGATATCACCAATAATTCTATGTGTTCTTAACCCAACTTGCCTAAGTGCACCATCAGTTGCTAGAAGACCTACATTACCAGGATACTCCCCCTCATTATTAGATACATTTAATATAGGTTTATCTCTACCAAGGATGTTTACTAAAGGCCATACAAGATATGGATAGTCCCAGATATAATATTGAAGAATCAAAATCTTGACATTGTTTCTAACAAAGTATTCCCCTATCTCCTTAGAATCTTTTATAGATGATATAACCTTAGGTGCAACAACAACATTTGGTGATTCGCCGTTATAGTACTTAACTTTATCTTTAATTATTTCAGCAAGTCTCTTCATACGCTTTATACATTCATTCTCAAGACGCATCATTACAGGTATTCTCTCATCTCCAAGCATAGCTATACCAATATTTGAGAGCTTCATGGAGTGCAACCCCTAGAAGTTGTTATTAAAGCAAAAATATAACTTTTTATTTAACATACCTTAGACCTCTAGTCAATGCGGTTGCAGCACCTATTAAAACTATTCCCACAACTGTTTGCTGCACAGCAATCTCAGTTACGCCTAGCAATACAAGGATATTGGTAAGTATTGTTAACATAGATGCTCCAAGCAGACTTCCAAATGCATGGCCACTTCCACCCGTTAGCATAATTCCTCCTAAAACACATGAAGCTATAGCATTGAGTTCATTGCCTCTTGCGCTCCATGGATCAACAGCGAACCCACCCATAGCTATAAGCATTACACCTCCTAATCCATATAGTGTACCTGCTATGGTAAATGCTAAAAACTTTGCAAGATCAGCCCTCACACCTGCAAGCCTAACTGCTTCTTCATTGCTTCCTAAGCCATAGACATATCTACCAAAGACTGTTTTAGTTAATAATATATATATCAATATTATTATAAATACAGCGAGAACAAATCCTATAGGGATATAGGTACCGAAATCCTGAGTAAATACAGCATACTGTGTAAGGCCATAGATTAACTTACCTCCAGATGTAACTATAACAAATGATCTCCAGATAACTAAAGCTGCAAGTGTTGCTACAAATGAATATATTCTAAGCTTAGTAACTAGCACACCATTGATTACACCGATTAGTGTTCCAAGAGCAATAGCAACCATAATTGCAAGCAATATATTGTTAGTAGTTCTAGTCACTATAGCTGCAATCATAGCTGTTGCTGCTTGGGCAGAGCCAGGGCTTAGATCAATGCTACCCATTAGAATAATCATCATTTCACCAGTTGCTATTAAGGCTAGTGGTGTTATCTGCATCAATACGACTTTGATATTCATAGGATTCAAGAAATAATTTGGAGACATAGCGATAGATACTATGATTAAAAGTATCAATGGTATAAGAGCTCTAGATAATTCATAGGTTGAGTAAAAATGTCTAAACCTCATCAATATATCGTTTAACTCTTTCGATATCATTTCAGTACACCATGATACAGTTCTATGCTAGGTTTTTAAGTATTTCGTCTCTATCTATATCTTTATTAACATACTCACGAATAACTTCACCATCTTTCATAACATATATCCTGTCAGCTAATCCCAATGCCTCGTCAACATCGCTAGTCAACACTAGTGACGACACATTTCTCTCTCTAGCGTATCTAAATATCAATCTTCTAATCTCAGCCTTAGCAGCAACATCTATACCAACAGTAGGCTCATCAAATATTACAAGCTTTGCATTTGTAAGCATGGCTCTTGCAACAAGAACTTTTTGCTGGTTACCACCACTTAGCTGAATTATTCTGGTGTAAGGTGATGGTGTTACAATACTAAGCTTCTTTATCATATCTAAAGATATATTTAACTCTTTCGATGCATCTATAAACATACCAAATCTTTTTATAATATTTAGGGATGATATATCCATATTTGAAGCAACTGTGAAATGAGGTATCAGACCCTCTATCTTTCTGTCCTCAGGAAGATAGAAAATACCATATTTAACAGCATCTACAGGGCTCTTTATCTTGATTCTTTTACCCATGTATAGAAGATCTCCACGAGATATCTTTGTTAGCCCCATTAACGTTTTGCCTAGCTCTGTTTTACCTGCACCAACAAAACCAAATACTGCAACAACCTCGCCTTGGTAAACCTTAATATTAATGTTCTTTAGCGGCATTTCCGCTGCTGTTTGTGGTTGCGTAGAGATGTTTCTTAATTCAATCAGAGGTATTTCGCTTGCGTATTTGCTAACAACTATCTCAATATCTGTTCTAACTCTATATAGCTCTTCTGGATCTCTCCCCAGCATAAGCTTTATCAATGTGTGTGTATCTATAGCTTTGCTCTCAACAGTATCTACTTTTTCACCATTTCTTAAAATTGTTATTCTATCACATATATCTATAGCTTCATTTACTCTATGGGTTACAAACGCTATGGCTAAGCCTTCTTTTCTAAGCTGATTCAATACATCAAATAATCTCTCAATTTCATGAAGAGACAGAGGACTTGTGGGCTCATCTAACAATAATATCTTTGCATTAATGCTTAAAGCAGCTATAACCTGTAGAAGCATTCTCTCAGCAGCACTAAGATTTTTTACTCTTTCACCAAGGTTAAGCTCTATCTTAAATCTAGACATAATTCTATCTATATATTCTCTAAAACTAGTATAGTCAAATTTTGAGTTAAGGGAATTCCATGAAAATCCTAATAAAGCTATATTCTCTAAAACAGTTAAACTTGGTATAACTGTAATCTCTTGATGAACCAATGCAATACCATGGCTACGTGCATCTCTAGGATTCCTTAAAAACACTTTTTTCCCATCAATGTATATATTGCCATAGTCTGGTTTATAAACCCCATATATAACTCTAAGAAGCGTTGATTTACCAGCTCCATTTTGACCTAATAAACCATGGATTTCACCATATCTTAACTCAAATGTAACATTATTCACAGCAACTACTCCTGGAAATCTCTTCACAATATTCTCTGCAAGTAATGCTTGGTTACTCACCATTGGATACACCACATATTCAAATTAAGAAACTGTGTTAAGAAAAGCATAAAAATTTATATACCAAACCCAATGAATAGAATAAATATTTGGTGAAGTTAAGTGTCAGCCCCACCTAAAATGAGGTCTCTATTCATTGTATTAATTGTCATAATAATCGTTTTAGCAGCACTCTCAGGATATTTTGCTATGAGATTGACAACAGCCCCCACAACAACTGTAACTGTTGGTATAGGTGTACCAGGTGGAAAGAAGCTAACAATATTCTTCTTCGACCCTGCCCCTGCTAATCCTTGGTGGGATATACTTGCCAAAGGTGTTGAAGATGCGGTCAACGAGTTAAAGTTACTTGGTATAGATGTAGATTATAGAAGATTTGATGCAACTTCTCTCGATGCTCAGATTTCACAACTCCAACAAGCAATTTCACTAAGACCTGACATAGCTGTTGTAGGCCCTGTTTCTGATGCTGTACAAGATGTTACTAAACAGCTTAGACAAGCTGGTGCTAAGGTATTATTAGTTGATAGAGACTTTCCAGATCAAACAGCAAGAGATCTCTATCTGGGCACAGATAACAAGTGGGCTGCACGTATAGAGGCTGAAGCATTTCTAAAGTGGTTAGAGGCTAAGGGTGTTCCAAAGCCTTGGAATATAATTATATTTAGAGGATTACCAGGTATACCAACATCTTATCTAAGATACGAAGGATTTATGGAGGCTTTAAAGCCTTATATAGATCGTGGAGATGCAAAGGTTCTTGAAGAGGTTCAGGTAGATCCTGACCTACTACCTGAATGCTATGCAAAGGCAAGTGCAATTGTGCCAAAATATGGTAAAACCGTAACTGCATACTTTGCTACAAACCTTCTCCAAGCTATGGCTGTGGTAAGAGCATTGCTAGACAACAAAATTACACCTGGTGTAGATATATATGTACTTGGGTTTGATGCCCAGGTACCTGAATGGGTTGATATGATAGCAAAAGGCCAAGTAGCACTATCTATTCAACAGCATCCATATACAATGGGTTACTGGGCTGTTTGGGCAGGCTATTACATGGTTACAGGCGTGTTGAAACTACCAGAAAAAGCTGTAATCAATACACCAACATATAAGGTGTTCTCATGCAATGCTACACATTCAATAGCTGTAGACTACTTCAAGATACCACCAACAGAGCTTGTGGCGATAGCAAAACAGCTTACACCATCTAATCCACAGTTCCATGCACCTGGCTACTACGGCTATGCATGTCTTAGCTAATCCACATCTCTAGATAAATTATTTTTTTAACATTATCCAGTTTTGGATTTTTTACTGTATTTTAGATAAATATTTAACGTATCTCTAGGTTAGATTAATAGGTGTGTATAATTTGAGGCTCTATATAGATAGTATTATGAAGAATGAGATTGTCGAGGCTATTGAAAGTGGTTTTATATATGGTGTTACATCAAATCCATTTATATTTAGCAACAATTTGAAGATCTCTTTGAAGAGCCTTGTTGAGGAGCTTATTCCATATATAGGCAACGAGTTCCATGTACAGGTTCCTGGTAGAGATTCAAGTGAATATGTAAAGAATGCACTTACAATTTTCAATATAGATCCTAAGAAAGTTGTGATTAAAATACCTATGCATAGTGAAGGTGTAAAAGCTATGAAGATGTTGAAGGAGGTTGGGGTAAGAATAACAGCTACAGCTATAACAAATGTTATACAGGGTATAGTGGCTGCTTTACTTGGTGTTGACTATGTTGCACCATTTATAGCAAGAGTTGATGAATCTGGTTATAGCGGTGTAGAACTTGTTAAACAGTTGGCAGAGATATATAGGATACATAAAGCCAAGACATTAATATTAGCTGCTAGTATTAGAACACTTACACAGCTTGTTAATGCTTTTAGAGCTGGTGCTGATTGTGCTACAATTAAATATTCTATCTTTAAAAATGTTGTGGAGTCAGATATTTCAAGTAAGATAATATTTCAAATGAATGAGATTTGGAAGGAGATTAAAGTTGAGTAGATATGGGTAGATATATTCTTGTCCATGATGTCGGTACAACAGGAGATAAAGCAGTGGTATTCGATGTGGATAGATATGATATTGTAGCTTCTACTGTGGTTGAGTATCCAACGTATTATCCCTATCCTCTATGGGCTGAGCAGAAACCAGATGATTGGTGGAGTGCCTTTGTAGAATCTACAAAGAGGTTGTTAAAAATTGTGGATCCTAGGGATGTTGAGGCTGTAAGCTTCAGTGGTCAGATGATGGCTTGTTTACCAGTTGATAGAAAAGGAAATGCCTTGCGAAATGCTATTATATGGATGGATCAGAGAAGCGTTAATGAAGTAGAGTTTATAAGAAGTGTTTTCAATGATTATGAATTCTATAATGCAACAGGTAATAGGCTAAGCCCCACATATCCTATTGCGAAAATTCTATGGCTAAAAAGAAACGAGCCAAATATATATAATACAACATATCTATTTCTACAGCCGAAAGACTATATAATTGCTAAACTTACAGAGACATTTCAAACAGATTTCTCAGATGCATCTCTCACAGCTATGCTTGACATTGTTAAAAGAACCTGGGCATTGGATATGCTAAATGAAGTTGGTATTGATACAGACAAGCTTCCAGAAATAAAACCATCGACAACAGTTGTAGGTGAGATGAATAGCGATATTGCCCATAGCCTTGGGTTTCCCCATAGACCTTCTATAGTTATTGGATGTGGAGATGGTGTATGTACAGCTGTTGGCGCAACTGCTACAGATATCTATGATAGCTATATATATCTAGGTGCATCTGCATGGCTTTCAATAATTTCTAATACCCCTCTTCTAGATAAATCTATGAGGCTATTTAATATGGTTTACATAGATCCAGCACTCTACACACCTGTTGGAACAATGCAAACAGCAGGGGCAGCTCTTAGATGGTTTCGCGACAATGTATTTCTTTTAGAGAAATCATTATCAAATATATTGGATATATCTCCATATGAATTAATTGATAGAGAAGCTGAGAAATCATCTGTTGGTGCAAATGGGCTGCTCTTTCTACCATATCTCATGGGTGAAAGAGCGCCTTGGTGGTCATCATATGCACGTGGCGTTTTACTAGGTCTTACACTTAGCCATAGCCGTAGCGATATAGCTAGAGCGGTTTTAGAGGGTATAGCTCTTAATTTAGGGCTTATTATGATGAGTTTTCTAGAGAATGATATAGATGTTAAAGAACCTGTGGCTCTGGTTGGTGGAGGTGCTAAAAGTAGGCTATGGCCCAGGATATTCTCTAGTATATACAATAAGAAGATAGCTGTATTGAGGTATAGAGAAGAGGTAGCTGCTTTGGGTGCAGGTATAACGGCTGCTTATGCTGTGAAGATATATAGTAGCTTAAGAGAAGCTAAAAATGTGAATAAACCTTTGCAGATATATTCACCTATAGCTAATGAGGTAGCTGTCTATAGGAGATTGTTGGATATATTTAAGAGAAGTTATCTTGCATTGGATGAGGTATTTAGAGAAATCGATTCTCTATATAGATCTAAATAATCTCAAATTTAAACATATTGTTTTAAACATCGATTCTCTATACCATCTACTAGCATCTCTAATAGCTTTTTAAAACAGGTATAACATATGGACCTTCAGGTATAGCTATAATTTTTCTACATTCTATCTCTCTGCATGCAATCTCAAAAGCTTCATCAGCATTTGATGCAGGTATAAGATTCATTTCTTCTAAAACACTATGTTTAACACCCTTTGTTACAACAATAACCTTATTCTTTAAAAGAACCTGCTCTAGTTTCTGAACCTGCCACTGATCTCTTAAAGGCTCGTTCAACTCAATATATTTAAGGATTTTATGCGGATCTCTGCTAATTGAGGCAAGCTCCCTAAAATGCTCATGTCCTACACCATCTCTACATTCAGAAAATATAACTATTACACCACCATTTCTAGCAACTCTAGATGCTGTAACCATGCCTTTTACAGCTTGATATAAATCTCTATCAAGTGGATATCCACCATTAGATGCCACTACAACATCTCCCTCATAAGGCACATCAACCTTTACATATCTATCTAAAACATCAACACCAGCTCTATGAGCTTTATAGACATCACCTGCAAAAACATCTACTATATTCTTCTCCTTGTCTAAAACTACATGAAGTATAAATCTATAGCTTTTAACAAGCTTCGAAGCCTCAACCATATCCTCATGAACGGGATTTCCATCTAGAAAACCATAGTCTGCTTTTGGATTGCTAAGCATTCTATATCCATGGTTTTGATATACAGTTTTTGTTGCTGAAACGCCTGGAACAATAAATTTTCTACCACCACTATAACCAGCAAAGAAATGTGGTTCTAGAAGACCTATTCCAACAACTATATCAGATTCAACAACTGTTTTATTTACATATATTTCAGTACCATATGAAGTTCTACCAAGATATACAAGGTTTTTATCATCATCAGAATTATGGCTCTCAACAATATATTCACCAGCTATCTCTTTACCAACAAGCTCAACAATTTCGCTATGTGTATGGGGTTTATGTAGACCCGTAGCAACAACAATTCTAATGTTATTTTTTAGAACACCAGCTTTTTCAAGTCTTAGTAGAATTCTCTCTAGTAGAGTTTTACTTGGCGTAGCCCTAGTTTTATCAGTTATAAGTATCGTAACTCTAAAAGAGCTCTTTACAATATCTTCAATTTTGCTAATTGCAATTGGCGAATTAAGAGAATCCTCGATAAGGTTAACAGCATCTTTATCAGGTAACCCTTTTGGAATCCTAGAATATACTGTATATATCTCTTTTGGTAGATTAAGCTCTACATATCCTTTTCCATATGGGATAGAAATATTTGCCATACAACCGCCTAGAGGTTAGATGTTTTGGAAATGTTGATATAGTTTCTGGAGATCTTTCCATAAATCCATAAATATCTCTTTAACGCCTTTATATCTCCTTGATAGATTTTCATCGGGTTCTATAACATCTATAGGTCTTAGAAATCTCTCTTCAATTTTCTCTATGCTTGGATAGAGTTTTGCTTTAAGCATTAGAGGTATCAATGTACCTAAGCCAACTAAATCGCCATAAACCTCAACCTTTTTACCATAGATAGAAGCTCTTATTATATTCCATAGCTTTGTCTTTGTACCACCACCTGTTAGCCTTATACGATCAATATCTATATTGAATAGATCTCTAAACAGCTCTATATAGCTATTCTCCATAAGAGTTATCCCTAGTATGACCCCTCTTAGAAACCTTCCAATAACAACAGATCTAGGTTCATCAACAACCTTTAGATTTATTATAGCTGCATTCATTAAAGGGTCGTAGAATGGGCTTCTATCACCTGGTGGAAGAAATAGAAACTCTGTACCTGGCTCTACATTCTCTATATATCTAAAAGCCTCCTCTATATTTATCCCAAGAACTTTTTCTATAAACCATGATAGAAATGCACCAGTAAAACCAGTAGCTGCACCTGCTAGATAGCCTTTTATTGGATGTATATGATAGTATATAGATTGATGAATAACAAACTTATCTGTAACTATTTTTGGAACTGTTGTGCTACCGCTATAGATATTAACATCGCCTATCTTAAGAGCTCCACCAGCTAATGCAGAAGCGTTTCCATCTGTCATGCCATGGAATATCTTAGCATTTGACAAACCTATCTTCTCAGCATATCTACTTGTAGCCTCACATATATATTCTCCACATGGAACAGGCCTAGGCATTTTATCTATATCTAGTCCAAGTTCATGAAATATCTCTTCAAACCATTTTGGCTTATCTGACGATATATCTAAGCCAAACTTTAATGCATTTGTATAATCAGTCTCTATATCACTCCAAATCTCATTTTCTTTTCTGCATAATCTATATAGAATCCATGTAGCTGCAGGCACAATCCACCTAGTTCTATTATATAGACCTGGATTATATAGCTTCATATGGTATAGCTTTACAATAGGGGATGCAGGATCTACAGTAACGCCTTTTCTAGCTAGTATCTCTATAGATGGAAATATCTTTATCTTGCTATATATATCTAGGCGTTTTTCATAATACATAACAGGATTTGTCAATGGCTCGCCATATTCATCAACAGGTATATATGTTCCAGACGTGCTATCTACTGAAACATATTTTTCACATGTTTTACATTCTTTAACTATAGATGGCATAGCAGCTTCTATAGCTCTTAGCCATTCATAGACATCTTGCCTAGCTATAGGCTCTCTACCAATAGCTATTGGAAACCCATTTATATCGTATACCTCTACCCTAACCCCGCTACTACCAACATCTATACCTATTAATAGTATAGAGCTCAAAAAATCACCTTCTATAGCCTATAATCTCTAAAAACCTTATATAAGCATCTTCGTGTTCTTTTGAATACTGTGGCTCGAATACCTTTATAGGATAGGAGTTTCTTACATATTCCCTAAGCTCTTTCAAAGACTTTATAATCCCTAGACCAGCAGCCTGTATAAGTATATTCCCTATAGATGTCGCCTCATCAGGCCCAGCATAGACTACCTTATCTGTAAAATCCGCTGTTAACTGGTTTAAGAACCAGTTTCTAGATCCACCTCCAAAAATGTTTATATGTTTAAGTCTCTTGCCAAGTAGATCTTCAGCTTGCTCAAATACAAGTCTATATTTTAATGCAAGGCTCTCAAAAACTATTCTAAACAACTCTCCTAAGCTAGAGGGTTTTTCCTGTTTTGTTTTCTCAAGATATTTCATAATTTCACTAATCATATCTTCAGGAGCTACAAATCTTTCATAATCAGGGTCTATAAATGCTTTAAATGGCTTTGAATCCCTAGCCATTTTAAGAATATCGTCATATGTAAGCTGCTGGCCTTTATCAGCTAGGATCCTTCTAATCTCTTCTACTATCCACATGCCTTGCACATTTCTAAGAAATGTTATTGTGTTAAATGCCCCACCCTCATTCGTATAGTTGTACTCCATGGCTTTTCTATTTATTAAAGGCTTTGGAAGCTCTATACCTACAAGAGACCATGTACCAGAGCTTATATAACCAGCATCTTCATCTATCATAGGACCTGCAGCAATAGCTGATGCAGTGTCATGTGTAGCTGGTGCAACTATATCTATGTCTCTAGATATATCTAGCTCTGATGCAAGCCTAGACTCGATTTTTCCAAGCTTTGTACCAGGTTCTATAACCTCTGGAAATATATGTATTGGTATACCAAGTGCTTCAAGAATATCAAAACACCATTTCTTAGATCCAGGGTCTAGAAATTGTGATGTTGTAGCTTCTGTATATTCGGCTACAGCAACTCCAGAGAGCCAGTAATTGAAGAGGTCAGGTATCATGAGAAATGTTTTTGCAATTCTAAGTTTAGGGTCCTTTGACTTAACCATAGAATATATCTGAAACAGTGTATTGATTCTTATAAACTGTATCCCTGTTCTCTCATATATCTTATCCTTTGGAACAATGCTAAATACCTCCTCCATTATATTTTCAGTTCTTGGATCTCTATATGTATGTGGATTACCAAGCAGCTCACCTGTTTCATCAAGAAGAGCAAAATCTATACCCCATGTATCAACACCTATAGAAACTAGCTTCTCTCCATATCTTCTATATGCAAGCTTTATAGCTTGCTTCATTTCATGCCAAATTCTTAAAACATCCCAATATAAACTATTGCCTAATCTAATCATGAAATTGGGGAATCTATAAAGTTCTTCAACGCTAACCTTCTTTTCCTTTTCATCAACAACGCCAATCATAGCTCTACAGCTACTAGCACCAAGATCAAATCCTAAAATAATATATCTATCCATATATAGCCACATAATAAATAAAACATTTAGCTGGGTTAAAAACATTATCTTTAGTAGAATTGATTTCCTCCAATAAATTATCAAAGAGATGATGGCTGTGGAAACGCTGTGTCGATGAAAACAGTTATATTTTATCAAAAGACTATAACTGGTTTTATATATTGTTTTCTTGATTCACCCTTTAAAATATTTAGAGCTTCCTCAAGATCTATTCTATCTATTATCTTGTTGAACTCTTTCATAGATTTTAAAACATCTATGGCTCTATACATTGTATATGGATTTACATATGACCCTATGATCTTTACCTCTTTTCTATATATTTGATGTGGCTCAATCTCAACTTTTTTATTTGGTGGTGCAACACCAAACAGCAGTATTTTTCCTTTAGGTGCTATAAAATCAAGCTTCAATATTCTTGATATAGCATCTATATTTCCTGATGCGTCTATAACCATATCAAATCCTCTGCCATCTGAAACTTCATTAGCTATCTTAGCTATGTCAACATTAAGTGGGTTTTCGACAACATCAGCACCAATGTCTTTAGCTATATCTATTCTATGTTTAGCTACTTCAAACACAGCTATTTTCGCTGATGTAAACCTCTTTAACAGTATTAGAAATATAAGCCCTATGGGACCTGCACCAAATATGGCAATGCTGTGAGCATTATATGGAGATACAAGGTCTATTCCATGTAGAATACATGATATAGGCTCAGCTAATGCTGCTACATCAAACGATATATCTTTAGGTATTCTATATACAGCTTTAGCAGGAACCACAACCTTTTCAGCCATACCACCGTCTCTAGTAACACCTATACCCTCCCACCGCTCACAGTAATTGCTATATCCACGTCTACAATAATAACACTCACCGCAAAAAACATTAGGATCAACAACAACACTATCACCAACAGAAACATCACTAACATTACCACCAACATCATCAACAACACCTGAAAACTCATGCCCAGGTACAATAGGGTATGAAACCCTAGACTCCTCACCTCTAAAGATATGTATATCAGTACCACAAACACCGCAAGCCTTAACAGAAACCAAAACCTCGCCAACTCCAGGCTTAGGATCATCAACATCCTTTATATAAGCTTCAAAAGGCTTACTTATAACAAGAGCCCTCAATTCAACCACGCTTCATTTACTATTTACAGATATTTCAAAAGCTTTAAATCTATATCAAGTATAGTAATCTTATAACTTAGCTCTAAACTTATTAAAAGAACCATCATGACTTAGCTATATTATGACATTAAATAGTTAAATCCTTTAAACTTAACCTATCTATATAAAGCAAAACACAATTTTAGGTTGGTATTAGATAGATATTAAGTAGATTGGTAAATTAAATTGAAGATAGTGAGATTTATATATTAAGTTATAAGTTACTGAGGATATATGTTAATTGGTGTATATTGTGAGGCTTGGTAGAATTGTTGGTAGAATTGGCCATATATATCCAATTAGAAGAAGAATTGGCCATATATATCCAATTAAGAGGGTTGATGCTTTAAGTGGTTGTGAGAATAAAACTTAAAATTGTTAGTAGAAGTGGCAAAGAGATTGAAACATCTGCTCTTGTAAATTCAGGTTTTGAAGCTGAGACTCCTCAGCTCTTAATCCCAAGGTCACTAGCTTATGAACTGGGTCTATGGCCGCCTCCTCTAGAAGCTTTACTTATTGAGGTCGGAACTGCTGGGGGCCCTGTTAGAAACTATCTCATTCCAAAAGTAATTGATGTATATGCACTAACTAGCGATAGGATTGTAGGACCTATTAAATGCGATGCCATGATCTCTACACTGGAATATGAGGTTTTAATAAGCGATGCACTTGGCTCAGAACTTGGTATTGTGATACTAGATTTAAAGGGACTATGGAAATTTAGAGATGAAGATAAAGCTAGAGTAAGTGAAGCGCCACAGTACTGGTTCTAAATATCATCTATAATTATTTAGATTAAAGCTACCATATTTCTATTTTCTATATAGAGCTCTATTTTCATGAATAAAGTAGCATTAATACTGCTATAGTTTTATGATCAAATTAATAATTTCTATAATAGGTTAACTCTTTTTAACTCCATAGCAATTTCTTTTAGTTTTAATGTTATTAGCATCTATGTAATTAGAATGAATAAACTTTTACATTTATAAATTCAAATATTAAATAGCTTGGTAGGTGTATGAAAATGTTCAAAGTAATAGAGGCTATGAATTTGTTTTCAATACGAGGATATAGAAGTCCCAATTTCTATATTCAGGGTAGGGGTGTGTTGGGTTTTTTGGGTAGGTTGGTTAGGAGGTTTGGTGGGAGGGCTTTGGTTTTATCTGATTTTGATGTTAAGAGAGTTGTTGGTGGTGTTGTTGAGGAGGGTTTGAAGAGCTATGGTATAGACTATATATATGTTATTTTTAATAGGGAGTGTAGCTGGGAGGAGATAAACAGGGTTACAAAAATAGCTATTGAAAACAGCGTTGATATGGTTATTGGTGTAGGTGGTGGAAAAACACTAGACACAGCAAAAGCAGTAGCAATACCAAACAAACTAGCAGCAATAATGATACCAACAATAGCATCAACAGACGCACCAACTGTTGGTGTAAGTGTTATTTATACAGAGCCCTACCCAGGTGAATTTCTAGAGGCTGTTAGTTTTCCAAGGAATCCTGATATGGTTATTGTTGACACCGAGGTTATAGCCAAGGCACCACCAAGATTTCTAGCAGCTGGTATGGGTGATGCTGCATCGCATTATTGGGAAACAAAATCAATACTACAAGGAAATAAACCAAACTTTGTATATATGGATTATGAACATGGAAAAGGTGTAGAGCCTTTAAAGCCTTTTGATATAGGGTTTTTGTTTGCGAAGCATGCTTGGGATATAATATATAGGTATGGTGTTGAGGCTATGGATTCTGTTAGAATTGGTGCTGTTACACCAGCTCTTGAACTTGTTGTATATGCAAACACCCTCCTCAGTGGATTGGCTGTTGAGAATGGTGGTACTGCTTTGGCTCATGCTATTGGAAATGGTTTAAGTGTTTTGGAAAAGAAGATGAGGCCTATCCAATACCATGGAGAGATGGTGGCATTTGGAACACTTGTAGAAATAGTAGCTGAGGAAACAATAGAAGAAGCAAAAAAATATATATGCTGGGCACACAAAATAGGACTACCAACAACACTCAAAGAACTAGGAATAGAAAACCCAACAGAAGAAGATCTATACAAAATAGCTGAGAAATCGAAATCAACATTAGGTTTTGCTAGGATACCGTATGATATAGATCAAGAGAGATTAGTTGAATTGATAAAGGTTGCTGATTCTATAGGTAGGAAATTCTCAGAGCTATGTCCAAGGATGGCATATGGATAGGTGATTTCCATGTCTTTAGAAGAGTCTCTGAATGAGTTAAAGGGTATTTCTTTTAAGAGGTTGTTTGATTTAAGTGGTAGAAAAGCTGTTGTTACTGGTGGGGGTGGTGGTATATGTAGTGCTATTGCCTATGGGCTGGCGGAGTTCGGTGCTGATATTGCATTGATAGATCTAAATGTGGAGAATCTTGAGAAGGTGAAAAACTTTCTTAAAGAGAGATTTCCTGAGAGAAAGGTAATGGCTTTTGCAGCTAATGTGTGTAGCTATGATGAGGTGGTTAAAGCTGTTGATGATATTGTTAAAGAGTTTGGTAGAATAGATATATTGGTGAACTGTCATGGAATTGGCCAATGGGTTTCAGCTGAGGCGATGAGCTTAGATGACTGGAATAAAATGATATATACAAATCTAACATCTATATTTATAGTAAGCCAAGTTGTTGGTAGATATATGATAAAGCAAAGATATGGAAAGATAATAAATATAGCTTCTATGTCGGGACACATAGTAAATACACCACAGCCCCAATCACACTACAATACATCTAAAGCTGGAGTAATACATTTAACAAAAAGTCTAGCTGCTGAATGGGCTAAATACAATATATATGTTAATAGTGTTAGCCCAGGCTATACACTTACACCACTTGTTGAAAAGTTGCTCAAGCAAGAACCTAGATATGCTGAGTTATGGAAATCTATGATACCGTTAAATAGATTTGCAAAACCATATGATATAGTAGGAGCAGTAATATTTCTAGCATCAGATGCATCAAACTATGTTACAGGAACAGATATTCTTGTTGACGGAGGCTATACAATACTATAACATAGCACCAACACCTATAGCTCTGATAGCAGTAAAGCAACGTCTTGTTAACAGCTAGCATATCTATGTCTAGAATGTTTTAACAATATAGCATTTAAGATTAAATCAAGAGTATATTCTTTAATTTAACAATATCTATAAACATTATTACAATATCTCTTTTAACCTCTTTACCAAGAATATCTATTAAGATAGTGCTTAGATTAAAATGTTGAAAGGTGATATAGCTTTTAATAATATGTTAGGTGTAGCTAATGTCTTATTTTGATGAAAGCGAGTTTGATAGATGGATAAAAAGTGCATTGAGAACCATCGACTCTGCTAAAAGGGATTTAGATGGTGGTGACTATAACTGGTCTTGTTTTAAATCCCATCAAGCTGTTGAAAAGGCGTTAAAAGCAGTTTTATGGGGGGTTGGAAAGCCTAGAGTTGGGCATTCTCTTATTCATTTGCTAAGCTACTTGAAAGAGGATATAGGTGTAGAAGTTCCAGAGGATATAAGCAATGCATGTATAGTTTTAAGTAAATACTATACACCAACCAGATACCCTGATGTTTGGAGCGAGGGTATACCTGAGGAATATTACTCAAAAAGAGAAGCTGAAGAAGCTATAAAACTTGCTATACATGTTATTGAGTGGGTTAGAGAGCTATGGAGAAGATTGTTGAGGAGAGGTTAAAAGCTAGAGAAAACGCTATTCAAGAAGCCAAAACCTTCGCTATCTGCATAGCTAAGAAACTTGGAAAAATCACAGCAATTCTTTTTGGTAGCTATGCTAGAGGGGACTTCAATGAGTGGAGCGATATAGATGTGCTAATATTAGCTGAAAACCTTCCCCAAAACCCTATCAAAAGACTCGACTTAATACAAAACTGTTTAGAGAAAACACCAAGAATAGAACCCTTAATAATCACGATAAGTGAATTCACAAAAATGAAAAATAAAAACCCAGCTATTATAGACGCTTTAAAAAACGGTGTAATATTGATTAATAACCTTGAGACATCAATACAGTAAAACCTTTATTATATACAAATTTCTATAAACTTTCATCATAGCTCTGCATAAATAAACAAATAATCTCTAGAAATACAATAGCAATTAATCATTAAAAACAGGAAGGTTCAAAACTCTAATTTTGATACAATCCTAAATCTAAGGCTAGACATTGTGAAATATTTTAATACTACTTAGGATGTTCTAAATATAATTTGAACTACCTCAGAAAAATTTTTAAACAACATTGACATCTTAATTATTGGTAATGATAAATGCATCCCATAGTTAAATATGTTGTTCAGAGATTTTTAAGGATGCTCTTGACTATATGGATAGGTCTAACATTGGTATTTATTGTCTCACGTCTTATGCCATTTAATCCTGCTGATATTCTCATAGCTAGAATTCTGGCTCTTGGTACAAGATTAAGGGCTGAAGAGATTGAAGCTATGAGAAATACGATATATGGTTTATTTGGTTTAGGAAAACCTATATATATCCAGTATTTCGAGTTTTTATACCGCTATCTAGTTGGGGATATGGGTCCTTCTTTTACATATTTCCCTACAAAGGTTTCAGAGGTTATTGCTGCAGCATTGCCTTACACTATATTTCTTCTTCTACTAGCATCTATAACATCGTGGGTTATTGGTAATGTAATTGGTGTAGTAGCTGCTTTATCTAGAAGAGAGAAGCTAAGTAGAGCTATGGAATATACTATATTAAGCATACAGCCTATACCCTTTGCAGTATTTGCTTTAGCATATCTGATATTCTATGTACTTGTACTTAGATTGTCTATACCAGCTGGTGAAGTGTTGTATGGAAAGCCTTTTTGGTATATAATAAGATCTATGTTTCAGCGTAGTCTTCCACCATTAACAGCAATGCTTATATGGAATTGGATGGGAAACTTTCTATCTATGAAGAGTCTTGCAATAAAGTTGAAAAATGAGGACTTTATAGACTATGCAAAACTTAGAGGAGCGTCACGTCTGGCTATAGTTCAATATGTAGCGAGAAATGCTATTGTTCCACAATTCACATATCTATTACTTGGTTTAGGAATGATGTTTACGGGTAATGCGTTAGTGGAATATCTCTTTTCTTATCCAGGGATAGGAATACTTTTCGTTACATCAATAGTTAATGCGGATTATAATCTTATGTTGGGAATAGCATATATGTCTATTGTTGGTGTAGCTATAGCTGCTTTTCTACTTGATATAATGTATCCTTTGATAGATCCTAGAATAAGATATCCAGGGCAATAAGGTGAGATAAATGGGCTTCAAAGATATGGTTAAAGATAAAATGTTTATAGCTGTACTGACAATTGTAATAGGTATAGTGCTATATATTGTTATATATACAAACTATTTTATTAAAATAGATCCAAGCAAGTGGTATTCACATCCACAAGGTATTCCACCAAGCAGTAAATATCCATTTGGAACAACACTTACAGGTCAAAACCTAGTAGACCTTGTTCCAGCTGCTCTTAAAAACTCTATAGTAATAGGAGTTACAACAGCATTAACATCAACAGTTATAGCAATTACATTGGCAGCTCTTGTAACAATAGCTAGAAAAGGTGTATCAGCTTTAATGATCTTTATAGATACAATGTGTACCATACCTCCTCTACCAATCTTGATAGTTATGATATTTACATGGAGAGACTATATAACGATGCCGGTGATAGGCTTAATCCTATCTATATTTGGTTGGGCATGGCCTTCAAGAGCATTGATATCAACTTTATCTAGCTTAAAGGAAAGAACATTTATATATACATCATATTTATCTGGATTACCATCATATATGATAATGTTTAAGGATTTCATGCCATTTATAATGAGATATATATTGGTTGGCTTCATCAATTTAATGTTGTGGGCAATAGGTATGGAGACTACAATATCTATGTTTGGTGCTATGAAGATGGAAACCCCAACTATTGGAACAACACTTTACTGGGCATTGCAATACCAGGCATTTCTACTTGGACTCTGGTGGTGGTACTTAATACCAGTTCTATTTCTAATAGCCTTAGTATTGCCATTATATATGATTGGTATAAAGATAGATGAGTATCTAACCTCATAGAGGAATGCAAATATGGGTAAAGAATATTTAGATAGAGAAGCCATTCTTAAAATTGTTAATGTAGATGGAGGTTATGTTATAAAATATAGAGGTAGATCAGCAAAGTTTATTCATGCAGTAAACAATGTCTCTTTAGAGCTTTACCCCAATAGAATTATAGGCATTGCTGGTGAGTCTGGCTGTGGTAAATCAACACTTGCAAAAATAATATATGGTGCTATAGAGCCACCTCTAGAAGTTAGACAAGGATCTGTTTTATTAAAAATGTCTGAAGGATATAAAGATATTCTAAAGATAGATAGGGCATATATATCTAGAGATATATGGTGGAAGGTTTTAAGCTATATTCCACAGAACTCTATGAATGTTCTAAATCCAATGAAGAGAATAAGAGATACCTTTATAGAGACATTCAAGTTTCATGGAATAAATATTGATAAAAAAGAGATAACTAGATATATTAAAGAGACATTCAATGTATTTGGAGTACCTATAGATGCTATAAATGCTTATCCACATCAGCTTAGTGGTGGTATGAAGCAGAGAATTGTTATATCACTATCTCTATTATTTGATCCGAAGATAGTATTATCTGATGAACCAACTACAGCAGTAGATGTTGTAACACAACTAGGTATTTTAACATCGTTAAAGGAGTGGCAAAGAGAGAAAAAATCTTCGATGATTATAATATCTCATGATATGGGTGTACATGCATATATGGATGATGAGGTAGCTATAATGTATGCTGGTAGTATTGTCGAGAAGGGTAATGCTGAGGATATATTTAAAGATCCTCTGCATCCATATACAAAAATTCTAATATCGTCACTTATAAAGAAAGGTGAAAAGACTATTAAAAGAGGTATCTCAGGTTCTCCACCAGATCTATCTAACCCTCCACCTGGCTGTAGGTTTCATCCTAGATGTCCATATGCTATGGATATATGTAGAAAAGAAGAACCACCAATAATAGAGATTGGGATTGGTAAATTAGTTAGTTGCTGGCTTTATTCTAAGAGGTGAAGATCATGGATGTTGATTTAAATAACTATCTATTGTATGTTGATAGGGTAACAAAGTTGTTTGGCTATGGTTTACTAGGACTTAGAAAATTCAAGGCGTTGGATGAGGTAACTATCTCTCTTCCATCTCAAGAACCTAAGCTTTTTGTCTTGATAGGTGAAACAGGTAGTGGTAAAACAACACTACTTAGAATAATTTTAAGAATAATTGCTCCAGATATGGGCTCAGTTTACTATAAGGGTAAAAATATATTTGATATGAGATCTTCTGATGTTAAATGGTATAGAAGAGAAGTTCAAGCAATATTTCAAGATCCCTATGAAACATTTAGCCCTCTAAGAACAATAGACAGTTATCTATTTGATGTATCTAAATACTTACTTGGTATCAATAGAAAAGAGGCTGAAACCTTAATCGATGAAACACTGAGATTTGTTGGTTTAAGTCTAGATAGAGTTAAGGGTAAGAGAATAAGAGAGTTTTCAGGTGGTGAGCTTCAAAGAATATCTATAGCAAGAGCAATACTCTCTAAACCTGGTTTGCTACTAGCAGATGAACCTGTTTCAATGTTGGATGCCTCATTAAGGGTGAATATATTAAACATATTTAAAGAGATAAAAGAAAAGTTAAAGCTGTCAATAATATATGTTACACATGACTTAGTTACAGCTTATTATGTGGGTGATGAAATGGCTGTTTTATATCGAGGTATCTTAGTGGAGTCTGGGCCCATGGAATATATATATAAGGATCCTTTGCATCCATATACACAACTATTAATGAATTCTATTCTAGAACCAGACATTAATATTAAAAATAGAATAAAACCTGTTAAACTTTCATCAATTGAAATAAAAGAATTCTTAGCACCAGGATGTAGATTTGCATCTAGATGTCCATATGCAATGTCTAAATGTACTAAAGAAGTACCCCCTTCTATAATAGTTGATGGAAAAAGAACTGTTAGATGCTGGCTTCATGTTAAGTAAAATTATATTATTATATCATGAAAATTTAAAAATACTGGGACACGTAGAAATAAGTGGAGTGAATTGGTATGATAGTAAGAGGAAGATATTTAAACGCAATATTAATGCTATTAATAATAGTTCTATCAAGTATATATTTAATATCCATGCCTCATACATATTCACAGCTACCTCTTCCACCGGGTGTAGCTAGAAAAGATGTTGTAATAATTGATGTGATACATGGAAGAACACCTACACCCGACAACTTTAATGTATGGGTAATAGGAATACCACAGGGTCACATACATCAATTCTGTGTAGATACATTATGGTATGCAAATTTATCAGATCCTGCTGGAACACTAGTTAACATACTTGCAGCAGGCGATCCTGAATATAAAGATAATTACATGACACTTATTATAAAGTTGAAACAAGGAGTTTACTGGAGTGATGGTGTAGAGTTTACAGCAGATGATGTTGTATTCACAATCAATACCATAGCTGCTAATCCCAATCTTAACTGGAATGCTGTTGTAAAAACTTGGGTTTCAAGTGTTAGAGCATTAGATAAATATACTGTTGAAATAAAGCTTGTGAAGCCTAATCCATATGCACATTACATGTTTGTGGTACAGGCATGGAATGCCATGTACATAATGCCTAAACATTACTTTGAGAAGATAGGTGCAGAGAATATACATACAGATAAGTTCAATCCACCAATCTGTATAGCTCCATACGTATTACATTCATATGATCCTGGTGGTATGTGGTTCTTATGGAAGAGAAGAGACGATTATTTAAGATCAAGCTTAGGTGATTTAGTACAAAAACATGGATGGTATGGAGGTCCTCAATGGGTATTAATGAGGGCATTTCTAACAGAATCTGCAAAAGTTCTAGCTATACTTGCTGGAGAACTAGATACAATGTTTGACCCATCGCCAGAAGCATTTGATACTATATTAAAGGCTATGGGTGAAAGGATACAGCCATGGTTCACTGAATGGCCGTATTTCTGGGGCTTTGATCCAACAAATAGAGGCATATACTTCAACCACCTAGTGTATCCATACAACATATCTTTAGTTAGATGGGCACTAGCATTAGCTGTAAATATGACGAAGGTTATGACGGAGGCATATGGAGGGATTCAACGAATTTTCATACTACCAACAGGAACCCTAGGACCTACACTATATTGGGAGAAAAAACTTCTGCCATGGTTAAAAGACCTAGAGATAACATTGCCAGATGGCTCAAAGTTTAAAGTATTTGACGATACTATACCATCCAAGATATATAGCTGGGCAAAAGCCCAGGGATATATCAAGGAAGAATGGAGTAAAGAAAGAATAACGACAACATGGGGTATTGGCTGGTGGAAATATGCACCAGATGTATCAGCAAAGATACTAGAGGGACTAGGGTTTAAGAGAGGTCCTGATGGATCATGGTATCTACCCAATGGCTCTAAATGGAAAATGACATTGAATATACCAACATATGAACTAGATGCTGTTAGACTTGGACAAGCTGTGGCATCAATGTGGAAGGAATTTGGAATAGATGTAAGTGTTGTAACACTAGATGCAACGCCGTTCTGGAATGCAGCTCAATATGGAAATTTTGAAACAGGGTCTTACTGGGGTCTATACGCATTTGCTTCAAGTCCATTTGTAATTCCATATAATTACCAAACATTAAAATGTGAATTTGTGAGACCTAGAGGTAACTTCTCCCCTAACTGGGCAAGATATTGTAATCCAAAATTAGATGAACTAATTGATAAAGCATTATCATTATTACCTGGAACCGCAGAACAAATCGCATTAACAGAAGAAATAATAAAGACTGTTGTAAGTGATATGCCCGCTATGACATCTGGGGACTGTAAAAAACTACTATTCTATGTAAAAGATTATTGGGAAGGATGGCCATCAGCAGAAAAACCAGGAGTTAATCCAATGTTCTGGTGTATGCCATTCAAAATACAGTTAATGCAACTTTATCCAAAGGGATGGAAACCAACACCTACTCCTAAACCAACACCTACTCCAACCCCGACTCCTACTCCTACTCCTACGCCCACTCCTACTCCTACACCATCGCCTACTCCTACTCCCACTCCGACACCTACGCCAACACCTGTTCCTGGTGTTGTTACAGTAACTGTTAAAGCTACAACAACAGTTACATCAACAGTTATATCAACATCAATCTCAACAGCTATATCAACAACAACTAAAATTGAAACAGTTACAGAATGGACAACAACAACAATAATATCAATAGTACTACTAATAGTTGGATTTGCAATAGCATGGCTCATAAAAAGAAAATAAAAATAAAATAAATTATTTTATCCAAAATAAATTTGTTTTTTAATGTTTTATTTCTATTATTGCTGTTCCTTTTTTAGGTGCTTTAACTTCTATTGTAGTTGAGTTGATTAGGTTTGTTACTATGTCCCCTCCAATTTTTCTAATATCTTTAACTGAGTTTTGTGTATATATTTTGGCTTTCTTTTCATATCCATGGTTAATTAACATAGCTATGTCGCTTTCTTTGCCTTTGTATATAGCTATCTCTATTTCAGGGTTGTCGCATCTATATGGTCTTTCTATGTTTATCTCCTTTGCTATAGAATCATATATTTTGTAATAGTTTTTGCTCCAGTCTATGGTTTCTTGTCTAGATACTATTGTTTCTATTGGTATTAGCGATAGATATGCCATACCTTTACCTCTCTTAGCTTTGAATATAACCGGGTTTCCGTTTTTGTCTATAGCTACTGTTTCAGCATCTACAGCTTTAGCTAGGTATGTATATATTGGTTCTTGAACCTCTATATCTATTTTATCGCCTTTTCTAAGTTCTCCAAAGTCTTTTACAAATTCTATTGTTGTTAAGCCGTGGATTTTGTATCCTATAGAGCCTGCTTCAAGAATGTTTTCAACACCGAATATCTCTATCCATAGATGTGTTGGTGCCTCATGTAATGCTCTAAGATTTGCAACTCCTCTTATAACAGATGTATATACAGCTCCACCATTCTCTATATAGTCGAAAATTTTTCTCCATGTAGATGAGAGTGCCACTATTGTAGAGGGCATTATAATAAGCTTTTTGCTCTTTATAGCCCTCTCTATATCTAGTTCAAATATCATAGATGTTTGTATACCAGCTGCAGATGCCAGAATATATGCTCCTATCAACGGCTGAATTAAAAGCTGTTGCCCAGCTATGTCTCTATATCTTATGAATTCATAGTCTTTAAATATATAGAATGGTACAACAATAGATGTATTTGAAAATCTTTTAAACTTTTCATGGAGACCCATCTCCTCAACTTCTCTAAGCTCTTCAGAAAATCTCTTCACTATATATGCAGCTGGTTTTAATGAACCATCCTTTCTAACTATACCAAAAGCAAGCTCTAGAGGTCTCCATTCATATGGAGGATCAGACTCATGTGGAAAGTCTGAAAAGCACCATATAAATGCACCAGATGCTCCATGAGCTAATGCAGTATATAGAACCTCATTTATGAATCTAGCTTGCGAGTCTTCAGAAAATTGATGGGTACTAAAACCAAATTCCTCTAGAACTATAGGTATATCGCCATCATTTGAAAACAGCTCTAGTACAGCACTATATATATATCCATGTCTTACAACATCGCTGTCATAGAGATATAAATGGGGGCCAACATAATCAACAAAATCTCTAACATTTGGAGTTTCCTGCATATATTCATTTGGTATATCGCCGGATGAAACTACATGGCTAGAATCAATACTTTTTACGGTTTTTGAAAAAGCTCTTAGCAGTGCAAGGGCCTCATCTCTATTCCCAGCCTTTTTAACAAGGCTAATCTCATTACTTAAAATCCATCCACCAATACTATCATAGTCCTTAAACCTTTTAACAATAGCTTCAATAAATCTGCATGTCTTTTCAATACTTGATGGGGTATAAAGATCTTCGAATCTTGTCCATGGAATTCTCCAGTTCTTTCCACTCATATGGCCAACTATAAGGCTTGCAAATCCAGCAATTCTATTCTCTTCTAAAATTCTAAGAAACTTATCAAGCTTTTCAAAAGAATCTCTATATATATTGCCATTTTCATCAGCAAAATCCTCATCTTTAATGAAAAATCTTACAGCTCTAATACCAAGCTCCTTCATAAGCTTAACATCTTCAGCTATATCAGCTTCATTCCAATCTCTCCACATCCTAATATTTGTTTTTCTAGGCCAATAATTCACACCCAATAGAAATCTAAATCTATTATCAACTAGTATTATACTCCCTCTTTTCTCTATCCTCAATATCACCACCTAACAATAAAGACAAAATAAATAAGAAATATAAATTTTTATGACCTCCTCAAATTCAACTTCAGTAGAACTCCTTTCCAACACTTTACCAATATTTATTCTTTAATGGGAAAGGATATATTTATACTACTTTCTTTCTATGAAACCTCTTATCCTTATACATATCTCACACATATCTATGTCAGAGCCGTGCATCAGCTTATCTGAGAATTCTTTAATTATATTAGATATATTTGATGTTTTCAATATTTTTTCAAGGTTATGAATCTTTCTTTTTTTATGTATTACATAGTTGATTAGAGGTTGTGGCACCTTTGCTAGTTTAGCTGCTTGGAACTGCGATAAGTTATATCTATTCATTAAATCTAGTGCTATAGCTATTCTTATAGCAGTTGAATAGTCTCTTATAAACTGTTCGCAAAACGATTTTTTAAACATATTATTCACACCTCTAACTCTTCTACAGTCTTCTCTATATAGATTTCATAAAAGTTATCCCTATTATATATCTCCATCTTTGCTACTCTAAATAGCTCAATGGTTTGCTTTAACATATCCACACACTGCTTAGAAGTTGTTAAAACCACTATCTTCTCGTTTCTTCTTACCTTAGACAACACTTTAACAGTCTTTACCAATGGTCCTGGACACTCCTCACCTCTAAAATCAAGATACATCATTTTTATCTCCATGAACTTATTCTTCTAAGTCTCTCAACAGCATTGGGAACAACATTTAATGTATATTCAACATCTTCTTTGCTATGATAATGAGAAAGCTTAAACAATATACTTCCATGAGCCTCTTCATGTTTTCTGCCAATAGCTAGTAGAACATGGCTTGGCTCTAAAACCCTGCTACTACATGCACTACCACTAGAGACATATATACCATTTAAGCTAAGCTCAACAGTTAAAGCCTCACCTTCAACATATAAAAAGCTTAGATTAGCGTTATTAGCTACTCTCATTTCATTTAATGGTCCATTAACCAATACATTTGGAACTTTATTGAGAATGCCATACATCAATTTATCTCTAAGGTTTTTAACATAGTCTACTCTATAGCTAAAATCGCTAAACATTATCTCAACAGCTTTCTTAAACCCTGCTATAAGAGGAACATTTTCAACACCTGGCCAAAGCTTCTCAACACTTAACTGTCCTTTTAAAGGTGGTTCAAGCTCTAAGCCTTTTCTAATATATAGAGCACCTACACCTCTAGGCCCATGAATCTTATGGCTGCTAATAGTCATCATATCTATACCAAGTTTCTCTACATCTATAGATATCCATCCATAGGCATCAGCTGCATCTGTATGGAATATAGCTTTAGGGTTTATAGACTTTACAACATCTATAAGCTCTTTAAGTTTCTGTATAGTTCCAATCTCATGGTTAACCATCTGAATGCTAACTAGAATAGTGTCTTTATCTATATAAAACTTTAGAATTTCTGGATCTATAAAACCCTCTCTATCAACAGGAACTAGAACTGTTTTAAAGCCAAGCAAATCAGATGCAAATTGAGCAGGAAAAATAACACTTAAATGTTCTATAGATGATAAAACTATTTTCTTGCCTTTATTCTCTTTGTTTTTAAGTAGATATCCTAGAATAGCAAGGTTGTTGGCTTCTGTACCGCTATGTGTGAAAACAATATTTTCAGGTTCGCTTAATCCTATAGTCTTTGCTACAAGCTCTTTTGTTTCATAGATGATCTCCAGAGCTTCCCAGCCAACTCTATGAGTTATAGATGGATGGCCATAGCCCTTCTGGTTAAAGTATGGTATCATAGCATCTACAACTTCCTTAGGTACGAAACCACTATTCTCCAAATCAAAATATACTTCTTTATAAGGCTTTCCATGTGTATTTAAAAGCTCTTTTAATTTTTGAGACATCGACATAGCTAGGTCCTCTTTCTAGCTATTAGTAGACTAGATCTATCATCAATATTCTTTACATCTTCTACAACATATCCATATTTAGATAAAAATAGCTTCATAGCTTCTTCTGGTATATCATCAGATCTAAACAATATCCTTATCTCATCTATATCTTCAGAAGCAAGTCCTGCTAAGGCATTACCCAATTTTATAACAGGGTGAGATGTACAGCTTACAGAAACATATCTTAAATCAATCTCTTTACTCTTCATCTATTTTCACCAAGAGCTTTTATAGATCTATAGTATCTCTCCATCATCTCTTCCTCTTCAAAGACCTGTTTCTCTTCAATAGTAAAATCTTTAGGAAGCCAAGAAGGATTCTCTTCAATTTTTCTATAGTAAGCTCTTATACCTCTTTTTAAAGCACCAACAGCTAAAATACTACAGTGATATTTTATCGGTGGCAAACCTCCAAGAGAATCTGATATCATTTTCCATGAAATTCTCCAAGCATCTTCTAATCTTTTCCCAGTTATAATATCTGTTAAAATGCTTGCTGCAGCAATATTTGCTGCACATCCATAGCTCTCAAAAGTCGCCTTCTCTATAAAATCTTCTCCATTTATACGAACAATCTTTAGATAAAGCCTTATCATATCTCCACATGCAGGACTACCAGCACTTTCAACAACAGTAGCATCGCTTAGTGATCCAAGATTCTTTGGATTTCTAAAGATTTCAAGCACCTTTGGACTATATGGCAATGGTATTCTTGTACTCAATTTAAACACCAATAACAATAGTATTAATAAAAATTATAAACTTTGCCTAAATGAATATCATTTATTTGACTAGCTATAGATCTATTGAAACATTTCTAGTATGATTAAGAAAACAGTTAGCAGGGAAAGTTTTAAATATATTAATATAAACATTATATCGTTAAATTTAAGATGATAGTGGTGAGATGTTATAGCCTTAGAAAATGTTGTATCTATACTTGATAATGGTATTAGAGAAAAGTTTTTGAATCTTATAGAATGGTATAGATCTGTTGGAGGACCTGTTATAGTCTCTTTTTCTGGTGGTGTTGATAGCTCTGTTGTGCTAGCTACGGCTGTGTTAGCTCTTGGTTCTAATAATGTTGTTGCTGTTACTGCATTGTCTCCTACATATCCTGAAGAGGATTTTCTATGGGCTAAGAAAATAGCTGAGATATTTAATGTAGAGCATATCTTGGTTGAGAGCAGTGAGCTTAGCGATCCAAATTTCATAGCCAATCCTCCAAATAGATGCTATTTCTGTAAAAAAAGCCTTGCAAAAGAGCTTCTTAAAGTTGCAGAAAAATACAATGCTAAAGCTATAGTAGATGGTACAAATGCATCTGATATATCTAGCCATAGACCGGGTTATCTAGCATTTAGAGAATCAGGTGTTAGAAGCCCTTTAGCAGAGATAGGCTTTACTAAAGAGGAGGCTAGGATATTAGCAAAAGCCTTAAATCTACCGAATTGGGATAAACCCCCTATGGCTTGTCTAGCATCTAGAATTCCATATGGAGAACCAATAACAATTGAAAAGCTAAATAGAATTGCAAAAGCAGAAAGTATTGTGAAGAAGCTAACAGGTGTAGCTTTGGTTAGGGTGAGAGACCATGGATATATAGCTAGAATAGAAGTAGCTCGCAATGAAAGAGGGAAATTCTTTAGCGAGGATATTATGGATAAGATAGCTGAAGAGCTACAAAAACTTGGATATAGATATGTAGCATTGGATCTATATGGCTATAGAAGTGGAAGTCTAGATGAATTATTGCTGAAGAAAATCATACCTAAAGAGATAAACAGAGGTAATAGAGATGTGATATGACAAACTTGATTAGAAATATAAAAACATTGCTATTTAGCTGATCTCTCTATCCTAAAGAGCAAGAGCTCATTGACTATTCATTGGATCCCCTAATCTATTCATGTCTACCTGTGAACAGCCCAAAACCCCTCAACCTCAAGAAGAGGAAAAAGGTTAGATCTATAAATATAGCTTTCTCTGCTAAGGAAGTGGGAGATTTATTGTTCTTTTTTCCTTACTACTCAGATATATCGCCTCTATTATTTCCTGTGCTTTAACAGCATCATCAACAGTTATAGCAGGTTTTCTATCTGTTTTTATAGCCTCTATTATATCGTCTAAAGCATTTCTAATAGATGTTTGTGGAGGATTTGGTTTAATCCATGATTTTCTATCTCGAGAGTAATATATGATTCCTATAGGGGTTCTTAGAGCCGTTCCCTTATTTCCATAGATCTCTAGTGGTGATAGTGGTGGATTTTCAGCTACTTGTGTCCAACCACTTTCTAACACCGATATCACTCCCTTTGAAAAGATAATTATTGCTACACCAAAGTCGTCTATGTCATATGTTTTTGCTAAATTTGCAGCAATTCCTTGAATCTCTATAGCTTCATCATCTAATATATATCTTAGCAAATCAGCAGCATGTATCCCTAGATCAAGCAGTCCTCCACCTCCAGCCAACTCTTTTATTCCAAACCATAGACTCCAGTCTTTAAACCATTTATCGATTGCTGCTGAATGTGCTATTCTTACTCTAACTGTATAAATATCTCCAATTTCATTTTCATGTAAAATCTCTTTAAGTTTTATTATATCTGGATTAAATCTTGAGTTAAATCCCGTTGTAAAAAGAATTCTATGTCTCTCTACAACACTTTTGATTTCTCTAGCCATTTGAAGATTTAATCCAATAGGCTTTTCACAGAATATATTTATATTGTTTTCAGCAAGCACTTTAACATATTCTAGATGCTTAGAAGTTTCACTATCTATGATAACCAAATCTGGCTTCTTTTCAATAATCTTCTCCAAAGATTCTACAAATTCAAATCCATATCTATTAGCGTAGTATAAACCTCTATCTCTATTTTCATCAAATAGACCAATAACCTCAACATCGTTTCTAGATACAAGAAACTCGGCATGTCCAGGTGCATGGACATGTGCAAAACCAGCGAAACCTATTTTTAGCTTCATATATATCTACCTACTCTACTAAAAGTATATTGTTATTCACTATAGCTTTAACTTCATCTGGAATATATATCTTAACCTCTTCGCCACCATTGTAAGCAGAGCGATAAAGAGCATCTATTATTATCATTTCATAGACGCTTTCTCTTGGATCTATAGGGCTATCTAAACCATTTATAATAGCTTCAACAAACTTCCCTATTTTATCAACCCATACATCCTTCTGAGGTAAAACAACTCTAGATGTAGTCATATATCCATGTTCATCTCTATAGATTTCAAGGGGATAAAGCTTTAAACCGCCTCTTAAACCAAGAAAGAATGGCCTGCCTAAATCATCGTTGTGCATAGCCCATGCAACTTTAAGCCATAGAACAGCATTATTCTTAAACACAATTTTACCAACTGCAAAATCTTCAACAGTAAATTTTTCAACATCCCATGAACCCCAGCTACCAACAACTGATGCAGCTTCTTTATCTTTACCTAAAGCTGTATATATATAGCCGCTAACCTTTATAGCCTCAGGATAGCCAAGTATATACATAGCGTTATCAATAGCATAGCAACCAAGATCTAGAAGAACACCACCACCAGATAACTCTTTATCTATAAATGATAAACGCGGTGGCACAGCTCTTCTTCTCTCCCTACCTTCTACAGTTTCCCCATAATAAAAACCCTTAAGAAGACCAGATTCAGCAAATCTTCTAGCTGATATGATTTCAGGGGAAAACCTGTTTTGAAAACCAACCATTAAAATCCTTCTATACTGTATAGCTGTACGAAGCATCTCTAAAGCATCTGAAGCTGTTGCAGCCATAGGTTTCTCAACAAGTACATGAACACCTCTCTTAAGAGCATATATAGTTGGAGCTACATGGTGTTTATGAGGAGTGCAGATACTTACACCATCGAGTTGAACCTTATCAAACATATCTACATAGTCTTTAAATACATTCTCCTTTGGAACTCCATATATTTCAGCAAATTCCTTCGCCTTTTCAATATCTATATCAGAAACAGCCTCGAATTCAACAAATGGTATATTTTTATAGTATTTTGCATGTGCTCTAGCTATACCACCAGCACCAACAAAACCTATTTTAATTTTTTTATCCATAACAAATCACATGATAAATTGTAAAATTCCTTAAATATAAAAGCATTATTATCAAGTTAGATATACAGTGAACTATTTAACAACATAGTTTTTGTTTTGGCTTTTAAATAAACTATTCTCTAAAGCTAAGCTTTTAAGAAATCTAAGTCTCTATATCTAATCTATATCATTGGGATATATAATGATAGGATACATAGCTATAGCTATAGCGTCAGCTATATGGAGTTTGAATCCAGCACTTATCTCTAGGTTTAAAAAATATGTAAAACCAATAATATTTACAGCAATGAGAGCTGTAATGGCAGCATTATTTCTATTTCCAATGGTTTTTCTAAATAGGATTGAACTACCATATTCACAGCCTATAGTCATAGCTATTATAGCGATATCTGCTATTTTAGGTCCTGGAATAGGCGATGCTGCATATACAAAAGCTATCCAGATAATCGGCGGGTCTTTAGCAGTTGTAATCAGCTATACATATATGTTTATAGCCCAGATAATTGCAGCAATGCTATTTAATGAGAAAATAACTATATTTCTAGTTATTGGAACAGTAATAGCTTTTATGGGAGTGGTTATAGCTACACTAGAAAATTCTAGAGGTAGCTTTAAATGGATTGGAATAACATATGCTTTAATAACCTCTATCTCATGGGGTTTAGCATCATCGATGCTTAAAATAGCTTTAATTTACTCAGATGTATTTACGCTAACCATAACTAGAATAGCTTTAATAGCCTTGTTCTTTCTTCCAATAGGACTTATTTTTGAAGGTAAACCTGAAAAAAGTTCGTTAAAGCCATTGATATTTCTAGCAACAATAACAGGGATTCTTGGGTGGGGAATAGGAATGTATCTATTCATATACTCTATAAACAGTATAGGAGTTTCAGCAACAACACAAGCAACATCACTAACCCCAGTACTCTCACAGATTACAACAAAGCTATTTGCAAGGGAAAAGCCATCAAAGACAAATATAATTGGTGCTTTAATGATATCTATAGGGATAGCTATCTCAGCTACATCTATATAGCTCTCAATAAAATTATATAGATCTAAACTTTCATACCTCGAAACATCTTTATATAGCTATACCATTAATCTATATAGGTTTTATATTGTTGAATAGCTAATATAAGCTATATTAATTTTTAGTTGCCTGAATTCTATTTTGTGGTGTGTATTGTTATTTAGAAATATTTTTAGATATGTAGATTGGTGGAAGATCTATAGAGAGATAGCTAATGCACTTGACATAGAGTTTAAGCAAGACTATACGGCAACCAATATAGCTTCTTATCTCATCTCTAACATAGATCCGCCTCTAAATGATTTATCGAATATTATTTTTAATAGAGATATTATTGTATTTGGGGCAGGTCCTAGTCTTATTAAACATATAGATATGGTTAAAGGTTATATAGAGTTAAACAGATTTATAATTGTAGCTGCTAACGGTGCTACTAAAGCTCTTGTTGAAAAGGGTTTTATCCCCCACATCATTGTTTCCGATTTAGATGGCGATCTAGATGCAATTCTATTTGCCATTTCTAAAGGATCATACATTGCTATCCATGTACATGGAGATAACATAGAGATATTCATAGATTTTATCCAGAGGATTTTAAGATTTAGCAGAAGATTTGTTGTAACAACACAGATAGAGGCTATACATCCTGTAATCAACTTTGGTGGGTTTACAGATGGCGATAGAGCACTGATTTTAGCTCTTTCTTTCTATCCAAAAACCATAGTTTTAGCTGGTATGGATTTTGGTGATGTTGTTGGGAGATATTCTAAGCCTTGGATGGATAGAGACTCTATAGCGACTCCTAAAAAAAGAATAAAGCTTGACTTTGGACGTAGAATCACCTCTGAGATGTTATGCAGATCAGATACAAAGATATATATTCTTCCACCAACAAATATCGATAAATGTGTAAATGTCTTAAATTCTATAGATGATATAGAGAAAATATTTTCTTAAAACAAAATATCTTTAAATAATTAACAAAGATAAGCTTTAACAAACCCCGATGAAACTAATGTGGAGGCTCTAGAGCTTCTTAGCATAATATAATCTGAAGATAGATATGTTTTTGGAGATTATGGATATATTCCAAAATTGTCGAGAGTTTATTATATTATAATTAATGAATATAAGTTTTTGCTCAATTTAGCATTCTGTAAAACGATTAAATATTTATATAATCATTGAATAAGCAAATGTTGTAACAGGTGAAACTCTATGGCTATTAAAATCATGAAATTTGTCACAGGGATTTATAAAACAAATACCTATATAGTCTATAGTGATGATATTGGTATTGTTATTGATGTTGGTGAATATGTTGACAACGTTGTTAAAGCTGTTCAGAAACTTGATGTAGAGGTTAAAGCTATACTGATTACCCATGGACATGCAGATCACTTTGCAGGTGTTTCTAGACTCAAGCAATTCTTTCCAAATATTACAATATATATGAATTTCAATGATATAGATGTTGCTGAGTATACGATGTATCAACTTTATCTAGATATCTATGAATATCTATATAACTCTTTTAGAATTGAAAAGGATTTGAAGGAGAATCTATATGATTTTAACTCAATAAATATAAAGGTTCTTGAAACACCAGGGCATAGTCCAGGCTCTGTAGCAATCTATATCCCTGATATAAATGCTTTATTTACAGGAGATACAATTTTTGCAGGGTCTATCGGAAGAGTAGATTTAATAGGAGGTTCGGAAAAAGATATGATGAAAAGTATATGTAAAATCTATAGAACGATACCAATAAATGCTGTTGTTTATCCGGGCCATGGTCTAGAAACAACATTAGAGAAAGAGCATAGAGATAATATCTATATTAAAGCGATATTGGATAGTTGCTAAGCAGTTCTTCTCTATATTTAATGTTCTTATACAGCTTTAGATTGTATATACATCCTGGGTCAGACTCTAGAGGATCTTTTAAATAGGCATATGCCTTTGCTCTACACCCACCACAAGCATTTCTATATGGACACATCCTGCAGAATCCTTTAAGCATATCTCTATCTCTTAGCTTTAACAACAACTCATTTTTATCCCATATATCTTTGAAAGAAGTATATCTTATGCTACCAATATTTATTGGCATAAATACACATGGAGCTACAACACCATCTGGTTGTAGAGCAACATATATTCTTCCAGCTCCACAACCACCAATAAACTCAGCTATAGCTGTTGTAACAACATCTCCTCTAGCTACAAAATGTGTTGGTGCAACCTCATTACCTCTACTCATCTGTATAACTACTCTTCCATATTCTGGTGCTGTTGTATATATCTCTATCTTTCTTCTCTTCATCTCTCTATATATATGTCTCATAAACTGCTCTCTTTCAACTGGGTCAAGATCTATATCAACAATATCTTCTCCTCTACCAACAGGGATAAAGTTAAAGAAGACAACTCTCTTTACACCTATGCTTTCTGCAAGGTCAAGAATATCGTCAACTTCATCAATATTGTATTTCGTTATTGTCACAGCCATTGCATGGCTAAGACCGATTTTAACGGCATTTTCTAGAGCTTTTACAGCTTTATTCCAAGATCCTTCAACACCTCTAAACCTATCATGTCTATTCATATATGCAGAGTCTATAGATACTTCAATATATCTTAGACCTGCATCAACAGCTTTTTTAAGCTCGTCTAAATCTGCAAACCTCCACCCGTTTGTAGCTGTTGCTACATATATACCTCTTTTAGCAGCAGCTTTAACTATAGTTAGATAGTCGGGGTGGATAGTTGGTTCACCGCCACTTAAAGCAATAGCGGCTATACCAGCCTCATCAAATTCTTCAACAATCCAAAGTTTTTCCTTTAGAGAAAGCTCTGATGGTAGAGGTCTATCAGCTTTTTGATAGCAATGCAAACATCTCAGGTTACACATATTTGTAAAGTTCCATACGATCATAAATGGTGCTGAAAGTTTCTGTGGAACTGTAACACCATAGAGTGCAATACTCTTTAATACACTCTCTATACCTCTTCTAATAGCAGGGTCTTTTAATGTTTCAACAACATCTTTATCATCACCACCTAGAATCCTAACCCCCAACTTTATAACAATATTTATTAGATCTATTGAAAATTCTACTCCAATTGGACAATATATTTCTGTACCACTATATTTTGTCAATGCATGATATATAATGCTATGGCTTTCAAAGTCTTCTGTGTAGAGACAGCTGGTTTTCTTAATTGCGTGTTTTAAAACTATTCTTATCAATGGGTTACCAAGAAACAGCTTTATAGAGGCTAGAAGTGCTGAAACTCCTCCTCTCATAGAATTTCACCGTCTATTGCTTTATCCACGACACTATGGATCTTATAATCGTAGGTATTATTGATACTATTCTTCCTTTTCTAGCTTCTCTAAATAGATATTTTAGCCTTAGATAAAACTTTAGATATGCTTCTCTAAGAAGCTTCTCAATTGTTTTTGCATCCATGAGAAAACCCCTCATAACAGCTCTAAGTGTTGTGTAATGTTCCCAATTCCAATTAACAATCAAATTATGTTTAACAGCATAATCATACAAAGGTGTTCCTGGATAGGGTGTAGCTATAGTGAATTGAGCATATGGAGGATTAAGCTTTATAGCTAAGTCTATAGTTTTTCTAACATCTTCTATACTTTCCCATGGAAACCCTATAACAAAACTTGCAACAACATCTATATCATTCTTATAAACCCTGTTTAAAGTCTTTATGTTATCAAAGAATCTTCTTATATGATCCATAGATATATTTTTGCCAATTCTATTCAAAGTTTTCTCTGAACCAGATTCAACACCTACAAAAACACCTATACAGCCATTATCAACAAGCATTTTTAGGAAGTCGAAATCTTGTAGATGGTCAACACGAGCCCCACAGGTAAAACTAATATCGATTGCTCTTTCCCTCAACTCTTTTACTATATCAGAAACATACTTCTTAGACCATGTCAACTCATCATCTATAAAAACTATATACCTAGCTTTATATTTGTTAACCAGATCCTCAATTTCGTCACAGACATTAGATGGGCTTCTAAATCTTATCCTTCTTCCCCAAAAATAAGAAGTTGAGCAGAAGGTGCATCCATATGGACAACCACGAGATGCAGATATATGTGCAACTCTAATATTTTTACCCAATACTGTGTATCTATCCATTGGGAGAAGATGCCTAGCTGGAAAAGGAAGCGCATCTAGATTTTCTATAAATCTTCTATTACTAGTTACAACAATCCTACCCCCATCATCTCTAAATGCTATACCCTCTACATCTTTTAACACATCTTTAGAAAAACCATGTCTCTCTATAACCTTCACTAGCTCTAGCATTGTATACTCACCTTCAAATCTAACAACAATATCAAAACCATTGGATAGAGCTTCGCTATACATAAATGTTGGATGGGGACCTCCCGCAACAAATACTATATCAGGAAACATCTCCCTTAACTTCCTACATATTTTATAACCTTTTAAAGCAGTTGGTGTTAGTAATGAAAACCCTATTACATCAGGTTTAAACTCTTTAACAATCTCGATAAACTCATTAGATGTTAGTCTAAGGGTTGGGGAATCAACTATTTTCACACTATATCCAGCATTTTCAAGAACAGCAGCGATATAGGCTAGGCCAAGAGGAGGAGCATTGATTCCTCCAATTCTATATATCTCAAGGCTATGTATATCTGGTGGAAGAGCAAGCAGCACCTTCATAGCTATCAATATATTTAATGGTATTAACCCTAAAATAGAAAGTCTTAAAACACACAATAGATTATTTAAATAAACTACTTCATCAAGTTGATGTAGTATGGTAAATATAACTTATTTAGATGTATCCATATGAATTTAAATGAAATCCCTACGTTGATTCAAAGTAGCCATTCATAAACCACACTATATTAAGTGGTGCTAGGCAAATGAAGTATAAGGTGTTTATAGCGCTTTAATAAACCTTTTAACACTTTTCATTGTTGAGGTTAGGGATTGTGGTCTTGGTTAAGGTGTGGGTTAACCTATATGGAGCCAGGGGATGTCCTCGAATACTCTCAAGGCTTTAGAATACACATACTTTCTATACCTTGTAGCTAAAGAGTATTCACCACAACGCAAGAGGTGTATAAAATGGAAATGATCCAGGATAGGAATAAACTAGCCAATTAAGAAAAATATTGTCCTTGGTGAAAAAGATAAAAATGTCCATTGCTTAGAGAAGCAGAAATAAACCTCATATATGAGAACACTGTATAACCTAAGATAAAATCTAGTTTAGTTGAAGTCTCTTTGAGGCATTATACCCATGATCTTAATATTTCAGTTAAATATTTCAGGTAGAATGAAGATGCTGGGTTATCAGGTTAAGTTGTTTTAATGGTTATATAGATATATATTTGTATGTTAGCTTATAGATGTTGATTGTTTGCTGTAGAGAGTATCAGAGTTTTTAGCTACTGGTGGTGCTGGTTTTATAGATAGCCATCTGGTTAGAGCTTTGGTGAATGCTGGGCATTGTGTAGGGTCTTTCGATAATTTATCAATAGGCTCTATAGATAATATTGGGGATGTGTTAAATGTCATTGAGTTTGTTAAAGGTGATGTTATTAGAGATTGTGAAGCTGTAGAGAGCTTTGCTAGAGATGTTGATGTAGCGGCTCATCTAGCTGTGTTAATCGATGTTGTTAAATCTGTTGAAAGGTTTGATCTCTACTTCGATGTAAATATTAAAGGAACATATAACATTGCTAAGGCATCTAAAAACATTGGCATAACGCTTTCTTACATCTTCTAGTACTGTCTATGGAGATCCTATTAAAATTTCTAGAGGTATCATAAAGATGACTCTTGAGTTTTAGAATTGGGAGGAGGTGTGTTTATGGAATCTTTTAACTATTGAATATAGAAGTGTTGATAGAATTAATAATGTTGCTGATAAAACTATTCCATATTTTATTGAATTTGTTAATGTAACTATATAGCCGTTTATGATAGATGATGCTATACCTGCGAAAGGACCTGCTAATGTATATACAACACCAAATCTACCAATGTAACCAATAGGTATAACTTCATTTACTATAGACCAAAAGGAAGGCGTTGCAACTCTATACATAATTATAGATAGGGTTATGGAAATCATTTTAGCTAGTGTATTGCTGAATATTGTTGTAGATAGAAGCAGTATAGCTGATGGGATTAAACCCATGTACAGAATTTTCACCTTTCCTTCTAGACCCCCTATCTTATCAGAATATATCCCAGCATTAATTTCTAGAAAGCTTGCTACTATAGCTATGAAAACCATGTATATAGCTACATAGCTATAATCATATTTTAATTCATATATTAAAAACGTTGAAAGCCAGTTGATTATAAAGCCCCATGTATATAATGCAAAAAAGAATGAGAAAAATAACAGTATCTCTAATTTAACAAAATCTTTTCTTAACTTTGTATTGTTGGTTAAGCTATAGCTTTTATCTATATCTTTGCTTCTTACCTTAACATCTACTTCTTTTCCTTTAATAAAAGTTCTCCATGTAGAAAACATAACAATTGTATAGATAAAACCAAGTATACTGGCTGTAATCATTGAAATTCTCCAGTTACTACCTATTAAAGCTATAATGACATAGGTTAATGCTAATCCAATCATTGAACCGATGTTATACAAGGCTGTTGAATATCCATACCTATTGCCAACATATTGCATTGAAACAATCTTTGCGCATATCGGCCATATAAATGGCATAGAAAAGCTTAGCAATATTCTAGCAAAACTCAACATAATCAAATTGCTAGAAAATGCTGTTAATAGCGATGATATTGATAAAATAGCTAGTTCTAAAATTGCAAACCTAAATATATTTACCTTATCTATATATCTGCTAAGAATTAAAGCTGCTATAGCTGATACTGAGATCCATAAAGCCATTAAAACCCCTATTAAATCATAGCCTATACCAAGATCCATCACTATAATAGGTAGAGCAGTTCCAAATAAGCTAAACTGTATAAATGATATTGTTGTAAGCCCTAAAGATATCAACGACGTTCTATACATAGATTGCATCACTACATCGCTTTACTATTAACTGTTGAAGGGTGGTGTGGAAATTTAAGTTTATATCTATACACTTTATAGATATTTTGATAAAACAAAGTGCTAGGGTATATATGGTGGCTACACTATGGCTGATAAACATCTAATATATGCTGATGGGCATCTACATTCCAATCCTGTAAAAGGGTTAGGTATGAAGTCTATAGCAAAGAGATTTATAGATGGTGGTGGTTGGTTTATGGTTTTAGTATCTCTACCTCCTCATCACTATAGCCTTAATAATGATTTTAACGGATATATAAAATCTATAGAGATATTAGTCAATGAATGTAGAGTTGCACGTGGATATGGAATTAAAACAGTTTGTTTAGCAGGTATACATCCTGCTGATGTTGAGGATATGGTTAATAGAAATGTGAAGAATGTAAAAGATGTTATTGAATTGGCTATAAAGGTTCTAAACCATGTTTCTCAGCTTATTAAAAATGGTTTGATAGATGGGTTTGGCGAGGTTGGTAGACCTCACTATAAAGCTTTACCAGAAGCATTTACTGTAAACAGTATATTGATGAGATATGCATTGATGTTGGCAAAAGATCTTAATACATATATACATCTACATTTAGAGCAAGGTGGATATGCAACTATTAGAGATGTATATGAGTTGCTAAGGGTTTTAAATATAGATAGCAGAAGGGTTATTCTTCACCATCTAGATATACGGACAGCTATAGAAGCTGAAAACCATGGGCTATATTACACCATTCCTGGGAAGTATCCTATTTTAAAAGAAGCTTTTAAGAGATTAAAACCGTTTTATATAGTGGAAAGCGATTTTATCGATGACCCTAAGAGACCAGGGGTTTCTTCTTATCCATGGGAAATAATCGAAAATCAGAAAAGATTGGTTGAGGAACATGTAGTTGATATAGAGTATATCTTTAAAATAAACATTGATAATGTTGTTAAGACATATAGTGTAGAACCATCATAGGCTATATTGTGATATTAGCTAATATCTCTACATCAATACAATTG
>Ga0209183_1000033_pt1 | contig 67900 bp, 65 predicted proteins | sample LHCtaG_2_FD_184120 | JGI IMG/M metagenome (GOLD analysis project Ga0209183, IMG submission 184120) | Hot spring microbial communities from Little Hot Creek, USA to study Microbial Dark Matter (Phase II) - LHC4sed_replicate (SPAdes)... | ecosystem: Environmental > Aquatic > Thermal springs > Hot... | reverse complement strand
TACATATAGGCTACGAGCGAAGCGATTATAGGTATGGCGAAAGTGAATATAGCCCATAGGGTTACGCCTACTATAACGCTTTGAGTAGTTCTCTTAGATATCGTGGATAGGAGTATAGCTATACCGTAGTAGCTCATAGCGTATAGTATCGAGAATACTACGAATAGAGCTAGCCTAGCGATATCATCGCTCGTAGGTGTTACACCTAGGATAGCTATAGATCCACCTACATTAACTATGGATGCTATGGAGATAGCTATAGATATAGCTAGGAATGCCGCTAGGAACTTCCCAGATATGAACGTATCCCTATATACCGGTTGAGCTAGTACGGTTCTTAGAGTACCCTTCTCCCTCTCCCCGGATATAGCGTCACATCCAAGCGCTATACCTATTATCGGAGCGAAATAAGACATAGACGATGCTATCACGGAAGCGGCTCTACCTAGGAATCCTGTAGGCATAGCTATACCGAGACCTTGAGCCATGGAGAGAACCGTAAGGTATATCGAAGCCATACCCACCATGAATACGACCGAGAATACAGCTACCAGTATTATGAAGCGTTTACTCCTCAGTATATCGGAGAATTCCCTAGATGCAACCGTGAACACTCCAGGCATCCTAAACCACCTCCCCCTTATAATATCTTATAAATAGATCCTCTAGGGATGGTTCCTCAACCCTTAGACTAGATATTTCGAGCCCAAGCTCTGAGGCAAGCTTAACCACATCCACTCTGATATCCTTCGTAGAATCTATATGAATGCCATCGACGCCTATCCTTACACTCTTCACACCGTTCATCCCGGATAAGGCTGTAGCAAGCTTTCCAGCATCACCTCTAACCTCTACGTGTATCTTATAACCTTCTTCTTCCATAAGTCTGGATACTAGATCCCTAACCCTACCCTGTACGACTATTCTACCGCGATTTATTATAGCGATAGAATCGCATAGAGGCCCAACTTCGAATAGTAGATGCGTACTCAAAACTACGGTTTTACCTTCCTTACTCAGCTTCGATACTAGATCCTTGAAGGCTTTAGATCCCTCTGGATCTAAGCCGGCGGTAGGCTCATCTAGCATGAGTAGCTCCGGATCTTTAAGCAGTGCTTGAGCTATACCAAGCCTCTGCTTCATACCCCTAGAGAAACCTGAAACCTTCCTATCCTTAACCTCGTATAAACCTACTAACGCTAGGATATCTTCGATACGCTTCCTTCTCTCAAGCTTAGGTATATCGTTCAAAGCAGCTATATACTCTAGATTCTGCTCAGCCGTGAGATGCTCGTAGAAACCGAAACCTTCAGGTAGGAATCCAACTCTTCTACGTATCTCACGAGACTCCCTAACTATATCGTATCCTAGAACCTTACCAGAACCGCTCGTAGGAAGGATTAAACCGGTCAACATCATCAGAAGCGTAGTTTTACCTGCACCGTTAGGTCCTAGCAAACCGAAGATAGAGGATTTCTCAACTGTGAAATCGAGCTTATCTACAGCTACGATCATACCGCCGCCAGACTTATAAACCTTAGTTAACCCATGTGTCTCGATAACATATTCAGGCATAGAGGTCACCTCCTACCGAACCTCCTATACATGACGAGTAGACCCGTTAAAGCTAGTACTACAGCTATACCCCCGTAGAGAAGCCAGCTAGTTTCATGGAATAACTCCACCCTAAGCGTAAACTGGGATGGGGAGACCTGATCTGAGGATAGAGTGAAATCTATATAGTAGTTTCCAGCGTTAACATCAGGCGTCGTCGAGATATGTATCGAGAACGAAGCTTCCTCACCCACCTTTAACACACTTAGAACCGTGGGAGATATATCTATATTGAAACCGCTAGGTATGCTGGAGTATAGGAGTTTAACGTTAGTAGTATCCTGACTACCTGTATTCCTAACGGTTAAAGTGAAGGTAGCTTCACCTCCAACCGTTAAAGATGTATAGAAGTTCTGGGTGATTATCGATAGCTTATACAAGCCTAGAATATTTAGCGTTAGATCGATCTTATCGGATACATCGCTACTCTTAGCGTATACCGTTAAATTTACCGTTCCTAAAGGTGAGCCTGAAGGGATAGAGACTACTAGATAGAATTCCTTGGATCTACCAGCTTCGACATAAAGCCTTGTAATCTCCTGCCTGTTCGAATCTTCGAATCTATACCTCCAACCGCTAGGTAATCCTTCGACCGAAAGTGTTAGTAGCTCATCGTAGCCGCCCGTATTCTGAGCCGTTATCTTGAAACGTGCATCGTAACCCGAGTATACATCTATGTATGGAGGCGAAGCGAGAAGCTTAACATACGGTGGACTCCTCCCTACATCTATCCTTAGATCCATCTTATCCGATATACTACCTGAATCCGCTTTAAACGTTAGATTATATACACCATCGCTAGATGTAGATGGTATAGATGCATCGATTATAAGATCTAACGAGCCGCCACCAGGTATGGTTACTTCGGATACGGGTGTACCATCGATAGTTTTAACCGATAGGATCCATCCAGGTATCGAAGGCTCCAAGGACAGTTTAAACCTCTGATCAGATTCTACCGGATTCCTTAGTTTAACCTGGAATCTAACCGTATCGCCCGGCATCGCTACTCTACCGGGTATAGAGCAGGATAGTATGGAGAATGCTAGAGGCTTCACATACACCGTGAACTCTAAGGTATATACAAGAGTGGAGTATGCTTTCAAAGTTAGGGTATAATACCCAGAAGCATCTATTGGTATAACGACCTCTAGCTGTAGATTAGCGGTTTCACTAGGTGATAGCGATACCCTGGAAACCTCTTGATTCTGTAGTAGGATGCGTACAGGCCACGAGGTTGGGTTATCCACAGATAGTTCTACTACCTCTACATCATCGCCTACGTTACTTATCGTGAATGGTATGTAGATTCTTCTACCCGGATCTACCGATAACGTTAAGAGTTGAGATCTAAGTTTTAAAGCTCTACGTAGCGTTATAACTCCGAGATCCACCTCACTACTGGATACAATTACGGTTTTAGATACCTTAACGTATCCTTGTTTAGAGAATATTAACGAGAAGCTTTTAGATAGCGGCAGCTCTAAGCTGAACGATCCGTTATCAGATGATTGGAAGCACCCTAGGAGTGTACCTTCCTGAGAGTAAGCTTCGATCTTAGCATTGCTTAACGCTACACCGCTCTCATCTGATATGGAGCCGTATATCCTAACCGTAGGTTGAGATTGAACATATACGTAGAAGGCCCTAGATAGCGGTATGGTGCCGTTCACTAGTAACGTTAGCTTGTATAAACCTTCGATAGTATTCATAGGTATCGAGGCTACGATCTGCAGAGATATACTCTGCCCTTTCGATAGAGTTACGCTTAAAACCTCTCTACCCTGATCGATTATCCTAACGATCCATCCTTCAGGCTTCTCCAAATTAAACGTTAAGGTTTCGGCTGCTTCACCCTCATATGATATGGTGACTGGTATCGATACATCCGAGCCTAGGTTAACGGCTATCGTCATGACGGTGGATACTATCTTTACAGATCTTTTGATAGTTATATTACCGATATTCATATCGAATTTCTGAGCGTTAATAGTTTTGGTAGCCGTAACATATCCAGGCTTAGAGAATACCAGCGTATACGAGTATCCTCTCTCCAGTAGTAGACCGAAATACCCATCGCTACCTGTATACGATAGGGTCTTTACGGATCCATCCGAAGCTAATACTTGAATCATAGCTTTAGATACGCCTAACCCATCCTCATCCAATACATAACCGTATACGAATGTATAGTTTACCGTTTGAGCTGACATATGGGTTAAGCTGTATGCTAGTATCAGCGATACTAGCAGGGCAATCTTAGATATCTTCGATGTAGATCGGCTGCCTTCAATCCTACTTCCGCCCATATCTTCTCCTGATAACTAAGAAGATTACCTCCAATTTAAGGGATTGTATGAAAAACTGTGAAACGTATGTTTCGATTAGAGTTTACAGATCCACTAAGGAAGGGCTTTCCTAAGATTTTCAGCCGCTTCGCTTGGGGGTAGGGTATTAACGTATATCCATCCCCCAATCTCCAATCCAGCCCATATAGATGTTTTAGGCAGTATTTCTATGTGCCAGTGGTGATCCTGGGATAGACCGTAGTGTAGCCAGTAGTTGAATTCGAACTCACCGAGGATCGAATGGAGTCTACGCATAACGTCGATTAACGCTTCGGCCAAGGATTCGATATAGCTTGCGGTACGAGGAATATCTGGATTATGCCTAGTCGATGTTATCATAACCTCATATGGCTTGAGACTAGCTTTAGGACATATAACGGCTATATCATCGTAGATAGCTATCGATGGGCTTTCATCTATCAGCATGCATACCGGGCATCCACCTTTATACTGGGATAGCTCCGATTCTACTCTAGGTGGGAGGATCGGTGAAGCTGCTATCTGCATATGCATATGCTCTATAGATGCACCAGCTGATCTACCATAGTTCTTGAACAACAATACGTATTGGATACCTGGATCAGATCTTAACGCATCTATACGTTCTAGAGCTGCTTGTATAGCTAAAGCTTGCTGCTCGGTAGATATGCTCCAAGGCTTGTCTTCATGCCTAGGGGATTCTACAAGCACTTCATGATATCCGTATACACTTCCAGGTGAAGCGGAGAATATAGGATAAAGGTTATCGAAAACCCTGATAATCCAATCACTCCTTCTACCGGTATCTTCATCCTTCGATCGATCTATAGATCCATCGATCGACTTAACATAGATAAGCTTTGCAGGTGGCGTCATATACTCGCTACCTGGGCAGAATGGACATCCCCCTATCCCACCATAGTGGACTGGACGCCTACCCCTACGCGGAGCTACCACGACGTATTCACCTGTTAACGGGCTGCGTATTAGCTCAGACAAACCTCACACCCATAGGATTTACGATTTTATACACCTATGCTAGGAGTAGAGGGAGGATGCTGCTAATATACCGTTCGGTGTTAGGTAGAACTTTATACCGCTCTCGGAATTTGTGGAGGATACATACCCTAAATACATGAGGATACGTATACTCGAATCTATATGTACGGCTTCTATACCTGTTCTCTCCGATAACTCCCTTATGGTTAGAGCTTTCGACGGATCGATCGCACTTAGCGTTAACAACGATGAGAGTATGCTCTTCACTATACTATTGAAATCTTGCTCTCCTTCCGGCTTCGCCATAAGCTTCGAGCACCTTCTTAGCTATATTTCTCCAATCAAATCTTTTAGCTTTTACTACAGCATTCCATCTAAGCTTTGATGCTAAGTCCTGATCTTCTAGAAGTCTTTCGATACATGAAGCTAGACTATTAGGGTCACCTGGGTAAGCCCATAAGCCATCAACCTCGTGCTCCACTATCTCCTTCAACCCGCCTGTAGCTGAAACTACTATAGGTAGACCTGAAGCCATACCCTCCAAGGCTACTATACCGAAAGGCTCATATAGAGAGGATACAACCATTATATCGGCTGATCTAAGTATAGCTTTAAGGTTATCATCGTCCACGAAGCCTGTGAATATCACGTGCTCGGATAAACCTAGATCGGAAGCCTGCTTCTCAAGCTCCCCCCTCATATAACCGTCTCCTACCAGGATAAGCTTAGCTTCAGGATGCTTACGGATAACGATGCTCATAGCTTGTAGTAGTATATGGAAGCCTTTCTGATAACTCATCCTTCCTACGGATACTATAAGTTTCTCCCAAGGTTTAACATTTAGCCTTCCACGTATAGAATCCCGATCTACCTTGATATCGAATACCGATGGATCCACACCGTTATAGATAACGTAAACTTTATCCTCTGGAAGCTTAAACCAGTGGATAAGCTCATCTCTCATATGGCTACTCACAGTTAAGATGATCGAAGCTTCGTAGGATACCCACCACTCTATGGAGTCTATCATGTAAGACTCAGGTGTCGTTAAACCTTGGGATCTACCTCTCTCAGTACTATGGAACGTCGCTACGAGGGGGACTCTAAGCATATGCTTAGCGGATATACTTGATAGAGCTGTAAGCCAGTCGTGGCTATGCACTATATCGGGTCTACCAAAGTTATAGGCGATATAGCCTATACGCTTCTCGAAGAAATGGTTGAAGAGAGCCACCCATATATAGAAGTTTGATGCACCTATCTCTACAGGGACTCTATGGATATGAACCCCATCTTCAACCTCATAAATAGGTTTACCTGGGAAATCTAGTGTTACTACATGAACCTCGCATCCCTCTAGAGTTAGAGCTCTACTTAGGAAGTATACATGCCTAGATATGCCTCCTACTATCCTAGGTGGATACTCCCATGAAAGCATGAGGATACGCAAATTCCTTAACCCTCTGAGAATGCTACAAGCCTAACTATATCCTCGTATCTTCTAAGTATACTCCTAGCAGTCTCCGAGTCCTCTGATTCGACGTATACGAGTATCTTAGACTCATCTAGGGATGGCATTATAGATATGTACGAGCTACCTTCGATCAACTTCAATCCTTCTATACCTGGGGTATCGTGGTCTCCAAGCTCCTCCCTCAATTTAGCTATAGCCTTACCTATAAGCTTCTTAGGCATCTCTACAGCCGCCTCCACCCTATACTTTAGAGGTATCTGCCTCCTGATAGAGCTAACCCTATGCTTAGATAAGAACTCTAGCATAGCCATCATAGAAGCTATAGAATCGAAGAAAGGCGTTAATCTAGGTATAGAGAATCTACCGGTTTCATCGCCTCCGAGGGATGCTTTAAACTCTATTATACTCCGAAGTAAGATTGAAGGATCCCTACTACACTTCATGATATCGTAGCCTAAACCCGATATATATTCACTTATGGATTCAGGTATCGATGAAGACAATACAGCTTTACCCGTAGAACCTGATTCAGCTAGGTGGAGAGCTAGTATACCGAGAGCTAGCTCACTCTGCAGAGGGATACCCTCATCATCTACTACCAGTATCCTAGAGCCGCTACAATCGAATATGAAGCCTATATCAGCATCGATGGAGCGGACGACCTTAGAAACTGCTTCGACCTCCTCCAGTATACTTTTAGCTTTAGCAGATCTAACATTTCGAACACCTAAAAGGAAGGTATCTACTTCTAATTTGTCTAGGAGTATAGGCAGTATTACCGATGTAGATCCTTCGACGGCGTTCACGACGAGCTTCATACTCCTTAAACTATCGATCTTCGATCTACTCAGTAGATCATCTATATACTCCTCTATGAAGCCTGTTGGATAAGTTAGCTCACCTATATCCTCAGGTTGAACCCTACGGAAAGATTCTTTGAAAAGAATTTCGTCTATAGCTCTTCTCACAGATCCAGCTACTTCTACACCATGATTATCGAGAACCTTTATGAGGATGCGGCCAGGAGTATGCGAAGGTGCGGATACGAATACCCCACCGTCAAGCTTATACTTAGCGATATAAGAGCTGAGGACCGGTAGCGGTGCAACCGTGAGGTTCTCCACGTCGATGCCGGCGGCTAGAAGTCCTGAAACAAGACTACGTTTAACCATCCTAGATATCGTAGAGTTATCCCTAGCTACAGCTATCCTTCCACCGAAATTCAGCCATGAACCTATAGCTAAACCTAGTTTAGCTGCGAAATCGGGTGTAACCTCTACGTTTACAGCTCCAGCTACACCTTCAGCCGTGAATAATGTGGAATACCATCTTATACCCCATCTAATATCTGAGCTGACGATCGAGTATGAATCTATAAGCCTCTCAGGCCATACCCTAACGCTTGAACGGATGATACTATGCTTACCGATCCTACACCTATCGCCTACTACAACCCCGGGATTACATACCACGCCTTCACTTATAATGCAGGATTCGCATACGATCGAGCCGTCAAGCTTGGAATATGCTCCTATAATCGAGGAATCCCATACAACGCTTCTAGCTATCGAGGCTCCATCACCTATAGATACATTACGTCCTATGATCGCCGATGGACCTATAGATGCACTTGAACTTATAGTGGATCCTTTACCCAGGGCTATAGGCGGCGTCAACTGAATATCCCTTGGGATATCAGAATCCTCAACCCATATACCAGGCTCAAACTCTAAACCGGCAGCTTTCAGCATACCGGCTCTACCTTCTAGGACGTCTAGATTAGCTTGTAGATAGCTTAGAGGAGTTCCTATATCGCTCCAATAACCTTTAATCGGATAGATGTAGATAGGCTCACCCCTATCTAAGAGTCTAGGTATTAGATCCTTTGAGAAATCGTATGATCTATCACTAGGTATTAAGCGGTAAACTTCAGGCTCAATGATGTATATACCACAGTTTATCCATAAACTCGAAACCTCAGAATATGAAGGTTTCTCTTGTAGCCGTTTAACCCTATACTCATCGCCGAATACGATTACACCGAACTCTACAGGGTTATCAACTCTAGTGGATGCTATGGTTAACGTTGAACCCCTACTCCTATGGAAATCTAGCATGTTATCCACATCGAAGTATGAGAGTACATCGCCACTCCAGACGAGTATAGATTCATCTTTAATTCCATATCTATCTACAGCCGACTTAACACCCCCAGCAGTACCCATAGGCTTATCTTCTATGCTGTATGATATCTCCGCACCCATATTTGATCCATCACCGAAATATCTCTCTACAACCATAGGCATGTAGTGGAGGGTTAGTATGAACTTCTTAAACCCGAAGGATAGAAGCATCTCGATCGTATGTTCGAGTATAGGTTTATTAGCTACGGGAACCATGGGTTTAGGCCTGTTCGAAGTAAGTGGACGTAACCTAGTCCCCTCGCCGCCAGCCATTATTAAAACGGGTGGAGTTATCCGCATTCCTCTAAAAAGTTTTATGATGAGCGTGGGAGATAAACTTTCTAAAAGACATAGTGATATGAATTGAGGTGCTGTAGTATTGGATCTAGTCCTAGTTTTCGAAGTGCATCAGCCGTTCAGACTTAGATACAGGTTTAAAGGAAGGCTACCATATAGATACTTCGATAACCAACTTAACAGGAAGATACTTGAAAAGATAGCGTATAGATGCTATCTACCATCAAATAAAATCTTATTGGATGCGATAGAGGAGACTGGAGGTGTGTTCAGGGTTGCATTCTCCATTTCAGGTCTCCTACTCAAACAAGCCGAGATGTGGACACCCGAGATTATAGACTCCTTTAAGACACTTGCGGATACCGGATGCGTGGAATTCCTAGCTCAAACATATTATCATAGCTTAGCATCTATCTATAGGGATAGAGAAGAATTTAGATTCCAAGTGGAGAAGCATGTAGATACCGTGAAGAGGATATTTAAGGTTAAACCAAGAGTTCTCGAGAATACTGAACTCATATACAGCGATTCGATAGGTGTCGAAGCCGAGAGACTTGGATTCGAAGCTATAGTAACAGAGGGCGCTGAAAGGATATTGAAGTGGAGAAGCTCGAACTACCTGTATAAGGCTAGAGGTAGCGGGGTGAAGATACTGACTAGGAATTATAGGCTTTCGGATGATGTGGGGTTCAGGTTTTCGACTAGGGATTGGACCGAATACCCATTAACAGCGGATAAGTATAGTGAATGGATTGCTAGGAGTAAGGGGCAGTACATACTAGTCTTCATAGACTACGAAACTTTCGGTGAACACCACCCAGTGGAAACCGGTATAATGGAGTTCCTATCATGGCTACCTAGGGAAGCTATTAGAAGAGGTATAAGATTCCTAACACCTAGCCAGGTGATCGACGAATACCATCCTGTAGATGAGCTTGAAGTCTCCGATAACAGTCCGGTATCATGGGCTGATGAGGAGAGAGATCTATCCGCATGGATAGGTAACGATATGCAAAGATTATCCTTAAATAAGATAGAGCAACTGGGACCGAAGGTTAAATCTTCAAGCGATAGAAGGGCTTTAGAAGCTTGGAGGATATTACAATGTAGTGATCTACTATACTATCAAAGCGTTAAAGGCGGCGGAGCAGGTATGGTTCACAAGTATTTCAACCCATACAAATCTGCTTATGAAGCTTTCGCACTTCACATGTCGGCGTTACTAGACTTGGAAAGCTATGTGGAGGGTAAGGATTCATCGGGATGAACACTTCTCTAAACCGGATAGCGATACTCTTTTACTTGAATTAGGTACGTAAACTTTAATTCTAGCGAAGCCTATTTGGGCTATATCCTTGATATGGATACCGACTTGGAGTTAAGCGGTGATGAAAGTATAGTAGCTAGGTTTGAAAGCGATATAGCCGTAGATGGAAGGTATGGCGTTAGCTACCTCATAGTTACTAGTAAGCGTTGTATAGTATGCGATGATAAAGGTAGAGTTATACACTCCGTAGATTTATCTAATATATCCTCTGTCAGTATCGTTGATTACGTAGGTAATAGCGAGGTGAAGCTAACCCTTAAGGATGGAAGAGTCATACCTATCATAAGGTTTACGAGAAGTTTAAGGAGAGAGTTCAACGAAGCCGTTAGCCTCCTAGAAGATGCGTCATCCATTAAAACGGTTATCAACGAACATAAAGAGGAGGTGGAGAGAGTCAAGTTTAAAATGGAGCCTCTCTTATTCGTCCTAAGATTTGCCCTACCCTACAAGCTAGCTTTAATCCTAGGTTTAGCTTCTGGCATAGCTGGTATCTTCCTAGGATTGCTACCTCCATACTATCTTAGGATACTGATAGACGATGTCATACTAGCTCAAAGGAGGGAGCAGCTTATCGTTATAATCACGATAATAGTCGTTACGCAAGCTTTAAGCTCGATACTAGGTGCGCTACGCAGTTATGCATTATCCTATGTAAGTCTTAAGGTCATGCACTCTATAAGAGTTAACCTGTTCAGACACATAATGCAGTTTCAGCCTAACATATTAGATACATACGAGTCTGGACGACTTATATCGAGGATAACGGATGATGCGAGTAGGGTGAACTGGTTTCTCTCATGGGGTCTGGAGCAGCTTCTGAGAAGCGTGATATCGCTAGCATCGGTAGCTACTATGATATTCACACTAGATACTAGGTTAGCTATAATCGCTTCAGCACCCCTCCCACTACTCATCTTCGGTGTATCGATGTTTAGTAAGAAAGCTAGATGGGTCTATCATTATGAGTGGAGGAGATCTACAGATGTATCCGCACTACTAGTGGACGTTATACCTGGGTTCCCCGTCGTTAAAGCACACTGTATGGAGAGGTACGAAGAGGATAGACTGAAAAACAGATTGAATGAGGTTGTTAAAGCCGGTTTAAGATCTACTATACTTAACTTGAAATTCTTCCCGATGCTAAGCTTCATTATATCATCAGCTACAGCTATAATATGGTGGGTTGGTGGATTAGAGGTTCTAGGGGGAGGGATAACATTAGGAGTGCTCTCAGCGTTCATATCCTACGTGAGCCAGTTCTACGGACCTATACAGACGCTTATAAGCATAGTGGAGCCTATGAAGAGAGCTAGTACGGCTGCTGAAAGGATACAGAGCCTGATGTCCATGGATCCGAGTATAAAGGATACACCCAATAGTATCGATCTAGATATCAAAGGAGAGATAAGATTCGAGAATGTATGGTTCGGCTACACCCCGTATACATACGTATTGAAGAATGTAAGCTTCGAAGTGAAGCCTGGTGAGAAGATAGGGATAGTAGGTCCTACTGGTAGCGGGAAGACGACTATAACCAAGTTACTACTTAGATTTTATGACGTAAATAAGGGTAGGATACTTGTGGATGGAGTCGATATAAGGAGTATAAAGATCGAAAGCTTAAGAAGGCAGATAGGGATAGTAAGCCAGGATCCAAGGCTATTCAACGATTCGATAGTAAACAATATACGATACGGTAAACCAGATGCTACACCAGAGGAGATTATGGCTGCTGCTAAGATAGCTTTAGCACACGACTTCATATTGGAGAAACCTCTACGCTACGATTCGCCATGCGGTGAAGGGGGTAGTATGCTATCCGGAGGTGAGCGTCAGAGGATAGCTATAGCTAGGACCGTGATATCTGATCCGAAGATACTCATACTCGATGAAGCTACCAGTAGCGTCGATACTATAACCGAGGATGGAATAAAGAAAGCTTTAGACAACATAACTAGAGGTAGGACTACGATTATAATAGCTCATAGGCTTAGCACGGTTAAAGATGTGGATAGACTCATAGTCTTGGATAGAGGCGAGATAGTGGAGGTCGGTACTCATGAAGAACTTCTTGAACGGAACGGGTTGTATGCCAAGCTTTGGAATACACAATTCCAGGAGAAGCTTGCTGAAGCTAAGGTGAGCGGATAAATGAGTAGTATAAAGGATTATGCTAGAGCCTCCTTCCGTATAGTTGAACCGGATGAGATAGAGATAGAGTATGATGGAAACTCGGATCTATTAACTATATATATCAATGGGAAGCCATATAGGGGTGTAGAACCTATCAAGCCCTTCCCACTCTCCAACCCGCACTATATCCTATTTAGATCGACATTAACCCATGAGGATATATGCGTAGTCAACGATATTCGTAGACTTAGGAAGGAGAAGAGAATCCTATTGGAACATATACTGGATAAAAGATATTTCATACCATCCATCATAGATGTATACGATATAACGTATACAGGCGAATATTACGTATGCAAGGTTAAAACGGATAGAGGTGATAGAACCTTTAAGATAATGGGTAGGAGGAATGTATATAGGATTGACAATAAGATAGTCATAATAGATATAGATGAGAACATATACTTGGTAGAGAACTACGAGAAGATGGGGAGGAAAGCTAAAGAGGAGCTTATGAAGATAATATAATCTTAACGGATTACTAGCTTCATAGTAGGTGTACATGATGGGTTGTAGGAGGCCGTTCAGACTAGCATGCCTCGGAGGCACGTTTGAAACCTTGCATGCCGGGCATAGAAGGCTTCTCGACGAAGCGTTCAAGTATTCGGATTATGTCCTCGTAGGTTTAACTTCAGATGAGCTTGCTTCGAAGCTTGGTAAACTATACGATGTGTCCCTCTACATGGATAGGGAGAAGAAGCTTAAAGCATACCTGGAATCCAGGTATAAGGGTAGGTATAGCATCGTTAAGCTCGACGATGTATACGGTATAGCTACCGATATAGCTGAACTTGAAGCTATATTCGTAACGGAGGAAACCTCTGTTAGAGCCGAAGAGATAAATCGTATAAGAGCATCAAAGGGGTTGAAGCCTCTGGAAGTAGTGATCGTACCTATGGTTCTAGCTGAAGATGGGAAGCCGATCTCATCCACTAGGATTAAGATGGGGGAGATAGATTCTGAGGGGAAGTTGAAGCCTGGTAAGTGATCTTATATGGAGTCCAGCAGAATCTATGATGTTGTCGTAGTAGGAGCTGGGACTGGCGGATGCTCCACGGCATTATTCACGGCTAAACTAGGGTTAAAGGTGTGCATACTGGATGCTAAGCGAGAAGTTGATATAGGTAGGAAGGTATGCGGCGATGCTATCGGTAAACACCATTTCGATAATTTAGGCATACCATACCCGATGGACGCTATAATAAACGAGGTTAAGGGTATAAGACTGTATTCTCCGAGCAGATCGACCGTATTCGAGATAGTAGGTGAAGGTGTATCAGGCTTTATGCTTAAACGCCATGCATTCGGGCAGAATCTGCTGAGAGATGCTCTGAATAGTGGAGCTGAGCTCTACGATTCTACGAGAGCTCTTAAACCCATCGTAGATAGGGGGAGGGTTATAGGAGTGATAGCGGAGCGTGGAGGTGTAAGGATGGAGCTTAAGGGTAGGGTTACTGTAGATGCGAGCGGAGCGGTAGCGGTTCTAAGGAGGAGTATACCTGAAGAATCACTACCGGAGAGGGATGTGAAGCCTGAGGATATTCAGGTAGCGTACAGGGAGGTTAGAGTCATCGAGGAGGGGTATGATGGAGGCGAATACGGAGAGATCTATCTCAGCAGGATTTATGCTCCGGGTGGATACGCTTGGATATTCCCTAGAAGTGATGGAACCGTTAACGTAGGGGTGGGGGTTCAATGTGGACAGGGTTATCCTAATCCGAAAACACTGCTCCACAAGTTTCTAGATACAGTTAGAGGCATAGGGGGTACCATACTGGATGCTGGAGGAGGGCTTGTACCTACGCGCAGACCGTTAGCTAGTCTCGTAGCCGATGGATTCATACTCGTAGGAGATTCCGCATGTCAAGTTAATCCTATACACGGGGGAGGTATAGGTCCATCGATGTATGCCGGTAAACTTGCCGCTGAAGCTATAGTCGAAGCATACGATCAAGGGTTATTCACAGTCGAGGGGTTATGGATGTATAACGTAAGGTATATGAGGAGCTATGGAGCTAAACAGGCGGCTTTAGATGTATTAAGAAGATTCCTACAGGATCTATCAGATGAAGATATAGATTACGGTATGTCCGTTAGACTTCTAACCGAAGAAGATATACTTAGAGCTAGTATGTATGGAGCGTTAAAGATTTCGACGCTGGAGAAGATTAAAAGATTTACTAGGAGCTTAGGTAAGCCAGGGCTTCTAATTAGGCTTAGAAGGACTGCTAGTATGATGGTCGAGGCTAGGAGATTGTATGAGAGATTCCCTGAGAATATAAGTGAATTTAAGAGATGGCTGTATGAGGCGAAAGCTATTCTACCATGTTAAAGATACCATACGATCGTATAGAGGGGGTTATCTCAAATTTTGTATGAATGATAGCCGTTCACATTTTGATAGTTATACTAAGATTTATATAGGTCGAGTAGATCGATAACATAGAGTAAGGTGAATATAATTGATAGAAGATATAAGTAGACATGGCATTACCATATTATTATTCCTACTAACACAAGAGAGAGTTGTCGTTAGCGATGCTAGACGGCTAAACATAGGGTATAGTACGTTCTATAGGAGCCTGATACCTTTAATAAGGATGGGACTTATCAAGGAGGAGGGAGAGGGCGCTAGGAAGGCGTTCAAGCTCACGGAGCTTGGAAGGCAGGTAGCGTTAAAGCTTAAAGAGGTAGATGATCTATTGAAAACATCGGTTGGACGAGAGTAGGTTCACTATACAAGACTTAGTTTCTCTAAAACCTCCGGGTTTGCTATCCTCACAGGCTTCCTGCCTGAGAGAATTCTTTCGATATCCTCTACCAGCATCATATCCATCCTCCTCACCGACTCCACCGTTAGGAATGCTATATGCGGCGTAGCGACGACGTTATCCATAGATAGAAGCGGGTTATCAGGTTTTAGAGGCTCCTCTTCGAATACATCTAGAGCTGCACCGGCTATCCAGCCTTCCTTCAGAGCTTTAACTAAAGCAGATTCATCTACGACCGATCCTCTAGCCGTATTTACTAGCAGGGAGGTAGGCTTCATAAGCTTAAGCTCCCTCTCACCTATCATATGGTATGTTTCCCTGGTTAGGGGTACGTGTATCGTAACTATATCCGATTCTCTGAGCAACGTTTCAAGGTCTACCGGTCTACATCCAGATCCTTCGATAAGCTTTGAATCTACGTATGGATCGTATACCAGGATAGACATGCCGAAACTCCTACCTATACCGGCTACAGTCCTACCTATAGCTCCGAATCCTATAACGCCTAGCTTCTTACCTTCAAGCTCAAATCCTATAAGCCTAGGAGGGGTTGTACGAAGCCTCCTAACATACTCATGAGCTAACGTTACTCTACGCGAGAAGGATAATATCAACGCGAACGTATGTTCGGCTACTGCTCTAGCGTTAGCATGAGGCGTGTAAAGGATTGGAATACCTAACTTCGTAGCTGCTTCTATATCTACGTTGTCGAGGCCTACACCATGCCTAGCTACGACTTTAAGCCCAGTCTCGCGTAGAACCCGCTCCGTTACGATACATCCACCGCCTAGTATAAGTATATCGAAGCCTCTGAGAGCTTCGATAGTCTCATCCTCAGATAGGCTTCTACCCTTCAACTCTATCCTACTGATATCCGCTATAGATTTAAGCCTCTCGATCGCCTCAGGCGTATATACACCGAAGCTTGAGGAAAATATAGCTATACGAGCCACTCCCACCACCAGCAAGAATTCTATCGAAAGCGTAAGGAAAAGTTTTCTGTTAGAAGCGGTACAGCGATAACATCATATCGTATATTTTACGATACAGCCTGTAACGCTTCTCGTATATCTCGACCTCAGATTGTACTGGATTATCCACATCCGTTATACTGACCGCCACGCTTAAGGCATCCTTTAGAGAGTTATAGTATCCTAAACCAGATGCAGCCAGTATAGCAGCTCCCATAAGTGATGATTCCTCGAAGCCTACGTACTCCACCCTCATATCGAGTATGGATGAGCATATCCTCCTCCATAGTTTCGAAGAGGATCCTCCACCGCCTATACGTGCAATCCTAGCTTTAAGCATATTCTCCTCCATAGAATCTGCTATCCATCTTAAAGTGTAGATCGGAGCCTCCATCAACGCTCGAACTATATGCCCCCTACGATGATTTAGGGTTAAACCGAAGAACACGGCTTTAGCGTATGGATCCCTGACAGGGAATCTCTCACCAGATAGGAACGGTAGAATCAGTGGGTTAGATAGATCTAGATCCACAGATTCAGCTTCACCTATAAGCTCCTCATAGCTGCATCGAGAACCGAGTATGTCATCTCTAAACCATCGCAAGCATAGACCAGCATTATTAACTGCACCACCTGGAATCCATATGCCATAGCCTAGGTAATAGCAGAAGAAACGCATATCCCTAGATCTATCGACTACAGGCTTATTTGAAGATAATCTGAAAGCTCCGCTAGTACCAATATTAACCGCCGCTATACCATCGCTTATAGCTCCTACACCTAAGCTATGTAGGGCTCCATCCGATGCTCCGAGGAATAACATAGGAGAAGAGTCTAATCCCAGATTTGAAGCTATACTTCTAGGTAGCTCTATGAACGATTTCTCACCATCATAAAGCTTAGGAAGCCTGGATTCATCGACGCCGGCTAATTCCAGCGATGTATCGTTCCAATTCAAGCTGTGTATGTTGAGGAGTTGGCTACCCGAAGCTGTAGATCTATCTATGTAAGGTTCACCTATAAGCTTATAGATGATATAGTCTTTAGCTGATAGAAACCATTTAGATTCCATGAAGAGATCTGGTTTAGATAAGCGAAACCATAGGAGCTTAGCTAGAGGATATATGAATAGAGGAGGACATCCTGTCTCCGTATATAGTCTGTATCCATCGATTCTATCCTCTATGAACCTAATGACTACAGCAGGCCTGATATCGAGGTATGTATGGAGCCGTGTTAGAGGAGTGCCATTCTTACTTATACATGCAAGCCCATGCATCTGCCCACTGAGAACCATGGCATCGACGCACTTAGACTTCGAATCCACGGATACAGCTCTACAAGCTTTCACGAAACATCCATACATCGATTCAAGATCCTGCTCAGCGCCAAGCTCAAGTTCAACTTTAGCCATAGACGATAACCTGAAGTTATCCTCGAATACAGCGGCTTTAATGCTACCAGTTCCGATGTCTACAGCTAGTATACGCAAGATTAGACTCAGAATATAAGAGAGAATCGCTGAGACCGAGATAAAAATTTATCAAGGAATGAATATTACCACTCATACAAGGTTAACTGTATGAGACGATCAACTAAAAGTTTACAGGATCAACTTCTCTGTACATATGGTATGTAGGGTTATCGTTAAATGCAAGCACGGCGATCAGGGTATATATTTAACTTTGGTATAAGGTATACTTTGGTGATATAATAGAGAACCGAGTATGCAGAGTTCATGGTGGTGGGGTTGAGTTTAGCTAGGGAGAAGGAGAGGCTCATACAGGAGCTTAAGGTTATAGGTGCTATTAGGTCTAAGTCTGTGGAGGAGGCTTTCCGCAGAGTTCCTAGGGAGTTGTTCCTTCCAGAGCATCTGAGGATGTATGCATATGTAGATACGCCTCTACCGATAGGTTCCGGTCAGACGATATCTGCACCCCATATGGTATGCTTAATGAATGAGGAGCTTCAACTAGAGGTTGGATATAAAGTTCTAGAGGTTGGAGCTGGCTCAGGATATCATGCATGCACGATAGCGGAGATAGTTGCACCTAGCGATGTCGATAGGAGTTTATGGGGTCATGTATGGACTTTAGAGATAGTCGAGGAGCTAGCATCCTACGCTAGACGTAACATCGAGAAGGCTGGCTATGGAGATAGAGTTACGGTTATATGGGGTGATGGCTCTAAAGGCCTACCCGAGTATGCTCCATACGATCGTATACTCGTAACAGCCGCGGCGCCTGATGTACCTCAACCTTTGATAGATCAGCTTAAACCAGGGGGGATAATTCTAATACCTATCGGTAGACCGTATTCGACGCAGATACTTGTTAAAGTCGAGAAGAAAGAGGATGGAAGAGTTACAAGGAAGAAGCTTCTAGACGTTATATTTGTACCTTTGAAAGGGGAGTATGGATGGTAATATACGAGGATAGCTTCTATGCTTGGGGTCACCCCAATATAAGAGCTAGACATAGATCCACCCTCATGATAACGAAAGAGGATTACGTTACACCTAGAGGTGATTGTATAATAGCGGTTAAAGCCGAAAGATCGCTGCTAGAATTGAAGCCTGAAGTTAGGGATGCGATACGTAGAGATGAATCTATCGTAACGCTCACGCTGGATATAGATGGATACATCTTCGAGGTGAAAGGTTGCGGATCTAGTAAGCTCACCCTAGATCATCCGACAGATATCGTATGTAGGAGGAGCAGCTACATTTGTAACCGTACCTTGATGATAAAAGCTGATAGAGCTGCGATCGATATACCTAGGAAGATCGTGGAAACGTTGAGGAGCAATGTTAGAGTTATCGTTAAGATCAGCGTCGATATTTAACTATCGTATATTATGGCTGGATTCTTCCAGCACTCCTTTACGGATTATGAAGAGTAGATCTTGAAGCTAGGAGTTTGAGTTGAATTATTCACCGTTATGAAAGCTATTTAATCATGTAGCAGTGAGGCTAGGTTCTAAGAGATGATTAAGCTATTATATCTCGATCAGATCTAAATCGATTAGGGAGTATGCAGGAGGTTCGATCCGTATGGTAACAGTTATAGATTCGAAGAAGCTGCGTGTAGATGTTCGATCGATCACCGTTAATTTCGCCGATGGAGCGAAGTCGAGTTGCAGCCTTGAAGGTATAGAGTGGAAGAGGGATGGTTATAGAATGTATAGGTATAGATGCGGGGATACATATGTCGATCTCCATACGATGAACTTAGATGGAGGGTTAAGCTTAGGTTTATCGGTGGTTTCATCTAAGAATCTTGATAGCTTATTTCCGATCGAAGTTGAGTTAGATGCAGGTAATCCTAGGAGGATACTAGCGTTAACAACCCATAGAGGAGCTGCTGCATTCTATTCAGATGCCTTCAGATATTATAACCCGATAGCGGTCGATAGGGAGCCGAAGGGGGTTAAACCTCTGGATGATCCTAAATACCCCTACAACTTAAGCTATATTCACCACGATGAATATATATGTGGATCTCCATGCTGGACTTACCCTGTAGTGGTAGATAGGTTCGAGGATATTCCATACTATACTGTATTCGTGTTAGCAGGGTACGACGATAGGTATCTAGCAGTTTTCACTACTACGAACGGAGATGCTACAGCCTATATAGATCCATGTTTTAAACTTAAAACCTTCTTAGGAAAGGAAGCTGGGAGGATGGAGTTAAGCTGGGTAGCCTCTATAGCTATCGATAGTGATCCATATAGAGCTGTGGATGGATGCGTAGAGGCGGCGGCTTACAACTCTGTGTTTAAGCATAGAATGGGTAAGAGGAGGCCTATATTCATAGATAAGTTCGGATGGTGCTCATGGAATGCACTGTTAACAGAGGATCTATCGCATGAGAATGTAGTGAAGATAATCGATGGACTGAAAGCTAGAGGTATACCTATAGGATGGGTTATAATAGATGATGGATGGCAGGATGAGGCTGTTAGAGAGAAGTGGCCTCGTAGGATTCTGAGGAATCTTTCAATGAATGAGAGGTTCCCTAAAGGGTTTAGGAAGCTGATCGAGGATTTAAAAAAATTGGGCGTGGAGCTTGTAGGTTTATGGCATACCATAAACGTTCATTGGGGAGGGTTCGAGGAGGAGGTAGCTAGGAAGTTAGGTATCGATTGTTATAGATCTAGGTTTACCGATAGCTATGCCCCGCCAGCTACCATGGATCAAGCCTACGAATTCTATAGGAGATTCTTCTCGTGGATTAGAGAATCTGGATTCGATTTCGTTAAGATAGATAATCAGTGGATAATCCATAGCCTATACTCCGGTGATTATACGGCTGGCTTAGCCGCTAGGAATATACAGCTTTCTATGCAGCTAGCCGCATACGCTAACGGCTTAGATATACTTAACTGTATGTGTATGGTTCCGGAGGATTACAGCTACTTCCTCTTAAGCAACGCTATGAGGGTATCGATAGACTATGTACCCTTCTGGAAAGCTGATGCGAAACTGCACACCCTATTCAGCGTATATAACGCTCTGTTATTCGGTGATATAGCATACCCAGACTACGATATGCTCATATCCTACGACCCATATGCTAAGACGCATCTAGTAGCTAGGATATTCAGCGGCGGGCCAATATACATAACGGATAGATACCCTGAGAAAACGGATGTAGATATCCTGAGGAAGGTTATACTACCAGATGGAAGGATAGTTAGAGTGGATAAACCTGGATTACCGACTCGCGATGTAGTGTTAAGGGATCCGTACAATGAGCAGGTAGTTTTGAAAGTGGCATCGACTGTTAAAGAATGCATAGCGATAGCTCTATTTAATATATACAAGGGTGGATCCATACTAGAAGATTATGTGAAGCTCGACATCTTACCGTTTGAAGTGAGGGAAGGGGAATACCTATGTTATAGAGTGTTCGACGGAGGCTACAGCGTCATTAAACCTGGAGATGGAGTTAGGGTATCTCTCAGTGAGCTTGAAACAGAGATATTGATACTCGCACCTATATACGATGGGAGGGCGGTGGTAGGGTTGAAGGATTACCTACTCCCACCGTATCCTATAGAGATACGTAAGATCGATGGAGAGATCCTGATCGAAAGCGATACACCTGGAACGCTTCTATACTATAGGGACGGCGTACTCGACGAAATAAAGATCGGTAAAGGTATCATGAAGATTTCTACGTAGAGATCTATAGGTCGACGTATAACAATTGACTTGGGAAAGGTTTATTTAGAAGATTTCTCCATCCTCTTCGAGAAGAGGCTAAGAATATGACGTTGACTATGTATAAGGCGTTAGCAGAGCTGTGGCGTAAATCCTTCCATGAACCATTAGAGAGCATTATGCGTAGCCGCATGATCGAGTGGAGGAGGCAGCCGGCTGTAGTTAGGGTAGATAAACCGACTAAGTTGCATACAGCTAGGAAGCTTGGTTATAAAGCTAAAAGGGGTTTCATCGTGGTTAGGGTTCGCGTACGTAAAGGATCTGGGGAGAAAGCTAGACCTAGATCAGGTAGGAGGCCTAAAGCGCTTGGTGTTAAAAAGATTAAACGTGAAATATCTAAGGAGGAGGTAGCAGTGTACAGAGCGCAGAAGAAGTATCCGAATCTTAAACCTATAGGAAGTTACTACGTATATGAAGATGGAGTCTATGAATGGTATGAAGTTATAATGGTTGACCCTATGATCGTTTTAAGGGATAGTAGGGCTAGCGTACAGCTTCCCGGACCTACGGCTAGAAGGTTTGCTCGTAGGATAGAGGAGCTAAGCTCATCATCTGAATAGATCCTCCTCCAACGGCCTTATGAGATCCCTATAAGATCCTTCACCCGCCTCATACCTAACGCCTTTAACGATAGCTACAGGTATACCTTCCGTCTTTCCCATAACTAACTCAGCGGCGGATGCTACCTCATCGGCTACGGCGACAACGGTAGCCCTTAACTCATATCCATATGGATCCTTAATTCCTCTATAATCTAGTAGAGGCTTTATATTCCATACCCCGATAGCTACATCGGTTAGACCTCTACGCCAAGCCCTACCGAATGTATCGCTTATTATCACGGCTACGTCCACACCTGTAAGCTCTTTTATCCTTAACCCTATCTTCATAGCCGATGAATCCGGGTCCTCTGGTAGGGTTACAGCGGTATCCCCGCCGGATACGTTCGATAGATCTACAGCGCTGTTAGCGCATACGAATCCATGTATAGTCTCGGTTATTATGTGAGGACCTCTCATCTTAACTATACGCCTAGCCTGTCTAAGTATCAGCTCTACATGTCTAGGATCCTTCCCAAGCTCTAAGCTTATCCTTTCAGCGAATATTGACGGAGTTATATCGCTGATCCTGTATACATAGCCTTCAGCTTTAGATACTATTTTATGGGTGACCACTATGATATCCCTATCCTCGAGTTTAACACCCTGCTTAATGCACGCATCAACTATCAGATAGCCTATATCATCGCCAAACTTAATCTCTGGAAGTTTAACGCCTATTATCCGAACCTCCCTTAAACTGCTATGCATATACGAAGTTTTTTGCTAACCTAACATTTAAATTTCTACTCTACTAGATAATCTTCGATGTTGACTTTAAAGATAGCTTTAGCTGGTCAGCTTGGAGCGGGATGCACAGAGGTAGCTGAGGCTATAGCTAGGGAGACAGGTGCGAAGGTCTATAATAGCGAGAGCATCCTGAAGAGGCTTGTCGTAGAGAGGGGGGAAAGCTTCGCAGGCTTCCAGGAGCATATAAGATCTGGTGAGATAAACCTCGATAGGATATTGGAGAGCTATACATATGAGGTTGCTAACGCTGAGAGTAAGGTCGTGATAGAGGGTAGATCCGCGTTATTCTTCTTACCGAGGAGGAATTTCTTTAAAGTTCTACTCGTAGCTGATAAAAGGTATAGAGCTGAACATATAGCTAAAGTGAGGGGTATAAGTCTAAGCGAAGCTATGGCGGATATAGAGGCTAGCGATGAGGAGCGTGAAGCTTTAGTTAGGAGATTCTATAAGTTGAATTGGCTGGATCCATGCCTCTACCATCTCGTAATAAATACTACCGGGCTGGATATGGTTAAGGTAGCTAAACTCGTGATAGAAGCGCATAACATCATGCTTTAGATGGCTATATAGCACGTAACCCTGATCGAGAGAAGATACACCTATATAACCCGTATACACCCTATTTTTATCCTCAGCTGTAGGAGTTCGTACGCTATGGATATAGTGTTCAGGCTTGAAGCTAGTATTAGGGCTAGCCGTAGCTTAGAGGATATAACAGATAAGGTAGCCGGATACCTAGAGGAAGCCAAACCCCTCCTAAGGAGGGGGGCACCCGATAAGGCTGAGGGAGCGAGGATAGAGTGGTGGGGTATAGACAGGCAATACTTGAAGCTACGTATAGTATCGGATCGCTATGTGAGAGCTCATGATGCACTTCTCAGGATTAGAAAATATCTTTCAGAGAAGCTGGGTAGAGAGCATAAGATAGGCATTAGAAGCTTAACCGTCGAGAAGTATCTTATCGAAGGGATACCTAGGATAGATTATAGTCGTGCATCCTCGATCGTAGAGAGGGTAGCTACTCTTCAAGATATGGGTGAATACTATACGATCGAATTCCGTAATCTAAGCGAGAAGGATATTGAAGATAGGGTTGTCGATAGGATATTCAGCTTACTCGTAGCCGAGTTGAAGCCTAAAACCGTAGCTTTCACCGAAGCTACCGAGGCTAGGCTTGCACCTTTAGGCTATACGTTAAAGTATACTGGTGGGAAGCAGGTTAAATTTAACGAAGATATAGCTGAATGGATCGTTAAGATGGGATGGGCTAAACGCTACCCTGGAAGGGGTCAATGGATATTCACAGCACCGATAACAACCCTACTCAACACCGTGAAATCTATGATAATAGAGGATATACTTAAGCCGCTAGGCTTCGAGGAGTGGATGCTACCTAAGCTTACACCTCTCACGGTTATAGCTAAGATGCCCGGATACCTAGACCACCTAGCTGAGGGTATGATATACTGTATGGTTCCACCTAGACGTGAAGATGCACTCTTAGATTTCAAAAGAGATTTCACGGCTAGGAAGAAGATCGATGTAGATCTGCTTAGGAGGGAGCTTGAAGGGCCGCTGTACGTTCTAGAACCTGCACAGTGCACACCGTTCTACCAGTTCTTCTCAGGCGAATACATAGACCTAGATGAGGATTTACCTGTAAAAGTGTATGATCAAAGCGGATGGACCTGGAGGTGGGAGGGGAAGGGGGTTAGAGGGTTGGAGCGTACCATAGAGTTCTATAGGCTTGAAGCGGTATGGCTTACATCTAGATCTGAGGCTGTAGAGCTTAGGGATAGGATAGCTGATGAATCATATAGACTTGCGGATAGTATGCTTGAGCTAGAGGCTAGACTAGTCGTAGGTGCCCCCTTCTATATGAGTAGCGAGGAAGCTAGTAAGACGTATGTAGATATCTCTAAGCCTGAGGGCTATCCGACCGTCGATCTTGAGGCATGGTTGCCATATAGGGGTAATAGGGAGGAGAGCGAGTGGTTAGAGATAGGCGCATACACATGCGCTAAGGATAAGTATGTTAGAAGCTTCAATATACGTGAAGTTAAGGGTAGAGAGATATGGACTGGATGCGCTGGATTCGGTTTAACAAGATGGATTACAGCATTCCTAGCTCAGCATGGATTCGAATACGATGAATGGCCTGAAGAGGTTAAGAGAAGAATAGGTAGGCTGCCTAAGCCTCCCCATACTAGGAGTACTAGACTTTAAGAGTTGGATCCTCCTTTATCGTCCGTAGTATTATCATAGTCGACGTCGATTGGACGCCCTTTATAGAGCCTATACGATCTATTATGCTTGCAAGCTCCTCCCTACTAGTAGTTTTAACCTTGAGTATAGCATAGTATTCACCTGTTACATCGTATATCTCTGTTACACCATCTATCTCCTTGAGAGACTCTAGTATACGACTGTATACAGATGGATCCGCTTTCAAAGCTACTATAGCTTTAACCGTATAGCCTAACTTCTCCTCATCGAGAATCGTGTAGAAGCCCTTTATTATACCGTTAGCTATAAGCCTCCTAAGCCTAATATGTACCGTACCTTCACTCACCCCTAGAGCTGAAGCTATACGTTTGAGAGGAGTGCGAGCATTACGTTGGAGTATCTCTAGTATCTTCCTATCGACTTCATCCAATTCTATCTGCATACCCAATATCATACTATACATTCACTACTTATTAACGTAACTCGATTGAGGATTATACAGAGTGTTACCGAAATATGATTGAGGAGTCTTTCATCTATGTCAGACCTCTAACGCCGAACAATCCGTACATGGACCTAGATATGGTTAAGTTTAGAGTTTAGTATTTATTGGAGGATAATCCAAGTACTCTAGGCTATCTAGTCGAGGATATTCTACACAGTATGCTTTGATCGGATATACTAATATGGAATACTCGCTGATCAAAACGTATCCTCGAGATCTTTCTAAGGCAGGAAGACCGCTAAACTTTTAGACAAAATCAAACTACTAGATATAATCGAGCTCTTATGAAAGATAGCTGAACTATAGGCGTGACTTTTACGTGTATAGGGCTAATCATTCTATTATTCGTATTCTACCTAGGCTATAGAGAATTCACAAAAATACTCGGTAACCACCATAATATCGATACAGTTTACAGAGATATTATCTACTCTATTCTATGTATCGATAGAAGTGATGCTGCTAGCAGTTATGTGCCGGGTAGCTTCTATAATACTTTCTAAAGGTGTAGAATTCATAAGGATTAGTAGAACGATGAAAGGGGAGACGCATAGAGATGAATCCGATTAAGGTAGCTGAAATAGCTGCTTTATTATCGATGAGAGCTTTGGGTTCTATCCTAGCTTACTCTAGCTACGCATTATTAACCTCATTGGAGACGTTTATGACGGCTAGGTTAGAGTTACGAGATGAATCTATCGTTATCGAGGAGTTTAGACTCGAGAATAAAGGGGTTCTATCCTATCTTGATGAAGATTGAGATTAAGCTCTACCGCAACGGAAGCCCAGCTATATAATTGCATATAGAGGATATACAAGACTGAATCCAGGTGAAGCTATCGAGAGATTGATATTAGAGCGTAAGGATGGGCTTCGCTATATACCATATACAGGAGGATTCTATCGAGACAATCTTAGGATGGAGAACGAGTTTTCGATAGAACCTCTAGTTACGGTTAGGATAGAGGGGCCGATAGGCTGTGAAATATAACGATCTTCTAAGATTAATCAAGGCATCAGTATACTCGCTATCAATACTATTAGTGGCTATACTACTCGACAATATAGCTAGGATTACGACCAATCTATCTATCCCATATATATATGTCTAGATCGAGAGGTTTTCATATTAGGCTATAATCGTAGCGATACTGGTGTGGTTTAGTATAATGCTTGAAAGTCACTTGATAGGACTACTACCGTTATGCTTGCGATATTTATGCTAGTACAGGTAACACATAGCGGGGTATATATGTATAGGTATGGAGATCTAACTATAGAGATAGTATTCGAGGATGCGGTTAGGATGATAGCTTCCTTTACTATCTTCATCCTATCTGTGAAGCTTATTAGGAGGCTCTCCGGTATTATGTATCGGTAGGATCGATCGTACACTGTTTAATCCATCTATCGAAAGATTTATAACACCGTTATAAAATATTGAAGGCATATAGAAGTTGTCTTCACCGAAGGATAAGCCGCTTAGCATGGGATTTAGCGTAGATCTTAAGATACTCCCAATCAAGATGTTGAAACCTCATGAAGAGGTAAATCCCAGACTAGTGGATGAGCTGATCGCAGATATAAGGAAGTCGGGTATTTTAAGGAAGGCTATAGCCATCGACCGGGATAGTAAGATTATACTTGACGGGCATCATAGGGTTAGGACTTTAGAGATACTAGGCTGCAAATTCATTCCATGCATACTTTTAGACTACTCATCCCCATCGATTATAGTATTATCGTGGAGTAGCGATACACCTCTACCTAAGACTCTAATAGTAGACTCCGGACTTAGAGGTATACCTCTCCCTCCTAAAACATCTAAGCATATGGTAAGGGTGGGTGAAAGACTGATACACTTATCTGAATTAGAGCCTGAAGTTAATATACCCATCCATATCCTTGTATAGGTATCGAAAGATTAATATAACTCTGTTATTATGGATAGCTTAACGAGGATATGAGGAGAGCGAATGGAAGCCTAACTGAAGATGAAATCGAAATATATTCTAGACAGATAGTGCTAGCGGATATAGGATTTCAAGGTCAGCTTAAGCTTAAGGAGGCTAGGGCTGCGATCGTAGGACTCGGAGGGTTAGGCTGCCCTACAGCTACGCTACTAGCATCAATGGGTGTGGGATATCTAAGACTTGTAGATAGGGATGTAGTGGAGAAGTCTAACTTACATAGGCAATGGCTCTACAATCTAAGGGATGTAGGGTACCCGAAGGTAGAGGTAGCTGCTAGGAGGATCATGGAGCTAAATCCATACACTAAAGTCGAACCTATGCCTATCTACGTAGATGATTCTACGGCTGAGGATGTAGTCGAAGGCGTAGATGTAGTTTTGGATGGGCTTGATAATATCTCTGCGCGTAGAGCTTTGAATAGGGCTTGTGTAAAGCTTGGTGTCCCGTACATATTCGCAACAGCTCTTCAAACATACGGGCTAGCATCTACGATAATACCCGGTGAGACACCTTGCTTAGAATGTATATTTCCAGGTGTAAATGATAAAGATCTACCTACCTGCGCTACGGTTGGAGTGCATCCATCGATCTTAAACCTAGTTTCAAGTATAGAGGTTTTCGAAGCGGTTAATATACTCACTGGATCTGAACCTAGATTGAAGAGTAAGCTCATGGTATGCGATCTCTACACACTATACTTCTACCCTATAGATGTATCTAGATCAGAGAACTGCTATGTATGCGGCAGAAGGGGATACTATACAGCAAGCTCTGTAAACTACCCTGTGGTGGAGGAGTTATGCGGTAGAGGCGGTTTACCAGTATATATAGTAAACCCTGGGAAGATACTATATGTAGATTTGGAGAGTTTAGCTAGCAGATCATCGTTGCTTGGTTTAGAGACCCTCGTGAAAAGCACGTTAGGTGTGACGTTGAAATCTAGCGAAGGGGTTAAAGTAAGCATCCTTAGGACAGGTATCATGATAGTGGAGGGGACGGCTGCTAGGGATGAAGTTGTAAACCTCTACCATTCCATCCTAGGAGTGTACGTGTAATAGGCTTAAAAGTATGCCATCATTCTCTTGAATGTGAGGAGTAGCGATGTTCGTATACGCGAATGAGGGGGTCTAGAGGCTGGGTAGATGGAGATGCTTCGATAGGATAGACAAGACTGATGGAATACTGTAAACACTGGAATCTATTTTTCGAATAACTCTCTAGATTAGGGTTGATGCGGGGGGAGAATTATAGATTCACCAAACCGCTTAGGAGAGCTATACGTCGAATACCAGAATTTAGCGTACTCCCTGCTACGATCTATCTAGTATGAGCAAACAGCTGCATCCATTATTCTCTTCCTACTGCCCCATACATTCTCCTCGATAGAATCTCTATAAGCTTCTCCTCCTCCAATGCATGCCTTTCATCTGGTGTAAGATCTTCAGGTAGCCACTCAGGTTTATCTTTATCCTTAAAATACGACCTTACCGCTCTTCTGAAGGCCCCTACAGCCAATACACCACAATGATATTTAACAGCCGGTAATCCCCCGAGGGCATCCGATAGATCCCTCCATGATATACGCCACGCCTCCTCTAGAGTCTTCCCCTTTACCATCTCGGTAAGCATACTTGCAGTAGCTATATTCGCGGCGCACCCGTAACTCTCGAACGATGCATCTATTATCTTTAGGCTATCCCTATCTATCTTGAGGTATATTGCTATCATATCTCCACACGCTATACTCCCGGCTACGGCTGCTACATCAGCATCCTTCATTCTACCTAGATTCTTCGGATTACGGAAGAGCTCGAGAATCTTAGGGCTATAAGCTAACGGTATACGTGTAGACAAGAGATTTCACCTCCTAAACATGCATAGAGGGGCTTATAGACCTTATCCTAGATACCGCTTCGATTATATGTTTCAAAGCATATTCTATATCCGAATCCGTATGCATAGGATGTAACTTCATCAATATACTTCCATGAGCCTCCTCAAACCTCCTACCTATAGCTAGCAGTACATGACTCGGTTCGAGAACCCTACTCGTACAAGCACTACCACTCGATACGTAAACACCCCTAAGACTAAGCTCCACGGTTAAAGCTTCACCTTCACAATGAAGGAAGCTTATATTGATATTATCAGGCGAGCGCTTAGAGCCTCTAGGTCCGTTCAAGATGGCCCCATCTACACCCCCCATTATATTATCTATAAGCTTATCCCTAAGCCTAGCCATATTCTGAGCGTATGCATCCATGGCGCTGCAGAGTACCTCCACGGCTTTAGCGAACCCGACGATGCCAGGTATATTTTCCACTCCAGGCCAGAGCTTCTGAGTACTGAGCTGCCCATGAATTATAGGTTCTAGCTGGATACCATCCTTAACGTATAATATTCCAACACCCTTAGGCCCATAGACTTTATGACTACTGAATGATGCTAGATCTATACCTAGCTTACCTAGATCTACAGCTACCCTACCGAGCGTATCGCATGCATCTATATGGATCACTACATCCTCGCATCTATCCCTAACTATATCGACTATTGCATCCATACACTGGATGACGCCGATCTCATGATTCACCGGGGCTATACTAACCATTAGAGTCTCCTTATCGACAACTTTCTCGAGAATATCTAGATTTAGGAAGCCCTCGCTATCTACTGGTATTTTAACAACTTTAAATCCATACTGTTGAAGCGATTCGGCTGGAAATATGACGCTTAGATGCTCTATACTCGATACGGCAATCTTTCTCTTACCACTCTTCAACCCTTTAGCTAAGCCTAGTATAGCTAGGTTGTTAGCCTCAGTACCGCTATGCGTATACACGATATTCTCAGGCTTACACCCTATGAATCTGGCTATCGTCGAGGATGACTTATAGAGAGCTTCGTATGATTCCCAACCCCTCCTATGCGTTATAGAGGGATGGCCGATACCAATCTCACTGTAGGCCTTCACCATAGCCTCCAATGCTTCAGGCAATATTAAACCGGAATTCTCTAAATCAAAGTAGACCTCCTTCTCAGGCTTACCGTGAGCTTTCAATAGATCCTCAACACTCCTATGTATATCGCTATACACTATCCACGCACCTCTACGTACAATTTATACAAGCCATCCTCTTCTTCAATCTTAACAAGTCTATGACCTACACTGAGGCACCACTCCTTTACATCGATTGGTGCGGCCGGATCTGTAGCTAGCAAGACTATGATTTCACCATGTGAAGCCTCAGATGCAGCTTTAGCTAGAGCTAGTAGGGGGCCTGGACATGATTTAAACCTAGCATCAACAACCCTATGCACAGATATCCACCTACTCTACTAAGAGATAAATAGCGTCGCATCAGATTCTTTAATCCTACCTAGGAAATATGAGGCCCCGACCACCCCATCTACGAAATCTTTCAGATCCTCCTTCCTTATATCTAATAGGTCCATGGTAGCGGAGCATGCGTAAATCCTAACTTTACCGGTACACTTAGCCTTCTCGATAATATCCTTCCAGCTAGGTAGGAGGCCATCGGTTACCGCTTTAATAAGCTTATCCTGATATTCCCTATAATCGGTTGATACTCCGCTAGACTCGTAACCTTTCTTCAAGAGTAGGAGACCCCAGAATGTGAAGAAGATATCTACATCCCATCCTGATATGGAGGCTACTAGAGCTATATTTAATGCTGGATATACCTTATCCAGCTTCTCCGAGGCTAGTATAATCGATAGTTTCATATCTCTATAGTTTTATATAACGGTGTTATATAAAATTTCCTCTAGATTTTAATAGAGGGGGAGGGTAGGCATAGATATGATGGACCCCTACAAGATTAGGCTGGATTTCCCTATACTATCCACCAGGAGGAGTGACGGGAAGCCTCTAGTATACTTAGATAACGCTGCTACATCGTTGAAGCCTAAGCAGGTCATAGAAGCTATCGTAGAATACTATGAGAAGTATACGGCTAATGTTCATAGAGGCATCTACCGATTATCACAGGAGGCAACCACTCTGTACGAGAATTCCAGAGAGAAGATAGCTAGGTTCATAGATGCATCCCCGGATGAGATAGTATTCGTAAAGAATGCTACAGAAGCTATAAATATTGTGGCCTACGGTCTTGATTGGAGCCCTGGAGATGAAGTTATAACGACAGTTATGGAACATCACTCCAATCTAGTACCTTGGCAGATGCTTAGAGATAGATGTGGAGTTAAACTTAGATTCCTAGATATAACCAATGACGGCCTACTAGCTCTAGATAAGCTACCAGAACTCATAACAGAGAGGACTAGGCTTATAGCTATAGGCCATGTATCCAACGTGCTAGGTACTATAAACCCTATAGAGGAGGTGGCACGTATAGCCCGTAAGAACGGGATCCTCCTTCTAGTGGATGCAGCTCAATCCGTACCGCATATGCCTATCGATGTTAGACGAATCGGATGCGACTTTTTAGTGTTCAGCGGCCATAAGATGTTAGGTCCGACGGGCATAGGATGCCTATATGTACGTAGAGGCGTGGAGGATCTAATTGAGCCGGTACTCGGTGGAGGTGAGATGATAAGGAGGGTTAGCCTAGAGAGGGCTACATGGAACGATATGCCTTGGAGGATGGAGGCGGGTACACCCAACGTAGCTGGAGCGATAGGCTTAGCTGCTGCGGTAGATTACCTCTTAAAGCTTGGTATGGATAACGTTAAGTCTCATGAAGATAGGTTAACAGAGTATGCTTTGAAGAGGTTGAACGAGTTTGACGACGTATCGATCTACGGACCTATGGATGTCAGGCGTAGGTCTGGTATACTATCCTTCAATGTCGATAACGTGGATCCGCATGATGTAGCTCTACTACTAGATGAGCTTGAGAATATAGCTGTTAGATCTGGTGTGCACTGCGCAGAGCCATTGCATGCTAGGCTAGGTTTACCGGGGACGGTGAGAGCATCGTTCTACATCTATAATACTATGGAGGAGATAGATCTCCTCTGCGATACTATCGGTAGGGTAGTTAGCTTACTAGCGTAGCTTAAATAGATCCTCTACCAATATGTTAGCTATACGTCTACCAGATATTAGCATACCTCCAAATATCGGACCCATCCTAGGTATCCCATGGATAGCCGCTACGGACATACCTGCCGCATATAGACCTGGGCATACCATACCAGTCTTTTCGACTATCAACTCCTCACCCTTCGAAGCCCACATGGAAGATTCACCCTGAATAGCTAGGTTGAGTTGAGGTATCTTCCTAGAAGCTATCGATAATACCTCGGCTTCATGGCCTGTACAGTCTACTACAGCCCTAGCCTTTATGGCTAGAGGATCTACATGGAAGCCTGCCGCTATCGTCGAAGTCCACTGCACTACTACACCGACTATCCTGGGTCTCCCATCCTCCATCCTATATACTACATCGTCTACGGTAACACCTAGTAGGATATCCACACCTGAATCCAACGCTGAGGAAGCTAACTTAGCTATCATCTCGGCAGGATCGACTATGTAGAGACCTGTAGAGCCATACGCTCTGAATCTACAGCCTACATCTCTAAGTATATCCAAAGCCTCCTCTTGAACGACGATCGCAGGTAGCTGCATACCTCCCCCACCTATACCCCCACCGAACGATAACCTCCTCTCCACTATAACCGTTCTAATACCCTTCCTAGATAGATAGATAGACGATGTTAGACCTGCAGGACCTGCACCGACTATCACGACATCTACATCCACCAACCTTGAAAGCTTCTCAGCTGAAGCCTCTATTATAGCCTTAGATATTACGGCTTCGTCGATCATACCAATACACCCTAGATAACGCTGTTAAATCCTTATACCTAAAAACAATACTATTAAGTTTTACGAGGCACAGATCGGCATGAGCGTTCATAGATGCATAGTATGCGGAAGGGTAGTGAAGGATCCATCATATATACGTAAGACATGCTGTGTAAACAAAGTGTACGTATTCTGTTCAAATGAATGTCGTAGTAGGTGGTCTAGTATATGGCTTAAGAGCCAAGTAGAACAGAGGTATGGAGCCTCTAGAAGATTAGATGCATGAAACTTAGAGTTGGATGCCTCTCCGGCATAGTTGAGGTATACTCTGATGGATGGATTACCCGACTATCCCATACCGGGTAGGCAGATCTTATAAGGTTTCGATAGGCTTCAACATTAACGTTTATCTATGCCTTCGACCCATCTTTAAAACAGTGTTATGAGTAGATTACAGAGACTTATCGAGAGGATGGAGGAGTTGAGGGAGGCTTCGATACTAGCTCATAACTATCAGCACTCAGAAGACCAGAATATAGCGAACTATGTCGATGATAGCGTAGGCTTAACTTGGAGAGCTATGCTAGAGAAGGACCGTATGATAACAGTATTCTTGACTGTCGACTTTATGATAGAGACTGCGGCTACACTTAACTCGGGTGGAAGAGTTTTAGTACCATCGATGGAGGCTCGATACCTTAATGCTAAGCTAAATATTTTAGAGAAGATTTACATACCTTTAATGGATGAGAAGTATATGGTTAGAATATTTGAAGAGACAACTTCTAAGGCTAGAAGGGTTTTAGGGAAGGATATTCGAATTAACTAGGTAGGGGATGAATCGAATCATGCGAAGAAACTCAGACGAATCCTTGGGGAGGCTTTTGGCGTTTATCGAAAAAGGTTGCTCCTATAAGTTTAGCCTCATAGCTAGGGTGCGCCCAGGAATGGAGGGGGAAGTCGCTAGTCTACTATTGAATAACTGTAGGAGTGCTACATCTATACGTGGTATATTAGTTAGATGTAGGGAAGAGGATGTAGAGATAGCCTTCACTATAGGGACTGGGAAGCTTCTAGTAAAGGCTAGTAGTGAGTTGGAAGCCTACCGCACCCTAGAACGTCTTCTATCATCGTAATGGGTGATCTACTCTTGGGTAGCTATATACATACATCCAAGATTTTAAGGTATGTTAGAGGCGTAGTTTCGATCGTAGATGATGAAGTCGTAGTCGAAATACCTATACATGTATACGTGAATTCGAGGCTTATAGCGATACTTAACTCCACACCGGTGGATCTCGAAGCTTTAGCTATAGGCTACCTTATAACGGAGGGGTTCCTTAGGGATCTAAGCGAAGTTAGCAGTATATCGATTTCAGAAAGTAACCATGTATATGTTAAGACATCTACGGATGTAGAGTATAGGGTAAAGCTAATGGATAACGTAAAAGTCGTTGGAACCATATGTGGGGAGTATGGGGTGAAACCTGCTAGGAAAGTGAATTCGGATGCTATGTTCACCGTGGATCTCATATTAGATGCCGTTAGAAGGCTTAGTTTGGAAGCTCAGATCTACAGGAGGACTGGGGGGGCACACATAGCATTAATCCTAGACGATTCAGGCTTCACCGTACAGAGCGAGGATGTAGGAAGACATAACGCTGTAGATAAGGTTATAGGTCTAGCCTTCCTGAAGAATTATAGATCGTTCGAGAAGAGTATGTTAGCGTGCAGCGGTAGGATCTCATCTGAGATCGTGCGTAAAGCTGCTAGCGTAGGCATACCTTTGATAGCTTCGCCATCAGCACCTACATCGCTTGGGTTGAGGTTAGCCGAGCAATCTGGTTTAACTATCGTAGGCTTCGTTAGAGGCTATAGGTTTAACGTCTATACATATCCGCATAGGATCGCATTCTAGGCTAAGAATCTATTCTATGTAACTGGTAGCCTGACTCCCGCTATAAGCCCTAGTCGCTCTACATATCCTACATACAGCTTCCCAATCTAGTGATTTACCCTGCGATACCATACACTCGACTATCTCGTCTATAGCCTTTCTAGCTTCCTCTATAGAGAGAAGCTTCTCGATCCATTTACCTCCACGCTTAACGTTAACATAATGACTTATAGCAGCTTGCGTCGTACCTAGAGCTTTAGCTACAGTAGACTGTGTAAAGCCGTATTCCTCTATGAGTCTACGAGCTATGATAGCTCTTAGAGCTGGGAGTACGTATTTAACGGATGATTCGCATGGAAGCTTCAACAACCCACACTGTATTTTGAATAAGTTATTACAGGGTTATTAAGTTTTCATATAACAACATTAACAGAAGGTATAGGCCGCGTTCCTCCTTAAATATTCCTCGAATTGCTCGATATACTTATAGCCTGTATCCGGGAATACGAGTACATACACGCCTCTACCGCTAACTATCCTCGTAAAAGCGTGAAATACAGCTCCAGAGCTTAAACCTATAAGGAGACCCTCCCTTCTAGCTACGGTTATACAACCTTCTATCGCTTCATCGAGTTTCACATCGATTATATTATCGAACTTAAACCAGTGTATCCACTTCATACCGGTCTCCACCCTCCTTATACCCGGTATAACCTCGCCTCGAGCTGGTTGAACACCTACTACCTTTACGTTATCTCCGTATCTACTCTTGAAATAGAGGGAAATAGCACTCATATGACCAGAGGTTCCTAGACCACCTACTATAACATCTGGTTTCACGCCTATCTCCCTAAGCTGTAGGTCGAGTTCTCTCGCCGTATACTTCAGATGAACTTTAAAGTTTGCATCGTTCTCGAACTGGTTTAGATGTGTTGCATTATCGATCCTAGCTTTAGATTCGACATCAGATATAGCTTCTACGGTTAAGCTTACAGGCATCCTTTCGATATCTGCACCTAAGATCTTGAGGTAGGTATCGCTACATCTCTGTATAGTTTTAGGTATGAAGAGCTTAGTCTTCACACCAAGTATATTACCTATGGCCGCTAAAGCTATACCGGTATTAGTCGATGTAGCTTCGTACATTATACTCTTTAAAGATCCTCTAGCTAAGGCATCGCTTATCATAGACCATCCTATCCTATCCTTAACACTATTACTGAACGGATTGAATCCTTCAAGCTTAGCGAATACGGTAACGGTATCCGAGGAGAAGGACTTCAACCTTACAAGCGGGGTGGGCCATCCCTTGAACAGTAGCTCTAGGGTATCGCCGTATACTCTAAGATTACTTCTAAGCCTATAATCGTTGGAGAAGCCTAGACTATCTAGATCCACCTTCACTCTAGGTATCTCTAAGAACGGTAACTTCAGATCGAAGAAGCCATATTCGATTTTTGACCCTCTCATAATCGATTCTAGAAGGTATTCGATACCTATAGGCCTACCAGATCTAGATACTATGCTGAACTCACCTCTATCCAACGATACTACCGGGGCTAGATCTGCTCCTAGAAGCTTTAAAGCTTCGAAAAGCTCAAAACCGGATAGAATGATGCGGGATTCCCTATCGACGATTATAGGATTCTCTACAATCCATTTCCTCAGTATCTCGGAGTAGACTGGTATAACCTGTCTGATATCGACTTCGAACGGTTGTCTGATTTCATCGAGAGGTATGAGCTCCACGTCTTTCATAACAGTGTTATTAAACATTCTAACTATGATAAAAATCTTTCCCTGAAAAGGGTTACCTCATAGTAGCTCTTAAGGCTTTAGCAGCTTCTCCTAGCTGAGCTTCGTATAGCTTAGCGTACATTCCTCCCCTCCTCAAGAGTTCTAGATGGGATCCCTCCTCGACTATCCTACCGTTATCAAGGACTATAACCCTATCTGCTAGAAACGTCGTAGATAATCTATGAGCTATTATGATACACGTCCTTCCCTTCAAGAACATCTTCATAGCCCTCTGCAGGAGGCTCTCAGTATACGGATCCACACTGCTAGTAGCTTCATCCAGTATGACTATCTTCGGATTCCTTATCAAAGCCCTAGCTATGTTTATGAGCTGCCTCTGACCTACCGATAGGTTAGCTCCTCCTTCAGTTACACGCGTATACAGCCCTTCAGGAAGCCTCTCTACGAGTTCTTCTAATCCAAGCCTCCTTATAGCTTCGACTATCTCTTCATCTGAGGCATCGGGTTTGCCGTACCTTATATTCTCTATAACCGTATCCTCGAATAATATAGGTTCCTGAGGTACTAGAGCTGTCTGTCTACGTAGCGATGATATCTTAATATTCCTGAGATCCACCCCATCTATGGCGACTCTACCCTTCTGCGGATCATAGAGTCTTAAGATTAGATTAGCTAGGGTAGTCTTACCTGCACCGGTAGGCCCTACTACAGCTAGTATCTCCCCTGGATTTATCTTCAGATCGAAATCTTCGAAAACGGTGGTGCTACCGTAGCTGAAGTATACATGCTCCAGCGATACCTCCCCCCTTTCTATCTCAAAATCTACTGCGTCAGGCATCTCTACGACGGAGGATTTAGCATCCAGAAATTCGAATATCCTCTCAGCAGCTGCGAGAGCCGACTGGAATGTATTATAGAATAGAGCGACCATTATAACCGGTCCGAAGAACATCTCGAGGTAGCTGTAGAAGGCTACTAGGGATCCTATCGTAGCTTCACCTATGGATACTAGGTATCCGCCGTAGACTATGACTAAAGCTATAGCTGCACCCCTTATCAAGTTCATCAGTGGGTTAATAAGCCCCATAATCCTAGTCGCCCGTATATTAGCTTGCATAACCTCATAACCTATACGGCTGAAGGATTCTATATCTATACGCCTCCTTTCGCTGTACGATTGCACCTCCCTTATACCGGATATGCTCTCCTCAACCTTAGATGTAAGCTCCCCCACCTTACTCCGAACAACTCTATACGCAGCTCTACTCCTCTCAGCGATAGTTAAAGCTGTGAAAGCTATTAAAGGTATTAGGAGGCATACGGCTGCGGCTAGCTTCCAGTTTATCGATAGCATAGCGATTATAGCACCGGCTATGGTGAAGCTATTGAACAGCGTATCTAGTAGACCTGAAGTAGCGGTTTCACCCACTGTATCGATATCGTTGGTAAACCTTGAGATAATCTGCCCAGGTTCTACTGATGAGAAGTACCCGTAGTCTAGATACACAGATTTCTCGAACATAAGTGTTCTAAGATCGTATAGCAGCCTCTGGGTTATCCATGATAACATATAGAATCTGAAGACCCCGGCGCACCAACCCATTAAAACGATCGATGCGAGAAGTATACCATACCGAACTATATTTCCTACATCGGCAGCCATTATACCCTGATCTATGAGTAGTCGGCCTATATACGGTGTATATAGGTTTAGGATTATCGATAGGCTTGCCGAAGCTAACAGCACGGCTAACCTAAGCTTATACCTAACTACGAACGATATTAACCGCTGTATAAGCTTGACGGCAGATTCTCTAGGCTTACCCTTCTCATCCATAGTGATGTATCTATGCATAGGCGGAGGGCGAACCATCCCATCACACCTCCCTAGCTAATAGCTCTTCCTGATGAGCAAACTGGGATGCATAGAGCCTAGCGTATATACCTCCCTTAGCGAGTAACTCCTCATGTGTGCCATCCTCTACTATTCTCCCGTTATCTAGGACTAGGATTCTATCTGCGAGTTTAAGCGTCGAAAGCCTCTGGGTAACGATTATAGCAGTCTTACCTTCTATAAGCTTCTTTAAAGCTTCGACTACTCTAACTTCTGTCTCCGCATCGAGGTTCGAGGTCGGATCGTCTAGTAGCAGGATTTCGGGGTTCATAAGTATAGCTCTAGCTATAGCGATCCTCTGTCTCTGCCCCCCGGAGAGTGTTACTCCACGTTCGGCTACAGGTGTTTCATAGCCTTGAGGTAGCTGGGATATGAAGTCGTGGATACCGGCTATACGGGCAGCTTCCACTATATCATCCATCTTAGCGTTAGGTTTACCGTATGCTATATTATCTTTTATCGTACCTGAGAATATAAATACATCCTGGTGTACGATACCTATATGCCTCCTCAGCGATGATATCTTAACCTTTCTAATATCCGTACCGTCTATGAGGACCGAGCCATCCCATGGATCGTAGAATCTAGGTATAAGCTTGAGGATTGTGCTCTTACCGGATCCCGTACCCCCAACTATAGCAACCTTCTCCCCAGGATTTATCTTAAACGATATATTCCTTAATACGGGCTTACCTTCTACATACCCGAACGATACATTCCTAAACTCTATAGCCCCTCTAACATCCCTAAGCTCTATAGCCCCCGGCTCCTCCTTAACTTCAGGTTCTGTATCGAGCACCTCGAAGATTTTACCTGCTGAAACAGCCGCCCTCTTATAGTTCAATATGAAGAAGCCGAAGGATACTATAGGCCTATTAAGCATCGATAGATAGGTTATGAAAGCTACCAGGTCACCTAAACTCATCATACGGGATACAACCCTTAAACCTCCGTATATATACACTAGAACGCTCGCTACACCTGATAGTAGACCTATGGATGGCCACATAAATGATGAGAATCTAGCGAAGGATATCCTCAGATTATAGACGCTAGTAGCTTTATCCATATAGTTACCCTTGAATATAGGTTCTAGACCTAATGCTTTAACCACACGCATACCCGCTATATACTCCTTGATCACCGTGTTGAAGCGGCTGAAAACAGTCCATTGCTCCTCCAATATCGGCGCTATCTTGCTATTGAAGAATACGACGGCTACGGCTAGTACTGGGATGATTATGAAAGCTATCATGGTAAGCTCTACGTTGATCGTTAGGAGGATCGCTATAGCGATAACAAGAGTTATTATGGAGTGTATTAAGCGTGAGAACGAGAATCCTATGAATCTACCTATAGTATCCATATCACCGGTGGTTCTCAGTATTATCTGACCTGTATCGATCCTATCGTAGAATCCGTATGATAGATCCTGTAGATGGCTGTAGAGATCGAGTCTAAGCCTAAATATAACCTTCTGGGATAGAAGCTCCGAGAAGTATCTATCTAGGAATTCTAAGAAGCCTGATGAAACAAATAGGGCTACGAGTATCGAGGCGTAATAGGCCATCGCTAATGTATCGAAGCTTCCAACACCTATGAGCGATATTACATAGTTCACGAGATCCCTTACAACCCATGGTATAAGCATACCAGCGGCGATACCTGCTATACTCACAGTCAAGAATAGCACTAGTACACGCTTCTCCCTAGCCATATACGTGAATAGTCTAGCGATGGGGCCTTTCAACTCTACCTATCACCTAACCTACCTAGGTATATTAGATACTTAACACAGATAGCTGCATACCCCTTCTTAAAGATTTCTCCCAAAATAACCGAGCTAATCGCGGCGAGTCGTACATAAAAATCTAAGTTCAAGCTTGATCTAGTAAAGAAATAAGATGCGATGAGAGGGGGTTAAGGGGAGTATACCTATGGTTTCACCTAACCTACACTGCATATTCCGTGGTGGATGCCCTAATTGCGGAGGCGATATATCTGATCTTAGGCTTATCTACGGGCTTCCATGCGATTCATGCTTACCTGGAGATCGATATATCGAATACGCACGCATATTATCTAGGAGTGAGCTGAGGAGGATTATCGTAGATGAGCTTAGACGTAACGGTAAGCTGAAACGGTATGCTAGCATAGCGGATCTAGAGGGGGAGCTTGAACATTTCGAGGAAGTATTCTATAGAGGGACTGGCTCGAAGCTTCTAAGTATTCAGAGAAGTTGGGCTAAACAGGTTTTCAAAGGTAGATCTATAGCTATAGTAGCTCCTACTGGTATGGGTAAAACATCCTTCGGTATAGCACTACTAGCATATTTCGCTTTGAAGGGTATGAAAAGCTATATGATCCTGCCGACCTCTCTTCTAGCACGGCAGGTTTATTCTAGGATAATATCGTTCATAGAGAGGAGCGGATACGGTGGTATAAAGGTTGCAGCCTACCATTCTCTCATGACTGAGAAGGAGGCTAGAGAGATGTATGAACGTATACATAGTATGGATTTCGATATACTAGTAACGACCTCGACGTTTCTATCTAGAAAATTCGACTTGATAAGAGATGCTAAGTTCGACGTAGTATTCGTGGATGATGTGGATTCCTTCCTGAGGACATCTAAGAATGTGGATAGGGTTTTGAAGCTTCTAGGATTCCCCGATGAGGTTATCGAAGCCGGGTATAAGATTATCGATGCTAGAAGGAGGTTTAAGAAGGCTTTAACCAGCAGGAGTGGCTTAGAGGATGCTAGATCCGAGGTTGAGAAGCTTGAGTCCATAATCATAGAGTTTCTCGAGAAGTATAGACCAGGTATACTCGTAGTTTCCGGTGCATCCGTAAGGGCTAAGCGTAGCAAGAGGGTTATGTTATTCAGGGAGCTTTTAAACTTCGAGTTAGGGGGTAGATTCGAGCTTCTAAGGAATGTAGAGGATCTATACGTTGAGCGCAGGAGGTCGATCGAAGAGGATACGGCGAACCTTGTAGCTAAGCTCGGCGGTGGAGGCTTAATATTCGTACCGATGGATATGGGTTCAGCTTACGCTGAGAAGCTTACAGATTATCTTAGGAGTAAGGGTGTAAAAGCTTACGCGTACGTTAAGCCTAGAAGGCGTATACTAGAGGAGTTCGTATCTGGTGTATACGATGTCCTTGTAGGGGTGGCATCTTTTAGAAGCCCGCTGGCTAGAGGAATAGATCTACCTCAAAGGATAAGGTATGCTATATTCGCCGGGGTGCCTAAGATCCGGATAGATTTAGGGCTGGAAGGATTTAAGCCTAGGAGGGTTATGATACTTCTCTCACACCTTAGAGACTATGTTGCGGATGACGAGAAGATGCGGATAGACTACTATGTTGCGACTCTACGTAGATACATATCTATGATATCCGTATCCGAGGGTAAGCTTATAGAGGAGGCTATAGCTAGAGGGGACAAACTTGACGGGTTTCTAGGTAGGATACAGGATATCTACGAGGAAGCAGCTGGGTTTGCTAGGAAGCTTATAGGGAGAGAAGATGTTAGAAAGGCTTTAGAAGAAAGCCCTAGACTAGTCTTAGAAGGAGGGGAGAGGCCTACCCTTATAGTACCAGATCCCGTAGGTTATATTCAGGGATCAGGGAGAACCTCTAGACTTTATAGTAGGGGTCTATCGAAGGGGTTATCGATAGTCATAGTGGATGAGCGTAAAGCTTTCAACGGATTGATGGAGGAGGTTTCATGGTATATAGACGATGTTAGATGGAGGCATCTGGAATCCGTAGATCTAGACTCTATATTGAGGCAGATAGATGAGGAGAGAGATTACATAGCTAGGCTTACATCCGGTAAGGTTGAACCGGGTGAAGTTAAAGATATAGTTACTACGGCTTTACTACTAGTCGAATCTCCGAATAAAGCTAAGACTATAGCTAGATTCTTCGGTAGACCGCTTAAGAAGCGTGTCGGCTCTCTGACGGTGTACGAGGTAGATACAGGAACCGGGTTCCACCTCAATATAACGGCTTCAGGTGGACATATCTACGATCTGGTTACAGATGTAGGATACCATGGAGTGATCGTGGAGGATGGCAGGTATATACCAGTCTACGGATCTTTGAAGAGATGCCCTGAATGCGGAGAGCAGTATACGGATGAGATGGAGATATGCCCTCGATGCGATGCTAAGCTTATAGATAAAGCTACGATAGTGGAATCTCTAAGGGAGGCTTCCACAGAGGTCGATGTAGTATTCGTGGGTACGGATGCCGATTCTGAGGGTGAAAAGATAGGGTGGGATACGGCGTGCATAGTATCACCATATACATCGCGTGTGAGCAGGGTTGAATTCCATGAGATAACTCGGAGAGCTATACTTGAAGCGTTAAGCAGACCTAGAGAGTTCGATCAAGCTATGGTCGAAGCTCAACTCCTAAGACGTATAGAGGATAGATGGATAGGGTTCGAGCTGAGTAGCAGAGTTCAGAAGGCTTTCGGTAAGTCCACCTTATCTGCAGGTAGGGTGCAGACAGTCGTCCTAGGATGGGTTGTGGATAGATACGATAAAGCTAGGGCGAGCATCAAGGACTTTTTCAGGGTAACCTTAGAGAACGGTTTAACAGTCGTATTAGAGAAGCCTAAGATGGAGCGTAAACGTGTGGATGAGCTCGTAGCGGAGCTGAAAAGGAGCGAAGCCGTAGTAGAATTGGATTCTCTAGAGGAGGTTGAGGTTAAGCCCTACCCACCATTCTCCACTGATACCATGCTTGCAGAGGCTACGTCTAGCTTAAAACTTTCAGCGGACGATGTTATGAATCTAGCTCAGGAGCTATTCGAGATGGGGTTGATAACGTATCATAGGACAGATAGTGTAAGGGTATCGGATGTAGGGAGAAGTATAGCTCAAAGGTATCTTGAGGATAGATTCGGATCAAGGTACGTCGATCTGTTCAAACCTAGGGTATGGAGCATGGAAGGAGCTCACGAATGTATAAGGCCTACTAGACCTATAGATACGGATAGGCTTAAACAGCTGACGACTCTACGTATATTAACATTCCCAAGAACTTTAACGAAAAACCATTACATGCTATACAAGCTTATCTTCGATAGATTCATAGCAAGCCAGATGAAGGAGGCTAAGGTTATCAAAGCCAGGTATAGAGTGAGACTCTTAGACGAAACGCTGGAGGGAGAGGGGTATATTAAGGTGATCGATCCAGGATTCACTATTATAAAGCCTCTTACGTTGCTGCCTGAAAGAGTTGAAGGTAGGTTTAAGGTAGTGGATCTGCAGTACTGGAGAGGGACTACCGTTAAATTCCATACGGAAAGCGATCTAGTGAGACTTATGAAGGAACGTGGGATCGGTAGGCCGTCGACATATGCGAAGGTTATCTCGACACTATTCAAGAGGGGATATGTAATTCAGCTACCTAGAGGCTACATTATACCTACCAGCCTGGGTAGGAGGACGTATGAATACCTGTATAAAGGTTATGCTAGATACGTCTCCGAGGAGACTACACGTAGGCTTGAGGAAGCTATGAAGGCTGTGGAGGAGGGAAGCGCATCCTACTTAGACATCTTGAAGGAGCTTGAAGTGGATATAAGGAGTTTAGCTGAGTATCCTGTAATCTACCAGGATTTCGGTGAAGTAAAGTAAATAACCGAGATGCTGCATTTAAATATCTAAGGCGAGTTGGATAAAACATCCAAACTGTTGGAGATCCTCGTCTCCTCTATAGTCGGTAAGGATGGGGGTAAAATCGTCAAGCTTTTAGAGGATGGAATACCTAGGACTGTAGAGGAGATAGCCCTTCAGACAGGTATAAGGGCAAGCGATATAAGAAGAGCTCTATACATGTTATCGAATCTAGCTCTAGCTTCGACTATAAGAGAGTATAGCGGGGGACAGTATGGGATATACCAGTATAAGTGGATACTCCATAAGGAGAGGGTTGAAGGATTCATCGCGCAGGAGAAGAAGAAGATACTTAAAAGGCTTAGAGAGAGAATGGAGTTCGAAGAGAATAACCAGTTCTATACATGCGGGAATGATGGATGCCCTAAGTATACGTTCGACGAAGCTATGGATCTGAACTTCAGATGCGAGAAATGCGGAGATTCGTTGAAACCTATCGATAATAGCAGGCTTAAGGAGATGCTTGCGAAGAAGATCGAGGAGATCGATAAGGATTAATCTGACGGAATGATATGGTTGTGATACCTACTTCCGGAAGACTCTACGGAGAGTATACGGATAGAGGCTTAGAATCCTTGAACGCCACCCTTAAGGATCGTTTGAAGGGATTAAAGGTTGATTATAGGATTCTTGTAGATAGGGATGGATGGGTGGATATCGAGCTGGAGGGGACTGATACGGATGTAGCCGCCAGGCTTGTAGGTAATCTTCTAGGAGTCAGGCCTAGGAATAGAGGTGATCTAGATAGATGCACCACCTGGGTTGGACGCGTAGAAGCTATAACAGGTGAAGGTATAGTTATCGATATGAAGCTTATCAAAGTTATAGTAGCTTCAAGGACGGTATCCCTGCAATTGGAGGATAGCTATGAGGAGGCTGTAGCTAGGTATGGGCTATACCCTAACGTACCAGTCGAAGTAGCGATATATAAGATGAATAGCGGGGATCGCTATACAGCATGCTTTTCGGATAACTTTCTAGCTAAGCTGCATGGATGGGGGGTTACCGGGTTGAACAGGATATTGACCACAGGGGTGACATCGAGTATAGTTAGGAGGCATCTTAAAAGGAGTTATATGGAGAAATATATAGCATACTATGAGAGACTCGGTATACTGGAGCACCATATAGTATGTAAAATCGCTTCGAACCCTTACAGAATAGCTCAGGCTTTAAGGAGCGTATTGAAGGGTGTAGATATATATGTGGTGAGGCCTAAACCTATAGGCTATCTATCCCTCCTTCATACGTAGGATGAGTTTAGCAGCTTCGGCGAAACCTTCACCGTTAGATCCGTTCACGGTTAAGCTTGCGTTACGTTTAACATCTTCACTGGCATCCCCTACAGCTATACTAAAGCCTACAACCCTGAACATAGGTATGTCATTTTCACTATCACCTACAGCGACTACATCCTCAACTCTCACGTTCATAAGATCTACAGCAACCTTCAAGCCTACACCTTTATCTATGCTACGCTCTAGTATGTGGTATGCAAAACCGCTATCCCATAGCTTAAGATCAGGGTAATCCCTTAACACCATATCCACATCCTTCCTATCGATCGTCCTATCCAACGCTACATCGACGAATCTATATCTGTTACACCAGCTTTCGACTATCCTACCTCCGTAGACCTCCTTCAACCTCCTAAGAGCATCCAGAGCTCTATCCTTAGATGATAGGATTCTCATAGCACTCCTATACTCGACAACCGCACCTCCCTCACATACTATAGCCCCGCTACATCCCAGATATATCTGGAGGGCTTTAACTAGAGGGTAAGCGTTACCGGATACCAATATTACCGGTATCCCTTCAGATTCTAGAAGTCTTAAAGCTTCGATAGCCTTCAAGCTAAGCCTATAGCTCCTATCGGTTAGTGTTCCATCAATATCTGTCGCTACAGCTTTAACATTGAATCTAGATATAGGAACCACCATTTCAAGATACGTTTAAGTCTTTAAATTTATCCATTATTATAACCCTATCTGATGATGGCTATGGATGTAGAGTACGCATACAAAATTCTGCACCGTTTGAGGTTAGCTTTCCCTAAGGTTCAAATAAAGTTGGAGACAGACCCATTCCGAGGACTCATACTAGCGATACTATCACAGAATACGAGGGATACGCATGCATACACGGCTTATAGGAGTTTAGAGGAGAGGATAGGCTTATCGATCGAAGATATAGTTAAAGCCGATGAGGAAAGTATAGCTTCAGCTATAAGGCCGGCTGGGTTGCAAAGGGAGAAGGCTAGAAGGTTGAGGGAGGCTGCTAAGTTTGTAGCCGGGATAGGAGGGGCCTTAAAGTCTATCCTAGATCTACCGTTAGATGAAGCTAGAGCTAAGCTGATGGAGATAGAGGGTATCGGGAGGAAGACCGCTGATGTGATCCTCCTATTCTACGGTGGTAAACCGGTTATACCTGTAGATACACATGTAAGGAGGGTATCGGCTAGACTCGGTTTAACAGTTAGGGGAATAGGATATGAGGAGATTAGGAGGGAGCTTGAATCGCTTTATAAGCCTGAAGATTATATGGATGTCCATCTATTATTGATAGCTCTCGGGAGGAGCTATTGTAGGAGCAGGAAGCCTAGATGCAGCTTATGCCCTGTTAACGATATGTGCCCATCGAGAACTTAGATATAGGCTAGTTACTCTCTAAAGTACTCTTCTATCTTCTTCTTCAAGGATAAACCTATTAACGCTAACACTGTTAACATAGCGTATAAAGCTACCGTAATCGCGTAGGGTAACTTCACAAATATCTGATAGAATTCTGCTAACGCTTTTGCCTCCGAATATAAACCTCTATTGTAGAGGCTGGTTATCTGGGATAGCATCGCTTCTAGTATGGGCTTCGATATTAGTAGTTCAGGTATAGTCTTCGTAACTTCCCTGAGATAGGATAGGAGGGATGATAAACCTATGGTATCCACGATACCTGTTAAACCGAACCTTCTAAACTCGGATAAGCCTAAGGATATATCGCCTAGGATAAGCCCTATCGATGTAGCTAAAGCAGAGTCTTCCTTAACGCCGCCCATACCCCTTAACGTATCGAATAGCTTCCCGTAGAATCTCAGCCCACCATACTTTTCCCCGATGTAATGGAAGATGTAGAATGATGCGGCGTATAGAAGTCTAACGTCAGCTGGCTTATTTACGAAGTTCCATCCCTGTATGAAGCTTAGAGATGATAGACGTACACCTTGCAGTATCTGCATATGCTGGTTATACCTAGAGTACGCTATATCGCTGTAACCTAGCATCGAAGCTAACTCTATAGATATATACTCCGCTAAGCCTTCATGTATCCATAGCTTATCTATAGATAGCCTTACAGCTTTTATGAAGTGATGAGCAAGCTCGTGGAGGGCTACCAGCTCCATAGTCCCGTTAATATATCTTAGATTGAATAAATTCAGATTTATGGATTGGAGATCGCCGGGGGATATAGGTACGAAGCCAGCTACACCCTCCTGGAACTGCTGCATCGTAGGTACGAATAGCTTAACCTCTATAGTCTCGTCGAATTTTATGTTTAGTATATCTGATAGGAGCTCATATGCCTTCCCGTATAGCTCCATTATACGGCGGCCTATATCTAAATACCTGCTAGGTATACTCATATGGAATGGAGGTTCTATGAGGGATACCATATCAGGGGAGACACCCCTCTTAGAGAATGTTAGACCTATACGCGATGTGGAGATGACATCAAACTCTAGTATAGTTGTATTACCCTCCACGGTGATCTTTCTAGGATTAGTGCTTCTGATAACGTTCAAGGATTCACTGAGATAGAAAGCCGTACCTATACGGATACTACCTTCTATGGAGACTATAGCTGAACCTCGAACCCCGCTTTGGAAGCCTATGAGTGGGGATAGGAAGAATCCGTCAGGCTCTATTATGAAAGTGTATAGGGGGATAAAGTATTCGATAAGCATGGAGAAGAATCCACCCTTAGGATCGAACGAGAAGGTGTAGTTGCCCCAGAATGGCCCCCCGCCGGCTAGAGGTTTAAACTCGCTTTCCTTCAAGCTACCATTCAACACAGATACAGTCCAGTTAGTATATGATGGTAGTATAAGCCAGCTGATACCAGATCTTTCAGATTCGAATTTTATTGATACATATGTATTCCCATCGCGGTCAACCATGAACTTATAGGTATAGTTCGATGTAGATGTGTATGTTACCTGAGGGATAAGCGATGCTATAGAAAGAACTAAGAGAAGCGAAACTATTAGGAGGATCGTAGGAATAGCTCTATCCAAACCCTTCCTACATGAAGGATCGATACTAAAACTAAAGATAAACGTTTTCTTCTAGAATAGCTAGATCTTATCATCGTATAGTATGATACGCAGGATACTCTGGGCTCCATGGCGTATATCCTATATAGAGGAGGCTGCTACCGCTAGTGATAGCTGTATATTCTGCGTTAAACCTAAGGAGGGGAGGGATGAAGAGAATCTGATAGTATACCGCGGTAAATTATGCTTCGTCATGCTTAACAAGTATCCGTATAATAACGGCCATCTAATGGTTGCACCATACAGTCATAAAGCAAGCTTAGAAGAGCTTACAGAGGACGAGATGTATGAACTCATATCGATCGTTAGGATGTGCGTACTATGGCTTAGGTATGCCTATAAGCCTCACGGCTTCAATATAGGCTTGAATATAGGTAGGGCTGCTGGAGCTGGATTCGATAAGCATATCCATGTACATGTAGTTCCGAGATGGGAAGGCGATACGAACTTCATGCCTGTTCTATCCGATGCGAAGGTGATATCTGAAGCTTTACGGCAAACGTATCTCAGGATTAAAGATGCCATAGATGCTCTCTCTAGAAAGTGAAGCCTACGCCTCCCTCCAATCCAATACTATCGAGATAACTTTATCCTTGCTATCTATGAGAAGCCTATAGGCTTCCTCAGCTCTCCGGTAATCTAGTATGGATGAGATTAGATCCCTCACCTTCAGACGCTTCTTCGATAGAAGTTTGAATACAGTCTCCACGTCGTCTCTAAGATTCCAGAATCCCTTGAACGATTCTGTTCTAGGTCTTATAGAGTTATGAGCTCCGATTACTATTAAACCCTTCCTATGAACATCGCTGTAGAAGTTAACAGTAGATAAACCTCTAGTGCTACCCAGCAGTACAACCCTACCTCTTTTACCCGCTAGCTTGAAGGCAAGATTGACTGCTTCAGGGTTACCTGTAGATTCGATAACTATAGATGCACCTCTACCGTTCGTTATCCTATGAACCTCTGATACAGTATCGATCCTCGAAGATGTTAAGCCATAATCTATGGATGATAGAGATTTAGCGATCTCAACCCTATAATCGTATAAGTCTATGCCTATGATAGGTATAGCTCCGCTCAAGGCTAGAAGCTGCGCTGCAAGCTGGCCTACCAACCCTAAACCTAAAACTACAGCGGATTCACCTATCTCAGGTTCAGATTTACGCACCCCCTGGAGAGCTATAGCTGAAAGGTAGAAGAATACTGCCTCCAAGGGATCCAATCCTTCAGGTAGCTTGAAAGTATTCTCAGCTTTAGGATTCACGATGCTAGCATGCCTAGATGGAGATACCACTACATCCCCTGCATTGAAGCCTGTTACATCCCATGCTACAGATTCGACTAAACCTACGTTACTATACCCAGGATACTGAGGGTATATCGACGGGGTGTTGGGTAAACCTAATAGGAAGGCCGTCTCTGTTCCAGGGCTTATAAGCGTATAGATAGTCTTAACGAGAAGGCGGCCTGATTCAAGCTCTCCGAGCTCAAACTCTTCTAGCGATACGACTCCTTTATCCCTGAATACTACACCAATTCCTCTTCGCATAGCTGTAAACCTCGATATCTAGGCTGAATACTGTTAAAGAGATAAAAGCTTAATGTAGAGGTTAGTATATTTTCTGAACTCCCATGTATCTTACGAGGGAAGAGGAGCGTATACTAGATGGGGAAAGGGGTGAGGCTGCTAGGAGGGCTATGGAGCTGTTAGTTAAGCTTGGCGACGCCTATGATGCGGAGCGTATGATCGAAGTATCTTCATGCCATCTAGTTTCATGCGTATACAACGTTGTCTACGATAGTGGGTTGGATATAGCGGAGACATTCCTTAAACTAGGTGCTAGATTCGCCGTTCCTACGACTTTATGTACGGCTTCCGTACCTCTGGAGAGAACTTCCGATTTCGGTTTTCCTGATGAATGGGTTGAGAAGCAATTGAAGTTATGCACCCTGTACAGGGTTATGGGTGGATTGGATAACTGGACGTGCATACCATACTGGAACGTTAACGCTCCGAGGTATGGTGAGCATATAGCTTGGGGTGAATCTAATTGTGTATCCTATGCAAACTCTGTAGTAGGGGCTAGGACTAATAGGTACTCATCCTACATAGAGTTATGTGCAGCTATAACCGGACGTATACCTATGATAGAGCTGCATATACCCGAGAATAGGAGGGGAACTATCCTGGTGAAACTTAAAGGGTTAGATGCATCTATGATGACAGCTAAAGATTACGGTGCTCTAGGCTATGCTATTGGTCAGCTATCGGCTGGGGGCATACCTGTAGTAGATGGTTTACCTCAAGCTGTATCGAAGAAGATGCTTAGGATTATGGGAGCTGCAGCTGCTTCCTCTGGATCCGTAGCATTATACCATGTCGTAGGTGTAACGCCTGAAGCTAGAAGTTTAGAGGAAGCTTTCGGATGGGATAAACCTGATGATATGGTGGAAGTCGGGTTGGATGAGCTTAAGAGAGCCTATCTAGAGTTATCTACGGTGGAGGATGGGGAAGTCGACCTAGTATTCATCGGATGCCCACACTACTCTATCGATCAGATAGGCATAGTAGCCGACATGCTTAGAGGTAGGAAGATTCATCGTAATGTGGAGTTATGGTTAGCTACGGATAACATTACCTATATGCTTGCATGTAGGATGGGGTATGCAGAAATTCTGGAGAGAGCTGGTGTTAAGATCATGGTTGGATCATGCGCTATGAACGCTCCCACATATACGAGGGGATTCAAGATCATAGCGACTGATTCGGCTAAAACAGCGCATTACACGCCTATGCAAGCTAAAGCAGACGTATTCTACGGTAGCTTGGAAGAGTGTATAGAGATAGCTATAAATGGAGGGGTGAAGATGTGAACGGTATCAAAATTAGGTGTAGAAGGTTGACCAGAGGTGTAGCTGTAGGTGAAGCATTGGTTTCTAGGCAACCTTTCGGTTTCTGGGGTGAAGTAGATCCATATACCGGTATAGTTACGGATATACACCATGAATGGTATGGGCAGTGTATAGCCGGGAAGGTATTAATTTTCCCCTACGGTAGGGGGTCAACCGGAAGCGGGGGTATCATAGTCGAAGCTTATAGAAGAGGGAAAGCCCCTATCGCTATCGTTAACATGAAAACAGACTTCATACTATTATCTGGGCCACTATCGATAGAGGTATTATACGGTGGTAGATTACCTGTAGTAGATAGACCTGAGAAAGATGTGTTCGGTATCGTAAGGAGTGGAAGTATCGTTAAAGTAGATGGGGATAAAGGCTTCATAGAGATACTCTAGACCCCCGAATACCTTTAACAGCGAGCACTATTATAACCCCTAACGCGACGCCTATCAAGTTATTATAGATATCCGTAAAGCATGGATTCCTCCAAGGCGCTAAAAGTTGTAGAAGCTCGGTTAACGGTGAAGACGCTACTGAAGCCGCTATGAATTTAAGCTTGAGATCGAAAAGCCAAGCCCAGAGCATAGTTAGCACCACATACATCGTGACATGCCCTAAATCCAGTAGGTTATACAGGTTTTCATCGCCTATAGGGATTACCGACAATACGCATATAACCAAGAGCCATAGTATAGTATACAGCAGCTTCATAAATCTAGATAAGGGATTGATAGCGAAATGCCCCATATAGATTAAAACTCCGCAATCTCTAGGATTTTAATAATACCACCATAAATTTATTAGCAATAATAACATTGTAATTCCTAGAACTGTCTAGAAGGTTCTCTTCACGTACATGAGGAGGGTTGAGGTTAGGTATGGGCGGTTCAGCCTAATGCCTTAAGGGCATAGATACCCTATAACTCTGAATCATCAGAACCGCCCGAGGATTAATCGTAGGGTACACAGCTTTAAACATTACCTAACCCTAATCTTCCTAAGATACTCCGAAGCTGATAACGCCGCTACCGCTGCTTGACCTATAGCTATAGCTACCTGGAATCCGATGCCTATACAATCACCAGCCGCGTATACACCTTCGACGCTGGTAGCCTGCTTTGAATCAACCTTTATGAAGCCTTCAGCAGTCGTATCGATAGATGTCGATCTTAAAAGTTTGGATGGGGGTAAGACACCTAGAGCTATGAATACACCTGATACCGGGAGCGTAAGTTCGCGACCCATATACGAGAATTTTACTGATTCAACTTTATCCCGGCCGATTATACCTTTAACCTCCGCTCCCTCGTATACTTCGACATTACCATGGAATTTAGCTTCCATCAACTCGCGGCTGGGTTTAGGTGCTAGGATGTAGACTTTCCTAGCTATCCTAGATAAGAGTATGGAGTCTTCGATAGCTTCCCTACCTGAGCCTACTACGGCTACATCCATATCGCGGTATAACGGTCCATCACATACCGCGCAGTATGATACACCTCTACCTAGTAGTCGATCCTCACCCTCTATACTATATGTTCTTCTAGGAGCTCCTACGGCTAGTATAACCGTATACCCCTGATATATGTTACCCTTACGTGTAGCTACGAGTTTAGGTGATGCATCTAGCTGTAGAGCTGTTACCTCTTCGTACTCCAGGATATTTGCTCCGAATCTCTTTGCATGATCTATGAACCTATCTGCTAGGATAGAGCCGTTGATACCCTCTGGAAATCCAGGATAATTTTCTATCAGCTCGACGGATCTAAGTCTTCCACCAGCTCTACTAGCATCGAGTATTAGAACTTTAAATCCAAGTCTGGATAGATACATACCGGCTGTAAGCCCGGCTGGACCTGCACCTATTACTATCGAATCCCATACTTCGAACATATAGATCACTTACTATTAGGCTAGTATTTACCGCTCCTCTATTAATCCAGAAACAGATTTAAGGATATAGTCTACGAATACATCTTCTAAGATAGCATCTAGGATACTTAGCGATTCATTCAGGTGCAATTTTACGTACGCTCGGAATAGCGTATCTGAAAAAATGATATACGGAAACCCTGATCTATCTACGACGCCAGCCTCTACCCACCTGCTATAATAGCTTGATGAACTAATCCAGCCATAGCTAAGCAATATTAGGCATGTAGATGTAGCGAACCGTTATACATACACCTTCATATTTATCGATTTGAGCTTCTCTACATTCTCAGGTTTAAATCTTAGATCACCTCTTAGATGCATCGATCACATCCTCTAAGTGTAATGAACTTGAATTTAATTAGTAGCCCGTAGAATTTCATACCGTAAAACCTACCCCCTATCAATATTAATGCTGGGATTTTATCTACCCTATTATCTTTCGTTAAATCTCTATTAATTCTAGAAATCGCATATTTCAAGCTCTATAAGTAGATGAAATTTAGCAGCATCTTCTAGGAGGATACGCGTCTCCTTACAAGATTGGTACTCAAATTCTTGAGGAATAGTAGGAGTCGAACGTTATTCTTAAGGTTATCTTCGAATAACTTTTCAGACGAAGCTTACCATATCCAAGTAGGATCGATGAAGAATCACTCTCGTTTTCTACGATAACACTCTTAAGACTTACACTTACATACATAAGTATCGTAGGTGTTGAAGCTATGAAGAATACCTTCAAGCTGGATGAGTATGATATTAAGATTCTTAGAGAGCTGCAGAAGGATGCTAGAATATCCTATAGAGAACTAGCTAGGAAGGTGGGGTTATCCACTACGGCGGTTATATCTAGGGTTAAAGCTTTAGAAGAGAGCGGCGTCATAGAAGGGTATACGGCGATAATCAACCCTGAACTCATAGGTTACGATATAACGGCGATAATAGAGGTTGTAGTATCTAGAGGATACTTAGTGGAAGTCGAGAGAGAGATAGCTTCAGATCCATCGGTCGTATGTGTCTACGATATAACCGGGGAGACGGATGCTATCATAATAGCTAGATTCAGGAATAGGAGGGAACTTAGCACGTTCGTGAAGAGAATATTGGCTATGCCTCATGTAGATAGAACTATAACCCATATATGCCTAACGAGGGTTAAGGAGGATTTTAGAATACCAATATAGAGCGGAGCGGTGTTAAGCTGGGATAAATCTGACGAAATATATACCGGCTAGATTATCCAGCGGACACCTATCTCTTACGAGTGTTAACACCGCACCTGTAATAAATCGTTAATAGAGATTATCCTTAAACGCGGGTATAGCTTAGATAGATGATGAGGGGCTGGTATCTCTCTTTAATTCCTCGTAAGATAGCATCGACATTATTCAGTACACTCCTACCATTGTACATCGTATACACTCTAGGTAGGAGTACCGTAGATATTGGTATGGTTACGGCATCAATAGGGTTAGCGCATATCCCTGGATCGATCATCTGGGGTTACTTAGCCGATAGAACTAGAAGATGCAGGTTCATAGTTATATCGACGCTCACTATACAATCCATACTTATCCTACTCTTAACCAAAGCTTCAGGTATACTCGATATACTATTCCTAAGCATACCCATCGGATTCTTCGGATCAGCCCTACCTCCGGTGGAGGATATACTGATAGCTGAGGGTAGTAGTAGGTATAGGTGGAGTGATGAAGCTAGATCCTACGGCTTCGTATCGGAGATCGGGGATCTATCTGGGATAGCTATCGGAGCTCTACTACTAGCATTCTACGAGCATAGACTGCTCCTACATCTATGCGGGCTTCTCATACTATCATCGGCTATAGCTTCACTGATATTCGTGGAGGATCCCATATTCATGGTGGAGAGGAAGTTCGTGCGTCTTGAGCGATGCATAGAGTGGGCGGGGAGGCTAACGGCAATACTAGAGTATCAAGATGAATACGGAGAGCATATATCGGAGTTAACCCTTCTGAGGGCTAAGATAGATACATCTAGGAGAGCAATATACTTCGGATCAGGTACTCTAGCTTTCACGATGGCTACAGATCTTATATTCACGTTTATATCGATATATCTCTGCCAAAAACTGCTCATACCTCAAAGCATAGTTTTCGTGATAGTATTACTAAACGAGGTTGGATCCATAGCAGGATACTTATGGTTTAAAGAAGTTTTCGATACTTATGGGAGCTATATAAGTTTGAAGCTATCTGCTTTCATCAGGGCTATCCTGGTATTCACGTTTATACCCTGCAGCTACCTGCCATACGTAGCAGCTTCGATATTCGATACGGTGATCCTAACGATGCTCGGCATATTCTACACCCTATTCGCTCTATCCAGTAGAACAATACGTATGGAGATCATACCTGAAGGATGGGTGGGGCTATATGCATGCATAACCAAGATCGGCAGTATAATCGGTATGGCGGTAGGGGGGTTAATCATAGCACAATACGGATTCAACTATCTATTCATGACGGCAGGGATACTCTTCATAGTCTCATGTATACTATTCCACTTTAGCTGAATCGAGGATAGCTGTTTATGCTTCATATCTAGCAAAAGCTATACGCTTCTAAAAATAAAACCGTATATACGATATTATGAGAAATGAGAACTCGTAGATCACCGAATATTAGTTTACGCTATAGTTTCGCTATTTCTCTGAATTTCCCGTTCATACCGGCATATTTCCTGAATCTACATAGGATTTCATCATCTGATAATCCAACTTCTCTAAGCCTATCTACGAGAGATCTAGGATTCGGGTCAGCTTGAGGTCCGTAGCATCCTTCGCAACTCCTACCTAGAGCTGGGCATAGAGCTCCACATCCAGCTCTGATAATAGGCCCCATACAGGGTTCTCCTTTAGTGAGCAGACATTCATTCTCGCTTAGCTTACACTCGATGCAGACAGGGTAATCGGGAAGCTTAGGTTTGAAACCTAGTATGAAGGTTTTAAAAACTTCTAGGATATCGCTTAAGGATGGAGGGCACCCTCCGAGATATACATCTACATCTACGTAGAAGTCTATGGGGTACGATAAAATAGATTTTATCGATAAAGCCCCCCTACTCCCATACACTATCTTCTCCGCATCCTTCTGAGCCATATGGTTTCTGATGCTATTTAACCCTCCGAACGATGCGCATGCACCGAAGGCTATCAACACCGTAGATTTAGCTCTGACACTCTTTAGAGAGTGTATTTCCTCAGGTGTCGATATAGAGCCTTCTACGAAAGCTACATCGTATGAATCCTCGATCCTCCTATCACTAACCATAACCCAGTAGACTATACTTAGTTTATTATCTACTAGATCTAGTAGCTTATCGTTAAGCCTCAGGAAGGACATCTGGCAGCCTGAACACGACGAAAATTTGAAGAAACCGATCTTCAACATATCATCCCATCCTCCCTTGGTTAAACGATTTTATCAGGCATAGGCGCTATCTCGCTATAACTGAACACAGGCCCATCTAGACATACATACTTCCTACCTATCTGGCAATGGCCGCAGAATCCTAAACCGCACCTCATCCTCCTCTCCATAGATAGATAGATGTTCTCAGGTTTGAAACCCAACCTCATCAGATCCCTTACAGCATACATCATCATAACCTCCGGTCCGCATATGAAGGCTACAGATCTACGTGGATCTACGGATATCTTATCGAACAGCCTTGTTACTACGCCTACACTGTAACGCCATTCGCTGTTAGGAGGTATAGTATCCACCGTCAATAGGACTCTACAATCGCTATCTTCAGCTACCCTTTCGAATTCTCCTCTATACATAATATCATCCGGGGTTCTAGCACCATATAGTATCTCCAGCCTGCCATACCTACTCCTATTTCTGAGAAGCTTTAGGATAGCTGGTCTAAGCGGCGCCGCACCACATCCTCCCCCGACTACCAATACATCCATCCCCTCAGATTCTCTGAGAGGCCAGCCTCTACCATATGGTCCTCTAATACCTACTATAGCTCCTTCGCTAAGCTTGAATAGAGATCCGGTAACGCTTCCAACCCTTCTAACGGATAGCTCGAAGTAGTCGTCTACATCTGGATCGGAGGATATGCTTATAGGAGCTTCACCGACACCGAATACCGATACCTCTACGAACTGCCCGGCTTCAAACTTTAACCTACCTTCGATAAGCTTGAATCTGAAGGTTTTCACATCCCTAGCCTCCGTTCTAACAGAGACCACCCTAGCCTTCATAGGTATATAGGGGTTCACCAACATTTAAACAGCCTCCCTAAGCCTGGAGGATACACTGGTTATATCTATCTTAGCTGGACAGTAGAATATGCATCTACCACAGCCTACGCAGCTGGATAGCTCTCCGCCGGCTGCCCCGCCGAATTTACATACCATCCAATGTCTAAGCCTAGCTTTCCTAGATCTCCTGAAATTCCCTCCTAGAGCAACCTCAGCGTACCCGTATAGCTGGCATGAATCAAGCCTCCTAACTCTAAAACCGCTCTTCAGATCCATATCAATTACGTCTGATATCTCGTAGCAATAGCATGTAGGACATACTAGACTACAGTTACCGCAGGAGAGGCATCTACCAGCTTCTTCATCCCATACGGAGTGAGCTAAAACCTCTATAACCGGGTACGATAAACCTCTGAAATCCGCGTACCTCCTAAACCCCCTCCTAGCGGTCGAAGCTACAGTTCTCTTATCCTCTATATAGTTTGTCGAAGCCCTCTTGAAACCTGCTTCACCGATCAGGTCGAAACCTATCTTAGATCCTACTTCGACCAAGAATCTTCCGTTTTCAACCTCGGTTAACAGTATATCGTAGCCATCGTCTATCGTAGGACCTGTACCTAGCGATGCACAGAAGCAGTATTCATCCCTAGGACCGTTACAATTTAGAGCCACTATGACGCTATTCCTTCTCCTAGCTAGGTAGTATGGATCCTCAAATCTACGTGTGAAGAATTTATCTAAGCGGAGTATAGCGTTAAGATCGCATGCATGAATAGCGAAGATCATCATAGGTTCCGTCTCTAAAACCTCGTCGAATTCGAACCCATCGGTAAGCTTGAATTTCAAGAGAACCTCTCTAGGCCTATGGAATAGCTTTGTAGGCGGCAATATAGTCCTATTATATCTCAAATCGACACTATGCATATCTTCCACCTTAGAGAATACGTAGTTTCCACCCTTCCTTATAGGTGCATAGACACTATACTTACACCTACCAATCTCTATAAGCTTACCGAGGTCGTCCAGATCCGCTATGAACGCATCCATACTTCTAACTACACTCAACCCACTACCTTAGAAGCATCAAACAGTTAATAAAACTTCAGGTATAGGCTTGGTAGCAGGGACAGATGCCAACCGAGTTTATGGAGGGGTAGAAAACCTTATAGCATTGTTATATCGATATAGCTAGATCGATGTATACCCGATCTAGGGATCGTGGATCCTGTCCAGGTATAGCTAGCCTTCTAAGACCTGTACCAGAGTATATCGAATGCCCTAACTGCGGTTCAGATGTTGAGATCTGGAGCGATGAAGAGGAAGTTATTTGCAGTAATTGTGGAGCGATGGTAGTCCGAGAGAGGAGATTATCATGCCTTGAATGGTGTAGGTATGCAGATAAATGCAGGGAGCTTATAGAGAAGGCTAGAAGGGGTGGAGATACTGGTGGGATCTAGAGTGGATGATGTCAGCTGGGTTAGATGCTGGCGTTTAACGTTAACTAAACCTGAGGATCCCCTCCTAGGAGGGGCAAGGGATTTCGTTATCGTAGCGGATTGCTTTACGTTAATGTATCCTGAGCTTCACGTGAAGCTTCTAGGAGAGGTAGATCTAGCATTATCAGCATGCCCTGAGATAGAGGACTACGAATCCATTAAATCCTCGATACATAGATTCCTCGCATCCGGTTTGAAGCTTAAACGTGTGGTATCTATGCCTAGACCATGCTGCTTCCAACTCCATTACGCATCCTATGAAGCCTACGGTAGCCTCCAAATAGAGGTAGAGCATCTAGTAGCGGTAGATGGAGGATATAGAAGGGTGTACGAAAAGCCTTTGAGAGTTAGAACCTATGTTAGCTTCCCCTCCAAGTATCCTGAGAAGGGGGCTCTATGGGTTAGGGAGAAGCCAAAGCAACTTTAAGATACCTGTCGTAAGGTTTAAGGTGGAACAATGTTTGTGAAGCCTAGCTTCCTAGCATAGCGTAGGGCTTCCTCATATTCCTCCCTATACAGTCTTCTTCTAAGTTCAGGTACTTCATATGCTCTCCAGTGAGGTGTATATTGATCCATAATGTTTACCCGAACCCATGTACCGAGGTTTTCAGCTATCCATTCAAGTATAGGCTTAGCACAGCATTCTATATGTTCTGGTAGGAGCAGTATCCTTATTATAAGCTCTCCACTCTTCATAGCTTCAAGATGATTCCTCCTACAAACCTCTACGTATCTAGGCGCGGAGGATATCCTTTCAGCGCATCTATCACTACCATACTTGAAATCTAGTAGGTATACGTCTATGAAGCCTTTTAGAAGCTCCGATGCTTCTACGCTATAATAGCTATTACTATTCCAGACGGTGGGTATACTTGCCTTTACATATCTGAATGTATCTATCCATACGTGAAGCCAAGGTGTAGGATCCCCACCGACCATATTACAATTTCTACAACCCTCCCTCTTAAGCTTCTCGACTATACGAGCTAGTTCTCTAACGCTTATCGGATCGCCAGCTTCATACCTCTGCGATATAGTCCAATTTTGACAGTGTAAACATACTAGGTTGCATCCTATCGAGAACACAGTACCGCTCGGTACAAGCTCAGGCTCCTCACCTAGATGATGGAAAGCCGAAGATAGGAGGAATGTCTCCCCGCATTTACAGAAGCCAACCTCACCTTTAATCCTATTAGCTCTACACCTCCTCTCGCAGAAGCAGCATTCCTCTAGGAGTCTACGAGCTATAACCGCTTTAAGATCTAGAAGGGAATGCTGTGGGACGGATACATCTTCGAGCTTAACCTCGCCACCATCTATCCTACGCTCCAACCTTCTATACTCTTCGAGCGCATCTCTATGGATATCCCATAGGCTTCGAAGAGAATCGTCTACAGAGAAGTCTACAGGTATCCTAGAGGCTATCATGAATTTAGGATGATACCTACCCTCCAATATACCGAAATACCTATTCAGACTCTTTCTAGCTCCTTCATCGCTTAGAACTTTAATAGCATCAGGTCTTAGGAGGAACCAGCCCATAACTCTAAGCATAGATATCCTAGGATCTCGTAGATTAACGTTTACTTCAACCCTAAGCGTAGGGGCTAGCCTGGAACAACATCATACACGGCTTGAGATCATATGAAATTCAAGCTCGAAATCAACTTTTCAACTTGACCCCTGAATCCTCTTATACTCCCTAACCTTCCTCGATAGGAGATTATAAACCTCCTTCGGATCAGCCTTACCTCCGCTTCTCTTAACCACTAATCCTACGAGGTAGTTGAGAGCTTTACGATTATGTATAGCGTCTTGAAAAGCCTTCCTATTCATATCTATAACTTCTGATATGATTCTATCTAGATCGATCTTATCAATCCTGTACTCTAGACCGGGTTTGATGAATGCCGTCGGGGAGGAGCCTTCAAGCACCATAGATCTAAGTATAGAGTACACGGCGGATCTATCTGTGAAGCCCTCATCGATGGATTTCAATAGGTATGCTATATCTTCAGGTTTAGCTTTAGAATCCTTGATACTTATTTTAAGCTTATTAAGGAACGGTAGCAGCTCTTCTACGATCCATGATGCAACCCTATCAGGTTTACCGTAGTATTCTAGAATCCTATCGTAGAGCTCAGATAAAGCTCTAGAACTTACGAGGAGTTCAGCTAAATCTCTACTTAAACCATACTTCTCCGTGTAGATCTCGATCTTCTCGTAGGGGAGCGTAGGCATAGATCTTCTAGCCTCTTCTATCAATGCTTCTGTGATAACTATCGGAGGTAGATCTGGCTCTGGAAAGTATCTATAATCCTGCTCCTCTTCCTTAACCCTTAGAGAAACCGTTATACGTCTACGTGGATCCCAATGCCTAGTTTCACGTAAAACGCTTAAACCCCTCAGCATCCTCTGCTTCTGTCTAGTTAGCTCGAAGCTTAGAGCTTTCTCCACATCGTGGAATGAAGATATATTCTTAACCTCAACCCTACCACCGCCGGGTATGGATATGTTAGCATCACACCTCATAGCCCCCTCCAAGCTTCCATCGAAAACCTCTATATACTCTAGTAGCGATCTAAGCTTCTCTAGGAATATCCTAGCTTCTCTGGGAGATTCTATATCCGGCTCAGTAACTACTTCTACCAAAGCCACCCCGGATCTATTGTAATCTACGAGAAGTCCGGTGGAGCTTGTAATCGTACCCTCATAGACAATCCTACCTGGATCCTCCTCCAGCTGTATACGCCTAATCCTTACAACTCGATCGCCGATATCTAGTAGACCACCTTTAGCGATGGGAATACCTCCTGCTCCATCGTACTGGGATATCTGAAAGTTCTTAGGTAGATCCGGGTAGAAGTAGTTTTTACGCGAGAAATATGTGAGCCTAGATATATCCGCTCTAAGCGCTATAGCAACTTTTAAAGCCGATATCAACGCTTCCTTATTCAGAACCGGTAGGGATCCAGGCTCTCCTATGCATACTGGGCATATATTCGTATTCGGGGGTTTACCCCTATAATCCGCTGAGCATGAGCAGAAAAGTTTACTCTTAAGGTTTGTAAGCTGGCAGTGAACTTCTAAACCTATCATAGGTTTAACTTCAGACATCAGATGCATGCCTCCGATAGCCTTGGATTTAGCTTTAAATCTAATGCCGCTTCAAGGTTGTACGCGATCCTAAGTATAGAATCCTCACGGAAGTATGAACCTACGATCTGAAGGCCTATAGGCAGCTCTTCGGCTAGACCGCATGGTATGGAGATAGCTGGTAGACCTGCTAGATTCACAGGTACTGTATCTACATCGCACATGTAGAGCTCTAACGGATCCTCTATCTTCTCTCCTATCTTAAATGGTAGGATCGGCATAGACGGTCCTATCAAAGCATCGAATATCCTGAACGCATCCATAAACTCCTTCTTGATAAGGGTTCTAACCTTCAAAGCTTTGATGTAATATCTATCGTAGTATCCGGCTGAGAGTACATATGCACCTAGAATTATCCTCCTCTTAACCTCTAAACCGAAACCCCTACTCCTAACATCCTCATAGTACCTACCCCAGTCATGATCCTTCACAGGTATCTTCATACCATACCTTACACCATCGTATCTAGCTAGGTTAGAGCTAGCTTCAGCCATGGCTATCACATAGTATGCAGGTAGAGCGTAGCTTATCGATGGAATGGATACTTCTTCGACGCATGCACCTAGTGATTCAAGCTTATAGATGGAATCCCTGATCGATGAAGCTATACGTCGATCCACACCCTCGCCTATGAGTTCACGTATCACCCCGATCCTAAATCCTTCCAAACCATCTACGAGAGCGGTTCTATAATCTGTATAGGGCTTCCTGATGGAAGTGGAATCTCTAGGATCGTAACCAGCTATGACGGTTAGGAGGAGGGCACATCCATAAACATCTCTAGCTATAGGACCTATCTGCTCTAGACTATTAGCGTAAGCTATTAACCCATACCTACTTACAAGACCGTATGTAGGCTTTAACCCGACTACACCGCAGAACGATGCAGGGCACCTTATGGATCCACCTGTATCGGATCCTAGAGCTAGATCTGATTCACCTGAAGCTACAGCTGCAGCGCTTCCGCCAGATGATCCTCCTGGAACTCTGGATGGATCCCATGGATTCCTAGTGGGACCGAAAGCACTCCACTCAGTAGTGGACCCCATAGCGAATTCATCCATATTCGCTTTACCTGTTATAACACCTGAACAATTCTTAATCCTCTCCACTACCGTAGCATCATAGCTTGGCCTATAACCTTTGAGTATTAGGCTTCCACACGTTGTCTCGACTCCTTCGACGCATATATTATCCTTGACGGCTACGGTTAACCCTCTGAGTAAGCCTAACTTCTCAAACCTACTCTCCTCGAAGCCTTTGAGAACTGTTATGAAACTGTTGAGTAAGGGTTCAAGCTTCTCTATAGCTTCACGCTTCCTAGCTAGATGTTCATCTAGCGGTAGGCTACCAGATTCTATTTCCCGTATAAGTTTCAGTGTATACGTCTCCTTCAAGGCTATCTACATCCTTGGAATCCAGATATAGCGATCCTTCACTCTACCTGCCAGGTTTAGAAGTTTATCGCTTGGATATGGCGAAACAGTATCTTCGCGGAATACGTTGTAGACTTCGAGAGGGTGGAATGTAGGCTCCACCCCATCTAGAGGGGCTTTATCGAGCTGATCGAAGAATTCTATTATCCTGGATAGCTGGATACTGAATAGTTTCTCCTCCTCAGGTGATAGTCTAAGCCTTACTAGCGATGCTATACGCTTAACTTCAAGCCTAGATTCAGAATAGCTCAACCTATCCAAGACACCCCCATCTAAGGTGTAAGCCTCGACGGATCCCTAGGATACAACACCACCTCTCGTATATCATTTCGATTCGTTAACACCATGATAAGCCTATCTACACCTAAACCGAAACCTGCATGCGGAGGCATACCGTAATCAAATACCTTGAGATGATATTCGAAGCTTGCCGGGTTCAATCCCTGCATCCTAATCCCCCTTATAAGGGATCTCTTAGAGTTAACTCTACTACCACCTGAAGCAAGCTCTATATGACTCCACATTAAATCGAAGGATTCGGTAACACCACCCCTCTTAGACTTTATATAGAAGGGCTTCAACCCTCTAGGCCAATCGACTATGAAGTATGGCTCCCTATAAAGCTCTGCAAGCTTTCTAAGAGCGGTTGTAGATAGATCTTCACCCCATTCTAAATCTAGACCGAGCTCTCTAAGCTTAGAGAGTATCCTGCTATAGGATATCCGTTTGAAAGGCTTCCTCACCCTAGGGAGGTCCAAGCCTAGGAATTCTAATTGACCGATGCAACGCTTCCTAACAGAGTTTACGGTATAGACTATTAGGTTTTCCAGTAGACTCATGACATCTCTATAGTCTGCGAAAGCCATCTCTACATCCAGCGATAGGGTTTCGCTTAGATGCCTATCTGTTTTGAATTCTTCGGCTCTGAATATCGGAGCTATCTCGAAAACCCTATCGAAAGCAGCTGATAACTGCTCCTTATAAAGCTGCGGACTTTGAGCTAGGAAAGCCTCCTTATCGTAGTAGAATAGGGGGAATAGAGCTGCTCCACCCTCCGTAGCAGATGCTATTATCTTAGGAGTATTAACTTCTAGGAACCCTCTAGCTATGAGGAACCGTCTCATAGCCTGTAGAACTTCATGCTTAACCTTGAATAGGGCGTGGAGTTGAGGTCTACGTAGATCTACAGCTCTTATATCTAGCCTCTTATCTAGGCTTGGAAGCTTCCTAGAATATGGGTGGAAGGGCGGTGTCCTGATAGGTTTAGCTATAATCTCTAAATCCTCCATGACGACTTCCACCCCGCCTGGAGCCTTCTCCGTATACGATATCCGCCCTGAGACTGAGATGTAGAAATACTCTCTAACTTCGAGCATCTTACCCCATACGCTCTCATCGACTTCATCTGCATGCGCGACGCACTGTATATACCCGCCATCATAGACTATGAAGAATATCACACCGCCATGAAACCTAACAGATACTACATATCCAGCGATCGATACTCTAAATCCTTCAGGTAGCTTGCTAAGCTCCATCGAATAGCAGCTGCGAAAACGCGATGGGATTCTACGCATCATAGCCTACTCGATCAAACACCTTAACACCTCTATGGAGGATATTAAACGTTTTAGTACCTATCCGCTTAGATCTATAGATCGTGAGCGGGTATGGTTATCCCAGATAGGATCGATATGGGTATTCCAGGTATGAACGAGATACTACATGGAGGATTACCGAGAGGGCTTACAGTACTCCTATCCGGAGAAGCTGGGACGGGTAAATCGATATTCGCATACCAATTCCTCTACAGAGGATTAAGACAAGATGAGCCTGGAGTACTTTTAGAGCTAGAAGATTACCCTGCTAGGGTTAGGATGAATATGGCTATGTTCGGATGGGATGTAAAGCCGTATGAGGATAGAAAGAGCTTCGCTATCATAGACTGCTTCACAGGAGGAGGGGAAACTACGAAGAAGGAGAAGTATGTAGTTAGGGATCCGACCGATATACCTAGCATAATCGAAGCCCTCAGAACAGTTGTAAAGGATGTGAAAGCAGAAAGAGTGGTTGTAGATTCAATATCTACGCTATACCTTATAAAGCCTGAACACGCCAGACAAGCCATCATACAGATCAAACGCCTACTAGTAAGTCTAGGATGCACATCGCTTCTAATATGGCAGAAAGGTGTAGCAAGCGGAAATATACCTACTACAACATATATAGAGCATATAGCCGATGGAGTTATAAAACTGGAGTTAGAGGATATTGGGGAAGAGTATCGGAGAATCCTCGTAGTATCTAAGATGATCGGGACCAAGCACTCCATACGTAAACATCCATTCGAAATAACAGAAGCTGGGATAATTGTACAACCATAAAGTAGTATACCTAACGTGAAGATAGTAGGGGAGGATCATGGAAAGACTTAAACCTCTCCTACCCTAAACCTAGAATATCTAGAAGGCGGGGGTAGCCAAGCCTGGTCTAAGGCGCAGGGCTTAGGACCCTGTGGGGTAGCCCTTCGTGGGTTCAAATCCCACCCCCCGCACCACTTACTAGTAGGTTAAGAGAATTTAATACGGCATCTTCCATGAGTTATCTATAACTAGCAAGTGTAGAACTAATTTGCGGTATATTTACCGTTGAGTTTTAGCAGTCGCCCACTTTATGAGTTATCCTCGACGCTATGGATAATTCCTGAACGAAGGTTAATATCGAGATGGGATAACTAGAATAATCTAATGATGCTGAGAGTGAGAAGTAGACTTCCTGTATCCATTCTAGCGATGGTAGTGATGGGATTAATTCTTTATTTCCTTATCCAGAGTATTATAGGGGTAAAGCCTATCGAGGTTGATGGGGCTAAGAGGTATCAGAGGATTGAAGGATTTGGCGGTTCAGGTGCGTACTATGAATGGCTCCTAAGGAATTTAAGGGAGCCGTATAGAACTGAGGTTGCAGACCTACTTTTCTCCGATCTCGGGATAAATATATAGGTTAAGGGTTTGGACTGGGATTGAAAGTGTAAACGATGACGATGATCCCAACCATTTCAACTGGGATGCATTCAATTTCACGACAGATCAGGATCAGGTATGGAATGCTCTCGAAGCTAAGAGGAGAGGTATTACGAAGTTTATAGCTTCTGTATGGAGTCCACCAGCTTGGATGAAGAGTAATATGCAGGAAACTAACGATGGGTATCTTCTACCAGAGATGTATGAGGAGTACGCAGAGTGGATGTCAGCATATATTACGGGCTATAAGAGGTATCATGGTATAGATGTAGGCTGGGTAAGTCTACAGAATGAACCCGAGTATACCGCTACGTGGGAGACATGCATCTACACGCCTGAACAGTTAAGGGATTTAATCAAGGTTGTCGGTAAGAAATTCGAGAAAGAGGGGATAACAGCGAAGATACTCATCCCGGAGACATCCGGTGTTCAAAACGCTATCAGGTACATAGAGACGATAATGTTTGACCCTGAAGTAGCACGTTACGTCGATGCATTCGCGGTGCATCTATACGATATACCCTTCCTTAACCCAGATCAAGGAGTAGCATGGCTTAGAGGGCTTTCTAGCTATCGCACCAGATATAATAAATCTTTATGGATGACCGAGTATAGCTACCTAGACTTCCCATATGCCGGGACCTATGAGGAAGCTCTCTATACAGCTTGGCATATACATAATACGTTGGTGTATGGTAACGCATCAGTCTACCTAGTCTGGGAGCTATTCTGGTATAGGGGGGACTGGGCTGATCAGTATAAGTAAAGAAGGGGATAACTACAATGTCAGATGTGCAGTAAGCTCGTAAACTATGTTATCGATGAGAGTATCTGCGTAAGATGCGGTTTATGCGTTAAGCAATGCCCTGTACAAGCTATAGTTAGAGGGGAGGATG